>Ga0126381_100010038_pt1 | contig 10638 bp, 8 predicted proteins | sample PanSoiMetPlot_28_FD_96465 | JGI IMG/M metagenome (GOLD analysis project Ga0126381, IMG submission 96465) | Tropical forest soil microbial communities from Panama - MetaG Plot_28 | ecosystem: Environmental > Terrestrial > Soil > Tropical forest > Bulk soil | place: Panama | collected 2016-02-17
GTTCTGGAGCGCACGATCCACATCGGCGTATTCGACCCGACGCTGGGCGGCGACCCCCTGCTCTTCCAGCACCTCTTCTGGTTCTACTCGCACCCGGCCGTGTACATCATGATTCTTCCGGGTATGGGCGTAATCTCTGAGGTCATCTCGACTTTCAGCCGGAAGCGCGTCTTCGGCTACACGGCCGTCGCGTTCTCCTCGGTGGCCATTGCGATCTTCGGCTTCTTTGTCTGGGCGCACCACATGTTCATCATGGGTGTGTCGAATTATTCGGCACTCGTCTTCTCGCTTCTCACCATGCTAGTTGCGGTGCCCTCGGCAATCAAGATCTTCAACTGGGCAGCGACGCTGTACAAAGGATCCATCACATTTGAAACGCCGATGCTCTACGCCTTCGGATTCATGGGGCTGTTCACCATCGGCGGCCTGACGGGCGTGTTCCTGGGTTCGATGGGCATGGACATCCACCTCACCGAGACATACTTCATCGTGGCGCACTTCCACTTTGTCATGGTGGGTGGCATGCTGATGGCCTTCCTTGCGGGCGTACACTTCTGGTGGCCTAAGATGACGGGCCGGATGTATTCCGAGGGGTTATCGAAACTGGCCGCACTGATCACGTTCATTGGATTCAATCTTACCTTCTTCCCGCAGTTCATCCTGGGCTATCTGGGGATGCCGCGCCGCTATGCGGCATATCCGCCGGAGTTCCAGGTGCTGAACGTGCTTTCGACCGCCGGCGCAACCGTGCTCGGCGTTGGCTATGTGTTGCCACTGCTCTACCTCGGATGGTCGCTCAAGTACGGCAAGATTGCGGGAGCGAATCCCTGGCAGGCAACGGGGCTGGAGTGGCAGATCCAGTCGCCTCCGCTGACGACAAATTTTGTTGAGACGCCAGTCGTCACCTGGGAAGCCTACGACTACGAATGGCTAGCGAACAAGACCAAACACGAGGTGCAGACCGTTGGATAGCCAGGCGATCGTAACCCAACCCGTCGAGGAGCACGCGGAGCACGGGCACCATTCGCCGTACCTGCGCCACCACTTTGCCAACCTGGAACAGCAGAAAGAGACCTCCACGTTCGGCATGTGGCTCTTCCTGTTGACGGAAATCATGTTCTTCGGCGGCCTGTTCTGCGCCTACCTGATTTACCGCAACTGGTACTACCCGGCGTTTGTGGCAGCCAGCCATAAGCTCGATATCGGGCTGGGCGCGTTTAATACGGCGGTGCTGATCTGCTCAAGCTTCACCATGGCGATGGGCGTTCATGCAGCGGAGATGCGCTGGCGCAAGGCCTTGGTCGGCTGGTTGCTGGGCACTATATTTCTGGGCTCTGTCTTCCTTGGCGTGAAGGCCATCGAGTATCACGAGAAATGGGAGACGCATCACGTCCCGGGACTGAACTTCAGCGCCGAGGGTTTTACTCACCAAGATCCGAAATATCCCGAGGACAAGCCTCTGGCTCTAGATATGGCGGCGAAGACGCAGGTGTACTTCTCGCTGTACTTTGCGATGACTGGCATGCACGCGCTGCACATGGTGATCGGTGTTTCGATCCTGATCATTCTGGTGGTGAGAGCGTGGGCCGGGGCGTATACACAAGGGCATATGACGACGATAGAAAACTTCGGGCTGTACTGGCACTTCGTCGATATTGTGTGGATCTTCCTCTTCCCCCTGTTGTATCTGATCAGCCGTCACCAGTGACCGCAACAAGTTCGAGGCAAAGACGATGTCCGAATTAACGCATAAAGAGATACTCGACACCGAACCAACGCATCACGCAGAACACATTGTCAGCCCGAAGGTCTATGGCGTAATCTTCGCTGCCCTGCTTGTTATGACCGCGATCACCGTTGGGGCATCCTACCTCGAGCTGGGTGAGTTTAACGTAGTCGTGGCGCTGGCCATCGCTTGCATCAAGGCGGTTCTGGTGATCCTCTTCTTCATGCACGTGAAGTACAGCTCGCGACTGACCAAGCTGACGGTGGCGGCGGGCTTCTTCACCTTCTTCGTGCTGATCACCATGTCCATGACGGATTACATCAGCCGCGCATGGGGCCTGTGGTAAAGCGATTGGCCCTCAACCTCTATCTGCGCTAAATATCTTCGGCGTAAAACTTCGCTCAGGCACGTTATACTTAGCTCGGCGTATCGGACGCCTCCGTGTCCGCGGGCAGGGCTGAGCCCATCGAAGAAACTTTGTGCTCACAATTTGACGACCATCTTCTTTTATGCCCGAACGCGGACAGCGGGCAGTGCTGAAAGGAGATCGTCGTGTCTGTCCGCCGTTCTACGCCTACCGTGTCTGTTGCTCCGCGCCGTCTGTCGGAGCATCCCAGTCTCGAACAACTTCGCAACCAGGCAAAAGATCTACTCCGTGACTATCGCTCAGGCGATGCAGCCGCCATCGCCGAAATACACCGCTTCGAGCTAAATCCCGATAAGGATAGCTTTGCGTTGCATGATGCGCAGCGGGTGATTGCCCGCGCCTACGGCTTTGCCAGCTGGCCCAAGCTCAAAGCCTTCGTCGACGGCGCGAGCGTCGCCCGATTTATGGAGGCAGCGGCGGCTGGCGACCTTGCCCAGGTGCGTTCGATGCTTGCCAGCCGCCCCGAACTTGTCGGCAAGGACACCTCGGAGAGCAACGAGCACCGCGCGATCCACTATGCGGTCCTGCAACGCGACACAGCGATGGTGCGGCTGCTGATGGAAGCGGGCGCGGATGCGCGCAAGGGAATATGGCCGCATCGCGATGCGACAACGGCGATGGCACTGGCCGAGGAACGGGAATATGACGATGTTGTCGCGGTGATCGAAGCAGAGGAGCGGCATCGACGCGAGGAGATGAGCTGCCTGAATGCCACGGTTTCTCCACTGCAGGACCAGATCAGCACGGCGATTTCGCATGGAAACGGCAAGACTGCCATTCAGCTCCTCGAAGCCGATCTATCTCTGATTCATGCCTGTGATCGTGATGGGCTAACACCTCTGCATCTCGCGGCGCGCCGGAACGATGTGGAATTGGTGCGCTGGCTTCTCGACAGGCGGGCGAATGTCCGCAAGAAGGACCCGGCCGAGCTGACTCCGCTCGATCACGCGGCGCTAGGCGTGGACCCCCGCAACGACGCTGCCGGGCGGTTTCCTCTCATCGCGAAAGTACTGTTGGAGCACGGCGCAGAACTGACTCTTCGCGGAGCCGTGGTGCTGGGCAATGAGCACCGCGTGCGGGAACTGATCGAGGTGGAACCGGAATTACTGCGTGAGATCAGTCCCGGCGGCGGGTTGGTGACGCTGGCAGTGAATCACCGGAAGGCAGAGATGGTACGGCTTTTGCTCGATTTGGGAGCAGACGTGGATGAGCGGATCCTGTTGCAGGAACTGGAAGAGCCGACCGAAAGCTGGGGGATGCCGCTGTGGCATGCAGCGCTGTCTGGCGATTTCGCTATTTCGAAGCTGTTGCTAGACCGGGGCGCCGATTCGAATGCCAATGTGTACGCATCGGGATGGCCGCTGCGCAATGCGTGGGGGCATCACGACGAATCGGTGAAGAATTTGCTGATTGAGCGCGGCGCGAAGGTACATCCATACATGATTGCGGAGGGACATGATGTCGAAGAGGCGCGAAGGATTATGTCGGCGAATCCAGAGGAAGAAGTGATCAACGAACTGCTATGGTCAGCGGCAGATCACGGATGTCCGGAGATCGTCGCGCTGGTTCTCCCTCATATGGGATGGTCACTCGACGATCCTCGCTGGCACTGGGTGCTGATCCAGCCGATCCGCGGGGCGGGTGGCGATTCGGCAGCAAATGAGGGACACTTCGGGAGCATGACAGCACTGCTTGACCACGGCATCGCTCCGAACATCTCGCGGTATGGGCAAACTATCCTGCATTTTGCGGCGGCGCGCCAGGACGACCTCCGGGGAGAAGACCGTGCTCGGTTCGCATCGATGCTCATCGATCACGGAGCGAGGCTGGATCTGAGGGACGATCTGCTCAAATCGACCCCCCTTGGGTGGGCATGCCGGTGGGGACGGAAAGAGCTGGTCGAAGAGCTGTTGCGGCGCGGCTCCCCAGCACACGAACCAGACGCAGAATCGTGGGCGACCCCGCTCGCTTGGGCGAGGAAGATGGGGCGTGCGGAGATCGTGATGCTGCTAGAGAAGTGAGACCGGGCAGGTCAGGATGTGGGGCGCAGTTCGCCCCCCACATCCTGAGTTCCGCTATCAGTGCAGCAAATTCAGCGTATTGCTGCCGTCGTCGACGAAGTAAATTCCCGTTTCCGGAACGTAGATCAATCCAAAAAGAGTTCCGGTGCCGGGAGGCGGGCCGCCCGTGTTATCAATGAGCTTCTTGGCGAGCTGCTTACCTTGCGGGCTGAACTCGCTGATGAATCCATCACCTCCGTTGACAGCGAGAACATGTCCGTTGGGTGCGACGGTCAGGCCGAGTGGCTGGTTGAGCGCTCCGCCCGAAGCAAAGGAATTTCCGATGCCGGCAGAAGCCGGGCGGAAAATCGGATCAGCGATCTTGCGAATGCGGTTGTTCAGCGTGTCTGCAACGTAGAGGACGCGATCATGATCGGCGTCCGTCCAACCGTCGGCCGTATCGTCGTCGGAGCTGGGACTCAACGCAACGCCAGTGATGCCAAGAACTAGGGCGGCTGAATCGGTGCGCTGGTCAAAGCCGGAGCCGATCACGGTAATGGCATTGATGCGTGGTATCGACGCGGTTGAGGTTCCAAGAGTGATGCGGGTGACGTAACCCCTGTGAACCACGGCGCCATTGGCGCCGAGCGTATGTTCGAGGACGTTGGTCACAAAGAGCATGGTTGACTCCCCGCGCTCGATCCAGGTCATGTCCCACGGACCGTTGATGAGTGAACCGTAGAAGGTTTCGACCGGATTGCCGTTGCTATCGATGACGATGAGGCAGCCGCTGCCGCCTGGCTCCAGGGTGCCGTTATTAGTTGGTAGACTGCCGACGATGACCCACCCCGACCGAAGGACTGCGAGAGCTGTGGTGAGGCCGACGCCGCCGGGGCATGGGCCGGGCAGCTTGGCGGGGTCAATTTGTGCGAAGACGGTTACGCCTCCGCCGGGCGAGATGTCGACGATGGTGGTGCCGGTTCCCTGTGCGTTATTCGCATCGTTGAAGTTGCTGACGAGGATGTGTCCGGCCTCGAGCTTGCCTATACTGTGCTCGACGCGAACGATTCCGTAAGGGTTGACGTCGCCGTTCATGGGCATCGTCGACGCGACGGTGTTGACCGTTTTTAGCTGGTTCAGAATTGGGGAGTCATCGGCTCTGACCGCCTCAAATGCCGTTGAAGACACTGCCGCGAGCAGAAGCCCATTGAAAGCAAGCCTCAGTGAAGCTCTCATGCGTTGTGCTCCTTTGCTTTCCTACCTTCGGGCCGGAGACGGGAAACCGCCGAGGTTGGGAAAGCGCGACCAAGGTAGCTGGTTACGATGAGAGGTGATGTCACCGATATGTCACGACAAGGCTTTTTTTCGATGGAAACATGACAAGATTGAAAGATTCGGTTTTGAAGATATGCAACAGCTTAGTGGCATATTTCGGCAGATGCCAAAGCGGAAATGACGCGGCTGTAAGCTTTCACACACGCGCCATCTAACATGAGGAGTCGAACACCTGATGACTGCTCACGAAGAACCCGTTTCTGAATTCCTGAAAAAGCTGTCAGACGACCCGCGCATCACGGTGCGGCGGCCGGGCCCGCCGCTAAAGGACGGCAAGAGCATCGTCTATTGGACGCAGCGCGCGCAGCGCGGCATCGACAATCCCGCAGTCGATCTGGCAATCAAGATTGGAAATGAGTTGGGCCTACCAGTGGTGGTGTTCTTTTCGGTTATCTCGAATTATCCGCATGCGAACCTGCGACATTACGCGTTCCTGAGCCAGGGGCTCAAGGATATCGAAGAAGACCTTGCCGAGCGAAACGTCGCCTTCGTAGTCCGCAGGCCTCCGAACAATTCTCTCGAGAAGCTTCTCAAGGAAGTGCAGGCCGCGATGCTGATCGGCGATGAAAATCCCTGCCGTGAGCCGGAGCGCTGGCGGAAGGTCCTCGCCAAGCGGCTGGAGCTTCCTTTTTGGACGGTGGACGCAGACGTCGTGGTTCCCTCGTCGCTCTTTCCGAAACATCAGTACATGCTCCACATCATGCGGCCAAAGCTGCTCGCGGAGATGCCAAAATATCTGCTCTCGACGCCGCAGACAAACGCGAAGCGAGAGTGGAAGCGGCCTCGCGTCTTCGAGAGCTTTAACGTAACCGATGACATTACAGAGGGCTGGAGAAACTTCGACCGATCGGTAAAGCCCGTCGACAACTTCACCGGAGGCACACACGCGGCTCTGAAGCGGCTGGAGCACTTCGTCGCAAACGGCCTTAAGGATTACCCGAAGCAGCGGAACCATCCGGAAACAGATGGAACCAGCATGATGTCACCGTATCTGCACTTCGGACATATCAGCCCGGTGACGATTGCACTTGGGTGCCAGGATGCTGTGCGGCAAGGCAAAGCACCGGCCGCGGCCCGTGACGCATACTTCAATGAATTGATTGGCTGGCGCGAGCTATCGGTGAATTTCGTAAAGTATGTTACGCAATACGATTCGATCGAAGGCGCTCCGGAATGGGCCCGGGCCACCCTTCGGGAACACGCCGCCGACAGGCGCGATCCTCTTTATGCCCTGGAGCAGCTGGAAAAATCCGAGACCTACGATGAGCTATGGAACGCGGCGCAGTCGCAGATGGTCAAGATGGGATGGATGCACAACTATCTCCGCATGTACTGGGCGAAAAAGATACTGGAATGGGCGCCCAACCCGGCGCTGGCGTGGGAGTGGGCGGTGATCCTGAATGACAAATACGAGTTAGATGGACGCGATCCCAATGGCTACAACGGTATCGCGTGGGCGATCGGAGGTGTGCATGATCGTCCGTGGTTCGACCGCCCCATCTTCGGCACGGTGCGATATATGTCTCGCGGCTCGACCGGCAAGAAGTTTGACTCGAAGCGATACATCGCCCGGGTTATGGGAGAGTAAGCACGGTCGTCATCTTGCGGAGAGAAAAGCATCCGCGACTCCGCAACATGAATCAGATTGCGTCGTGCGAAGAATTGTTCTAGGCGTGCATATGGCTATCTGCTCGCGGGCTTTACAAGTCCGACAAGCTGATAAAAGCGCTCAGGATGAGCTGCGAGAGAGGACGAGTATGCCGCTGCTCGCGTCCATTGGAAGAGCAATTGGTCTTTCGGCGCAAAACCAAAGAGCGGCTCGGATTTTTCCGGAGAATCGGCTGGGCGTCCCTTGTCCCAATCTTGTGTGAGAGCTTTCAGAAGGGCCTGATCCCGTTGAGCAATGTTCTGGATCAGCTGACTGGCGGTTTCGCGCGTGATTGGCTGATTGCTTTTTTCGGCAATCACCGACTCGCGCCACAACACGGCCTCAAGATATTCGACGCAAAGGGAGAAGGACTGAAAGTCAGAGACGTTTTTGTGCACGGAAGGCTGGATCTGACCGAGAAGGCTGCGGAGCCGCGTGAATGGATTTCGCCGAGCAGACCTGTCTTTCAGCAATGCGGCGAGCTGCTCGTCGCTGCTCCACGGAACGCGCAAGGCAATCCCCATCCACGAGGATGATTCGCGGTTTTCAATGTAGGGCGCATTGTCGTAGATCAAGTGAAATGCCTCGTCCCAGATTTCGTTCCAGTCTGACTGGTAGTGTCTTTGAACGAAACGGCGGAACCCGGACGTACGTGCCGTTGCGGAACCTTGATTGAACGCGACTGCAGCGTATGCGAATCCATCCCAGATGGAATTCTGAAGGTAGCGGCTGGGAATCCAGTTCGTGAGTATCACACCCAGAGAAGCCGGATCGCTCATTCCCAGGTACGAATCCGCGAACGCGTCGATGTTGCGAAGCTGCTCGCTGCCTGCGCGGGGCCCCCACTCATAACGAATCAACGCCGGCGCCCCGATTGCGCGGGAACCATTGGCGCGAACCTTGAGGAATGCATCATGCACCTTCGTAGAGCTGGTATCCAAATAATTCCAATCCATGATGATGATGTTTTTGTTCAAGCGGCCGAGAATATCAGGTTCATTGTGGAGAACCACATCTCCCCACACGATCAGTTGTTTGCCGAGGGCCTCCGCCAGCTGATTGAGTGAGTTCAGATACTCGGCCCAGACCTCAGCTCGCGTCTTTGTCCCGAGCGCCTTGTGCGAGAGTGCTGAGCCTCCCCAATTGACTTCGTCGCAACCACCATGAAAATAAGCCGATGGAAAGATCGCGGCTACTTCACGGTATAGCTTCTCGAACAGATGCAAAGTCTCGGGATTGATCGGGCAGATGCCGTTGAATTCCGAGGAGCCTTGTGCGCTCGTGTCCAGCAGATGTGCGTATGCCGGCGAGCGCGTGATGTACCCGGTATGTCCAAAGGACTCAAGTTCAGGAATCAGGTCAACACCGTGAGTCTTGGCGTAATCTGCAAGACCGCTCAATTGCTCTGGCGCGAATGCATTCTTGTGAGTGACAAGATCAGGAACAGTCTTGAAACGCAGTGCGCTACCCTGGTCATCGGCCAGGCGGAAGTGCAACGCGTTCAGCTGCCAGTCTGCGCAGAACTCGATGACCCGTCGGTAATAGTCCATCGATTCAGGAACACGTCCGGCATCGACCATGAGGCCGCGCATTTTCGACTGAGGCGAAACGTCGACCGGAACTGACTGTGGTCGCGCGGCAAAGGCTTGTTGAAGAGGACTTGAACAAGTACCAATCCCAGCCAACGTGATGCCGGCTTCCAGAAGAAACTCTCTTCGACTCTTCATCCTTCGATTGTGCTGCGAAGCTAGTATGTATTGGTGGTTTCCAGTTCGTCGAGAGCGTAGTGCGGAGCTTTCTTGAACCACGCGAGAAGTGCAGCCTCATCGAGCGATTTCGTTTGGGTAAGCAGAACCGCCAGATCATCGATGAGCGGCTGGTCTTTTCTGATCAGGCGCGAAGCCAGCTTATACCCGATGCGTGCGAAGGAATTCGTCTCTTGGACAGAATCGGCCAACTTCCACGCGACGGCAGTCTCGCGGGAATCTTCCGATGCCTCCATATCGGCCCTGATCTCCACCTGAATCTCGTCGCAAAGGTCGCACGGATGTTCCTGATCGATGATGCCTCCAATGTATGCGAAGGCGAAGCTGCGGTTGATCAGCTTGGCATCGTCGCCATAGGCTGCTCTCGCCTGCTTCCAGTCGCAGACGATGCCGCCGTGAGGGTTAGACGTCGTATCCAATGCCAACCGTTCGACGCGGAAGCCTGCACGCAGGGCAAAGACAGCGTGAGCGGCCAGATGTCGGGCTGTGTGTGCGCTTTGTTCCTGCGTTGTCATTTCGGAGTCTCCAGGGCAAACAGATTGCTACCCTTCACCTCGAGGTTCAGTAAATGCGCCTTGGTCTCAATCCCACCGCCGAAACCCGTGAGTTTGCCGGTCGACCCAATCACGCGGTGGCAAGGTACGATGATCGACAACGGGTTTCTGCCATTCGCGGCTCCGACAGCGCGTGTGGCATTCGGATTTCCGAGTTGCTTCGCCAGCTGACCATAGCTTCTCGTTTCGCCGAATGGAATGGCCAGCAACGCCTCCCACACATCTTTCTGAAAGGGAGTCCCGCGCATATCAAGAGGAACCTCGAACTCCTTTCGTTTGCCGGCAAAGTACTCAACAAGCTGGCGCTCCGCCTTAAGCAGAATAGGATGCTGGCCGTCTTCGATAAGTTCGCCGAGACGCACCCGGCTGGGACGGTCATTCTGCCAGAGCACGGCCACCAGGCCCTCGTCACTTGCGACCAGCTTCAACCTTCCAACAGGCGATTCGATTGTCTTATAAGCGAGACTCATAGTCTCTCCTCTCTGATGCGAGATCAGGATGGGATTTGTGGCGGGCGTTCGCGGAGTTGCCTTGGGCAGCCCAAAGGTGTTGAGCCGCATAGGCCCGCCACGGCCGCCAGGATTCGGCGCGAGCCAAAAGATTTGTCGCCGTCGCTTTCCCGCCATTGATGGAAGCGGCGCCCCGGAGCAGGCCGATATCGGTTACGGGAAACGCGTCCATCTCGCGAATGGCACGAAGCGCGATATATTGTGCGGTCCACTCCCCGATGCCACGGATGGTTTGCAGGCGCGCAACCGTCTCCTCGATGCTGCCGGACGGACGGAAAAGGTTGGGATTGGCTAGTGCGGCCTCAGAGACAGCCTTCAAGGCGGTCAGGCGCGCAGCTGGCATGCTCAGTCCGATTGAGGCTGAAGCCAGCCGCTTCGGTGTCGGGAAAACGTGCAACAGAGCCGGATGAATGCGAAATGAATGAGGCACACTTCGCCCGTAGAGCGGAACCAGCTGTCCAGCGAGACGGCGGGCAGCGGTCACACTGATCTGCTGGCCAAGGACGGCACGCACTGCAGTTTCGAAGCCATCCCAACCGCCCGGAGCACGCAAGCCTGGTCGCTGGGCAACCAGCGGAGCCAGCGCAGGATCGCCGGAAAGGTGCTCGTCGATCGTTTCAATGTCGGCTCCCAGATCGAACAGGCGTCGCACCCGCGCCACAATCGCCGGCAA
>Ga0126381_100010040_pt1 | contig 10637 bp, 7 predicted proteins | sample PanSoiMetPlot_28_FD_96465 | JGI IMG/M metagenome (GOLD analysis project Ga0126381, IMG submission 96465) | Tropical forest soil microbial communities from Panama - MetaG Plot_28 | ecosystem: Environmental > Terrestrial > Soil > Tropical forest > Bulk soil | place: Panama | collected 2016-02-17
ACGTAGCGCCGGAGATCGCCTTGCCGTTCGACTGCCAGGCGTAGGTGACCGTAGTGGCTCCCTGGAACGCTGCCAGGCAATTCTCCACCGAGCCGACCTTGCCAGCGCCGAACAGCACCGGCAGCCAAGCAGGCGGACCAGTAGGCTTCGCCACGACGTAGCTGAGCGTCGCGGACGCTGAGCCGATGTCGTGCGACCCGATGGCGGGAGTGAAGATCGCCTGGTAGCTGGTCGTGCCAGTCGCCGGGGTGGTTGTCACATGCGCGGCGCCCGAGCTGCTCGTGACCTTCTGGACCCTGCCGACCCGGTGCGATCCACGCCAGAAAGCCACGGTGCCTGCGGTGGCGGGGCTGACGGTCGCGGTCAGCGTCACCGGCTTGGCCGGCGGGGACTGCGGACTGGGCGGCGACGCCGTGAGCGCGGTCGTGGTCTTGCGCGTGAAGTCTGGCCAGTCGACCGACCAGGTCTTCTTCTTCATGTTCACCGAGATGACGGTGTCCCAGTAGGTCTGCTCGAGGCCGATACCGCCGGGCCCGGAGACATGCATCCTGACGTCGTACAAACCGACGTAACCGGTCGCTGTCTGCGTGTTCGGGAACGCGCTGATGTAGTCCTTCAGCGTCGTGTCAGTACCCGCGTTCGACTCGACCGGATTCTTGGTCGTCGCGATCGGCGCTGGTGCCTTCGGGTTCGGGTAGTTGCTCGACAGGCTGATCTGCTCGCCTGACCACTCCAGCGGGTTCACGCCCTTCCGTGGCGTGTAGATGAACACGGTCGCCTTGATGTCGCCTTGCCGCTTGTCGGCCGACGAAGCGACCGCGTAAGCGCCGAGGCCATTAGCAGTAATGGACCCCCCGGTCACGACCTGGCCCTTGGCGTTGTAGAACGTGATGAAACCGTTGAGCGGCGGACTAATTGACGATTCCCACGGTGGCTTAGGCCCCCCGCCCGCGAGCGCGATGCCGGCCGTCGCCACCACGCCGACACCGACGGCGAGCAGGCTCGCCCCGACTGCCAGCGGCCGCAACCTTTCCCTGATCATGCAAATCCCTTTCGTTTTGAAAATTTGGCGGCGGTCAGCCTGTTTCCCGACGCTGGCGTCGCCACAGCAACCTGCCGAGAAGCGCGACGGCGAGTACCGATGCACCGGCGATGACGCCGGTGATCACGCGATCCGACGAGGAACGCGAAAGCGCGGTCGGTGCCGTGCCGGGTGGGGCGGCTCCGGACGGGGTGGTCGCGCCCGACCCGGGGCTCCCTGACGGTGCGCCCGTTGGCGGGGCGCCCGGCGACGACGGGCCTGGCGACGAAGAGCCGGACAACGGCCGGCCAGACGATTTGCCTGCTGGTCGTGATGGCGACGCACTCGGACTCGCGCTCGGCGGTGGCTTGGGCTTGCTTCTGGCGCCTGGCATGCCGACGGACGTCTCGACGGCTGTGACCTTGCCAGCGGTGCAGGACGAGTGACCGCCGGCGACGAGCCGCCAAGTCTTGCCGGTTACCTGGATGTCGGCCGCCGCGTAGTGCGTCATGAGAACGGGTATCTGCGGAGCGCTCAGGTACAACCGGAGTTCGATGAGGTGATCCCAGCGCGGCGGATAGGCGCTGGTCATCTGGGTCAGCGGCGCGTCGATGGGCGTGAACTGCGCCATCGGGTGCGCCCGGTCGTAGTAGTAGGACGCCGCGGCCATGACGGTGCCGCTCCAGGATCCGGCTGGGGTGCCCTGCCTGGGCTGGTAGGCGAACATCGTCGCCTTGGCGCCCTTGACGAAATAGCCTTGCGGCGCCGGCACGTCGGACACCACCCGCCACACGAACGGCTTGGTGCTGACGCTGCCATTGCTGACGGGCTTGAGGTTGGTGCCGCACAACGTCAGCCAGCCGGCCTGATTCGGGTCGCTGTACGGCAGGTGGAAGCCGCCGGCGCCCGCGGCGGGGGCTGCGCTGCCCGACGTCACCGCAAGCGCCGCCGGCGCTTGAGCGGCCACCGCCGCGGCGGCGAGCGCCGCCGCGGCCCTCACGAGGCTGGCCAGCCTCATGTGATCTTCACCGACGGCGTGGTGTAGGTGCCTGAGGCGTACCCGGTGGCCGAGGCCGTTACCACGCAGTGGACTGTCTTGCCCTTGGAGCCGCTCGGCACGGTGAAGGACGACTTGGTGGCACCCTTGACCTTCGTGGTGCCAAGGAACCACTGGTAGGTCACCTTGGTCGCGGCCGGGTTCCACGTTCCCGCGGTTACCTTCTCGGCCTGTCCAGAGGTGTGCGGGCCAGAGATCACCGGCTTGGTGGTCGGGACCAGCGGCGCGCCCAGTGCGATCGTGACGCCACTGCTAGTGCCAGAGACCGAGCCAACACTGTTGCTCGCGACCACCGAGCAGGTCAGTGTCTTGCCGAGTTGCGCTGCCGGGACCGTGAACATGCTGGTCGTGGCGCCGGATATGGCCGTGCCGTTCGACTGCCAGGCGTAGGTCACCGTCGTGGCGCCCTGGAAGGCAGCCAGGCACTGCTCGAGCGCGCCAACCTTTCCTGTGCCGAAGAGCACGGGCTCCCAGCTCGGCGGCGGAGCCACGACGTACTTCAGCGTGGCCGACGCCGAGCCAATATCGGCCGAGCCTACAGCGGGGGTGAAGATCGCCTGATAGGACGACGTCCCGGTCTTAGGCGTCGTCGTCACGTGCGCGACACCCGAGCTGCCGGTAACCGTCTGGGTCTTGCCGACCTGCTTCTTGCCGCTCCAGAAGCTCACCGTGCCTGCCGTGGCCGGGTTGACCGTCGCGGTGAGCGTCACGGGACTGGCCGGTGGCGCCTGCGGGCTCGGTGGTGACGCGGTAAGCGTCGTGGTCGTGTTCTGGGTCCAGTCGGGGAAGTCAACCGACCAGGTGTTGTTGGTCGTGTTGACGGAGATGACCGTGTCCCAGTACGCGGCCTGGATGGGGATCCCGGAGCCCGATACCTTCATCCGGACGTCGTAAAGTCCGACGTAGCCGGCCGTCGTCTCGGTGTTCGGGAAGGTGCTGATGTAGTCCGACAGCTTTGTATCGGTGCCGGGGTTGGTCTCCACCGGATTGGCGGTGGTCCCGAGCTGCCCAGGGGCGTTGGCGTTCGGGAAGACCGTCGAGGTGCTGATCTGCTCACCCGACCACAGGCCTGGGTTCTCACCAGCTACCGGAGTCTTTATGAACAGCGTCGCCTTGGTATAGGCGGGGTCCGAGGCCAGTGTCGACGCCACAGCGTAGGCACCAAGACCACTCGCGGTAATGGAGCCGCCGGTGATCACCTGGCCTTTGCTGTTGTAGAACGTGATGAAGCCGGCCGGCGCCGGACTGATTGACGACTCCCATGGCGGAGTCGGACCGCCGCCGCCGCCCGCTAGGGCGGCGTCGCTCGTCGCCACCAGGCCGGCGCCGACGACAGCGAGCACGCCAGCCGCAACGGCCAGCGAACGCAACCTTCCCTTGATCATCCCGATCCCCTTCATGTAGCCGATGTGAGTGCAGGTCAGATTGGTGTCAGCCGGTCAGCTCGCGACGACCCGGCGCTGGCGTCGCCACCAAAGGCCACCGGCGATCGCGGCGACAACGACCGCCGCACCGACGCCGGAGCCCACCGCGATCGCGCCGGCGCCCGACGAATGAGATGCCGCGGCCGGTGCCGAATTGGGTCCTGGCCCGGTCGTTCCGAGCTCAGGATGCTTGGGCTTGCCCCTGGAACCAGGCATCCCGACTACGACCTCCTCGGAGACCGCGTTCCCCGCGGTGCATGATGAATGACCGCCGGCGACCAGCCGCCAGGTCTTCCCGATCACCTGAATGTCGGCCGCCGCGTAATGCGTCGTGAGCGGCGGTGTGTTCGGCGCTGACAGGTACAGCCGCAATTGGACGAGGTGATCCCAGAGCGGCGGATACGCGAGCGTCATCTGAGTCAGGGGCGAATCGATGGGCGTGAATTGGGCCATCGGGTGGGCAGCGCGGCTGTAGTAAGAAGCCGCGCCCATGACTGTTCCGCTCCAGGCTCCGGCCGGCGTTTGCTGGCGGGGCTGATAGGCGAACATCGTCGCTTTGGCGCCCTTGACGAAATAGCCCTTGGGCGCCGGGACGTCCGACACCACCCGCCATACGAATGGCGTGATTGTGATGCTGCCCTGCGTCAGCGGCTTGAGGTTGGTGCCGCACAGCGTCAGCCAGCCGGCCTGATCAGGATCGGTGTACGGCAGGTGGAATCCACGTGCTTGCACCCCGGCCCGGTCGGTGCCGCCCGTCTGCACCGCCACTGCCACCGAGGCCTGACCTGCGATCCCGACCACCGCGATGGCCATGGCGAACGCGGCGACACGACCGGCCTTCATGGCCTGTCCTCCACCAGTTCCCTGCCGCGGGGTCGTGCGGCCGGCGGGACCGCCGCCGAGCGGCGACGACGGCGGCGCCTGAGCCACGTCGCGACCGCGCCGACGATCACGAGGATCAAGATGCCGAAAGGTATCCACGGCATCGCGAAGAAGCCGGCCTGGCCGAAGTAGTTGGTGATTCCCGGGTCGTTCTGCCCGGCCACGACCAGCGGATTAATGGTGACCTTGGCAGTCATCCAGAATTCCGGGTATACGCCGTCGACAGTTTCAGAAACCTGAGCCGAACCACCGGGCAGCAACGCAGGGACGTCAACTAGGTGCGCGGCAGTCTCGCTGGTGCCGAGCGTGCCCTGCACGGAAACATAGACCTTGCCGCCGAGCACCTCATTGCCTGGGTTCTTGACAGTGAATGTTACTTTAGCGGGCGCCGTGGAAAATGGGTTAACCGGATCGTGATAGACGATGTGCATATTAGTGACGCTCAGCCCTGGACGCAGCTTCCCGCCGACTCTTGCGATGATGCGATCGGCGACCTGCTGGATGAAATGCACCTTGGCGTGATGCTTGCTTCTGATGACCGAGCTGAGGGCCGCGATCACCGCTCCCACATGATCCCCAGGAGGGGCGTTCTTGGGGATTGCCACGGTGAGTTTCAGAATCACCTTGGTCCGCGGCGCGAGGGTGATGAGCGACGAATTGTGCGGGAACCTGATCTTGACCCAATCGGTCGGTCCGCCGACGGATTTCCCGCGCGGCAGGAAACCTGGCTCTCCGCTGGCCGTGTTGACCGCGTTGGTGACGAAGACGCGCAGCGTGACCGGGATGGCGCCGAAGTTGACGACCGCGATGTGGTCGGTGAAGTGCGAACCTGCCGTAGCGCTCCAGTTGAAGAACGGCCTGCCGTCGATCTTCGTCTTGCTGGCTGGGCCCAGGCCGAAAAAAGCCCGCGGCAGTGGGCCCGTTGTGATCGATCGCCCGGATGCCGGCGAGGCCACTGCCGGAACGGCGGCGGTCACGGCGATTCCGGTGATCAGCGCGCCCGCGAATAGCCGCATGAAACGGCTGGCGGGCAGAGACGGCCGCGATCTCCTCGATCGGGCCGCCGGGCTTGTTTGATTCATAGGATGACGATTCCTCCGCGCGGCCGCGACGGTTCTGCAGGCATCAAGATGGCAAGCAGAAGTCGGACGATATTGCTGCGCAAGACCATACCAATCTGAACCACAAGAAAAGGACCTGAGCCTGAACGGAAGGTTAATTACGTCATAAGCTAGATGAAACGAGCCTCGCTTCGGTCAGCGATCTCGATCACGCGAAGTGAACGTCAGCGTTAGTGGGTGCAGTGGCCGTCAGAATCTTTCTAAAAAAGTTGAAGATAAATTGGCTCAGCAGCGAAATGACCATTGATTTGATCGGGCCCGAGGTTCCGGGGCGGGCTCGCGATGGGGAACCCGCCCCGGACTAGCGCTTCGGTCCGCCTCTCATACCGTGCGGACCGCCGGCTCGCTCGGGAACTAGCCGGTGATCGTGAAGGTGATGGTGCCGACGAATATGCCTGCCTCGGTCGAGGTCGGCGCGTTCAGCGTCACGATGCCGTTGATGCCGACGGTGCCGACCGGCTGAGCGCTGTCAGCGGCGATGTTGTGCGGTCCGCCGCCCAGGCCCGCGCTGCCCGGGTCGGTGGGTCCGACCGGCGGGGTTGCGGCTGGCTGGTTGGTGACCGTGACGTCGCCGGCGACGATCGCGTTGCCTGGCACGAACACCGGGGTGAGGTTGGTCAGGCCGACGTTCTCGCCGCTGATGACGCCATTGGCGTGGCCGGAGCCGTCAGACAGGTTGCTCGCCGCCGCCGACACGGTCCACGGCAGGCTGCCCGACTGGGTGTCGACAACGGTGATGCCGTTGAACGTGGGGTTCGGTGACTGACCAGCGGTGGGCACGTCGCTGCTGTTCGGGTCGAGCGGCGCGGACGCGCTGAAGAACGTGCCAGCCGCGTTGAGCTGCAGCGTTCCCAGGTTCAGCGGGTTGGTGGGGGTGTACGGCGTCGAGATCGAGATGGTACCCGCGGGAACCGTGCCCTCGATCGTCTGCACGTCGTTACACGTGGTGCAGGTGGGCGCGGTCTCGGTGAAGGTCACCGGAGCCGAGCTCGACCCAGCCACCGTGGCACCCGATGCCGGGGCGAAGGTGGCGACGACCGAGTGCGCGCCTGCGGAGGAGTAGGTGAACGGGATGGAGAACGCGCCGCCAGCTCCGACGGAGCCAGAGGCGAACGGGGTGGTTGAGCCGTTGTCGAACAGGCTCACCGTGCCGGCCGTAATGGTGTTGCTCGGGGTGGTGGTGTCGGAGACCGTGCCGGTGAAGGTCACCAGGCCGGCCGGTCCGCCGCCGCCGGTCTCGGCCAGCGTGGTGCTGGTCGCGTCGAGCGGCGCGCTCACCGTGTAGTTCAGCATGGACGATGCCGAGCCGATGTCCGCCGACCCGACCGCCGGGGTGAAGAACGCCTGGTAAGGCGTCGTCCCGTTCGGAGGAGTCGTCGTCACCTGCGCGACACCATTGGTGGCGGTGACCGTCTGGGTGGCGCCCACCTGGGTGGAGCCACTGAAGAAGCTCACCGTTCCTGCGGTGGCCGGGGCCACCGTCGCCGTCAGCGTCACCGGGCTAGCCGGGGCGGTCTGCGGGCTGGGCGGCGAGGCGGTCAGCGCGGTCGTCGTGTTCTGGGTGAAGTCGGGGAAGTCAACCGACCAGGTGTTGTTGGTCGTGTCGACCGAGATCACCGTGTCCCAGTAGGCGGCCTGGGCGGGAACCCCAGCACCAGTCACCTTCATCCGGACGTCGTACAGGCCGACATAGCCGGCCGCCGTCTGGGTGTTCGGGAACGCGGAGATGTAGCTCGACATCGACACGTCGGTGCCGGAGTTGGTTTCGACGGGGTTGGCGGTGGTCCCCAGCTGACCAGGTGCGGCAGCGTTCGGGAAGGTCGTCGAGCTGCTGATCTGCTCGCCCGACCACAGACCCGGGTTCTCACCCGATACCGGGGTGAATACAAACAGTGTCGCCTTGGTGTATTGGGGGGCCGAAGCAATTGTCGACGCCGCCGCGAACACGCCCAGGCCAGAGGCTGTGATCGAACCTCCGGTGACCACTTGGCCCTGCGCGTTGTAGAACGTGATGGCACCGGCAGGCGCCGGGCTGATCGACGACTCCCACGGCGGCGTAGGACCGCCTCCGCCCGCGGCGAAGGCAGCCCCACCTCCCGCCAGCACCCCCACGCCGGCGAAGGCAACGGCAGCAGCCGCCGTCAGCGCCAGCGAGCGGATCCTTCCTCTCATGAAAACCCCTTCCACATGCGAATCGGATGAACCGGCACCGAGCGCCCCGCCTCGGCTCTCACCCCCGATGCGGGCGCGCACGGTCCCGTGGGCCGTCAGTGTCCCGGCGGCCCCCCCGAGCGCCGGGACCTGGGAGCCGCCGGTCCGGCTGGACCGCTGGCACTGCGGTGGCCACAGCGACGGCTCCCAGGAGGTGACTCAGGTCAGCGGCGTGGTCAGGCAGGACTGGGTCGCGGGGTCGCCCCCGGCCTCAGCGATGAGCGTCTTGCCTGCCGCGGTCTGGAAGAACGGGGTTGCGCCGCCTGGGTTGCAGAACAGCGCCTGCGCCCAGTTCAGCGTGCTACCCGGCTGCCACGGCGTCGTCGAGATCTGGTCGGTCCAGCGGTAGACGATGTTCAGGTTGCGGGTGTCGTTGTAGACGGGGTTGGCGTCGCTCGGCGTGCCGGTGAGCTGGTGGACGCCAGGGCTCAGCGCCGCGCCACCTGGGTAGGCGGCGGTCGGGGTGTGGAAGTAGCCCACACCCGAGTTCGCGCCGAACGTGGTGTTGCCGCTCAGGCCTGACCAGAGGTTGAGCCTGGCGCCTGAGAACGGCTCGATCGCGTCGGCCGAGCAGTTCGGCGTGCAGGTGCCGCCGTTGGGGTCGGTGGTGGTGCTTGACAGGCTGGTGATGGCGACGGGGTCGTTCTCCTCGCCAGTTACCACACAGCTGCCGAGGGTGATCGCCGTACCGCCGTTCGCTGCCTGCAGGTCGGCAAGGAACGTGTTGCGGGTGCCAGAACCACTCTGCGGGATGATCGGGATGATGTGGTCAGCGCTGCTGCCGCCCACCGCTGTCCACTGCGTGGCTGTGCACTGGTAGATAGCGACCAGCTGCTGAGCCGACAGGCCTACCGGTGAGTTGGACGTGTTGGCAGCGGCCTCGCGTAGGTGCTCAGTGCCGAGTACGAACTGCTGCAGGCCCTGCCAGCCGTTGGTCACGGCGGTGGCGCCCTGGGCAGTCGTCGGGTTGCTCGACATCCGCGCGAAGTCGATGTGCGCGTCAGCGAGCGAGGTGTCAGCCAGCAGAGCGTTGATGCCTGCGCCGCTGCCGTTGATCCGCTGCACTGGGAAGGTGCCGCCACGGTAGACGGCGGTCGGGCTCAGCGGGTTCGGAGAGCTGGTCGTGCTGTTGTTGGCATAGGCGAAACGGGAGTTGGAGTCCGCCGTGGCGTCCATGCTCACGAGCTTGAACAGGTTGCCGGCGTCGTTGAAGCCGGTGTCACCGCTCGGGTCGCCGTCGGCGCCGAAGTCCACGATGAACTGCAACGTGTCCGATCCGTCGCCGACGACGTCGCCTGGGACAGGCGCGTAATCGGCCTTCGCCGTCGGAGCAGCCTGAGCCGGCAGCACCGAACCAGCCGTGAGCATGAGCGCGCCCACGGTGGTACAGGCAGCCGCGAGGCTGACCGACAACTTGATTCGCTTCCGCAAGTGCGTGTTCCCTTCTCTTGCCTTACGGCAGAAATCAGCCGCAGAAGAAGCGAAGCGACGGCGGGCGACAAAGGCGGACTCTTTGTATGAACAAGGAGCAACGGCGGCCTGAAACTTTGCCCGCCTATCGTCCGATAGAAATAGCGAGACTAACTATTTCCGATACAACGTACTTGTCCCCTCGTCGGTCAGCCCGCACGCTGAGCGGAAACCGGCCTCAGAGCAAATTCGGGAGGAGCTGAAACGCGGCCTCGGAGGCGATCCATAGGATTGCCATAACCACCGGAGCGCCCACCAGCCAGGTCTGCCAGCCGGCCCAGCGGGTGCTCACCCACACCAGCGTCAGAACCACTATGACCAGCAGTTGCATCCACAGGACGAGCACGAAGAGCACGGAAGGGTCGCCCTGCATCAGCAGCTGGTTCTTCGGTATCTGAGTCGGCTGCCCAATGGGGCTGGCTACCGCCTTGCTAATGAGGGCCGTATCCACGTAGAGAAACTCGTTGCGTAGCGCTCCGCCCCGCCATCCGGCGCTTGTCACGGTCACCAGGGTGAGCCTGCCTTGACCGGGTGGGAGCTGGGCCGGATATGGGTCCCCTGGGTATCGCAAATCCATTACCCGATATTCAAAGATACCGGCTCCGGTTGTAACCTGCAGGACATCTCCTGGTCGCAATGCGGAAAGGTGCCGGAAAGGCCCGCCGAACAGCGCCTGCCGCCCGTCGATAATCGATACCCCAGCCTGGCCAGGCAGCGGACTGTCGGCCTCAAGACCTGGTCCTTGCTCGAGCACACCCGACGTCGTTCCCTCGAGCACCACGTCGTCGACTCCGGCCTGCGGAATCTTCAGCAGCGCGACCGGCGTGCCGAGGGCGATCTTGCCGCCGAGCTTCGCTGTGCCCTGTGCGATATCGGTGCGCAATTCTGCGTAGAGCGCGTGCTGAGCGCTGGCCTCTCCGAAGCCGGAGAGCACGTACGCGTAGAGCAGCAGCCAGACCGCAAGGCCGCCGATCGAGGCGAGTACCCAGATCACCGCGAGCACCGGAGCCGGCAGCGGGACCCGTCTCGGGCGGTTCCTCGGCGGGCGTCGCGCTACGACCGCTTGATCATGCGGGCCGGCGTCGTCGTCCTGCGGCGCCGGAGCGTCGACGGTTAGCTCCACTTGGTCCTGCCGCGGCGGCCGATTCGGCCGCGACCGCCGCCAGCCCCGCCCTGGCCGGCCGCGCCGCGCCATTTACCGATCCAGGAGATCAGCAGTACGCCGGCCGCGGCGAGCAGCGCGAGGCCGGCGAGCGACGGGAGGATATATCCCACCAAGCCGAAGTTGGCGGCGGGAGTGAGGCCGATCTGCCCGGGGGACTGCGTTCCCGACGGAGTCGGGCCCGGTGACGTGCCGCTGGACGACGGCGTCGGAGAGCCGCTGGCTCCCGGAGTGCCGGTTCCGCCCGCGCCTGGGCTGCCGGTGCCGCTGGGGCTCGGGCTCGCCGTCG
>Ga0126381_100010041_pt1 | contig 10636 bp, 10 predicted proteins | sample PanSoiMetPlot_28_FD_96465 | JGI IMG/M metagenome (GOLD analysis project Ga0126381, IMG submission 96465) | Tropical forest soil microbial communities from Panama - MetaG Plot_28 | ecosystem: Environmental > Terrestrial > Soil > Tropical forest > Bulk soil | place: Panama | collected 2016-02-17
CGAGCGCAGCCTGGTACGGCCGCGGATCAATGACAGCCAAAAGGTCACCTTGTTTTACGTCCTGGCCTTCCTTGAAAGCGATTTCCTGAATCTGGCCATCCACCCGCGGCTTAATCGTCACCATGTTGAAAGCCTGGACCGTTCCGATACCGTCTAAATAAATCGGAACATCCTTTTTCTGGACCGAGCCCGCGACGACTGGCACGGCGCTATTCCCACCTTGTGCTCCAGCTCGCCGGTCGCCGCCGCCACGTGTGCCACCGGCACCCGCATGTTGGCCCTGCCCAGTGGCGGGCACCCCAGCGCCCGGTCTTTGAGATTGTTGCTGGCGCCCAAAAAAAACCCAAAGACCGCCTATCAGGACAAGTCCAGCGAGTAGGAAAATGAATCGTAATTTCCGCATAACCGTTATGCTCCAGGAATAGACCGCGAACTCCCGGGTTCCGCCTTGGCCCGGCAGGGACCGTACTTCGGCGTGACAGGCTTGTTCGTGCGTAGTGCCGCGTTAATTTCGGTGAATTCCGTGCAAATTGCGCGCATTTTGTCGCTTCTTTTGTGTTAGTCAGGGCCCTTCCTTCTAAGGGGCATTTTTCATGCCAATGCGACCAATCCACCGGCATGGTTCGGAGTGTGACGGCTTGGCGGACGCCGGGTTACGGGAACGACAGGTTTGCTGTCTTCGGTCTTCCGTCTTGGGTCTCCGTCTTCGGTTGTCGGTTTGTCAGTTATGGGCCTAGGGCACACCTGCTGCCGTAGAACCTGCAACTAGCTTCGCCCTACCCAAAGAACGCGGAACGTGGAAGCTTTGTGAGTGGAATCTCGTACAACTGAACGACAAAGAGCTGAAGAACTTGTTCTAGAAGCGCAGCGACGCGCATTCCGGTACTTTTGGGAACGCGCCAATGCTCAGACCGGCTTGGTCGACGATCGGGCTAGCAACTTCGGTCACGAAAGGGAAAATGTCGCTTCGATCGCTGCGACAGGTTACGCCTTGGCATCGCTTCCTGTCGCTGTTGAACATCGCTGGATAAGACGTTCGGACGCTGTCGCAAGAGCAAGTCGCACCCTGCGATTCATTTTGGGAATGCCGAACGAACACGGCTGGTTTGTCCATTGGGTCGACGGTGGCAGCGGCGCGCGAGTATGGGCGAGCGAGTACTCGAGTATCGATACCGCCTTACTCGTGGCAGGCGCTCTGGCCTGTGGTGAATTTTTTTCCAAAGATGCCCCTGATATTCTGCCGCTCGCTGACGCGCTCTACGAGCGCATCGACTGGTGGTGGATGCTTACCAACGGCGGAGCCCAGCCCGCCAAACGAATTCTGGCTCAGGGCTGGAAACCAGAGATCGGCTTTATTCCAAACAATTACGATAGCTACGACGAATCGATCTTGCTCTATCTGCTGGGAATGGGTGCGTCTGGGAAACCGCTTCCTGCGGATTGTTGGACCGCGATCATGCGGAAAATGCAGGAGTACAACGGAATCCAGTCGTTAAAGGCGGGACCCATATTCATTCACCAGATGCCGTCTGGGTATTACTATCTTCGCGATCAAAGGGATGTACTCGGCTGGGATTACTGGGTTTCTTCGACCAACGCAATGTGGATCGATGCACGGTTCTGTCGTGATCACGCCGAGCAACGCAAAACCTATGCGGAAGGTTTTTGGGGATTGAATGCCAGTGACGGCCCGAGTGGCTATCGCGCTTATGGCGCGCCTGACGGTCCCGAGGACGGCACCGTCTCACCAACAGGAGCGATTAGCGCAATCACTTTTGTGCCAGGGCTTGCTTTCTCCGCCACGATTCGTCTGTACGATTGTCTTCGAGAACGTCTCTGGGGAACCTACGGCTTTTCAAACGCCTTTAACCTTGACGCAGGTTATTTTGACCCAGACGTAATAGGGATTGACCTGGGAATGGCTCTGTTAGCGATCGAAAACCGTCGCAGCGGTTTGATCTGGAGACTCATCGCTAGCCATCCGTCGACCCAGCGCGCATTTACCGCGGCGGGTTTACGCCAGACCTTGGAGCCTCCACCGAGGCCGTTAGGGACTAGTGATTCGCGGTTGGGCGGAGCTTCCTAGAAGCCGCGCCGCCACCGAATGCCTTCGCTCGGCTCCTCAATGCCTTCGCTCTTCCGGTTCTTCACAAAGTGCCTGGCCAAGTAGCGCTCAAGAAAATGGTTACTGGCAGCGTGGCATCTGAATGCCACATAACCGTCCGGCCGGATAAGATAGAGGCAGGCAGACTCGCCGTATTTTTGCGCAATCTGGTCTTCCGGATCGATTAGAATATCGAACCCGTTCCGGACGCTCGGTTCATCATCGCGCAGGACCAAATAAGGCTTGATCAGGTCGTTATAGCGATCTTGAACCAGGCCGAGTGTCTGTTTGATTGCCTTGTAGTATGCAGGTTCGCTGTCCGAACCGGCTATCGCTAACAAAACATGGTCTCTTCCAAAAAGAGAGATCGTACTTACCTTTCTGCCGTTTAAGTAAACCATTGCGCCAGGCGCGCGGTCGCCGGAGTGCGGGCCGTCTGGCAAACGGTGATCTTCTACAATTCGGCTGGCCCGATATTCGATTCCGATTTCACTGATGGTTGTTGCCGCTCGGGACTGAAACGCTTTGATCCCGCTAAGCACTGGTAACAAGGCATCCCGCAAAACTCGATTCGCCCGCCGACGGGCAGTAATCATGTTTTGCGTAAGATCGGTCATCTTCAAAACTCCGAGCTCGATCGGTTTGCGTTCCTCTTCAAATGTGTCCAGCAGATCCGCTCTGGCGACAGAACGCTGCACAAGCCCCAGCTTCCAGCCCAAATTCCAGGCATCCTGTATACCGGTGTTCATGCCCTGCGCCAGCGCAGGACTGTGAACATGCGCTGCGTCCCCCAAAACGAAAATGTGTCCCCGCTTCAGGCGCTCAACCATCCGCGAGTTGACGCGAAAATAGGTGCTCCACTCCAGGTTAGTAAGACGCATCGGAACTGACGACCGGCTGTCTGCTAGTTCCTGCCATTGTTGCAAAGTGGGCCGTTGTCCCGTCCGCAGTTGTTCCGGCGGATTATCGGCAACCAACCGATGTAAACTGTTCCCAAGCGGAAAGAAACCAAATAACCCGTCTGCTCGGCCAAAGATGTGTGCCTTGTCTTCGAGTAAAGAAGATTCTACGTGAACATCTCCTAAAAGAAAATGAAGGTCGTAGGTCTTACCGGCGAATTGCAGGTTTAACAGGTCGCGTACCCGGCTGTGAGCTCCGTCGCATCCCACCAGCCAATCCGCATGGACCTCTTCTCGTTTCCCGTTGGGAAGGCTAATCTGTGCGCAGACCTCGAGCTCTGATTGTTCGAAAGAAATCAGTGAGGTTCCGCGCTCAATCTCAACATTTTGCCGGTGTAGATGCTCGCCCAGTATGCGCTCCGTTTCGCTCTGAGGAAGCGCAAGCAGGAACGGGAATTGACTCGGAATTTTTTCGAAGCTGAGATGCCCGATTTTGGACCCGTTTTCGCCGTATATAGTAACCCCATTGAGTCGATGCCCCAGCGCCAGGAACTCATCCACAATGCCACACATCTCGAAAATTTCGATTGTGCGCGCCTGGATACCGATCGCGCGCGATTCATCGACGCGATCTGCGGCGGAATCTATTATCCTGAAGCGCAATCCCTGAAGACTGAAAGCAGCCGCCATACTCAGTCCGACCGGGCCTGCACCGACGATCAGCGCGTCGAGATTTGTCTTCATCAATTCCTTTTTCCCAGGTTCGTGTGCGAACCGATAACGGGATGTGCCAAACACGTTCGGCGTTCGGCGTTTGGCGTTCCGCGTTCTGTGCCCTCCCTACTTGCCCGACGCTCTTCTTGCTCCTCCTCGTCCTTGTTCTTCTCCTCGTCCTGCTGCTATCGCCATGAGAGCATAATAACTCTAAAATAGAACACTCCTTCGGGGAACAAACCCTCGTTTCCAGCATTTTCTCAAGCCTGCAGAAGCCGCCAAAACCCTGGGTATTCTATAACCAGGCCCTCTGCATCGACGTCCAAGTCGGCAGCAAATCGTCCGCCGCCGCTCTCGTACCGATAACGTGAAACATCCAGCCGGCTGTAGACTTGCTCCAGAGGCCGCAACTCGAATCCGGGTACTGGCAGCCAGGCCGCACAGACTTGGGCCGACGCTCCAATTTCCAAAGTAAGTCTGCGAATCGGCAAGGTGTTAGTTAACGGGCTGAACCCTAGATCGACATCAACGCATCCCTCGAGATCTGATCTTGCTCTGCCATCAAAATGCCAACGTCGGCTCGAATCGACCGTGATTTCATGTCGCACAACATCGTTCCCTAACCAGCCGTCAACTGTTACCTCTTCAGTGCGCCATTCGTGATCGCACTGGATCGTGTAATCGAGTCGGCAAGGCTGGCGCTCGAAGTGAAAGACTGCAGTACCTTGCAAGAACCACCCGTTTTGCCGCTGCTCGACCCGAGACGCTTCATGCCCAGGATAATCAAGCCTCTCCCAGATGATCGATCGTGTAGTCACTATCGCAAGGTTTTGGCGCCAACGGAGAAGACAGTAAACAAGAAAAACCGCGCACCCTGGCGACCCGGAAAGTTGTTTATCATACGGCCCAAAACATAGCATCGGTAGGGTTCGCGCTCCTGCGTGACCTGGACCAAGTCGCTGTCAACAAGAAAGAGCGCCCAGCTTGCATGGCTCCCGCTCGGTCCAGGTCGCGCCAGAGCACGAATCCTACCCTGCCATTTCACAACTGAATACCTTCCAGGATACAGCTGGCAAATCGAGTTGCTACATCGCCCGACGGATCAAGCTCAGGATCGAAAATGGTAATTTCTATTCCGACTGGTAGAGCGCTCTTCATGAACATCCGCAAAACCGTCGTCAACTCAGCCATTGAGAGGCCATTTGGTTCGGGAGAGTCAACTGCAGGCATTTCGGCGCTCCGGATTACATCAGCGTCGAGGTGAATCCAAATCCGGTCGACACCCCGTTGATCGAAATGATCCAGCGCTTCGATTACACTATATTCGAGCCCATCCTTCTCAATCGTCGACGCTCCAATTTTCTTAATCGCGGTTGCATTGAATCCGGACCGATCATATTCGCCCTCAGGCTCATTCTGTTGAAAGCCGAACGCCACAACATCTTGCTCGGCGAAGTAAGGAGACAACCCTTCTATATCGCTTAACCCGGAAGGTCCATTCCTAGTAACCACCGCCAGATCCTGGCCGGCAGCGCCACGCATGGTCACTCCAACTGCAGCAGAAAAATCGTCATGTCCGTCAAGGAACAGCAGTCCGTGACGCCCGACCCGTTTCGCTGCGAGTGCGTTACCGATCAGAATGCTGCAGTCGCCACCAAAAACCACTGGAAATCGCCCAGCCCGCAGCTCCAGTTCGACCCGATCAGCAAGCGCAATTGCATATCGGCGGATTTTCGGCCCATTCCAGATGCCGGTTTCAGGGTCCGGTTCCAGTTCGTAGGCTGGCGCCGGCACAACGCCTAAATCTCGAGCATTCAGCCGTTGAACCAGGTCTCGTTCACGAAGCGCTCGCGCGAGAAACCGGACGCCCGGTTCTACTCCCGTCTTCGGTTGACGTAGCCCAAGATTGAACGGAGCATCCAGAACCACGAACTCTGTAGGTCCAAACGGCACAAGTCCAGTGATCTCACGCAAAACCCCTCCTGGCAACGTTCCCTAATCGTCCTCTTCCTCCTCTTCGTTCTAGAGAACTTCCCCGCATCGCCGCTTCGCGTTCTTCATTTCCCAGCCTTATCGATCAGCTGACCCATTGACAACGCTTCCCGCAAAAAAGACTGACAATCCTTCAGAAACTCGAGTCGTTCCGGTTCTTTGAGTCCACGCGCGACTATTAGCCCGCCGACCATGCAAGCTAGAGCACCCGCGGCCTGTTGTCTGCGCTTGTTAACGCCTCCCCTGGCAAGCTCGTAGAGCCTCCCCAAACGTCTGGTGATTGCCGTGGCAAAACTTCTTCTCACTTTCTGACTGCTCCGTACCAGTTCCGGTCCGAGCGCAGCTATCGGGCATCCCCGCTCGACGTGTTCTAAATGGTAAGGGCTCAAATAGGTAAGCGCAGCAGCCAGAAGACCAGAAGCACCGGACTCACTCTTCGCCGGCGATTCTGTTTCAAGCAACTCATTGGCCTCTTCCGAAGCATACCCGAGCGCTTCAATCAGAAGATCTTCTTTCGATGCGAAATGGGCGTAGAAGCCTCCGTGCGTCAGACCGGCTTCCTGCATTATCTCTGAAACGCCAACCTTATCTGCGCCATTTTGCCGAAAAGCGGCGGCGGCCGTTTCAACGATTCGCTCGCGTGTGTTCCGTTTATGTTCTTTTGGCCAGGGCATAGTCGCATTACTCCAGGAAAAGCAGCTCAATCGATACTGTATGATGCCCATCATAGGCTGAAGTCAGTCGACATACAACTGATCGACCAAGTATTTGCAACTATCGCTTGACACCATATTATGGTGATCATATAGAGTCGGCTGGCACAACATGATAACTGTCATATTGTGATTGATATTAACCCTGCCGAAAAGGAACTCGATGCAAAAGTCAGATACGATACTAGTTACCGGCGCAGCCGGTGGAAATCAGGGAGCGACCGGCCATAGAATTCTTCACCTGTTAGTAGAACGCGGATTCAAAATACGCGCCCTGGTTCACAAAATCGACCAGCGTTCCCAGCGTCTGGAAAAGCTGGGTGTTGAAGTTCTGCCAGGCGACTTGCTTGATCTCGATTCGGTTAGCAAAGCGATGCCAGGCATCAAACGCGCATACTTCACCTACCCGGTTGATGACGGACTTCTGGAGGCTACAGCGATCTTCGCTGCGGCGGCGCGAGAGGCCCAAACAGAAATGGTGGTAAATATGTCTCAATTGCAGAGTACCTCTAATGCTCCAACCCTGCGCAACCTGCAGCACCGGCTGGCAGACCAGATCTTTGATTGGGCCGACGTCGGTGCGCTGCATCTAAATGCGCCTCCATTTTATGAGAATGTCCGCGCTCTCATCACCAGAACTGTTACCGATCAAAACACTATCTATCTGCCATGGGGTAAAGGCGATGCACTCTTCCCACTCATAGCCGCTGAAGACGTGTCACGCGTTGCTGCAGCGTTATTGGCGGCCAATGATCTGCCAGCTCAAACCCGATATCCTTTGGTCGGCGAGGTCCCCACGGTAGCCGAGATTGTCGGTACTCTAAGTCGTGTACTGAACCGGCCGATCCGTTACGTCGAAATCACCGATGACCAATGGAAGAAAGCAGTGGAGGAACGCATCAACCGCCACGCGCTCGATCATCTTTCCAACCTGTGGCGTTTTTTCCGAACCTCTGGAATCCGAAAAGGCGACCAAGGCTTTCAAGTGAGTAACATCATTGAACAACTAACCGGTCAGGGCCCGCAGACATTGGAAGGATTCTTTCGTCTCAACGCAGATTCATTCGGCGGCATACGGTCTTAGCGGATGGTGAGAAGTGAGAGGTGAGAAGTGAGAAGTTAGAGGTCTCGCAACCTCCAACTAGCCTTCGTTCGCGTTCCGACTAGCGAGCCCTGGTGTGCCACTAAGAATCATACGTGTGGCGCCCGCTTATAATTTCTCACCTGTCACCTCTCACATCTCACTTCTCACTCTGACCTTCGACGAACCGGAACGCCTCCGGAACCTGGTCGGCGCCGTCAACACGTACCCCAAGGTCATGGATCAGGCCGTTTTCGAGTCCGTAGATCCAGCCATGCAACGCCAACGCCTGTCCGCGCCTCCAAGCATCCTGAATGATAGTGGTGTGGGTCAGCGTTTTCACTTGTTCAACGACATTAAGCTCGCACATCCGATCCACTTTTTTGGTTTCGCTCTTCAGGGAATCGATGTCTTCGCGATGACGCGCGTAGATATCTTTGATTTTGATTAACCAGTTATCAATCAGGCCATGACTTTGCCGCCCGAGCGCCGCTTTGACTCCGCCGCATCCGTAATGGCCACACACAATGATGTGTTTAACCAGAAGCACATCCACTGCGTATTCCACGACAGAAAGGCAGTTTAAATCTGACGAATAAACAATGTTTGCTACGTTGCGATGGACGAACAACTCGCCCGGCAATAACCCAACAACTTCGTTTGCCGGTACCCGGCTATCGGAGCAGCCGATCCACAAGAAGTCCGGTGAATGCTGGGACGCGAGTTTCGGAAAGTAGTCCGACTCTTGTTTTGACATTTTTTCGGACCACTCCCGATTGTTGGCCAAGATCGTTTCTATTTCGCTCATACATCTTCGAATTGTGAACCGCTTTAGTCTCCTGCCTCAATCACCTGGATGATGTTTGGATTCGGTCCGGTAACGAGCGCTCCGACAACGACTGCAATATTGAACCGATCGTTACATTCGCTGCCGGTTGCGGCCTTCCGGTCGCTTGGGGAGACGGAGCAGCCGGTTGACCTGCTAGCCCGATAGCCAAGAAGAACATTATCAAACAAACGGTGGCGCCGCTCCTCGCAGCGCCTGACTGCCGACCACGAAACAGCTCTCTGTTCGAGCGCTTACTTTCCATCAGGGGAGACGTCCCCCAACGTCTATCAAGTTTCCGGACAAACACAAGGCTCTCACTTCTGTGTCTCATAGCGCAAACGCTTACCGGCTTGATTCGATGTTTTCGCAACGGAGATAAAGGAAGTTCTTATTAGGTTGGATTCGTGATTTAGCGGCGTCTCCGGCAGCTTCAGGATTTTTTTGAACAGTGGTCGAAGGTGGTTTCACCCTGCGTGACTAGCCCTGGCTCCCATTTCCAGGCGCTCGAGCAGCGCGCATTTGAAAAAGCTTCTTGATGCCCCAAACCATGGCTCGCACGATTCCCACGAGCACGAGAGAGTAAATGTACGCCACGAAAATCATGGCACACCAGAGTGCGGGTTCAGGAATAGTGGTCGGACCAAAAATATCCAGTTTCCCTAATCCAAGCACTTCACAAATTATCGCAGCGGGTAATAACACGATTATAACAATCCAGGCCCCAATATCTCCCGCGCTCGACTCCCCTTGCACGGCGAGCCAGCCAAACAGGGCGAATAGAACCGTCACGACGGCAGCCTGAACTAGAAACAACCAGATCTTACGACCGTATCGGGGTGGTTGCATGGCTACTGAAGCCGGTGCGCCCTGTTTTGCCTCAAAAGTATTCCTGACTGCAATCGAAGATTGTAAGGCAGGTCTCGAACGAATCCCAAAAGCTTTCATAGGTGTCTCGACTATCCACATACGTAGATTCAAATCGAATCGATAAAATGGGAGTAAACATTTGTTTGAGTGATAGTCGTCAACCGCGTTTTAATCAACAGATCCTCTTTGAGATCTTCGCGGCCTTCTGCTCAAATCCTCTGTCGGCCAGTTACAGTTTCGATGGTCACCAGACTTAGTGTCCGAGTCACACCCAATGCGAAATCCAATCAGATTATTGCGATTTCACAGGGTACCGTTCGCATAAAGGTCCGAGCGGTTGCAAAAGACGGAAAAGCAAATGCAGAATTAATCTACTTCCTAACCGACCTGCTCGACTGCAACAGATCGCAGGTCGAGATCATCCAAGGCGAGAAAACACGAACTAAGCTCCTGGAGATCCGGGACTCGGATCCTGAGGAAATCTCGCGCAAGCTTAAGAAGGCGCTAGCGGATGGAGGTGCCTGGAGATGAACCGAGATCTTTTGTTTTGTACCGGCCCGGCCGAAGGGAATTGCACGTTGTTAGCGAAATCGTCTCGCCAGCGATCGGCGTCGACGCAGGCCTTCTGTTTCGTTTTCGTTTCTCGGACCTACTTGACAAATTTGTCAGCCCGCGCTTGTTCTATGCTCTCCTTATTGCACGAGACGTGTTCGTTCCCCAGCAATGATCAGCGTTGAGAAGTTAACGAAACATTTTGGACCCAAAGTCGCCGTCGACGAGGTTTCATTTTCAGTTGAAAAGGGAGAGGTCCTTGGGTTCCTGGGTCCGAATGGAGCTGGTAAATCGACCAGCATGCGGATGATAACGGGGTTTTTACCTCCGACAGCCGGCAAAATCTCGGTTTGCGGCTTCGATATGATCGAGCAACCGCTTCAAGGCAAAGCTAAGATCGGTTATTTGCCCGAAAACGCTCCGCTCTACAGCGATATGTCGGTGCTCGGCTTCCTCGGGTTTTGCGCGGAGCTCCGTGGCTTGTTCGGGACAGCAAAATCGAAGGCAATCGATCGAGTTGTGGGGCTCTGCTTTCTTGATCGGGTCCTGCACCAAAGCGTCGATACGCTTTCGAAAGGATATCGCCACCGCACCTGCCTTGCACAGGCTTTGATCCATGACCCGGAAGTACTTGTGATGGATGAGCCGACTGATGGCCTGGACCCGAATCAGAAACATGAGGTCCGCATGCTCATCAAAGAGATGGGCAATGCCAAGGCGATCATTTTTTCAACCCATATCCTGGAAGAAGTGGAAGCTGCGTGCACCCGGGCGCTAATCATCGATCAAGGCAAAATCGTTGCAAATGGCACGCCAGCCCAGCTTAAAAGTCGCGCCCCGGTTGCGGGCTCGCTGGTTGTTGGCCTACGAGCTGTTAGCTGGAAA
>Ga0126381_100010042_pt1 | contig 10636 bp, 7 predicted proteins | sample PanSoiMetPlot_28_FD_96465 | JGI IMG/M metagenome (GOLD analysis project Ga0126381, IMG submission 96465) | Tropical forest soil microbial communities from Panama - MetaG Plot_28 | ecosystem: Environmental > Terrestrial > Soil > Tropical forest > Bulk soil | place: Panama | collected 2016-02-17
AGGCGGCGGCTAACGAGCCGCCCAAGCCGGATGACAATTTCCGCTGGCGCTTCTTCGGCCTGTTCTACGTGGCGCCGAACCAGAAGTCCTACATGTGCCGTCTGCGCATCCCGAACGGCATCCTCAAGCATTGGCAATTCGCGGGGCTCGCCGATCTCGCCGAGCGTTGCGGGGGCGGCTATTCGCATGTCACTACACGCGCCAACCTCCAGGTGCGCGAGATCGAGCCGAAATATGCCGTCGCCATGCTCGAGGGCGTGCTCGACCTCGGCCTCTGTTCGCGCGGCTCCGGCGCCGACAATATCCGCAATGTCACCGGCACCCCGACCGCGGGCATCGACCGCCAAGAGCTGATCGATACGCGGCCCTATGCGCGTGAATGGCACTTCCACATCCTTAACGAGCGCGCGCTCTATGGCATTCCGCGCAAGTTCAATGTCGGCTTCGACGGCGGCGGCATCATCCCGGTGCTCGAGGACACCAACGACATCGGTTTCCAGGCGGTCGTCGTGAGGGACGGCTTCGGCATCGCGGCGGGCGTCTGGTTTCGCCTGCTGCTCGGCGGCATCACCGGCCATCACGATTTCGCCCGCGAGACCGGCGTGGTGGTGAAGCCCGAGGAGGCGACGCAGGTCGCGGACGCGGTGGTGCGCGTCTTCATCGATCACGGCGACCGCACCAACCGCGCCAAGGCGCGGCTCAAATACGTGCTCGACCGCTTCGGTATCGAAAAATTTCTGGAGCTCACCGAGGAGAAGCTCGGCCGCAAGCTCGCTCGTGTGCAGGCCGAGGCGCTCGAGCGGCGGCCGCCCTTCGATCGCGCGGCGCATATCGGCGTGCATGCGCAGAAGCAAGAAGGCCTCAACTGGATCGGCGTGGTGCTGCCGGTTGGCAAGCTCACGGGCGCGCAGATGCGCGGCCTTGCCGCCGTCGCGCGCGACCTGGGCGAGGGGGAGCTTCGCCTCACGGTCTGGCAGAATTTGTTGATCTCGGGCGTGCCATCGGCGCGCGTCACCGAGGCAGTTGCCGCCATCGAGGCGCTCGGACTGACGACCAGCGCGAGCGCCATCCGCACCGGCCTCATTGCCTGCACGGGCAATGTGGGCTGCAAGTTCGCCGCCTCCGACACCAAGCGCCACGCCGAGGACATCGCGCGCTGGTGCGAGCCGCGCGTTGAGCTCGACACGCCGATCAACATCCACCTGACCGGCTGCCATCATTCCTGCGCTCAGCACTATGTGGGCGACATCGGGCTCTTGGCCTGCAAGGTGCAAGAGACCGAGGAGGGCGAGCAGATCGAGGGCTATCACCTGCTCGTCGGCGGCGGCTACGGCCCCGACGCCAAGCTCGCGCGCGAGATTTGCCGCGACGTCAAGGCACAAGACGTGCCGGGAATGATCGAGCGTCTGCTCAAGGCGTATCTCGCGCAGCGCACCTCGAAAGACGAGACCTTCCTGGCTTTCACCGGCCGCCACGACGAGGCGGCGCTCAAGCAGATGACCCAAGGAGAGCCGGTTTCATGAACCTCGCACCGCCTCCGCCGACGCCCTCGCTGCTGCCGGAAAGCGCGCCCTTCTCGCCGGCGCAGCGCGCCTGGCTCAACGGCTTCTTTGCCGGCATGCTCTCGGTCGATGGCAACACAGCGACGCCGCTGTCGCCCGCCGAGTCCGCGGCGCTCATCCCGAGCCCGCCCACGCAGGCCAAGGGCCCGCTCGACGACGGCGATGACGGACAGGCGCCCTGGCACGACCAGACTTTGCCAATCGCCGAACGCATGAAGCTCGCCGACGGCCGGCCGCTGCGGCGGCGCATGATGGCCGCAATGGCACAGCAGGACTGTGGCCAGTGCGGCTACAATTGCCGTGACTATTCGGATGCGATCGTGCTGCGCACCGAGGAGCGGCTGAACCTGTGCGTGCCGGGCGGCAAGGAGACCGCCCGCATGCTCAAGACCTTGTTCGGCGAGATGGACAACCCAGCGCCAGCCGCGCCCGCCGCACCGCCGGTGATCGCGGAAACCGCCGCGCCGGCCAGGACCGAAATCGGCCGCTCGCGCGACAACCCGACCACGGCCACCTTTATCTCCCGCACGCGCCTCAACAAGCCGGGCTCCGAGAAGGAGACCTGGCACATCGAGCTCGATCTCACGGATTCGGGCATCGACTACAGGGTGGGCGATGCCTTCGGCATCTTCCCGCGCAATGATCCCCGCCTCACCGATCAGGTGATCGCCGCACTCGATGCGCCGGCGGATTTTCCGATCGGCGGGCGCACTCTGCGCGAGGTCTTGATCGACGGCGTGTCGCTCGGGCCCGCACCCGACATGCTGTTCCAGCTCTATTCCTACATCACCGGCGGCACGCGCCGGCAGAGCGCCAAGGCGCTTTCCGCCGGCGGCAATCCGGACGGCGATGCCGAGACACTGGACGTGCTCGCCGCGATCGAGAAATTCCGCGGCGTGCGCCCCGATCCCGAGGCCTTCATCGAGGCGCTCGACCCCCTGCAGCCGCGTCTCTATTCGATCGCCTCCTCCCCCAAGGTCGATCCCCATCGCATCGCCCTGACGATCGATGCGGTGCGCTATCCGATCAACGGGCGCACCCGGCTGGGAGTGGCCTCGACCTTCTTCGCCGAGCGCGTCGAGCCGGGCACAAAGCTGCGCGCATATGTGCAGCGCGCCCAGCATTTCGCCCTGCCCGCCGACCCGTCCGTGCCGATCATCATGATCGGGCCCGGCACCGGCATCGCGCCGTTCCGCGCCTTCCTGCATGAGCGCATGGCCACCAAGGCGCCCGGCCGCAACTGGCTGTTCTTTGGCCACCAGCGCAGCCACCATGACTTCTTCTACGAGGACGAGCTCGCCGGCATGAAGGCGGCGCGCGTGCTCACCCGCCTTACCCTCGCCTGGTCGCGCGACGCCGCCGAGAAAATCTATGTCCAGGACCGCATGCGCGACGTCGGCCGCGATTTGTGGGCCTGGCTCGCCGAGGGCGCGCATGTCTATGTCTGCGGCGACGCCAAGCGCATGGCCAAGGACGTCGAGGCGGCGCTGATCGAGGTCGTGGCGGCCTTCGGGGTACGCTCGACCAACGAGGCGATCGCCTTCGTGGCCGAGATGAAGAAGAACGGCCGCTACCAGCAAGATGTGTATTGAGAAGAAACTCCCTGTCGTCCCCGCGAAAGCGGGGACCCGGTAATCACGGGCATCAGCTTCATGCGCAAGCGCGGTCGAGTACTGGGGCGCCCGCATTTGCGGACGATAACACCGGCGAGGCTGGCGTCTCCGTGGGAGCGGCGGGAATGACCGGAGCAAAATGGAACAGCATGAACGCTTCAACACCGCTTGCGCCGACCGTCCGCACCACCTGCCCGTATTGCGGGGTCGGCTGCGGCGTGCTCGCGCAAGCTGATGGCTCAGGCGGCGCTGCGGTCACCGGCGATCCGACCCATCCGGCGAATTTCGGGCGACTCTGCTCCAAGGGCTCGGCGCTCGGCGAGACCGTGGGCCTCCGCGGGCGCCTGCTGCATCCGATGCTGCGGCGGGCCGACGGCACGCTCAGGTGCGTGCCTTGGCCGCAAGCGCTCGATCGGGTGGCCGACGGATTTCGCAAGGTCATCGAACGAGATGGCCCCGATGCGGTCGCCTTCTATCTTTCGGGCCAGCTGCTGACCGAGGACTATTACGTCGCCAACAAGCTGATGAAGGGCTTCATCGGCTCGGCCAACGTGGACACCAATTCGCGCCTGTGCATGGCCTCGACCGTCGCCGGTCAGCGCCGCGCTTTCGGGACCGACACGGTACCGGGCATCTACGCGGATCTCGATCTCGCCGACCTCATCGTGCTGGTCGGCTCCAACGCGGCATGGTGCCATCCGGTGCTGTTCCAGCGCATCATGTGCAACAAGGCCGATCGCGGCGCACGTATCGTCGTCATCGATCCGCGCCGCACCGTGACGGCGCAGGAAGCCGATTTGTTCCTGGCGCCGGCGCCCGGGACCGACACCGCGCTGTTCTGCGGCTTGCTGGTCCATCTCGCCGAGCACGGCGCTCTCGATCAGGTCTATATCGACGCTCACACGACGGGCTTCGCTGAGACCCTGGCGCGCGCCCGCGCCATCGCCCCCGATGCAGCCGCGACCGCGCGCGCCTGCGGCCTTGCGGAAGCCGACGTCGAACAGTTCTTCAACCTTTTCTACACGGCCGCACGCACCGTGACGGCCTTCTCGCAGGGCGTCAATCAATCGGCGCAAGGCACCGACAAGGTCAACGCCATCATCAATTGCCATCTCGCGACCGGCCGCATCGGGCGGCCCGGCATGGGCCCGCTCTCGTTCACCGGGCAGCCCAATGCCATGGGCGGACGCGAGGTCGGCGGCCTCGCCAATCAGCTCGCCGCGCATATGGGCTTCGCGCCGGACGAGATCGACCGCGTGCGCCGCTTCTGGAGCGCACCCAACATGGCGCAGCGCGAGGGCCGCAAGGCGATCGCGATGTTCGAGGCGATCGAGCGTGGCGAGATCAAGGCGCTCTGGGTCATGGCCACCAACCCCGCCGTGTCGTTGCCCCGCGCCGGCGCCATGCGCGACGCGCTCAAGAAGCTCGAGCTGTTCGTCGTCTCCGAGAACGTGCTGTCGAACGACACCATAAATGCCGGTGCGCACATGTTGCTGCCGGCTGCCGCCTGGGGCGAGAAGGACGGCACCGTCACCAATTCGGAGCGCTGCATCTCGCGCCAGCGTGCGTTCCTCACCTGCCCGGGCGAGGCGAGGCCCGACTGGTGGATCGTGTCGGCGGTGGCACAGCGTCTGGGTTTTGCCGACGCTTTTGCCTTCGCCGCGCCCGCCGAGGTGTTCCGTGAGCATGCGGCGCTGTCGGCGTTCGAGAACGACGGCACCCGCGATTTCGACCTCGGCGGCATCGCCACGCTCTCTGATGGGGACTACGATACGCTCCAGCCGGTGCAATGGCCGCTGCGTACCGACGAAGTGCCGCAAGCCGAAAAGCGCTGCTTCGCCGAAGGCCGCTTCTACACGCCCGACCGCAGGGCGCGCTTCGTCCCGCCCGAGCCGCCGGCGCTGCGAGAGGCGACTTCCGCGGCTTTCCCGTTCCGCCTCAACACCGGGCGCATCCGCGACCAGTGGCACACCATGACGCGCACCGGCCTGAGCCCGCGCCTCGCCGCGCATCTGGCGGAGCCGTTCGTGGAGGTGCACCCGCAGGACGCCGCCCGTATGGGGCTTGTCGACGGCGGCTTCGCGCGCGTCGCGACCGAGCACGGCGCCGTCATTCTCAAAGTTCTGGCCAGCGACCATCAACAGCCGGGCTCGCTGTTCGTGCCGATCCATTGGAGCGACGAGACGGCCTCCTGCGCGCGCGTCGGCGAGCTGGTGGCGCCATGGACCGATCCCTATTCGGGCCAGCCCGAGGCCAAGGCGACGCCGGCCGCCGTCGCACCGGTTGCGTTTACGCGGCGCGGCTTCACCCGGACCCGGGAGGCGCTCGCGCTGCCGTGTGGCACCTGGTGGGCCAAGGTCGCCACCGCGGATGGTGTCGAATATCGGCTGGCGACGAGCCAAGGTCCGATGTTCTGGCACGATTTCGCCGACCGCTGGCGAACCCCCGATGCCCGCTTTGCGGAGGAGCTCGTCGGCGGCGTCTACCGGGCGGCCGCCTTCCTGGACGGCCATCTCGACAGCTGCTTCTGCATCGCTCCGTCGGGTGCACCCCCGCAATGGGACCTCGCCAGCCTCGCCGCCGCAGCGGCGGAGGAGGAAGGACTGCGGATACCGAAAAGTCAGGCTTGCGACTATATAGGGGGGACCGAGGCGGTGGTTTGTGCCTGCTTCGGGGTCAGCCTCGAGGCGGTGCGCCAAGCCATCCGCGGCGGCGCCACCAACGTGACGGAGATCGGCCGAGCGCTGCGCGCGGGCACCAATTGCGGCTCGTGCCTGCCAGAACTGAGGAGGATCGTGTTTGATGAGCGCTTCGCGCACCCCGTCTGAGACGCGCATGCCGCGCATGGAGCCGCTCGCACGGCTTCCGGTGTTCTTCGGCCTCACCGGCAAGCGCGCGGTGGTGGCGGGCGGCAGCGCGGCCGCGGCCTGGAAGGCGGAGCTGCTGTCTGCCGCCGGCGCCAGGGTCGAGGCATTCACGGCTGAGCCTTCGGAGGAGTTGCGGTCGATCGCGGCCGAGCAATCCGCGGTCGTGATTCATGCGCGGGCCTGGCAGGCGGCCGACCTCGCGGGTGCCGGGATCGCGGTCGGGGCTTTCACTGACGACAAAGAGGCGGGCGCTTTCGCGAAGGCGGCGCGGGCGGCGGGCGTACCGGTCAACGTGATCGACAAGCCGGCCTTCTGCGATTTCTCCTTCGGCTCGATCGTCAACCGCTCGCCGCTCGTCATCGGGGTCTCGACCGATGGCGCGGCGCCGGTCTTTGCGCAGGCGATCCGCGCCAAGCTCGAGGCCCTGATCCCGGCGGGCTTTGCCCGCTGGGCCGAGGCGGCGCGGCGCTGGCGGCGCGCGGTGCACACATCCGGGCTGTCGTTCGCGGCACGCCGGCGCTTCTGGCAGGTCTTCACCGCGCAGGCGGTGACCCATCCCGATCATGCGCCCACCGCCGCCGACTTCGACACCTATATGGCGACGACCCGCGAAGGCCGCGCTGCCGCCGAAAGCGGCTCGGTGACGCTCGTCGGCGCCGGCCCCGGCGATCCAGAGCTGTTGACGCTGCGCGCGGTGCGCGCGCTCCAATCGGCCGACGTGATCCTGATCGATGATCTGGTCGCTTCGGGCGTGCTCGATTTCGCTCGCCGCGAGGCGAAGAAGATGCTGGTCGGCAAGACCGGCTATGCGCCCTCCTGCAAGCAGGGCGAGATCAATGCGCTGATGATCTCGCTCGCCAGGAGCGGCAAGCGCGTGGTGCGCCTCAAGGGCGGCGACCCGATGATCTTCGGGCGTGCAGCTGAGGAGATCGAGGCCTGCCGCACGGCCGGCATCGCGGTCGAGGTGGTGCCCGGCATCAGCGCCGCGCAAGGCGCCGCCAGTCGCCTGGGCATCTCGCTCACCCACCGGAAAGTCTCACGCCGCGTGCAATACGTCACCGGCCATGCCGCCGACGGCCACCTGCCGAGCGACATCAACTGGCAAAGCCTCGCCGACCCCGCCGTCACCACCATCATCTATATGCCGAGCAAGACCATCCGGGAGCTTGCCGCAACCGCCATCGCGCGCGGCCTCGCCGCCGACACCCCGACGGTTGCCGTCGCCTCGGCGACACGGCCGGAGCAGAAGGTGATCAGCGGTACGATTGCCGACGTAGCGGATCGCCTCGAGGCCGCGGCGCCGGCGGGCCCGCTCCTGGTGATGATCGGCCGCGCGCTTGCTGATGCGGTATCCACCGCTGATGCCGAGCCGACCGCAGAGCCTCGTAGAGTGGGCAGAGGCGCGTAAGCGGGCCGGGTGGGCACGCGCGAATTACCTCTTTGGAACTGCAACACCTCGGCCGCGCTTTGCCCACTTTACGAGGCTTGACCCATCGCAAGAGGTGCAAGTGTCACATCTCGCCGATAGACTTCGCGTCCATCGCCACCGTCCCCAGCGAGGCTCCCATGACACAACCGAATATCGAACAGGTCCGGCAAGCGGTCGCGACCACGCTGCATGAACACTGGAAGCTGTTTCTGGTCGAGGGCATCATCCTGGTGGTGCTCGGCCTGATCGCGATCGTGGTGCCGCCGATTGCGACGCTCGCGATCGAGATACTCGTCGGCTGGCTCTTCCTCGTGAGCGGCATCGTCGGCCTCATCACCACATTCTGGATGCGCGACGCGCCGGGCTTCTGGTGGTCGCTGTTCTCGGCGGTGATCGGCATTGCAGCCGGCGTCGTGCTGCTCGGCTGGCCGGTGAGCGGGGTGCTCTCGCTGACCATCGTTCTGATCGCCTTCTTTGTCATCGAGGGCGTCGCCACCATCATGTTCGCGCTCGATCACAAGCGCGAGCTCTCCGGGCGCTGGGGCTGGATGCTGGCGAGCGGCGTCGTCGACCTGATCCTTGCGGGCATCATTCTGAGCGGGCTTCCGGCCAGCGCCGCCTGGGCGATCGGCCTCCTGGTCGGCATCAACATGGTGTTCGGCGGCTCGGCGCTGATCGCCATGGCGTTGCACGCCCGCGAGCTCGGGCCGCAAGCCGCGACGTGAAGGCGCTCTGGCGCACGGGTTTTGTGCGCCTTATAAGCCTCGTCGCGACTACCGGATACAGCGATGAGCACGACCGATCTGGCGGAGGCCGGCAAGGACATCGGCGAAGAAGCACGGCTCGCGGCCCGCCGCCGCGACCGCATCCTGAGCATCGCCTCGCCGCTCGGCCTGCTTCTCGCTTGGGAGTTTGCGGCTCGGGCGGGCCTCATCGATGTGCGCTTCTTTCCAGCGCCGAGCGCAATCATCCTCAAGCTCATCGAGATGGGGCAATCGGGCGAGCTCACCGACAACGTGCTGATCAGTCTCGAGCGCATCGCGCTCGGCTTCCTGCTGGGCGGCGTGCCGGCGATCCTGATCGGCATCGCCATGGGCTTGTGGCGGCCGGTGCGGGCGATCGTCGATCCCCTGATCGTTGCCACCTATCCGATCCCGAAGAGCTCGCTGCTGCCGCTCATCCTGCTGATCTTCGGGCTCGGGGAGATGTCGAAAATCATGATGGTGGCGATCGGCGTGTTCTATCCGATGGCGATCAACGCCACCGCCGGCGTTCTGCAGATCAACCAAATCTATCTCGACGTCGGCAAGAGCTTCAAAGCCTCGCCTTGGGATATGTTCCGCACCATAGCGCTGCCCGGTGCGCTGCCGTTCATCATGACAGGGGTCAAGCTTGGTGCCGGCCTCGCCTTGATCCTGATCGCCATCGCCGAGATGGTCGGCGCCAAGAGCGGCATCGGCTACATGATCTGGAGCGCCTGGGAGACCTTTGCGGTCGCCAAGATGTATGTCGGGCTGTTCGTCATTGCGCTGATCGGCTTTGCCATCAGCCTTCTGCTGAACGAGGTCGAGCGCTGGGTGATCAGGTGGAAGGCGGACGCGTGATGCCGGCGACCGAGCGTGCCGGTGCGCGCCACGTCAAAATCCGGATCGAGAATCTGACCAAGCGGTTCCGCGCGCTCACGGCGATCGACGATGTCTCGCTCGACATCGAGGAAGGCACCTTCTTCGCCATCGTCGGCCCCTCGGGCTGCGGCAAGACCACCTTGTTGCGCATCCTGGGCGGTCTCGATGCCGTGACGAGCGGGGCGATTGAGATCACCGATCCGGCGCCCGGGCGGCCCAAATATTCCATGGTGTTCCAGGGCGACTCGATCTTTCCCTGGATGACGGTGTGGGACAACGCGGCCTACGGCTTGCGCATGCGCAAGGCGCCGCAGGACAAGATCAACGAAGCGGTGACCCGCTATCTCGAGCGCACCGGCCTCACCCGCTTTGCGCATCACTACCCGCACCAGCTCTCCGGCGGCATGCGCCAGCGTGTGTCCATCGCGCGCGCCTTTGCCAACGACCCGGAGGTGCTGCTGATGGACGAGCCGTTCTCGGCGCTCGACGAGCAGAACCGCACCATTCTGCAGCAGGAACTGCTGCGCATCTGGGAGGTCGACAAGAAGACGGTGGTGTTCATAACCCACAGCGTCGACGAGGCGGTGACTTTGGCGGACAAGATCATGGTCATGACCGCCTGCCCCGGCCGCGCCAAGACCGTCATCGACGTGTCACTTGAGCGCCCCCGCAACGTCCTCGAGCTGCGCAACGACCCGCGCTATGGCCACATCGTGTACACGATCTGGGGCCATCTCAAGGACGAGGTGGAGCGGGCACGGAGTGTGTAGAAGCTTTGTTTTGCGCGGGTTTCTTGAGATTTTAATCCCATTAAGGCTTTGGCGGATCAATGCAAATGGGCTAAGTACGCTGCCGACGATCGGGTCCGGCGCCGGCCCGTTAGGTGGAAACACGAGGAGGCCAGCATGGGTGAGAAGCAGCACGATCCAGACAAGGAGCGCATCTTCGTCCGCGAGCTGTCCGGGGCCTATAGCCTCAAGGACGAGCTCGGCCGGCTGCGGGCGATGCCGCGGGTGATCAAGGGCAAGGAGCTCAAGCTCGACGGCGGGCCGCAGCATTTCAGCCGCCACTATGTGGAGCCCGAGGACGGGCGCACGCAAACGCTGCACATTCATCTCGAGGAATACGCGCCTGGCGGCACGACGCAGAAGCACGGCCATGTCAACGAGGCCGCTTTCTACATCCTCGACGGCGCGGGCTACGAGATTCACGACGGCGTGCGCTACGACTGGAAGGCGGGCGACGTCGCGATCGTGCATAACAACTGCGTGCACCAGCACTTCAACGCGAGCGCCAAGGAACCGGCGCGCGCGCTCGTGATCAAGACCAAGCCGATGTACCTGTTCATGAACATGCTTTTCCAGCACACGGTGCAGAAGCGCCCGACCACGCCCTCCCCCACGCAAGGCAACTTCGTGCCGCGACAGGAGGAGGAGAATTTCAATCATCCCGCGGATGAAAAGGTCGACGCGTAAGCGACACACGAAGTAGCACCAGAGTTGAGATAGAGGTCGAAGATGGCTTGGGATGAATCGAAGGC
>Ga0126381_100010043_pt1 | contig 10636 bp, 11 predicted proteins | sample PanSoiMetPlot_28_FD_96465 | JGI IMG/M metagenome (GOLD analysis project Ga0126381, IMG submission 96465) | Tropical forest soil microbial communities from Panama - MetaG Plot_28 | ecosystem: Environmental > Terrestrial > Soil > Tropical forest > Bulk soil | place: Panama | collected 2016-02-17
GGGATTGAGCCACGAAAGGAAGAATGTTGCGGAGGCCGAGATGCTCGGAACCGTCGAAGGCAATATGTGCGGCATCGCTATGCGAGATGCCGTCGCTCCGCCGGGGTCGAAGGCCACATCACGCCCGAAAGGAGCGCGTCGGGTTTATCGGCGCCGCGCCGAGCAGCGGTGTGCGCAGAGCGATGCGAAAAGTCGCAAGCCTCGCAATGCGGCGTCACCGCGGATTTGCGCAACGCTCCCACAGTGCCAGGCAGCTCGCATCTTCATCCGGCACCCGTTCAACCGGTTCACTGACCAAACGTTTACAAGAGCGTCGTCGTCGCATGATTGCGCGGCTTGCCGATCGCGGGAAGCGGATCGTGTGGAAGGTTGAGCGATCGAGCCATTGCCTGAAGGCCGGAGGGACGTCACGACGCGCGGAATTCCCGCCAGCTGCTGTGCGGCGCCGGCAATCGGGCCGGCCAGCGCGACGCCGCCGAAGGCGGCAAGGAACCTGCGGCGTCTTATCACTCGATGACCTCGTCAGCCCGGTCGAGGATCACCAGCTCGAATGTCGTCGGTTGCTGAAGCGGGAGATCCGCCGGCTTTCCCCCTTGAGGATCCTTCGCGTAATTGGAGGCTCGTCTTAACCTCTCCCGAGTGGCTTTCGCCTATGTCATCCTGTTTGTGGCGTACCGCTCGCCACCGTTGACACCCAAGCCCGGTGCCGCGGCACCGAGATCCCCAAGAGACCGGTGGTATCTTTGATGAACAGCGGGAGGAAAAGGAACATGATCGAAAATCTCCGCGCCTTGGTAGTTGCAGGCGCTGTGCTGATAGCGATGTCAATCGCTACGCCGGCATTGGCGCAAAAGCAGGGCGGTATTTTGCGGCAGTACATGATCGACAGCCCGGCGAGCATGTCGATCCATGAAGAAGCAACTCCCGTCGCCACCCGGCCGATGATGGCGGTGTTCAATAACCTCGTCTTGTTCGACCAGCATGTGCCGCAAAACAGCCTCAGCTCGATCGTGCCCGACCTCGCGACCGGCTGGTCGTGGAACGAGGATGGCACAGAGCTGACCTTCCCGCTGCAGAAAGGCGTCACCTGGCACGATGGCAAGCCTTTCAGCGCCAAGGATGTCAAATGCACCTGGGACTTGCTCAGCGATAAATCGAGCGAGAAGCTTCGCGTCAACCCGCGCAAGCCCTGGTACCGCAATCTTGAGGAAGTCACCACCAACGGCGACCAGGAGGTTATCTTTCATCTAAAGCGGCCACAGCCGGCGTTTATTGCGCTTCTTGCATCCGGCTTGTCCCCGATCTACCCATGCCATGTCACGTCACGCGACATGCGCAGCCATCCGATCGGCACCGGGCCATTCAAATTCGCCGGGTTCAAGCCGAACGAGTACATAAAGGTGACAAGAAATCCCAATTACTGGAAGCCGGGACGACCTTATCTCGACGGCATTGAGTATACGATCGCAAAAAACCGGTCGACCGCGATTTTGGCGTTCGCCGCCGGAAAATACGATCTAACCTTCGCCGGCACAGTGACGGTTCCGCTGATGAAGGATGTGAAGAGCCAAGTGCCGAACGCCGTCTGCGAATTGCCACCAGGCAGCGTCAGTGTCAATTTGATCGTCAACCGGGACGTGCCGCCCTTCAATAACGCTGATTTGCGACGGGCAATGGCATTGAGCCTTGACCGCAAGGCATTTATCGACATCCTCACCGAAGGGCAAGGTAGCATCGGCGGCGTTCTGCAGCCTCCGCCGGCCGGTTCATGGGGCATGCCCCGAGATGTTCTTGAGACGCTGCCGGGCTACGACCCAGATGTCCAAAAAAATCGCGCAGAGGCTCGCCAGATCATGCAGCAGCTTGGGTACGGACCCGACAGGCGGCTCAAGGTCAAGGTCTCGACGCGCGACATTCCGCCCTATCGCGATCCGGCGGTGATCCTGATCGACCAACTCAAAGCGGTCTACATCGAGGGCGACCTCGAAACTATCGACACGACTAATTGGTTCCCCAAGATTATGCGCAGGGACTACGTCGTCGGTCTCAACCTTACACCCGGCTTCGTCGACGACCCAGACCCGACCTTGTACGCGAACTACATCTGCAGCGCGGAAGCGAACTATAACGGATATTGCAACCCCGAGGTGGACAAACTGATCGACCAACAATCAGCGGAATCTGACGCGCAAAAGCGCAAAAGGCTGGTGTGGGAGATTGAACGGCAATTGGCGGAAGACGGCGCTCGACCGATCATCTTCTACGGGCGCGGCGCGACCTGCTGGCAACCTCATGTCAAGGGGCTGACAATAGCTGTCAACAGCATCTTCAACAGTTGGCGCATGGAAGACGTGTGGCTTGACAATTAACGCGGCATCAAGCCGCCGATGTGATTCGGCGTCGCTGTCCCGATCTTTGCTCAATCAATAACGCCGGCCTGAACGGCACAGGCTGCCCCCATGGTTCACTGCGATTTCTGGAAACGCTGCCAGAGCCCAATCCCTGCGAGGACAATGAGCGATCCGACGAAGGCGGCCACGACATCGCGCAACGAGATCGCGATCTGATCGAGGCCAGGGAGAAGGCCCAGTAGGCGGAACAGCAGGCCGCCGACGATAGCTCCGGCGAGGCCCAGGCCCATATTCCGCGCCAGGCCAAACCCCTTGCGCTCCCGAGCGATGATGAGCCCTGCTAGGCTGCCGCCCAGCAGGCCCATAACGATCCAAGTGATGAATTGGGCGAGTGTCGGCATCGCAATCTCCCGGCCTTTGGACTATCACATCCCGGCACATCCGGGTACCGCGAGAACAGGCGCGCTCGAAGGGTATCTTCACCGAGAGGTGGCGACATTCCGGTGGACAGAATGCAGAGCCGCCCCTAGCAGCCGGATAGTTCGTTCCTGACTCTTCGCTGGAGGGAGAAGGATTCGAGCCTCGGTCCCTCTCGAAGGAGTCGGTCTCGAGAGAAGGCGGAGCGTTTTCCCTATACCGGCTTAAGCCGGTATAGGGAGCGATAGGGAGCTCCAGCCGGAGCCTGGCCTCGGGCGGGCCGTTGGCGGGGACTACAGGAAATTTGGGCCACGTGTTCCGTGCGATATCTTGCGGTGGTCGAGAACTTCTAGCTCGAGAGGGAGGCGACACGATGAAGCGAAGCGACCGGCGAATTCTCACCTCGCATGTCGGCAGCCTGCCGCGACCCGAGGCGCTCATCGAGATCAACCGCGCTAAGTTTGCCGGAGAGGCCTATGACCAGAAGACTTACGCGGCACGGTTGTCTACTGCGGTCGAGCAGATCTGCCGAAAGCAGGCGGAGATCGGCGTCGACGTCATCAATGACGGAGAGTTCGGCAAGACTACGCGTGGTCCCATCGACTACGGAGCATGGGCGAGCTACGCCTGGGGGCGCCTCAGCGGCTGGCAACCCGGAGAGCCGGGCCGCCTCCCGGCGCTCGCCGGTAGGCGGGACCGAGCCATATTTGATGAATTCTACCGCGAGCTCGATGCGACCAGCTTCATCTCCTCCAGCTCGATGGGTGGCAGGCCCCCGGTTTTCGTCGGCCCGATCGGTTATATCGGCCATCAGGCGCTGGCCGCCGACCTTGAGAACTTCAAGGCCGCGCTAGCCGCCGTGAAGACGGAAGAAGGTTTCATCACTGCAGTCGCACCGGGGAGCTTCGCGCGGCGCCAGAACCAGTACTACAAGTCGGATGAGGAGTTCCTCCAGGCGCTCGCGGAGGCGCTGCGGGAGGAGTACAAGGCCATCGTCGATGCCGGCTTAATACTGCAACTCGACGACCCCGGGCTCCCGGATACCTGGGACATGGCCAATCCCGAACCCAGCGTCGACCAGTACAACAAGTTCGCAATGGTGAGGGTCGAAGCCCTCAACCACGCGCTGCGCGGTCTGCCCGAGGATCGGATCCGCTACCACATCTGCTGGGGCAGCTGGCACGGGCCGCATACCACCGACTTGCCGCTCCGGAACATCGTCGACGTCCTGCTTAAGGTTCGCGTGGGTGCTTACTCGATCGAGGCCGGCAACGTCCGGCACGAGCACGAGTGGAAAGTCTGGCGAGACGTCAAGCTGCCTGACGGAAAAGTCCTGATCCCGGGCGTCGTCAGCCACGCTACCAACGTCGTCGAGCACCCTGAGGTCGTCGCCGACCGCATCCTCAACTTCGCCAGAGTGGTTGGGCGCGAGAACGTCATCGCCGGCACCGATTGCGGCCTCGGCGGCAGGATCCACCCGCAACTCGTTTGGGCCAAACTCGCAGCACTTGTCGCGGGCGCCAAGCTTGCGACCAAGGAGCTATACGGGTCATAGCTCGCCGGGGATCATCGCATCCGGCGGCTAGCGGAGAGGAGAATGCCGTGCTCAGGCAACGCCCGACGAAATCCTAGGCATCCCGGCAGGATTGCGGCGCCGACAGCTGAACCGCCCCCACCGTTAGGATCAGCGCAAGCAGGCCGAGAGCGGCCGGTACGAAGGCGGCGGCGACGAGCGCGTGACGACGCAGGAGTCCTCTGCGCTTCGTCGGAAAGCTGCGTGAGCTGCGGCCGGATCGAGGCCAGTTCCCGTTTGTGCTCCGCACTTAGCCCGCAGAAATTCTTTCATTGGCGGTAAGCGGGGCTCTGCGGGCCGAGAGCAATTTTGTCGACGCATTTAACCGATGGAGCGCCCCGATGCCCGGCCGAACGATGATGCAACTCATTTCGCCGCAAGCTCTATCACGCGAATATAGAGCCAGCCGACCAACTGAGCTCGCCATGGCCGGAGCGTCTTGGCCAACACCGGCCTTCCGGTCTGCGGGTTGCGGATGAGCCGGCGGATGTGCTCCTGCGGGATCCCCCGAGTCGCCAAATCTGGCCAATGCACATGGAGTTCTCGGTGCAGTGTTGATGTGGTCGGGCCAGCCGGCGAAAGGGCGCGTCGCTATTAAGAAAAGCGTCAGGCTGGACCCCCGCAATCCGAACCTGAATTTGCGCTTGGTCGACATTACGATAAGCCATTACTTGTCTCGCGAATATGCTGCCGCGGTCGAGGCAGGTAAGCGAGGCATTCGCTCTTTTCCCGATCACTCAAACCAATATCGCTGGCTCGCCGCGGCGCTCGGCCAGAGCGGCCGCATAGAGGAAGCAAAGGAAGTGTTGGCAAAGGCCATTGCTATGGCGCCGACCGCCTTCGACATGTTTGTTCGCCGGCGAGTCCCTTGGCATCGGCCGAAAAGACCACGCGCACATGCTCGAAGGGTTGCGTAAGGCTGGGTGGCGGGAGGAGTGAGGCCCATGGAATCGGGGGCGCTCCCCGCTGCCAATTTGCTCTCCCCTTTCGGCGGGGTTTCGGACGAATTTCCGCGGCGCCCGAACGTGGCATGATCCCGGGCTCCCCGGGCCCATGAGCCCATCAGGACCGATGCTCGGCGAGGTGTGTGAAGCCGTACAGCAGCCGAATTAGGCTCTGTTCGGGTCCCCCGCCGGGGCATTTGGGACCCAGGGCCCCCGTGGGGAGAGCCCCCGCCCTCGATCTGGCGTCGCGCGGCAGATGGGACCGAGAACCTGGGTGCGACCGACCCGGCGTGGATCGCTCGTTGGGCGCGCCGGGGCCGAGGGCGTAGGCGAGGGTCGGGAGCGGGGTTTGCCCTCTCGCGCGCACGCGCGTCGATCGGCACCCCGCCCTGAACTCGTCCCGGGCGGTCATTTCGGGGTGTTTCGCGGGCGCTTTGGGACCCTAGTCCCGCGGTGGGGGGAACCCCCGGCAGGGGCCGGGAGGCCTTCTCAGAGAAATTCGCGAAAGGCGCGCTGTGCCTCACGATCCGGGGTTCGGGCGGCTGGGCGATGCGGGCGGGCGAAGGGCTCCGCAGGTCGGGGGGTGGTCCTACGCGCGCAACCGCCCAATGGCGCGAGGAGCGCGCGAGAATTTCTTTCGTATGTAATGTTAGCGCGCTCTTTGGAACAAATATTCCGTATTCGCCTCTCCCGTTTTAATGTTAATTAGTTCTAAATCGAGCTCGTTGTATGCGAAATCTTTGACCTGTTGGACCGACGAGAACTCCATGGGCCAACCCCCGACCCAGTCCTTTACGTCGGTGTAGTACGACATTCCACGCGATCGCTTGTAACCGTAGGCATAGGCGACCGGGTTTTGTCCATTGCATAGCATGCCGAGGAATTGGCGGCCAATATACCACGTCTCGATCCCGCGTTTGCCGAACCAGCCGCAGCGGTTGTACCGTCGCTTAACTTCAAGCCAAAACTCGGCTGGCGGATCGACGAATACATCGGAAGTATACAGCGCCACATAAAGCACGCCGCCAGGGGCAATACGATCGGCCGCGTAACGAAATGCCGTCCACTGATCGCCGGTGTGGTGCAGCACGCCCCAGGAGTACACGACGTCAAAGCTACCGAGATTCTCCATATAAAGCTTGTCAAGGGCTGACCCTTGGCCTACGCGCCAATGTCGCGGGCATCCCGACAAATCGTGCAGTCTGCGCGTCGCCGCCACTGAGTGAGGATCGGAATCAAAGCTGAAGAGTTCTTTGACGTCGGCCCGCAGCGCGGCGAGCGAGTGCAGACCCGAGCCGCAGCCAATGTCCAGCATGCGTTTGCCGCCAAGATTGGGCAGGTTCAGGAATCGGAGCAAGTGCTCCTTGGCGATCTGCACTCGCTCTTCGCTGAGATATTTGTCGACAAAATTCGCCCAGTTCTTCCCGAAGGCGAATCGCAGCGCCGTTTCTGTCATCTCATCCTCATACACCAATAGCGGCGCCGATCGCGTCCGGCCGAGCAGCATCTCGGTGGCGCGGTAACACTCGCATTTGATAGGTCGGGGACAAATTGGCAACAGAGGTCGTGTGGATCTTCGATGGGCTTGGACCGGGCGAATACTTCATGACTTTGCGTTGGCCGACCGCAGCGGCCTCAAGCCACCGGGAGCGTCCGATCCGAGATGCCGGTGAGCAGACCTTGCAGATCCTCCGGCAAATCTTTGCGCGTGAAGGCAACGCCGGCAACCCGAAGATGCCAATTTCGCTATCAGTGCCGGTGACGCGATATTGGCCGCACTCGATGTCGATTTCGCCCGAGGCACTCGCTAAAGACGCGACGCTCATCACAGTTTGCAGCGCGGTCAATAGCCACCGCTCGACTGCGGCAGCGGCCCGCTCCCGTTCTGTCTCGAGGGCGGGGTTCGCGTCCGGCATGGCCTTGAGGAACGTGACGCGCTCTGCCAGGTCGGCCGGGACGTTGGTCGCGGCGGTTTTTCTGGGTGGCTGCACCACGTGGTAATTTGCCCTCAGCGCCACAGCCCTCGCATGCGAGGGGTAGAATGTAGACACTGCGACGGGGGTCGAATCCAGCATCGCTTGGCCTTTCTCGAGGAGGATCGCGCGGTTGCAAAAACCCGGTTATCGTGTTCATGCTGTGGCTTACCAGAATGATTGACTTCCCCCGTGCGGCGGGACTCCTCAATCTACCGAACGATTTCAGCTGAAAGCGGGCGTCGCCGACCGACAGGGCCTCGTCAACAATCAAAAGATCTGGGCTGGAAGTCGAGACGGTGCTGAAGGTCAGCCGCGCCTGCATGCCCGTTGAATAGGTCCTAAACGGTTGATCGATGACCTCGCGCAATTCGCTGAAATCGATAATTTCGTCGATCCGTGAATCGATCTCTGCGCGGGTCATGCCGAGACAAAGGCCACCGAGATAGATGTTCTCTCGACCGCTGAAGTCGGGGTGGAATCCAGTCCCGAGTTCAAGGATGGCACTGACACGACCGGTGACTTCGACTTTTCCGCTGCTCGGGGTCAGCATACCCGCCAGGATCTTCGAGGAGAGTGCTCTTGCCGGCACCGTTCCGGCCGACTAGCCCGAGCACCTCACCGCGACGAAGTGCGAATGAGACATTTCGCAACGCCCAGAATTCCTGTAGTCGAACCTGGCGGGACACCAGACCCGTAAGTATATCTTGCGGCCTGTTGTATATCGCGAATACCTTGGACAGGTTGATTGCTCGCAATACGACTAAGTGTACCGAGAGTCGATTCATAAAACATCCCCAAAGCTGGACCGTAATATTCGAAACAGTAGAAAACCGAGAGATAGGAATCCCAAGTTGAGAATAATAAAAGCCAGCCACGCCCACGGGTGCGCGATGCGCCCATAGAAGAGCGCATCCTGATAGACCCACGCAATGTAACTGAATGGGTTAAGAAGCATCACGATGAAAAAAGCTGTCGGTACCGAGAAGAAGATATTCGAGCGGTCGGTCAAAATCGCGATGATCACGAAAGTCGACCTGATGGAAGCCCCAAGCGTGCGGCTTTGAAATGCGCCCCAGTTCCCTGCAGGTCGAAGAGGTGTTCGAGAACGGCGTTGGAAACAACGGCATCATCGATTCGTCGAGGATGCCCCGAAGATCCTCGGCGCTACGGCGGATGCGGCGGATGCCATCATCGGTATAGCGGTTCTGCGCGATCACCCTGTCGATAGGGGGGTCAGATCCGCCCCCCGGTCGTGCGCAGCCAGTGTGTTCCGCATTACCGTGTAGAATTTCGGATGATAGCCAGGATCCCACTTCGCCAAGAACCGGTCGGCGACGATCGGCCGAACACCATGGCACGCGAGCAGCAAAGTGCTGCCGAAATTGATCCCTGGCCCGAGTTCGGGCACGGTCTTGCCGCCAGGATCGATCCCTTCTGCGGCAAAATAATTGAGATAGGCTCGGCCTATCTGGATAGCATAAGCGAAATCCGCGTCGATTGCCGGCTGCGACGAATCGCGCAGCCGAAAATTCACCGGAGAGTACCGCCGATAGAGGCGGAGGCAGCCGCGAAGGACGGTCGGCAAAAGCCGCTAGGCGATTCCGGGTGGCCGAACAAGCATGCCAGTTCGGTTTGCCTCGAACTGCACGATGATCCGGCCAGACCATGACAGGGCAGGCCCGCCCAGACCATTGTCGTCGATCGTCCCAGCGTTGCCGCATCACCGAAGTCTTGTGGCAAATCATCATCGTGACTCCCCACCACTGTTACGCGATGTTGCTTGTGCTTCATGCTCGGGTCAAATATCCAATCACAGGGGAACGTAAAAAAGCGGAGATCTGGGTGGTCCGTTCCACCCAAAGGAACCGCTCTCCATCTTTCCGGATTGCTTATGCTCACGGTTGCCCACGTGATTACCGGCCTTGAGACCGGGGCGCAGAGCGGATGCTGTCTCGTCTCCTCCTGCGCATGGATCGAGACCGGTTCCGGTCGGTTGTCGTCAGCATTACCGATGCGGGGACTGTCGGGCCAACTTTCAAAAGCGCTTGCAGACGCATGGCGGACGCTGATCGCCATTGGCGTAGAGGGCCGTCGCTCACTCGGCGGCGTTATCTCAGCACTCGACGGCACCGGAGCAGTATTGAAGAAGGCGCTGCCCCCACGCAGCGCGAGCTCGCTTAAATTTCCTTGCCAGGCAGGTCCTCCCGGCCAATTGTGGGCCCTGACAGGTAATTCGGCGAAATGCCGGATGAGCCGGCACCGCCGAGACGGTGCAACCCGGGTAGAAAAGCAATGGCAACTATGATGCTAATCCGGCGCAGCTTGCTGAAATCTGCAGCGGCAGCGGGTGGGTTGGGCATGCCTTTCGTGCATGGCGCGTATGCCGCCGGCAAGCTCTCCTGCGGCTTCTGGGACGGTTGGGTGCAAGGCGCCAACGAGCCGCTTGCCAAGCTGTGCCGGGAATGGGCCGACCGGGAAAAAGTCGAGATCACCATCGAATTCATCACCAGCCAGGGCGACAAGCTGGCCCTGACCGCCACGGCCGAAGGACAAGTGCGTTCCGGCCACGAATCTTGCAGCTCTCCGATTGGTATGCCGCCGCTCAGGCCGACAATCTCGAGCCGGTCGACGATCTGGTGACCGCGCTGATCAAGGAGCACGGCAACGCACTGCTCGGCTTCGAATATATCGGCAAGCAAAAAGGCCGGTGGATCTCGGTTCCGACCGGCTTCCCAACTACGGGTCTGGGGTATGGGTTCGACTTCTTTCGGGCGGGCCAGTCTTCTCAACTGCTTGCTAGACGATCGTCGCAAATAAGCATCTTGCGAATAAGCGATAAATAATCGCCACCGATCGCCGCCCTGGCCTTACCGCGGGCATCTCGCCGCAAACATGATCGCCCGTAGCCCACTTTCGAGTGATGTGATGATTTTTACGAGATGGTATGCTCACGGCCCAGGGGTTCGGCGGCGAGGATCGGGAAACACGATTGCTTCTTGCCGGTTTACGCAAATGAGAGGCAATTGGCCCCGGCAATCTCCGCTTCTTTCCAGCGCCCAGTCCTGACTTCGCCGCCGCGAATCGCCTCGATCGCCGTTCTAAATAGCTGCAAAAACAGGTTGTGTTCTGAAGTAGTCGTCAGGAATGATTTGTTCTGAAATATAAAAATGGCCTCAGTAGACGTCTATTACCAGAAAAGATAAAAGGTAAAAACCCTCGGTCACCCCGGTCCAGTGTACAGACATGTAGTCGTAAGGCTCATCCCGCTGTCCCAGGTTAGTCAACATGTAGTATGAAGTGCCGTGCGCTGGCGATCTGCGGCGAGCGCGAGGGGGCACTGGGTGGCTAGGGCGCGATCGCTAAGAGAGTTTCAGA
>Ga0126381_100010044_pt1 | contig 10636 bp, 9 predicted proteins | sample PanSoiMetPlot_28_FD_96465 | JGI IMG/M metagenome (GOLD analysis project Ga0126381, IMG submission 96465) | Tropical forest soil microbial communities from Panama - MetaG Plot_28 | ecosystem: Environmental > Terrestrial > Soil > Tropical forest > Bulk soil | place: Panama | collected 2016-02-17
CCAGATCACGGTCGCCGAATCGCTCACCGTCGGCCGCCGCGGCAATTACTACGACGCGACCGGCGCGTTACGCGACATGGTGCCGAACCATCTGTTCCAACTGCTTTCACTGATCGCCATGGAGCCGCCGTCGCGCTTTGCCGCCGACGCGGTGCGCGCCGAGAAGGCGCAAGTCCTTGAAGCCGTGCAGCTGCCAAGCCGTGACGAGGCGCTGCGCAATTCGGTGCGAGCGCAATACCAGAATGGCTTTGTCGAAAACCAGCCGGTCGAACCGTACCGCAAGACCAAAGACGTCGACCCGCACAGCACCACCGAAACCTACGTCGCGCTCAAGGTGATGATCGACAATTGGCGCTGGGCCGACGTGCCGTTTTATCTGCGGACCGGCAAAGCCCTTCGTGCCAAGCAGACCGAGGTCGCGATAAAATTCAAACAGGCGCCGATCGCCATGTTCCGCGATACACCGGTAGACCGGCTTGCCGAGAATTTCCTGGTGATCGGGATTCAGCCCAACGAATGCATCGGCCTCGAATTCAACGCCAAGGTTCCGGGACCTTCGATCGCGCTCGGCGGCGTGAGCATGACGTTCCGCTACGAAGATTATTTCGAAGCCGCGCCAAGCACCGGCTATGAAACGCTCATCTATGATTGCATGATCGGCGACGCGATACTGTATCCGCGGGCCGACGGCATCGAGGCCGGCTGGCGCGTGGTGCAGCCGTTTCTCGATGCCTTTCGCGACGCGAAGGATGAGCACCTGGCGACGTATCGCGCCGGCAGCGAGGGACCGAAGAAAGCCGAAGAATTGCTCGGGCGCGACGGCCGTCGCTGGCGACCGATCGGTTGAACTCGCATGACCGCGGCAAGCCATTCGCAAATCGTCGTCGTTGCCGATGCCGCCGCCTTGGCGCAAACCGCGGCGCGGCGGCTCATTGATCGCATCAGGCACGGCAATCGCGCCGCGGTGTGTCTCACGGGAGGTTCGAGCCCGCTCGGGCTTTACCATCTGCTCGCGGAGGGTCCCTGGCGCAGCCAAGTGCCATGGGAGCGCGTCCATTGGTTCATGGGCGATGACCGTTTCGTGCCTGAACGCGATCCATTGAGCAATATGGGCGCTGCTAAGCAGGCATTTCTGGATCGGGTCTCGGCGCCGCCGCACAATATTCACCCGATTCCAACCGAGGCGAGCGATCTCGAGGACGCTGCGCATCGCTACGAAAATGAGCTAAAACGATTCTATGGCGCCGACCGCCTCGATTCGGGCCGGCCGTTGTTCGATCTTGTCCTGATGGGGCTCGGCCCCGACGGCCACACTGCCTCGCTGTTTCCGAATTCCCCGGCACTGGAAGAAAAGCAGCGCTGGGTGGTCGGTGTTGCAAAAGCGGGTATGGAGCCGTTGGTGCCACGCGTGACGCTGACTTTTCCGGCACTCGCCTCGACGCGTGAAATGCTGTTCTTGGTGGAGAGCGCCGACAAGCGCCCGATTCTGGTGCGCGTTCTTGGCGGCGAAGACCTGCCGGCGCACCGGGCTTGTGCACAAGGCGATCTGGTCTGGCTCGTCATTCGAGCCGCCGCTCCGGAGCGTTGAATGAATTCCAAAACGACTTCGAATGACATCAGCACGATCGTGGTCATGGGCGTGTCCGGGTCCGGCAAAAGCACGATCGCTTCCATGCTGGCGCAGCGCCTGCATTGGGTTTACGAGGACGGCGACTGGTTTCATCCGAAGTCCAATGTCGAGAAGATGCACCACGGCGAGCCGCTTACTGATGAAGACCGTTGGCCATGGCTGCATGCCATTGCCGACTGGATCGATGCCACCCGGCGCGCCGGCGGGCACGGCGTCGTGGCCTGTTCCGCTCTCAAGCGTGTCTACCGCGACATTCTGATCGGTGACCGGCGGGACGTACGCCTGGTTTTCTTGAAAGGCGATCGCGACCTGATCGCCCGGCGTATTGCCGCGCGTGCCGATCATTTCATGCCCTCAACGTTGCTCGAAAGCCAGTTTGCGGCTTTGGAACTGCCGCAAGCGGACGAACGGCCGATTGTGGTTTCAATCGTGCCGCATCCCCGCGAAATCGTGGAGACGATTGTAACGGAGCTCGGCATCCAATCTGCGGCGACTGAACCGAGCCGCGTGAGCCGATAGCAAGCGATCGCCCGATGGCGGATGCCTCACCGACCGAGATCAGCAGTGCGCCGTCAACTTCGGCGGCGGACGCGGCGTCGGGCGCGGACGCCGACGTGATCAAGCGCCTCCTGTTATTTTTTGCTCTTGTCTATGTGGTCGAGGGCTTGGGTCAGATCGTCGGGCTGATCTCTCAGCCGCTCAATTATTATCTCAAGGAGGTGCATGGATGGAGCCCGCTCCAGGTCACCGCCTTTGTCACGCTGTTCAATTTGCCCTGGATCATCAAACCGATCTACGGACTCGTATCCGACTTCTTGCCGCTGTTCGGCTATCGGCGCAAAAGTTATCTAATCATCGCCAATATCGCTGCTACCGGCGGTTACCTCTGGGTCACGCAGGTCAGTGCACCGGGCGATCTAGCCTTCGCATTGATGCTGACGGCTTACGCGATGGCGATCTCTTCGACGCTGTGCGGCGCGGTATTGGTCGAAAACGGCCAGCGGCTCAAAGAGAGCGGGACTTTTGTCAACCAGCAGTGGCTTTGGTTCAACATCGCCGCGATGATCGCAGCCGTCGCCGGCGGCCAACTGGTGCAGCATCTGACGCCCTCGGAGGCTTTGCATACAGCGGCTGCCATCATCGCGGTTGCTCCTTGCGTTGTGATCGTCGGCACCATTTTTCTGGTCCCGGAGAAAAGGAGCCGAGCCGATCTCGCCGGAATGAAAGACACGCTCGGCGGTTTGGTGACCGCGTTTCGCCGCCGCGAGCTGTGGATCGTCGCGGCGTTTATGTTCTTCTACTATTTCAGCCCGGGCCTGAGCACGCCGCTGTACTATCACATGACCGACGATCTGCGCTTCTCTCAGGCTTATATCGGAGTGCTTGGATCGATAACCGCTGCCGGTTGGGTGGTCGGCGCCCTCCTCTATCGTCGTTTTTTTGGAAATCTGACGCTTAAGGACCTCCTCAATCTCAGCATCGCTTTCGGCACGGCTGCAGGCCTCGCCTATTTATTCTTCTGGAACGAGACCGCCGCCGCAATCATCAGCTTTGGCGGCGGATTTGCCTCCATGCTGACCACCGTGGCGACTTTGACGCTCGCGGCCGATTATTGCCCGCCGCGCGCGGAGGGATTTTCGTTCGCAGTGCTGATGTCGATCATCAACCTTGCCAGCACGCTCGCCGACAATGTCGGATCGTTCCTTTACACGCACGCTTTCCACAGGGCATTGCCGCCGCTCGTCTTGATTTCGGCGGCCTTTACTGCCTTTGCTTTCGTGCTGGTGCCATTGCTGCGGTTGGGCAACAAGCGTCAGGGCGAGGCCGCAAATCTTAGCAACCGGCTGGAACCCGCCGATACGGCTGCGCGTTAGTAGGGGCTCATTTTTTGTTTTTCAGGTGCCGGATCATGAAGAAGGTCGGCGCTTATCTCGCAATCGCAGCATTCGCGTGTATTGTATTTGCTGCTCCGCACGCTGTGGCCTTCGGCTTGCGAATCGGGCCGTTTCATCTCGGCGTGCCGTCGTTCGGGCATCGCCACCACCATAATCGTTCATACATGCACGGCAACGGCAACGATGTTGCTCGTCATGAATCCGAGGTAGCGCCCCAACAGCGTCCGGTAAGCCTCGCGCTGTTGTATCCGGCTCGCGCTCTGCCGCCGATTTTTCAGAACGTGATTTGGCCCGCATTTTCCTCGCCGTGGCCGTTTGGCTACGACACGATTTTCGCGACAGCCTTCGCGGCGTCGCTTGCGGATCGCAGCCGCGACGATTGCCAGCAGTCGATCGACGCCAACACGATCGTCGAGCGCCTGCGCGCGGAAATCGGACCGACTGCGGAGCAAATGGAGCGCCTGCAGCGGCTTGGCGGCGCGATCGGCGCTGCGGCCGACTATCTCGCCAAATCGTGTCCGACCGAGATTCCCCAGCAGCCGACCGCGCGCTTGCAACTGATGGATTCCCAGATTCAGGTGCTCACGATGGCTGTCGATGTCATCCATCAACCGCTGCAGGAATTTGAGCAGTCGCTGAACGGCGAACAGCGGGCAAAATTCAGCGGTGAGGTGGCAGGCAGGAGCACGGCTTCCGCGCGAAACGGTAAAATCGGTGTACGCTCATGCGGCGACCCTTCGGCGGCAATCGATTGGTCGATCGGTGAGATTGACAAATCGGTTCAGCCGACCGAGCAGCAGCGACCCGCCCTGACCGATGTCCAGCAGGCGTTCGGCAAAGCGGCAAAGGATCTTGAAGCGCATTGCCCCACTTCGGTGCCACGCTCTGCGGTCGCGCGCCTGGAAACCATCGAGTCACGCCTCGATGCGACCTGGCGCGCGATTTTGTCGATTCAGGTCGCGCTGCAGGATTTCGAAAGCAAGTTGAGCGACGAACAAAAGAATCGCTTGCAGGCGATGACGTTTGCCGCGCGGTAATCAAGTAAAAGCCCAATCCTGCTCGTTGCGCTAAGACGCCTGCTTATGCGCGTTCCAATTGCGCTCGAGGTTCGCAATCAGCGCCGGGCTGAAATGGCACAACGCCTGCTCGCGCGCGTAGACCGCCATGTAGCGACGAAACATATCGAGCGGTTCTTCGGCGACGCGAAATGCACGGCGATTACCGGCGGCGCTGACCACACCCGAACTGGTAAAGCCGTCCACGACCCGCTCCAGCGCGCCGTCGATTTCGGACGGGGCCGCGATCTCGTCACAAACCAAGCGGCCTTCCGGCGTGTCGCAGTCGAGCCGGAGGCCATAGAGGATCGCCTGGCGTGCGATCCGATCGCCGGTGAACCGCCATAGCCTCAAGTTTGCGGCGCCCGGAATGATGCCTTCCTTGCGCGCCGGCAGCGTCATGTAGGCGTCGCTTGCCGCCAGCACATAATCAAGCGCGAGCAGAAGCTGACAGCCGCCGCCGATGGCAAATCCCTCGACCACGCCAATCCACGGTTTTTCGGTTGTTGCGCCGATGAGTTCGTCGGGACTGGCATCGTGCCGCGCGATGCCGCGGAACAGCTTGTTGACGAGCCCCATGTCGCGGCGGATGTACCAAAGGTAGGCGATTTTACCCTGGTACAGATGGGTCAGATTGATGCCAGCGGAGAACAGCCGCCGGCCGCGATACTTGGTGTGTTCGACCACGTCGCCGCGTAGGATCGCGATATCGGTCGATGCATCGAGGGTGGCGACATCGATCGCGATTTCGAGGCTATCGAGCGTCGATTCATCCTCGGCATTGAGATAGCGCGGATTCCGCATCGTGACGTGCGCCGCCTTGCCGCGCCGTTCGAGCGTAGCGCCGGCAAATTCGATTTTTTCGTTTTGGCGGAATCGGCGGCTATGGTCCGCCGCCTCCGGCCGTGGCAGCAGCATGGCATGGCACAGATGCATGCCGCATTGCCGATGGCCGAGCACGCGCGACAGAAACACGCCCTGATCGATTTCGAGACCATCTTTGTCTTTTTGCGGCAAAGCATTGTCGCGCGACAATTGTTTGTGGTCCGGAACAAGGCCCGGCACGGCGCGCGCCGCGTCGACGACCAAGTCTTCGACGCGCTGGAACGACGTGAAGTCCGCTGTCAAGCGCCGGTACACCGCTTCGACGTGAACGTCGAGAAATGTTGCGCGCAAAGCACGGTCACGCTCCATGATCGCCACTGCGGCCGCTGCTTGTGCATCCGAACGCGCCGGTTTTGCCGGTAGCCGCCCCAAAAGCTCAGCTCCCATGCCCCAGCGGCGCGAAAATTTTTCGCAATCGAGCCGGAAGTCAGCGTTGGGCGTATCCTCGCAGTCGAGCCACGCCGCCACCAGATCGCGCGGCAGGCTGGCGCGATCGAAAACGGAAAATGCCGCGCTACGTGAGTTTTGATCTAGAAGGGCCATTGCCTCGCCCCATTACCGCGGTCGCTTATCGATGACGCGTTTGGCCTTGCCTTGCGATCGTTCAATGCTGCCCGGCGCGACCGCGCGGACCTTGGCGGTAACGCCGACCTGCGACTTGATGAGATGCGTGGCGTGATTTGCCAGTTGCGCCGCCGCATCGAGCGCAAGCGCAGTTCTGGTCTCGACGACGATTTCGAGCTCGTCGAGCCGTCCCGGCCGCGTCACTTCAAGAACGTAATGCGGCGCGAATGCCTGTTCTTGCGCCAGCACCGCTTCGATCTGGCTGGGAAACACATTGACGCCGCGGATGATGAGCATGTCGTCGCTCCGCCCTTTGATCCGGTCCATGCGCCGCATGGCGCGCCCGTTCCCAGGCAACAGCCGGGTCAGATCGCGGCTGCGATAACGAATGACGGGCATCGCCTCTTTGCTTAACGAGGTGAGCACCAGTTCGCCCTCGGCGCCGTCAGGCAGAACTTCGCCGGTTTCCGGATCAATTATCTCCGGATAGAAATGATCCTCCCAAATCGTCAAGCCGTCTTTGCTGTCGCCATATTCCTGCGCCACGCCCGGACCTATCACTTCGGATAAACCGTAGACGTTAAGGGCGTTGAGATTCATCCGCCGTTCAATTTCGCTGCGCATGGCCTCGGTCCACGGCTCGGCACCGCACAGCGCGATGCGGAGCGATGATTGCCGGGCATCAAGGCCTTGCCGATCGAATTCGTCAGCGATCGCGAGCAGATAAGACGGCGTCACGGCGATCAGGTCCGGCTCGAAATCGGTAATGAGCTGGACCTGCCGCTCAGTAAATCCGCCGCTGACCGGAATCACCGTGCAGCCGAGATGTTCTGCGCCATAGTGGAAGCCGAGCCCGCCGGTGAACAATCCGTAACCGTAGGCGATGTGCATTTTGTCACCTGGCCGCCCGCCGGCGGCTCGGATCGAACGCGCCATCAGCGCGGACCACAGCGCAATATCGCCGCGCGTGTAGCCAACCACCGTAGGTTTTCCGGTCGTGCCGCTTGACGCGTGGATGCGAACGACCTCGGTCATTGGCACGGCGAACATTCCGAATGGATAATTCTGCCGCAGATCCTCTTTGGTGGTGAACGGAAAACTTTTCAGATCGCCCAAATGCTTGACATCGCCGGGAGCAATGCCGGCCTCGGTAAATTTTTTGTGGTACTGCGGCACCAGCGCAGCACGGCCAAGCGCCTGCTTCAAGCGCGCCAGCTGCAGCGCGCGGAGCTCGTCAACACTTGCTCGTTCGATCAGCTCTGAGTCATCGAGGGGCGTGGCCCGCAAAGTCTGGCCAGACATGGCTTTTCTCCGGCCAGCCTACTCTACGGCCAGTCGAAAGTGCCCGCAATTCGCCTCGGATCGCAGGCTTCGAGATTGGCGCCGGGCGCTGGCAAAATTATTCCAAATTCTTGCCATCGCGAGGAAGTTTTCTCGTACCTCATCAAGCGCTTCATTTATTCGATCGCGCCTCGTCGGCGCGTCCGGCATTGTCGCCCCGGGCCTCTCAATCCTCCGGCTCCAGGTGAGCGCTTTTGGCGAGCATTAGCGTTGCCGCCATGTCATCGCTCACGAACTTGTCAAATTGCTCCACTGTAAGCAGCCGCTCTTCGACGCCAAGTGTCGCCAACTTTTCCCGAACTGCGGGTAACTGAATCGCCCTTTCGATCTCGTCATGCAGTTTGTTGACGATAGTGGTGGGAGTCTTTGCTGGCGCGGCAACCCCGCCCCAAAATAGATACTCGGCGTCCGGGTAGCCGGCCTCTACGACCGTTGGCACGTCCGGCAACAACGCAGCACGCTTGCGCGTGCTGACGGCGAGCACCGTGACCTTTCCGGCGCTGATAAGCGGGACCGCCGCCGCAACCGGTATGCAATAGAAGTCGACCCGCCCCGCCATCACCTCGTTGAGGCCTTCGGCGCCCCGGAACGGAATATGGCGGACATCGATCGCCGTGGCGATGCGCAGGCGCTCGGCGGCCATATGCGAGGCCGAGCCGACACCGGCGGACGCAAAGGTTAAGCTCCCCGGCTTGGCCTTTGCCGCTGCAACGAGCTCGGCCAGCGTCTTGAAGCCGCGTGAGGGCGATGCCACCACCACGGTCGGCTGAATTCCGATCAAGCTTACTGCTGCGAAATCGCGAATGGCGTCATACGGCATCGTCTTGTGAAAGATGACCTGCGAGCTTAGCGAGGCAGAGCTGAGCAGGAGCGTGTAGCCATCTGGATCGCTCTTGGCGACAAAGTGCGCGGCGAGTGTACCGCCGGCGCCCGGCCGATTCTCGATGACCAACGCCCGGCCGATCTGCTGCGACACCTGATCGAACACAATGCGCGCCACCGTGTCGCCGGCGTTTCCGGCCGTGAACGGGCTGATCACGTTGATCGGTCTGGCTGGCCAGGTTTCGGCGCCGGCGCCTACGGTCGCGATCGAGAGAGCAATTGCGGCGAAAGACGCTGATAACGTTCGAATCGACATCATGTTTTGCTCCCATAAATCCGTAACGCCAAGGTGGCGCGGCGCGGCAGCGCTGGCAACGCGCAGAGGATCGACGCCGCGTTTCGACGAAAATTAAGCCATTTGGCGATGGCCCTTGGATGCCGCAGACGGTGGCCGTCCACTGCATCAATGACCGACATTCTGTCTGCTTCGCCACCGATAGCGGACGCAAGTCGGCCGTCGCGCAAGGTCGGACATTGGCCCAAGCAATTTATGAGCACATGCTCTAGTGTTTCCGATTACGCCTTGCGTCGCGCTCAGCTTGCTCGGCACAAACCATCCAGGCTTCGGCAATCTCGATCAGTATGACGCGATCTGTTTCCGAGGCGGCGCGCGCCAGCCGGCGGCATTCGGCAGCGTAGTCGCGAAATTTTTTAGCGTTGGTCTCGTCATCTTCCGAATCAATTTCCATTTTGAATTCCGCATCGCAATGGATTTCTCCGCACGTTCCGAAAATCGCGCTGGTGGCGGAAAGTTCCCACTCAAATTTTCGCGCTGAATGGAACCAATTTCGTTCACGTGAACCGGACTCGCTGGAGTTCTCGCCTGAAACTCACTTCAGTTCTCAAAAAAACGATTTTTCGGACGCGGCAATCCAAGATGGTCGCGCAAAGTTGCGCCTTCATAATCGCGTCGAAACAGTCCGCGCCGTTGCAATTCCGGGACGACCCGCTCGACAAAATCGGAGAGCCCGCCCGGCAAATAGGGAAACATCACGGTAAAGCCGTCGGAGCCTTCCGTTTCCAGCCACTTCTCCATTTCGTCGGCAATAGTTTTCGCCGTGCCGGCCATCGCCAGTCCGGAATAACCGCCAAGCCGCTGCGCGAGTTGGCGGACGGTCAAGTTCTCGCGCCGGCCGAGCGCGATGGCGCGCTCGCGCCCGCTCTTGGAGGCATTGCCTTCGGGAATGTCGTCAGGCAATGGCCGATCGGGATCGAATTTCGAAGCGTCATGGCCGAGCGCAATCGATAGCGAGGCGATTGCGTTGGCGTAGTCGACCAGGCTGTCAAGCTTGGCACGTTTTGCTTGCGCTTGTTCGATGGTGTCGCCGACGACGACAAAACAGCCGGGCAGGATTTTCATGTGCTCACGCCCGCGGCCGAGCTTCTCCATGCGGCCTTTCACGTCGGTGTAAAACTTTCGCCCGGCGTTGATATCGCTCTGCGCCGTGAATACCGCTTCGGCGGTTTCCGCGGCGAGCTGGCGTCCCGCCTCCGACGCGCCGGCCTGCACGATCACCGGCCAGCCCTGGACCGGCCGCGCGATATTGAGCGGCCCGCGCACCGAAAGATGTTTGCCCTTGTGATCGAGCACATGCATTTTTGCCGGTTCGAAGAAAATGCCCTCTTCGACATCGCGGACAAATGCATCATCGGCCCAGCTGTCCCATAGCCCGGTCACTACGTCATAGAATTCGCGCGCGCGGCGATAGCGCTCACCATGCTCCATATGCTCCTCGAGCCCGAAATTAAGCGCGGCATCCGGATTTGAGGTTGTGACGATGTTCCAGCCGGCGCGGCCGTTGCTCAAGTGATCGAGCGAGGCGAAGCGGCGTGCGATGTGATACGGCGCGTCGAATGTGGTCGAGCCGGTGGCGACGAGGCCGATACGTTCGGTGACCTGGGACAGCGCCGAGAGCAGCGTGAACGGCTCGAACGAAGTCGCGGTGTGACTTCTTTTGAGCGCGTCCATCGGCATGTTCAACACCGCCATGTGATCAGCCATAAAAAAGGCGTCGAATTTCGCGCGTTCCAGCTTTTGGATCGATTCCTTGATATGCGCGAAATTGAAATTCATATCCGGCCACGCGCCGGGATAGCGCCAGGCGCCGGTATGAATGCTGGCCGGCCGCATGAAGGCGCCGAGATGAAGCTGGCGGCGGGAAGACATCAGGCGTTCCTTTCAGCGATCGGCGAATTCAGCTGAGGGTGAGAGCGGCGGCGGGACCTAAAAACACAGATGGGTCCAGACTTCGCCGCGCTTGGTTTTCAGAACGAGCGGGCATTTCAGTCGTTCAAGCGCGACCTTCGCGTCATCATTGCCGAGCGCCGCGGCTTTCTCGTAATAGCCTTTGGCGGCGTTGCGGTCCTCCGGACCGCCGCGCCCG
>Ga0126381_100010045_pt1 | contig 10635 bp, 4 predicted proteins | sample PanSoiMetPlot_28_FD_96465 | JGI IMG/M metagenome (GOLD analysis project Ga0126381, IMG submission 96465) | Tropical forest soil microbial communities from Panama - MetaG Plot_28 | ecosystem: Environmental > Terrestrial > Soil > Tropical forest > Bulk soil | place: Panama | collected 2016-02-17
CACCCCGAGCAGCGCACGGCCTTCGCACTCGAGTCGCTCGCGTTCAGTCGCGATGATGTGACGCCATTGGCGCAGCTACCCGCGGGAAAGGATCATGGCGGGTACGAATCGATAGCCCAGAGTCTGGGGACTCGATTTGCAGGGAATCCCCGGCTGCCGCACGCGTTCTCATCCGCCGATGCGCGCAAGGCCTATGAGGCCGATCCGATTCCAGGCTTGCAGGCCGCGGTCACAAACGCACCCGATGTCTGGCTGAACTACGACGGCCTCGGCGGCTCACTTATCATGCTTCGCGGTGACTACCCGGCGGCGGCGAAGGCCTATATGAGCTACCCGGGGTTCGCGGCCGCAAGCCCGAGCGATCCGGTAGCGCTCTCCAACGACGCGCACGATGCCGGCCAGACGCTCTATCTCGCTGGCCGTTGGGAGCTGGCGAGGCCACTGCTGCAGATCGCCGCGGACTTGAACACCGGCTCCGCCGCAAGCCTGCAGAGCCGTCAGTGGCTGCAGGCACTTGATGGGGACTATGTGGCCGCAGCGTCCACCGCACGTAGACGCGGTAACGCCTACGACGACCCGACCACGTACCGGGACTACCTCAGCTTGCTGCACGCACTCGGTGCGGGCGCGGATGCGTGGAAAGGCTTCTCGCAGCTGCTGGCAACCTTCGACTCACCGCAGGTGTGGGTGTCAGCCCTAGTGGGTCACGGGCGCGAGGGCGCGAACGAGCATGCAGTGCGAGCGTGGCTGCTGCGACCAGAGGTTCGAGGTGCGCGCTTCCAGAACCGCACCTTTGCACCGTATTACGCGGTGCTGTGGAGCGCCACCGACCATAACCCGGCGGCCGATCTCGGCGCCCTCGTGGAGCAGCTCGACAGCTCATCCGCCGGACATATCGACGCAGATGGAGTGTCGCTGCTCGTTTCCGGACGCACCGAATCGAGCGCGGCCGTCTTGGTGCGACCTTCGCCCTATCGCGCCGGCAAGGCCGGAAAGCTGCCGCCAGGCACCCTCGTCAAATCCAAGATCGGCTATTTCGCGGACGCTTTTGCTGCGCTTCGCCGCGATGACTATTCCGGAGCGGTAGCGCGCTTCGTCGCGCTCGCCGACCACTACCCCATTGAGGACGCGCCTTACGGCGGCAAGAGGGAAGCATACCCGCTCGCCTATTTCGCCTACGCGACCGCAAAGACGGGTGATGCCTTCGGCCTCGAGTCTTACGTAGCGGGACTGAACGCACCGCGTAGTTTCGATGTGTGGCTGGCCAAGGCTTTCTTCGCTGCCGCACGCAACGATGCGGACGCTGCGGCGAGCGCGCTGGAGATGGCGTTCCGCAACATGCCGATGCTCGATGAACGCCCCGTGCTGGTTCAGTATCAGTACGCCGAAGCATGCGAGTGGTTGTATCGGGACACGCACGATCCGCGCTTTCTCAGAACGCTGCTCGACTGGGCGAAGCGTCATCAGCGCATACAGCCCATTTATGCGTGGGCGTACGCTCTGCAATACACCTACGATTCAGATCCTCAGGAGCGCCGCCGCGCGCTTGCGTTCGCGGACTACCTTGACCCAGGGGGTGCACATATCCGCAACGCTTCAAAGAGCGAGCTGTCGCAGGCGCGAGCGTGGTTTCACGACCACAATCCGTTTCGGCCGGCGGCGCCCGAGCCGCCTGCGCGCGAGGCATTGGCACTGTTTCCCAAAGCGCCGGGCTAACGTGGAGCGATGGGGGTGTCAGCCGCCACACCATAACTCTGAAGCCGGACCCGCCGCCCTACACTTGCCTCTAATCACAGCCGCGGCGGGTTGTTGATCAGGGCGTCGTAGTGGGGATCGTGCTTGAGAATGACGACTTCAGGATGTTCCTCGTCAAACCAAGGTACAGGCGAGCCGTACGGCACGTGCAGCAGCCGCGCGGCTTCCGCGTAACCCTCACTGCTGCGCCCGGCGCGCACCAGAATGACGCTGCGGACAAACGATATCACCGGCCCGTTAACCGCATCACGTGCCTCCGGCGCCAGCGTCCGCGCCCGCTCGATAGTGTCGAGAGCCGCGGCATGTTCACTGAGCATCGATTCAACCAGCGCAAATCTGACCATCGAGTCCGTATCTTCGGGGTCGCGCTTGAGCTTCACACGCCCGTAGCGTTCGGCGGTCCGAAAGGTTTGCGCCGCACTACGCAGATCGCCGGCCCCCCAGTACCAGAAGCCGAGGAGCTCATTGCGCCGTAGCGGGTCGTCGACGGGCACCTGTTTAATCGCGGCAATCGCATCCTGATAACGGCCCTCGGTCACGGCGATCGCGGCTTCGATTCCCTTCGAGTCCGACGCGTCGAAGAGGGCAGCGTGGTCGCGCTGCAGTGTGCGCAGCGGCTCAATGCTGCGCTCCAGATAACTGACGATCAGCGCCTGCCACCAATAAAACCCGGACTCATTCGGGAATCGTTGCACCAGCAGCTTGCCCTGCGCGAGCGTCTCGGGATAGCGCCGGAGCCCTTGCAGCGTGCTCATGGACCCCCACGCGTACACACTGTTCAGCGGGTCGAGGTCGCGCGCCCGGTCGAGATGCTCGAGTGCTTCCCCCCAACGAGCGCGCCGGCGCAGTGCGAAGCCAAGCGCCGCATGAGCCCGCACAGAGTTCGGCCGAACTCGCACGGCGACCTCGAGGTCGGCCATCGCCCGGTCGGGATCGTGCGAGACATACATCGTGTACAAACCGCGCGCGAGAATACCTTCCGGTAACTGCGGGTCGATCGCGAGCGCGCGCTGGAGCGCCTGTTCGGCCTTGACCGCATCCTCGCGATGCCCCTTCGCTTGAAAAGCCCAGATGTAGGTCTGTGACAGCAGGGCGAGCGCATCGGTGTAGTCAGAGTCGAAGCGCACCGCTTCCTCGAGCAGCCGCCGGGGCTCGGCCAGGGCGGCGTCATCGCTCGGGGAGGTACGCTGGAACAGGGCGAGCGCCCGGAGGTAGCGGTCGTAGGCGTCGCCATTGTTGGTGCCCACGCGCTCGAGCTCACCTCGTTCGTACTGGCTGAGCGTTGCGGTGAGCGCGTCTGCGACCTGACGTGCCACCGTGCTCTGCAGGTCGAGAATCCCCGACAACTCGCGGTCGTAGTTGGCAGCGAACACGTGCCGGTCGTCGTGGGCATCGATCAACTGTATGGTGAGGCGCAGGGTGTTCCCGCCGCGCCGGACCGAGCCCTCGAGAATAGAACCCACAGCGAGCCGCTGGGCGATCTCGCGCACATCGCGCGCGCCGCCACGAAACTGCATCACCGAGGTTCGGGAAATGACGGTCAGCGCCCGCAGCCGCGCCAGCGCATTCAGGATCTCTTCCTGCAGACCGTCGGCGAGGTAGGCGTCGTCGCTGTGACCGCTCAAGTTCTCGAAGGGCAGCACGGCGATCGAGGTGCGGGCGGGCGCCGCTCTGCCCACCGAGGGTGCCTGGATAGCTGGGGCCGTGCGCGCGGCCGCGCGGTGAGTGAGGTTACCGTTGCGTGCCAGGAAGACCACCAGGGCCGCTGTGGCGATTGCGGTGGCCGCGCCGGCTAGAGCCCAGACGCGCTTTCGCGGCGCCGTGTCCGCCGAATCGGCCTGTGACGGGAGCGCCGTCGCAACGCCGGGGGATGCAGAAAGCAAGCGCTGCACCTGGGAGATGAACGCGGGTGTCGCCGCGCCGCCTTCGAGTTGCGACCACTGCCGCTCGCGGAAACGGTCGGGCACCCGCGCCATTGCCTCGGGCGTGTTGTCGATCAGGACCGGCAGCAAGAAGGGCTGATCGTCGGCCACACGATGCGATCGCTCGACCGCGAGCCGCCACTCGAGCCGGAAGTAGCCCTCGCCGCGCGCATTGGTGTTCGCCGAGATCAGGGGAACGAACAACGCGCACTCCCTGATCTGCTTCTGGATCGCGGCGTCCCACGCATCACCGCCACGCAGCTCGCTCTGATCGAGCCACACTTCGATGCCAGTGGCGCGCAGGCTCGCGCACAGCCGCTCCGCCGCTGCTGCGTCCTGGGAGGCATAGCTCAGAAACACGGCCTTGGACGATTCTGTCATCGCAGATTCTGGAGGCAGACGCCAGGCGAGGTGCAGTGATTGGCGAACGCTGAAGACACTGCGCCGATGACAGACCAACAATCATCCGCACCCGCAACACGCATGACTGACATCATCTCCAGCGCGCTCCGGTGCGTCAAACGCTCGGTCTCTGCTCGTTACCGGGGCAGCCCGAGCACCTCGTGCCCTCGCGCATCGGACTTCAAACGAGTCAGGGCGTTACGGCTGGCGCAGGTGTTACCACTCAGCAGTGAGATGCATAAAAAGATATCTCCCCATCGCGTCATAGACTCCGGGCAGGGTGTTGCCGTTACAAAGAGTTGGAGCGCAATCGCTCACGATGACCAGCGGGGGCGCCTTGTCAGCCAGATTGTTGATACCCAGCCGCAAGCTAAGATTGCTGTTAAGGGTGATGGTCCCTGCCAGGTCGAAGTAGCTGTAGCCATGGATGTGCGCCAGAGGGGGCCACACGGCTCCGGATAGGAACGGATTCGCGCTCGTCTGGTCGGACACAGTCGGTCCGATGTAACGCCAGCGCAGATTGAAGTCGAGCCCGCGCCAGGGCGTTGACCAAGTGGTGTTCAATACCGAGCGCCATCTTGGAGCTAGAACGCAGGTGCCGCCGAAATAACCGACACATTCGTATGACCCAAGTCCGGCCACCGGAGTGGTCTGCAGGCTCTTAAGATAGGTGCCCACGAGCGTGAACGACAGCGAGCCGGCAGCCGACAGCATCAAGCGGTAATTGCCGTTGATGTCCACGCCAGCCGTCGAGAGCTCACCTATGTTGACGTTGAGGTCCGAGACATAACCGGCGGGGGTCAGCCACAGAGAGCCCTGCGAGTCGCGGTGGATCAGGGGGCAGAATCGCGCGGATTGCGTGGGGTTACCTACGCTGGCGATGCAGTCATTCATGATGACATCGCCGCCAATGCTCGCAATGAGGCCCTCGATCTTGATATTGAAGTAGTCGATGGTTACCTGCAGGTTCGGCGCCATGCGTGGCTGGAGCACAAGACCCACCGTGTAGGTATCTGCGGATTCGGGCCTCACGGCCGGATTGCCACCGACCAGACCGTTGTAAACGCCAAACGGGCTCGCCACGATGTGGCCGTACTGGCCAGGCTTCACACCACTCAGTTCGCACGCCTGCAGCGAGGCCTTGGGGGTCGGCCCAGTGCATGGGTCGGTGCCGAGGTCCCCCGAGACCTGCTGCGGGGTGTAAGCCTCGGCGAGGTTCGGCGCGCGCACGGCGTGCTGGTAGCTGCCGCGCAAGCGGATATCGCGCACGGGCGCCCACGTGAGACCCGCTTTGTAGGTTTGGGTGATGAATCCGTTGCTGTAACTGGAATAGCGATAGCCGCCATCCAGAGACAGATCATCCGCGAAGCGCCGCTCGGTGGCGAGCGGCACGCGCACTTCGCTGAAAATCTCCCGGACCGTAAATTCGCCGGCGACCGGCTTCACTGGGGAAGTGCTGGCCAGATTGCCCGACTGCGTCTCGTAGTCCGGTCGATAGGCGGTCTGTTCCTCGCGCCATTCTGCACCGACGTTGACCTCAAGCCCCTGCCCCGCCCACGGAAGCTGCGCGCCGTACCTGCCGAGGTCGCCGGTCACCGAGCCGGACATTACCTGCTCGGTAACGCTCCCTGAGGTGGTCGACGGGACCGTCATGAACGCGAGAGCGGCTGGCGTGACTCCATTGGGAACCCAGATATTCCACGGTACGCATGCGGGAGCTGGAGTAAATGTCGTACCCGGGGAAACCAGAGGGCCGAAGAGTCCGTTGGGTCCGCCGCAGACCGGACCGTTGTGTCCCGGCAGCACATTCAACGCCTGTTCGAGCTGCGCGTTGCCGAGGAAGTTTTGATTGGAGTCTGAGACGTCCACCACGGCATGCTGGCCGTAGACGTTGTATGTCCAGGAACCTGCGAAGCTCCCTTTCACTCCGAGAACTACGCGCGCTGCAGTGTTGGCGAACTCGGTGATCCGGTTGCCACCCTCGACGCTGCGGCGACCGATGTACAGGTTCAGACCCGGATACTGCTTGCCGTTGTAAACCTCGTAATTTCCACCGTTGGCCGCGAGATTTGCGGCGGTACAGAGGATTGCAACCTCCTGCGCGGTCAGGAGCGGATCGGCACACGGTATGAAAGACGGCTGCAAGAAGTCTCCACTCGGAGCAATCTGGGCGCTCATCGAATTGCGCATATACATCACGTTTGTATAGACATCAGCATGTGGATTGATGTCGTAGTTCACGAACGCGCCCGCGGTCCAGCGCTCGTTCGGCACCTGGTAGAAGTTCAGGGCTCCGAAGTTGTACAAGTCCTGCGGTTCAACGAAGGGTCGGAACGCTCCGGTCTCAGAGTCGACCGTATGAAAGATAAGAGTAGTGCCAGCCGTAGCGACGCCATAAAACCAGCCACCGCGGGAAGTGGCAGATCCTCCGCACGCCAAGGCTTTGTAGGGCGGGGTTTGCGGTGACCCAGCTAGCGTACAGGCGCTGTAGTCGAACTTGCTCTGTAACGTCGAGGATTGGTTGTCGTAGGTCAGGTAAGCGCTTGCGTTGCCCTTATTGTCCGCGAAGTTGGCCCCCATGATGACCGACGCGCTCTTGCCGAACGATGTGTTGACCTTGCTCGGCGGTAGCTGATCGCCAGCCGCAGTCACCAGCGCCGCTACACCAGCCTGATCGGCATTGTTGTGTTGATTAAAATGGTAGCCGGCGTCGACCTTTATGCCCTCGTAATGCGTATTGATGATGAAGTTAACCACCCCCGCCACCGCGTCCGCTCCATAGACTGCGGACGCACCGCCGGTGAGCACGTCAATCCGTTCGAGCAGAGCGACGGGAATCTGATCGATATCCGACCAGTTCCGCCCGTCGGCGGAGCCGGGTCCGAGCCGCACGCCGTCCACCAGCACCAGTGTGCGCTGTGGCCCGAGGCCGCGCAGGTTGACCGAGGCCGTACCGTCCGCACCGTTGCTGAGATTGGAGTTTATGCCCGGAAAAACCATAGGCAGCGTGTTGAGGATGTCCTCGACACGTGTCAGCCCGGTTTGCGCCATCTCGCGTTTGGATACGGATGTGATCGGGCTGACCGATACCTCATTTAACGTGGCCAGCCTTGTGCCGGTAACGATGATCTCTTCGAGAGCTGTGGGGGGCGCGGCCGGGGGCGTAGATAACTCCTGGCCACGAAGCGCACCCATCCCTGCGGCGGTCGCTGACGCAGTCAGCACAAATCGCACGACCTGCCGCAGCCGGATGGAACCAGCTCTTGCAGACAAAATGCGCCCCCCGAGGCTTCGAATCAGCAGGCCGTTTTTTGGCTCTTTCTTTAAACGGGCCCCTTTACGCTACTACCTTGGGATTCACTTGGGTAGTGATTGTCATGGCGCGGGCACGCGAGTCGATTGCTGGCGGTGCCACGCTGCAGGCGGAACACCTTACTCGCGCCGGAATGCCCGGCGATCCAGGTTAGCGGGGCATTACTTCTACATGGCAGATGGCCGCAAGTAACATCCGCCACGGCGGCAAATGCCCCATCGCGGCGTTGGACTTATTCAGTCCGGGAACTTCAATTCACGCTCGACTGCCTGGAAGCGCGGCTCGTTGCGGAGCGGATCGAGCAGCGGGTCGACTTTCAGGTATCTCAGGTCGTCCTCACGGTCCGGGTCTTGCAAAGCCTTTTCGAGCCACTCGAGTGCCTTGGCGGTATTGCCCCCCTGCGCATATATCGCGGCCAGCTCGTAGCCGACGTCCCCACCCTGTACCACGCTCAATCTCTTGAGTGATGCTTCGGCATCGCCAATGCGGCCCAACTTGTGATAGATCATCGCGAGGTAGTACTGCCTGCCGCCCTCGTCGACCTGCTCCTTGAGTCCTTCGCAAATCGAGAGCGCCTTCTGGAACTGCCCAAGGTCGTAGCGAACTTGCATGATATTCATTTGCATCACGTCATCCCCCGGCGCGAACAACAAGGCAGCCTCGTATGCCTTGAGGGACTCGTCATACCGCCTCGCCCACCGTAGGGCGGTGCCAAGCCACCAGACCTCGGTGGGGTCCAGGGCGACCGCGCGGCGGATGGCGGCCACTCCCGCGTCGGGGTGACCCATTCGGGCAGTAAACTCGCCATAGTCCTTTAGTACCCTTGCACTACCGGGGCCGAGCACCACGGCGCGTTCGAATTCTTTGCTCGCACCCATAAAGTCGAACGACCGGTCATACAAAATCGCCAGCGCCAAGTGTCCCTCGGCAAGGTCCGGTGCCAATTGGATCGCTTTGAGCGCGGGGTCATGGGCCTGCTCGAGCTTTGTCGGCTCGCCTCCAGACTGGACGGAGAGTGCGATTGACAGAGCCGCGAACGCCTGAGCAAAGTTGGGATCGAGACGTACCACTTCTCGATAGCCGGCAATCGCTCGCTCCACATCGCTGTCAGTCCTGGCTTCATTGTAATCATGCATGGCACGCAGGTACGCATCATAGGCAACCGGGTCACGCGTCCCCCCGACTTCCATCTTGCTGGCAACGTCTCCCAGCAGAGTGACTTTGAGAGCGCTCGCCACCGCCTCGGCAATTTCGGTCTGCAGCTTCAATACATCGCCGGGGGCTCGGTCGTAGGTCTGAGACCACAGGTGATACCCGCTGACCGCGTCGATCAACTGGGCGGTGATGCGCAAGGTGTGTGCTGAGCGGCGCACACTTCCCTCGAGCACCGCGCCCACATTCAGTTTGCGTGCGATGGTGCCGATGTCGGTGTCCTTGCCCTTGAACGAGAAGGCCGATGTCCTCGCACAGACGCGAAGCTCGTGGATGCGTGAAAGATCGTTGAGCAATTCCTCCGAAAGTCCGTCGGAGAAGTACTCCTGTTCCTTGTCACCACTCATGTTCACAAAGGGCAGCACGGCGATGGAGTGCGGTGGCGGACTGAAGGCCGCTGCTGTGTCGCCGGACGTCGCCGGTTTCGAGGGTGGCGCTGGCTTCACCGCCCAGGGCCTTTCGGCGAGCAGGTAGGCGGCTAACCCCGCAAGTACGACAGCGACCACCACCCATGCAAGCTTTTGGCGCGAGGGTTTTGCCGAGGGCACCGCCGCAGAGGTCCGGGCAAGCGTCGGTGACTGACCGGACTCACCCGACAGGAGCTGTTGGATTCGTGTAACGAACTCAGGCCGCGCATTACCCTCCGGCAACCGTGTCCACTGTAGTTCCCGAAACTTCTCTGGTACCCGCTCGTCATCGTCCGGTGTGTCGTCGATAACTACTGGTACCAAGAAGGCTTTGTCTGCAGCCATCAGATGGCATCGATCAACTGCGAGCTTCCATTCGAGCCGGAAGTACCCCTCTGCCCGCTCATGCGTGGTTTGCGAGATTATGGGGACGAAGAGAGCGCAGCTCTTTATTTGCTTGCGGATCGACTGGTCCCACGCATCTCCCCCGCGCAATTCGTTCTGGTCGAACCAGACCTCGATGCCGCCTGCGCGTAAGGCATCGCAAATCTTCTGAGCCGCCCCCGCGTCCTGGGACGCGTAGCTCAGAAAGACTGCGTGCGATGGCTCAGGCACGAGGGAACCACCCCGGACGGATCGCTGGAGGGCTCGCTGATCGCCTCCGTGGGCGGCAGCTTAAGCATTATGGCCCGCCGTGTACAAGGTGCGAGGAGCGCACGTGCCACACTTGAAACGGTCAAACGGTCGGGCCAAATCAGCCTAATTGTTTGCGGCAGGTTGAACCCGCTCGCTTATTAGCCGCACACCGAGGGCATGTGACTTCCGTTGCTTGGCGGATGCTCGTGCGGAGCGCCAAGCAACCGCTCTATGGCAGACAGACCGAGGATGTAGCGATGGTGAATGCGAACGCGCCGACGAAATTCTCGCGAACTGAGTTGACGGGCTGCGACGAACCGAAATGTCGGACCATCGTGGCACCAGCGCAAAGCAGTTGGTCTGAGCCTGTGCTGTTTGAGTGGGAGCTGACTGCGGAGTCGTGGACCGATCAGCATCCGCACAGTGAATACAACTTCGTGATTGAAGGACAGCTGTTCGTGGAATCCGGTGGGGTATCAGTCGAGGCGCGGGCCGGCGACGTCGTGCGAGTTCCCGCCGGGGCGGTGGGTCGGTACTGGGCACCAACGTATGCGCGCCTGCTGGCTATATACGGACCTAATGAAGGCAAACCCAGCAGAAGTCTGGGTTACCAAAAGTTGAACAACCAGTAGGCCGGCGTTTTGCGCCGAGTGGAAGCGGTCAGTCCAGAGTCTGAATTGCTGTCAGGGGCCTTCTCAGGGCGACGAGCTCGATCCGTCAGGAACCCGTGATCCACCCGCCCTCGGGGCGGATCTTGGTTCCGGTGGGCTCCGCAAACCGCACGAGGTAACCGCCCTTGGATGCGAATCGCTGGTTCTGGGCGAGTGCCAGACGCGGGTAGTACCCGGTGATCAGACGGTGCTCGAGCGTCTGCTCGATGCGCTCGATCAGGTAATCGCGCACGAAGGTGTCCGCCATGTGGTTCAGCGCATCGGAGACGATGCTGCAGGCCATCCAGGTGTCCGTCTGGGCCTGTTCGGCCACTACG
>Ga0126381_100010046_pt1 | contig 10635 bp, 9 predicted proteins | sample PanSoiMetPlot_28_FD_96465 | JGI IMG/M metagenome (GOLD analysis project Ga0126381, IMG submission 96465) | Tropical forest soil microbial communities from Panama - MetaG Plot_28 | ecosystem: Environmental > Terrestrial > Soil > Tropical forest > Bulk soil | place: Panama | collected 2016-02-17
AGCCACTTCGGAGCTCGATTCGGAATCCGAGCTCTACGTGCAAAAAGCCCTAGCCAACCTGATGGTCGGACGCACCACCTTGGTCATTGCCCACCGCCTCGCGACCATTCGCCGCGCCGACAAGATCCTGGTGCTCGAAGACGGCCAGATTCGCGAAAGCGGTACCCACACGGAACTCATTGCCCGCGGCGGCACCTACGCGCGGCTCCACGATTTGCAATTTGCTGATGACGACATGCTCGCGCCGGCGCAAGCCGCGGCGGCCTTGGAACCCCAAAACCCCTCATGACCGAAAAACGAACAACAAGTCCAAAGCAACCCGAATGCGTTTCGATGACCGGCTACGCGCAGGCGCGCCACGAAAAACATGGCTGGGCCGTACGCGTCACCGTCAAGAGCGTGAATCATCGCTTTCTCGATTTGAAGCTGCGGTTACCCGAAGGCTTCGATCTCTATGACCTGCGCTTGCGCCAAATCGTCCGCGATCGTATTCACCGCGGTCATCTGGAGATCTTCGTTAACGCCGAGCCCGGAACCGCGGCCCCCGTCCAGGTGAACAAGGAACTCGCCCAGGCGTACCTGCGGGCGGCGGAATCCCTGATGAAGGGTACGCACGGCCGGGCGAAATTGGATGTAGTCTCTCTGCTGCGCCTCCCAGGCGTGATCGCCGGAGTCAATGGCGCAGTCCCGGAAGTTGCGGACGAACAAGAAAGGCTGGGGCAGGCGCTCGATACCTGTTTGCGCGAGGCCCTCGCAAAACTAGATGAGATGCGCCGCGCGGAAGGGAAGCATCTGGTGGCCGAGTTGCGCGAACGGCTTGCGCGCATCGCGGACCAGGTCGAGCAGGTCCGCGAACTGGCTGCTTCCTTGGGCCCGGCGTTTGCACGTCGTCTGGAATCGCGCCTGAAGGAATTGCTTGGTGGAACGTCCATCGATCAAGGACGTCTGGCCCAGGAAGCGGCGCTGCTTGCGGAGCGCAGCGACATCAGTGAAGAATTGGACCGCCTGCGCAGCCACTTGCAGCAATTCACCAAGCTACTGGATGGCGCGGGCGAACTTGGCAAGAAGCTGGATTTCCTTCTTCAGGAAATGCATCGCGAGGCTAACACCATGCTTTCCAAAACGCCCGGCGTGGAAAGCGAGGCGCTCGCGATCACCGGATTGGCGCTGGAGATCAAAGCGGAGATTGAAAAACTGCGCGAACAGGTACAAAACATCGAATGAGCGCAGAGACAGCGAGCGCGCCGCTGGTTTTGATTGTCTCGGGGCCATCCGGCTCCGGCAAATCCACGTTGGTGCAAAAGATTCTTGAGCTGCCAGGGATGATGCCTTCGATCTCCTGTACTACCAGGCCGCGTCGTGCGACGGAGTCCACCGGGAAATGTTATGATTTCGTTACCGAGGCGGAATTCGACGCCATGGTGGCGCGCGGTGAATTTCTCGAATACGCCCGGGTCTTCGGAAGACATTCCTACGGCACGCCGAAGAAGTGGCTGGAGGAATCGCGCAAGCGGGGACTCGACCTGGTACTGGAGATTGACGTTCAAGGGGCAGCGCAGGTCAAGGAAAAGTTGCCGGAATCCGTGGCGATCTTTATTCTTCCACCGTCGCGCGAAGAGCTGGAACGCCGCTTGCGCAGCCGTGGCCAGGATTCCGATGAGGAGATTGCGCGACGGCTGGCCAAGGCACGGGATGAAATCGCTGCTTTCGGCAAGTATTATGATTTTTGCGTGATGAATGAGGATGTGGAGAGCGCGGGACGCGAGGCGCAGGCGATTGTAACCGCATTGCGCTGCTCCAGCGCGCGGAGGCGGGACCAGGTGCAAAAACTTCTGGCATCGTTTGGGGGGAAGAATTGATGACCGTGCAGAGCAAAGCTCCGGAGAGCCAGTTTGCATATGTGGTACTTGCGGCCAGGCGCGCGCGCCAGATCATGGCTGGAGCGCCTCCGCTGATTGAAAACCTCAGGACGCAGAAAGCCACTCGAGTCGCCTGCGACGAACTCGACCATGGTTTGCTCGAATTCGATTTCACGGAGGCGACTTCCGTCGACGAAGACAAGGACGGCAAGAAAAAGAAGTAGCGTCCAGCGGGAAGGCGGAATGCGAATCACATTGGGAGTCACGGGCGGCGTGGCGGCATACAAAGCCGCGGAACTCGTGCGCCGCCTGCAGCAGGAAGGCCACAGCGTCCAGGTAGTGATGACCCGCGCCGCGCGCGAATTCGTGACCCCGCTTACTTTCGCGGCCTTGAGCGGGCAGAAAGTCATCACGGACCTATTTAGCGACTCCTCGGGCGGCGAAGCCAATCTCGAAAGCGCCATCGAGCACATCGCTGTTGCGCAGCGCTCGGATCTTCTCCTGGTGGCGCCGGCTACGGCGGACATCATCGCGAAATTCGCGCGCGGGGTCGCCGACGACTTTCTGACCACGCTCTACCTGGCGTCCACGGCTCCCGTTGTTGTTGCTCCGGCCATGAATGTCAACATGTGGAATCATCCCGCCACTCGCGAAAACGTCGAAACGCTGCGAGCGCGCGGCGTGAAAATGGTCGAACCGGACGAAGGCTATCTCGCTTGTGGCATGACCGGCCCTGGCCGTCTCGCTGGTATCGAAGAGATTCTGGCGGCCGTGCAGGAAGTCACAAAGGCGCATCGCGACCTGGAAGGTGAAACAATCCTCGTTTCCGCCGGCCCGACTTGTGAAGACCTCGATCCGGTTCGGTTCATCTCGAATCGATCGTCCGGCAAAATGGGTTACGCAGTTGCCGAAGCTGCAGCAAAGCGCGGTGCAAGGGTGATTCTGGTGAGCGGCCCAGCGCATTTGGAGACTCCTGCCGGCGTCGATCGAGTAGACGTGCGTACGGCCGAAGAAATGCGGCAAGCCGTCGTCGGGCAGTTTGCCGCTGCCTCGGTCGCCATTCTTGCAGCCGCCGTGGCGGACTACCGGCCAGTCCAGGCGCGCGCGGAAAAAATCAAAAAAGGCAGCGCGCCCTTAGCAATTTCGCTTGAGCCGACGACCGACATCCTGACGGAAGTCGCAAGAGGCAAAGGCAACCGGATTGTCGTGGGCTTCGCTGCGGAGACAGACCACGTGGCGGAAAATGCCCGCAAGAAGCTGGCATCCAAGAATGCGGACCTGATCGTTGCGAATGACGTGACCGCCGAAGGCGCAGGCTTCGACCATGACACGAACGTCGTCACGCTTTTCTCCCGCGACGGCCGCGACCTCGCCCTTCCCAAAATGCCCAAGAGCGAAGTGGCCCAGCGTATTCTGGATGAGGTGCTCCGCCTGCGCGCCGTGCTCCAGACTCCTGCGCCGCGGCATTCCAACGTTTGATCTTCGATGGCCGCGCCAATTCCAGAGAATCTTCAGAAACAAGTTGCCGACCGGCTGGCGTTTTATCAGGACCTCGGCATCGCCCCGTTTTACCGTGACCGCCGCGCTGAAACAGTTTTCCACAATGAACAGCGGGGGCCATCAGGTGAAACTGCAATCCCCTCGATGCAAATCCCTTACGAGGAACCCACTTTGCCGAAAACTCTTCGCAAGCCCGATCTTCAAAGAGGAGCCGCTTCAGCGCCGCAAAAAACCGCCCCGCCTCCTCTGCCCGCTGCGCCTGCGCCGTCTTTATTCGACGCGACGAACAGAATCACGGACGACACGCTCTTGCGGATTCGCCAAGACTTGGGCGAATGCACGCGCTGCAAGCTTCACAAGCATCGCCACACAATTGTCTTCGGCGACGGAAACGCAAAAGCCGAACTCGTTTTCGTGGGAGAAGGTCCGGGCGCCGACGAAGATGCCCAAGGACTCCCGTTTGTTGGTCGCGCCGGAAAACTTCTCACGCAAATGATCGAAGCCATGGGCTTGCAACGCAAAGACGTTTACATCTGCAACGTCGTCAAATGCCGCCCGCCAGAGAATCGCACGCCCGAAGAAGACGAAGTCAGCGCCTGCTCGCCCTTTCTTCTGCGCCAGCTCGACGTCATCTCGCCCAAAGTCATTGTTTGCCTCGGAGCGGTCGCGGCCAAGACGCTCCTGAAAACCAATCGCGGAATCTCTCAGTTTCGCGGCCAATGGCTCGATTTTCGCTCCAGCAAACTCATGGCCACCTATCATCCGGCTTATCTTCTGCGCAATCCCAACGCCAAGGGCGAAGTCTGGAAAGATCTTCAAAAAGTGATGGCCGTCCTCGGTCTTCAGCCGAAAAAAGGCAAGCCCGTTTAGCCTCATGGGAATCCTAATTGGCTTGCTCACCGCGCTGACTTGGGGTGGCGCTGACTTTACCGCCCGCTTTTCCACGCATCGCATCGGCACGCTTCGCACCATGTTTTACATGCAATTCGTCGGCTTTCTCCTGCTGACGATTTCCATGCGCTGGCTCGGCGGCTGGGGGCACCTTGCCGACGGTTCAGGTTGGCAGCCTTGGGCCTGGGGAATCCTCGCCGGCCTTCTCAATGCCTGCGGCACGCTTTCGCTGTATCGCTCCTTTGAAATCGGAAAGATGGCCGTTGTCGCTCCCCTTTCCGCCAGTTATCCGGCACTAACGCTCGTCCTTTCCTGGTTCGGCGGAGATCATCTTTCCGCCCCGCGTGTGATTGGTACCCTCTTCATCCTTTTTGGTGCGGCTGTCGTTGCAGGAGGCGAGCACGCTCTATCGGAGAATTCCTCGCATCCAAGAAAAACCAATACACGCGGCATCGGTTGGGCCATCGTCGCGGCGGTTGCTTTCGGCGTCTTATTCTGGCTCCTCGGGATTCGCGTGGTGCCTCGCGTCGGCGCGGTGCAAGCCGTGTGGATGATCCGCCTGACGAGTTCTCTTCTGACGGCCTCCATCATTCTGGTCGCCGCCCAGCCCATGTCCCTTCCGCGCGGCAGCATCCGCGGCATGGCTCTTGGCATGGGCGCGTTTGACACACTCGCGTTTGTCCTGAGCAATCGCGGCATGCAAATGGAACAGGTAGCGGTTATCAGCGTTCTCGGTTCGCTCTACGGAGCCGTTACGGTGGGCCTCGCCGCAATTTTTCTGCGCGAACACATTTCCCGCTGGCAGTGGGCCGGAATCGTCACCATCTTCGGCGGCATCTTTCTGATCAGTTGGTGAGGCAGCGCCGGGTCACTGAAAATAAATTCACCTAGGAACACAGAACCACGCTAACCGCGATTCCCGGGTTCCTAATCTTTACTTGGAAACTTGCAACTTAGGGCTTAAAACTCGCTTTTGCCTTGCTGATACACTACTCCGCGCAATGAATTGCTCCTTCTGCAACGTTGCGCTGCCCGTGCCTCTGCGAACGACCTTCACCTATTCCGTCCCCGAGCCGATGCGCGGCATCGTGCAGCCGGGCAGCCGCGTTCTCGTGCCTTTTCGTAAGAAGTCTCTCGTCGGTGTCGTCGTTGAATTTGCCGATGCCGCGCCCGCAGGCGCAAAAGTACGCGAAGTTGCGCGCGCGCTCGACTTGCTTCCCGCGCTCCCGCCAAAACTAATTGCACTCGCGAACTGGATTGCCGGCTATTACCTCGCGCCCATCGGTGAAGTCTTTCGCGCTATGCTTCCTCCTCTCACCGAGCTCAAAACGCAGCGCCAAGTTGTGTTGACACCGCCCGGCGGCGAAGCCTCAGAAAGCCTCAGCGGCGGCGAACTCTCGCACGGCCTGACCGCGGCGGAAGTCGCGTTTCTCGCGAGACTGAAAAACAAGAAAGGCGCCGTCCTTGTTGGGCCGCAATCGAAACTGGGTCTCGACGTTCCTTCTCTCCAAAAACTCCAGCGCCTGGGCTTGATCGAAATCCGCGAGAGCCTTCAGGTAAAAAAGCAAAAAACGCTGCGCGTAATCGCTTGGAAAGCCGCATCTTCAGCCGGGAAAGCTGCCCCAAGTCTCGGCGAAAAAGAAGAAAAGATTCGTGCCCTACTCGAGACCGAGCGCGGCCCTCTCCCGCTGCCGCAACTTATGCGGCTTGCGCAAGCCGCCCGCTCTCTGATTGATCGCATGCTGCGCGACGGTCTCCTGGAAAGCTGGGAGGAACCCCTGGACCCGGCCGAGGATCCTTTCGACGCTGGTTACACGCCGCCCACGCACGAACTCAACTCGGAGCAGGAAGCCGTCCTGACCGGCATTCGTGCGCGATTCGAGTTAGGCGCGTTTGGAGTTCAGTTGCTCCACGGAGTCACCGGGAGCGGCAAAACGGAAGTGTACTTGCGCGCCGTTCAAGACACGCTTGCCCGCGGAAAAACCGCCATCATCCTGGTTCCAGAAATCGCCCTCACGCTGTGGATTGGTCGCCAGTGCCGTTCCTGGTTTGGCGCACGTTTTGAAGGCGTAGCCGTCCTTCATTCCGCTCTGAGCGATACCGAGCGCGCTCGCGAATGGTGGCGCGTTCGAAACGGCGGAGCCCGCGTCGTCGTGGGCACACGCTCCGCCATTTTCGCACCGCTCGAAAATGTCGGCCTCATCATCGTCGACGAAGAGCAGGAGAGCAGTTACAAACAGGAAGAAACCCCTCGCTACCACGGACGCGACGTGGCCATCGTGCGCGCAAAAATGGAAAACGCCGTGGCTCTACTCGGCTCGGCCACACCATCCATGGAGACCTACCATCACGCACGAGAAGGGAAATACGAGCTGTTAACGCTGGCTTCCCGTGTCGCCGATCGCTCCCTCGCCAGCGTCGAAATTGTGGACCTACGCGAAGAATTTCAGCAGACGCACCAGACGAGCCCGATCTCCTCAAAGCTCCACGCCGGCATAAAGGAATGCCTCGACAACAAAACGCAAGCACTAGTGCTCATCAACCGCCGCGGTTATTCCTGGTCCGTGCTGTGCCGAAGTTGCGGCGCCTCCGTGCAGTGCGTCAACTGCAGCATCTCGATGACGCATCACAAGCAGCGCAACCGCCTCGAATGCCACTACTGCGGTTCTATTCAACCTATCCCAACGCTCTGTCCCAAGTGCCAATCCAAATATGTCTATTTTTTCGGCGAGGGCTCGGAACATCTGGAAGAACGCCTGCGCAAAGAATTCCCCGGCGCGCGCATCGCGCGTCTCGATCGCGATACCGCTCGCACCAAGCGTCAGTATCAGGAAACACTGGGCGCCTTTGCCGCCGGCGCGCTGGACATTCTTGTCGGGACGCAAATGCTCGCCAAAGGCCACGATTTCCAGCGCGTCACTTTAGTTGGCGTCATCAGTGCCGATTCTTCGCTCAGCTTGCCGGACTTTCGCGCCGCCGAACGCACCTTTCAACTGCTCACCCAAGTTGCCGGCCGCGCCGGCCGCGGTGAACTCCCTGGCCGCGTCCTCATCCAAACTTTTTATCCCGCCCACTACGCCATCCAGGACGCCGTCAAGCAGGACTACCCTTCCTTCTTCGAGCGCGAACTCCATTTTCGCCGCATGCTGGCCTATCCGCCGTTCACTTCGCTCGCCAACGTGATTGTGCGAGACGCCAGCCTCGAAAAAGCCATCCTCTGGGCGCGCCAGCTTTCCCAATATTTTTCACCACACGACGGCGAAAAAGTCCGCATCCTTGGACCAGCCGCCGCCGCTCTCGCCCGCCTCAGGAGAGAGCACCGTTTCCAGTTTCTGCTCAAGTCACCAAAGCGCTCGGTGCTGACCAAGCTTCTCAGCGGCGCGCTCTCCTATTGCGACACGAAAGAAATTCCGCAAACTGCCGTCCTCGTGGACATGGATCCCCTGAGCCTCCTGTAGGGACCACCTTCCAAGGCCGGCGGTCCCGGCTTTAGCGCCAAGGTCCGGCAGCAACCCTCCTGCCTGACCCGGCATCCAAACAAACTGGCGGTGTTGTCTTCCTACCCGTGCCCTGCCCGCCGCCTGTGACCCTTTGCCCCCCTCAGGCCAGGCATTCCAAAAACAAGTTAGCGTGGAGGATCAGGTCATCATGCGCAAACTAGCGTATCTCGCTGGATTCTTTCTTCTAACGACCCTGCCGGCAGTCGCGCAGGAAGGGGGCTCAAAGGATGTTTCCGTCGAGTACTCGTTTCTTCGAGCGAATCCTTCGACCGGCATCCCGAGCTTCAACGCGAACGGAGGCTCCGCTTCGTTTGCCTATAACCCGCACGGTTCGTTCGGGCTCGTGGGCGAATTCAGCGGATACCACATTGGGGATATCGGCAGCACCACCGTGAACACCAACCTGTATACCTACATGTTCGGCCCGCAGGTTTACTTCCATCATTTCACCCGCTTTACGCCGTTCGTTCAGGACTTGTTCGGCGTGGCTCATACCGACACTTTCGGGGCAACTCACAATTCTTTCGCGATGGCTGTCGGCGGCGGCGTGGATGTGCCATTCCGCGGGCGTCTGTCGTTGCGCTTTGGGCCGGTAGACTATCTCTTGTCTGAGTTTCCCGAAGGCGGTACCAGCCGCAGGGCGCAAAACAACCTGCGCGTTTCCGGCGGCGTCCGCTACCGCTTCTAAGTGAGAATCATTTACTCATACGACGAGAAGCCGTGCCTTGGGCCCGGCTTCTTTCTTTCTCCGTAGCGTGTTTTGTAAAGGCCCATGGAATTCATGACCTGGTTGCGAGCTCGACGGTTCGCTTTTCGTCGCACCGGCGCTCTTGCCGGTCCGCCTTTGTTCTCTTAATTTCGCTCTTGGTTCGTTGCCAATCGTGGCCGAAGGCTCGCCAGGTTCTTCAGCGTGTTGTACCAAAACGCCGCGCCCAGGCTGAGCAACGCTACCGTGACCAAAAGCCCTGGCAATTCGCCCGAGGACGGCGCGCGACGGTGCTCGTCCTCGAAGAGCTTGAATTGCGAGCGAGCGAGTTCACTCTTTAGCGAAGCAGAGGCGTCAATGAGCTTATCCGAGTCACTCACCAGCTCCGCATTCACCTCATGCTGGTACGCTGCGGCCAGGCTCTCCAGAGCGGGATTTCCGTCCAACGTGGTGCCCAGCCAGGACTCTGCTTCCTCGCGGCTGGCAAATCCCGGCACAATTTCAAGCTCATGCATCGCTTGGGATTTCGCTCGAGCGGTGACGCTATCTTCCCCGGGAGGAGCCGTGACCTCGGTTTTCTCTCGCTCTTTCGCCCGTCCCCTCCGCTTCCTCGCAGGCTTGCCTTCGCTTCCTGCGTTACTTGCGGAGATTTCCGCGGGCGCGCCGCGCAAAGTCGCCACCATGGCCGCGCGGTACACCTCGGGCACCACCGTGTGACCGCCTTGCTTGGAACTCAGCAGTTGTTCAGCCCGCTTATCCATCCCTTCCGCAGTGGCCGTCAATTTTGCATGTAATTCGGCGCTTTGAAACATCGACTGCAAGAGCCGAACGGCGTCAAAGTGCCAGGCAAAAACGAAGATAAAGGACAGCACAACCGTGGCGACTCGTGCTTGCATCGTAAAGCGCTGCGAGGTCCTGTCCATGACGCGATCGAACCACGCCCGCAATCCTTCCGCGCCCGGCTCTGGCGCAGTAGAAACCGCGTTAACCGCTCCCGCCGCACGAGTCAATTCCGCCTCCGGTTCGTCGGTGTGCGATTCAGCACGTTCCTCAGCGACGACGACGCTTGACTCCGTTTCCGCCTGCTCCGCGTGCCGAACGATGCCTTCGTCAAAATCCTCGGCCGCAGAGAAGAGCGTTTGATTCCGCAGCGATGCCTTCGACGCGCGGCCAACGATGCCCTCATCGAAATAGGGTTTAGAGTGGACAGACTCACGTGCTTGCTCCCCTCCGGCTCTCGTTCTCCTCCCCGGCTCCTTCTCGTTCCACGCCATCCTGAGCATTGCGCGCTGGGCGGGATCAGGCAGAGTGCCGGGAAGCGGTTCAGCAAGTCTTTCGAGGACCGTCGGCAACTCTTCCACACGGATCGAAGCGGCCAACCGCCAGCGGCTGAGCAAGCCCCCAAGAATCGCTCCAGCGATCAATCCGGTGCGCCACGGATGATTGCAAAAATCGATCACGGAAACATAGCCGGCCAGAGCGTCTGAATATTGGCAGACAACCGCGCCGAACAAGCCCTTTGCAATCGCCACGACCATGGGAGTAAGGAAGAATCCTCCCACCCCGCCCACAATCCATGGCATCAGGGGAATCGACCGACTGAGGCCCTGTAGCTTCCCCGCAGTCTCCGGCGGAAAGAACGGCAGCCGGTCCGCCCCCAGCCGAAAGTGCGAAAAGATCGATCCGGAAATCGTCGGGTGGTGCAGCACTCTCCCGGCAATTTCCTTTGCCCAATGCCGGGATTCTTCATCCGGATAGGCGGTTTCCAACAGGTCTGCCAGGCCTCGCCGCAGATTCGCGCCGCGCAAGGCCAGCAGACTGACGACAACTTGCGTAGCTGCGGTGATAAACAAGCTGGCGACCAGAATCAGGAGCGCAACAGAAATGACAACATCAAGGTATTGAAACATGGTGATTTTCCGTTGTAGAGAACATTTGAGGACACGCCAATGACGCAGAAAAAAGGCTGGAGAGTGCCACTATCCTACCACTGCTTATCGATGTCTTCTAGAATGAAACCGCCTCGCGCCTAAGAGTAAACGCGAGACAGCGGTGGGTTTGGAAGGGCAAACCTCCTGGAGGAACTCTATTTTCTTACACGGCGACCATTTCCAGAATGGAATACGGGCTCATGGTCTCGACGATCTCCTTCAATCGAAGACCACATTTTGAAGCTAAA
>Ga0126381_100010047_pt1 | contig 10635 bp, 14 predicted proteins | sample PanSoiMetPlot_28_FD_96465 | JGI IMG/M metagenome (GOLD analysis project Ga0126381, IMG submission 96465) | Tropical forest soil microbial communities from Panama - MetaG Plot_28 | ecosystem: Environmental > Terrestrial > Soil > Tropical forest > Bulk soil | place: Panama | collected 2016-02-17
GCTCTTTGCCGACTGCACATCTCGCACAAGCCTCTTTGAGCGCAACTCATCTCTGCCCGTAGCTTTTTGGCTATCCCTGAGCAGATCCCAGGCTTCGATAGAACGTGGAGTAATACCAACGTAGGCGCAATAGGCGGAGTAATGGTTATAAATAGCCTCATCTTTGCTGACTATAGGAACAGGACGAGGCTTTACTGGCGGCTCGCTTACGGCACGCGCAAGGTTTGATTTGGGTGGATGATCCTGCGTGATGAGCTCAAAGATCTGTCCGATGATTGAGCGGCGCCTTGTTCGTTGGGAGCGAACAGCGGTGGGCGGGGTAGACTGCGAGGAGGGTACTGCGGTCTTCATCGTTACCTTCTTCTTCACTTTCTTCCTTCACTCTTCTACTTCGGTTTCGCGTACGCTCGCAGCGCCAGTGCGGGCATAGCTCCGCCTCTAGTACTGCAATGCTTTTTGATTAAACGGGTGCGGACCTTTGGCCTAAAAGGATCTTACTGGCTGTCCACCGGGAGCCTGAAGGAAAGACACTCACCTACGGAGAAAGTGAATGCCTTTCTTGCAAGCTACGGCTTACTACATTAGATGCTGCACTGCGAGTGCAACTCTAGCACGGGTTTTCGATAGGTCGTCTGAATCATTCCGTTCCCTCGGGAAAGATAGCACCTGCCCTGTGTACTAAAATGATAGATAACATAGCTTGATGTTACCAAAGCTCTACCTCCACCAAGCTGGCCCTGTTTGAATGACCAGTACTAGTACGGTACTAATATTAAGCTATAGTAACTAAACGAGTTATGACTTTCGGACCATGGACAGCTTTCTGGATCCATGCGACTCTGTATCCCAGTTGGCTAGTAAACAAGGGCTAACGGGGCGAAAAGGGGAGCATTATGGGCAAGCTAATCGAGACTGTGATAGTAGAAGAGCCGCAAGCACGAGGCTTTATCGAAACTGAGGCGCACGAATTGGCTGAAACTGCACGGAAGGCAGTGGAAGGGCTCACAGACCTTGCCAGAAGCGGGAAGATAGACCGGAGCTATCTCAGTATGTTGTTCTGGTTCGACTACATACTTGACGATATGAGGGAGAAATTCCTCTGTAGTGATAACGGATGGGGGGATAGCTACACGACGGATCATGACCTGGAGCTCCTGCAGCGCGAGCGCGAACAGGTCGAAGAACGGCTCCGTCAGCTGGACGGATTGCTGGCAGGCGGAAAGAACAATCAGCCGGCCAGCTAGGCCCTGGTTACTTTTGGACATGTACCACGGGTCACCCCTGGCTATGAACAGCTGGCGTAGAATCCTCCGCGAACTGGAGGTGACGAATGACCAACCATCCTGACCGAGCCGTCAACCTCTCGAGAGAACAGCAGGGCGCGGCCGATCAAGAGGTTCGTCGTTTGCGACTGTTCCTTGAGCTGTGGACCGTGATCCGGCGACACGTTCCCGATGCACCAGCAAACACCGCTTTCAAGGACGAGATCATCACGGTCCTCGAGCGCTTCAACGTTCGGCTTCGCCCTTAATCGTAACAAGGATCCTAGTGCTGCACGGTGAGTTGCTGGCCTTTACTCAGCTTCATGAAGACTTAGCCCCGCTTTCTGAACATGCGAATCGCAAAGACGATCACGGCCACGACGATCAGAATCTCAATCAGATTGCCTACGCTCATACTTCACCTCCCCGGCGTGTGGACGGAATAAAGCGTTCACCGCACTTCGGGCAAACTACGTGCTCGAAATCAAGGCGTCTCAGTTCGGGCGCTGGAATTGAATAGGCACATTTCGGACACCATGTATTGATTGAAGCGAGCACCTTCCCCAGATTGACTTTCTTTTTGGGCATGATCCCTACGGATCTATCGTGCAGTTTCCCTGATGTAGAGGCTTGTTTGTTCCAGGTTTACGGGTTTCACCGTATCTTAGCAGGGCTTCGCGCCAGCATCTATTCATTAAGTTTTGTGACGCCAAATTGTGCGACCGGAGGCTAAATATGGATCGTGGTGAAACACGTTTTCAAGCGGTGAAGTTCTGGCTGTGGTCGTTTGGCATCGTTTTGGCGCTGGTACTGTCATCAGCAGTACCGCGTGCGCTTGGACAATCACAAGCGGAGATCAACGAGCGATGCCAGCGGCGCGTTCAGCATGCTGAGCACGAGTTACATGAGGCGGTTGAGCGACACGGCCGGTACAGCCGCGAAGCCGATCATGAACGGCACGAATTGCACGAAGCGCGGGAGCAGTGCTGGCGCGAACACCACCGCTGGTGGGATGAACACGAACAGCGTTGGCACGACCAGCGCGATTGGGACGACCGCGACCACGATCGCTACTAGCATTTGTCTGGCAGACCCCAATCAAAGAATAGATCCTACCGGATCCAAGCGGCGCATCCAGCGCACCCGAGAGGGTGGGCGTGCACCGCTTGCGCTGCTTGCCTAGAATGAGTCACTTAGAGAGAGAGTATTTTTACTCTTCTTAAGTGGCTTAATCCGGTTAGTCCAAGCCCTGTCGGGGTAAGGGCTGCACTCCTTGCGTTGGATGGGCACCTGTCACAGACTCCAGTATCACTTCTGTCGGCCACAGCATTCCATTGACTTGCCGAAACACCCGCAGTAGCATCCTGCACTTGATTGGTGCGTCCTAACAAGCTCGCGGGGGGAACAACGATGAAGACTCTGTCCAGCATAGTTGGCGTCATTCTCTTCCTGGCAACTCTGACCCCTAGGGTCGCGCGGGCACAGGATCAAGTCAACAATGTGCCACTGTACCGAGTTTACAATCGAACGGGAGGCTGGCATCTCTGGACGACTCGCAAAGATGAATCAGACCACCTCGTTTCGCTAGGATGGGAGTCTGAAGGCATTGCAGGGTGGGTCTTTCCGCAAGCCATTCCTCATACAACACCGCTCTATCGTCTCTATCGCCAGAAAGACGGAGATCATCTCTACACAATTAGTAAAGACGAGGCGGATAGAGCAATAATCGACTATGGCTACGTTGATGAAGGAAATGTTGGGTATGTGGCCGCAGAGCTTCTTTCAGGCACTCAGCCGTTTCGCCGCCTCAACAATCCGAAGTTTGGTCACCTTTACACTACGGATATCAACGATGCCGCGAGGGCAGTTCAACAAGCTGGATATGTCGAAGAAGGAATAGCGGGGTACATCTGGACGGCATCCACATCGCTGCCGACTCGCGAGGTCAAACCAGATCCCAAACCCCCAGATCCTAAACCCATCGATCCTAAACCACCCATTACTCCCGATTCCACGAACTGGACGGTTATCATCGGATCGATTGCCACGCTTCTAACGGCAATTGCAGGCGTAATCACGGCTATCAAATGGTGGGGGAACAAGGCTTAATACGCATTGCCCAGCACTCTCAAAATATGTGTTTGCAGGCGTGTTTATTTCCCTTCCCGGTTCTAGAGACCTAATCGCCTAGCTAAATCCCTTACTTGCAACGTCACTGGCACGCTTGCTGGCAGCTTGCATATGCTCAAAAGCCCCTTTTAGGGCGTTTTAAGGCCCGATAAAGGCCAGATAAGAGCCAGAAAAGGCTCCGATTCTGAGCCTTGGATCTGTCTAGGCGAAAAAGAATGCTTTTTCCAGGGGATCAAGGGGTGGCAAGGTCCCCCAAACCGCCCCCTGGAAGTGGCGGACCATGGGTTAATTTTGAGATCCGATTTACGCCATCGGCCCGATTGCGCCTGCCTTTCCGAGGGGTAGCCTAAGAGAGTGATGGAAACCTATGAGGTGGAAAACACGGTGAAGCAGCTATGTGCCCAGGCTAGCGCTCAGCGGAACCGACGGCGGTTCAAGTACGTGTTGATCCAGCTGAGAGAGTTCCTGCACGAGCACGATGAAGTGCTCAGATCGATGTCAGACGACACGTTCGAGGCGCGCTGCGCAGAGTTTTGTATTCGTAAATAGGGCACATGCTCTAAGGCTCTGTGGTTGGGGATCCGATGGAAATACCTGCGCCGGGGAGACACAGTGGCAGCACCCAATTAGCAAAATGGTTGGGAATTCCGACTTACTTTTCGCATCCAATCCCCGCCATGCACAAGGAGACAGTACAGACCATTCGCAGCTCGCAACGAGTTATCGCCGAGACGCAAGAGTGTGTCCAGCGAACACGGAGAGCTATCGAGAGCAGCCGGCTACTCCTGCAAGACCGCGTAGCCGACCTGGAAATGCCTCATAAACTCGCTAACGCCGCGCATAAGAAGTCCACTGGCAAGCGTTCCCAAGCCACAGATACACCCAATCGTTCAGATCGTCCGTAGTATCCCTCACCAAGCTTGCCCTGTTCCGCCAGCTGACCGTACGCAAAACCGTACCCAGCTAGTGGAGAGACATTCGACACTGCTAGCTAAGGGGATTCCTGCTAGCTAGGTGGGTTGTTGGTTAGAAACCGAGCGTACGTGGCCACGTATGAGCGGCGGACAGCCATTGATGCAGCGTTGCAACGTTGTAGTTGAGTGTCTGGATCCTAATTAGTCGGGGCCTGATACGGCAGGCTTATGACTCTCTTCGAATGCCTGTGTAGCAAACCAGCGAGCGGGCATTCGTTTTCCGTAATCAACCACGAGGCCCGGATATGAAAAAGCTATTAGTAATGCCGCTTATCTGCTGTCTGATGCTGGTGGCGCGATCCGCATCAGCACAGGACTTTACCTATAACGCCAATTTCGTTTATGCCCGCGCCGACGCAGGCGTAAAGCTTCCGGCAAACACGTACAGCCAGTGGGTTCTGTCTTGGGCGCCTCAAGGCAACTTGACCAGCTGCAGTATTCAGGTTGATACGTCGTCTGATGGGGTTACGTGGACTAGCGGTGGCTTATTTGCGTCAACACCCTGCACAAATCCTTCACTAACAAGTGTGAGGGTAAAAGGTTTGCCACAGCCTCTTACAGGCGGATACGTGAGGATTAACGTCACGGCCCTACAGGGGAATTCCGTTGTAGGTCTGAACGCTTCGCTTCAAGGCTGGTCGACTGCATTCTGATGATGAACGCAGACATTCTTGCTGAGCAGGACATGGAGCACGCCTTGCTTACGGCTGGCTGGAAGAGAGTACACGCCAGCCCTTTCTGGCGAGCCCCCAGCGGATTCCTGGCTCATCAACTAGCCACGCACACGAGTGCTTGAAAACCGGAGCGCACAAATTCACACACTGCCCCCATTGCGGGCAAACAATCAAGGAGGAGAAGTGAGCCGACGAAAGAAGCGCTTTAGCAAGCAGGAAGCACTAGAGCTTTTATCTGTTCAGCTGCGCAAGCCTGACCTTCCGATTAACGTACTAGCGAAGTTAATGACTCTGTATTCGAAACTGTCAGATTGGCAATCTGCGGCTGCAAAATCCGAGGGCGATGACCTTAATAAGTTGGTTACGGAAGCTGAAAGAAAACGGCGGAAAATTCAGTAGCAGAAAGTTCAATGAGATTTATGGGATTCAGTAATTACACATATCATTTGCCAGATCAAGACCCGTGGGCATCGCGGAGTGAAAACCCGGCAGACAAGATGATTGACCAGCTAGACGCTGCTAGCGCACTTCGTCTAGCGCAACGTGCAATAGCCACTGAAAACGAAAAAGCAGCTGCCGATCAGTTCCATCAAAAAGATGAGCCCACGTTTCGGGCGATGTATCCTAGCTACAAAGACACCGAGCGCAACTCCAAACTTATGAAAGCCTTTTGGGAGAACGAACTCGGCGTGACTGTTCCAGGACTCGAAGATATGGAACACGCCTTCTTTACGCTGAGACAGCGCGGTGTACTTGAGCTCAATCAGAAAGCAGTTGATAAGGAGAGCGAAGAGGCAATTCTTCGCCGTGCTGCTGAAATCCGTGAAGCGCGAGAAGCCGCAGAGTTTGACGAGGCTGATGCTTACACGATGGATTTTGCAGAGCTGGAGCGACGCGCACGCCAGGGCTGATAGACGCATCGAAGGATATTCCAATGAGCTTTCAAGCAACAGTTCTGCGCTATTGCGACATGTCATGGTCAGCCCTCACAGAGCTAAAGGCATGGCTGAGACTAAGCAAGAGTTTCAACACGCTCGACGTGGCGTGCTTCAACAGTCCATCGCTAAAGGTTGCAACCGCAACGAGCGCGGAGGATCGAGCGTTAGCTTATTGCCCCGTTGAAACAGCCTTCATCATCAGCGGGTATGCGATCAGCCCGGAGGCGACGCCAAGCGAGGCAGAGCAAGTGGGCAACGATATCGAAGATGCACTTGAGCGCGAAGCACAGCGGACGGGTATGTCAAAGCTCTTGCTTATGGTTCCCGCCGACCATCCGAGATTGAAAGATTTGGATGGGTGGAGCGATTCCAAAGAGGTGCGAGTTTTTGAGAGGCGCATTCCGCCATCGGTCGCAATGGGCGGAGATGTTAGCTACACGTGGTTACAGGCGATAAGACATCTGAACTAAATTTTGGAGAACTAAACAATCATGGAAGGGTCTTTTTTTCTAGGATCAACGGTTGGTAGCGGTGGTGTGATGCCGGATCAAGATACTGCTGCCAGCTTTCAACAGGGCGGCACTGGCCAGCCCGTTAACGTGGGCATTACGCAAGCGAGCCTAGCATCACCTCAGCAACCAACGGCTCCCGCTCCAGCTCCACAACAGAGCCGTCTACAGCAGGTGCTTTCGGCGGTTGTGACCGGATTGAGCGCTATTCCCAGTACTGGCAGACCTGGATTTGTCTCCGGCTTGGGTTCTGGAGCAAGAGCTCAGCAACAGGCGCAAGCTGTGGCGCAGGAAATTAAGTTCCGCGATCTGGACTCGCAGATAAGACTCGCCCAGCTCCACGCCCAGGATATCAAGATGCAGAACGATACCCAGGCACAGCAGGATGCTCACATGGCTGCAGAGCTTCACATGCGTCAGATGGCCAATGATCTTGGCCTCGATTACGACACCATTGCTAATCATGGGCCAACGGTTATGGATCACCTAGCGGCACAAACGGCTGCTACGGGTTCGGCGTCTGTGCCTGCAGGGTCTCACATCAGTGCTGACGCGAAGTCCATCTATCTCCCGAGCAATCCCGATAGCCAACGGACTCGAGATGCACAGATGCAAATGTATTCGCAGCTGGCTCCGGCTCTCGGTCTCCCTGGACTACCCCAAGGTGCTCAGCTTGTACCTGACAACCTGATGAACATGTTAACGAACAAGATCAACGGGTTTGGGATCGACGGAAAGCCGATTAACCACGACGATCTGACTACGTTCATCTCTGCAATGCAGACCAAGAGAGACCAGCTCGCAAAGAGTGGCGGAACTACCAACCAGCTCCAGACGCTGGATAACGTTCTTGGCATCTACAAAGCAAACTTGAAGGCGCTGGACGATCACAAGGCTTATGTGATGCGGCTGGAGACTTCCGCAAAAGCACAGGGCGAAGCGGATGTTGCTAACAATCCTGCTAACCAAGCTGCTGCTGCTCGAGGGGCCAAACTGAAAGCAGGAGCGGAGGCGGCGGGAAGATTCCCCTACGAAATTGCTCTAGCAAAAGAGAAGGGCGAACAAAAGAACGACAGCACCGAGCTCAATGCGGTCGCATTTGATCCTAACTTCCAGAATGCGGATGGGACTTGAGGGGCGGACGTCGTTATGAGCAAGTCTGACGCTCAAGCGAAGGGCCTGCAGCATTACAAGGCTGATGCGAGCACCATTAATACAGTCGTAGGCGGAATGAATGACGTTCAGAATAAGCTCAATCAACTTGCTGACGTCGCCACGGATCCAAAGCGTATGGGCCAGGTACAGCCTCAGGTTGCGGCAGACATGTTGCGGCACGGACACGGAATTGAGCTGGGTGCATTCGGAACTAAAGTTGATACAAGCACCATAGATGCGGATTTAGCTGCCTATGACTCCAAGATGTCCAACCAGGCTACACGTGACTTCGTTACGGCTATGGTAGGAGCGAACGAAGCAATCACTCAGTTGCCTCGCTTGCAGACGTTTGGCAAAAGCAATCGGATGACTGAACAGCAAATGCAGGCCGCTCAGAAGCTGTTACCTCAACCCGGTGAGTCACCTGATTTCGCCTCGCAGAAGATGCGGTCCCTACAGGGCATGATTGATCCATTGCGTAAGCAAGTTCCTCACATGCCAGGGGCTGAGCAGATTCCTTCGTGGACGGAACAACGGCGGCAGCAGCAGACTCAGGCGCCATCTGGTGGAAGCAATCTTAGCCGTTCTGTGATGGGGAATACGGACTTCGTTAACCGGCTACAGCCGACACAGTAGGAAACGGAGAAAAAGGAGATCCAAGCACCCCTAGCCTGGGTCTCCTAGAGAGTTTAGGAGTTGTTTTTTCCGTTTCACGCGGATTATTCCACACGATGGAAGCGGGTCTACTGTCAAGAACTGCAAGGAATGCCAGTTTGCCAGACCACCATGGTTGTAGACAGTACTCGCATGGAAACTGCAAAAAGCAGCGGGCAAGTGTGGATATGGCTCGAAGAGTCAATACCTTCCCTAGAAGAGTCAATCGTTGCATTAAAACTGACGGTAGTTGATGAACTGATTGACGCCTCAATATTGAACACGGCTGAGGCGGAGCAGGTCATTCGGAGAGCAAACCAAGAGTACTCGAAATATCTCTGGCAGCCAGTGCCTACCAGAGATTCCGGCAAATTCGTGGTAAAGGGCGAGTTGCGGTCCTGAAGCGAACTGAAGGCCCAGACTACGTTGCGATGTCTGAGCCTTCAGACGTTTCAACGTATTCGACGATCAAGCTCCTTTCGGTTAATCTCAACGTTCCCCGCGATTATCTTGTCTTGGATTTTCGAGGCAACTCACAAAATTTCCAGAGCTGGCAATTCTCTGTAGGACTTTTTACTTGCCGTGTGTCGCAGAATACGAAAGAGAATCATTCAATTGTGCGAGTTCGCGACGAGCGATTACGAATTGTGATAAGCCACATTCCATGCAAATAACCAGCTGAGGGAATATCCAGACTGTCGGTTTGTCGAGCATCGCGATACCAGGAAAGTGGATGTTCGTTTCGGCAGGAAATTGCTTCTGATTCGAATGAGTACATTGATACATTTGGCCGGCGCCCTTCATAGGAAGAAGCAGGCCGTTGACCGGAGAGAAAGGCAAGAAATCAACGGCCTACCCGTTGTGAACCGTCCATATATTAGTAGAAGGACCGTCGAAGATGTGTGATTTTATGTTTGCGTTAAGTAGTTTTTCCGGATCACTACGGTACATGGTAGTTGGTAGTTTAGGCTACCGAACGTCTCTCAAGCCCCGTCATCGTACAAGCGTTCCGCACCAGCGAAGTATTGATTATTTCGCAAGCTCACGGTCTCGCCAGCGTGTAATCGCGGTAAGCGTCAACACAATCCAGCGAAATGCTCTCGCAACTACGTACAAAGCCACGCAGACAGGGATCGCTGTCACAATGCCTAGCAGAATCTCATAACGGTCGCTTAGCGTGAGTATGACCACAAGCACGAAGAGCGGAACGGCAAAGAACAAGTAAGTTTTCATCTGTTGAACCCCACCTCTCGAAATTCCTACCCCAACACCAAGGATTACCTCTCAATGAATACCTTTGAAGTTGAAGTCCGTTCCTACCATCCCAAAACAGCAGAATCCTTCCGCGTATTTTTCTTCCCTAGCGATAGCGACAAAGCCCAGGAGCTTCCGGTAATCGGAACAGCTTTTTTGCAACTGACAAGCCTCGAATGGGGAGAGCCAGTAAAACAGTACCGAGTTGCGCCCGTTTTCCTTTTCAAGAATGAGCAAGTGTTTGGGCCCGACTTCTGGAGCGCCGAGAAAGACGGCGGTTCAATCATTGTCGTTCCTCCCGGTACGGAAGATGCTCTCGGCTATGCCACCGAGCAGCACGGCAAAACTCTAATGCTCACCTAGGTGCTGAGAGCGAGCCTTTCATTAAGCAACTGCACAGCCTCATCCAGCGCTGACCGTTTGGTCTTGATGTAGTGTCGCATCGAGGTGCTCAAGTCCATGTGGCAAAGCAGCTGTTGCGCGGCTATGGGATTGCCTGTCAACTCGGTGACAATAGTTCCCGCACCACGCCTGAAAGCATAAAGACTCTTCCAGTGCTTCTTGCCGATGGCTGGCCTGAGCACGCCCACCACGTAATCTCTAATGTCGATGGGATCATTCTTCGAGTTAGGGAATACCCATCCTTCTCTCGGCTCTCCGCACTGCTCATGCCAAGCCTTGAGTAAGCCAATCACCAGCTTCAGCATTGGCAGAGTCACATCAATATCCGTTTTTGTGGTTCCCAGGTGACCGCGTACATACGCCTGGTGCAATCGTAGCTTCCCCGCCTTCAGATTCACATCCTCCCAGCGCACAGCGACGATTTCAGAAGGCCGAAATCCCATTAAACCGGCAAGGCACACGATCAGCTGTGCATCGACTCGCTTTAGCTTGTTATTAACAATGTCCATTAACTCAGTGAGAGTGTAGTCGGCACCATCCTTCGGCTTGGGTGTTCTGATCTTTATCTTTACCTTACGCCAGGTGGTTGATGCCAATATTCCATCGTTACAAGCGTGCGTGAAGATTCCAGAGGCCAAGCTGCGAATGTGTGCAAGTGTTTCCCGCCCGTACTTCTGAGCAAC
>Ga0126381_100010049_pt1 | contig 10634 bp, 9 predicted proteins | sample PanSoiMetPlot_28_FD_96465 | JGI IMG/M metagenome (GOLD analysis project Ga0126381, IMG submission 96465) | Tropical forest soil microbial communities from Panama - MetaG Plot_28 | ecosystem: Environmental > Terrestrial > Soil > Tropical forest > Bulk soil | place: Panama | collected 2016-02-17
AAATCACCATCAGTCCGCGTAATGGCCCGCTCGTCGGTCTAGCGCAAGCCAAAGACATGACCATCGCCGTGGGTGAAGCCCTCGAACATCTCGAGAAGCAAGCGATTAAATACAAAACGCGTTGGCAGTCGAAGAAGCGTTCTGCCCGCAAGACGGAAGAAGATAAGAAGTGGAACGGCCACTCAGAGCAGGAAGATGTTCGAACTGCTGTTGGTTTGTCGGAGAAGACGGCAGTACCGGTTCTGGTTCACAAATTTCCCGCGGTGGCCAAGACGACAGAAGTGCACCTGGTACGCTCCGCCGAGTCCGTCGCGATGCGCCCCATGACGCTCGAAGAAGCGATCAAAGAAGCCCACTTCAAAGACCGTGACGTCTTCGTCTTCCGCGACCCCAAAGGCAAAGTGATGGTCCTACACCGCGCCAAGGACGGCAAGATGCAGCTGATCGAAGTCCCCTAGCTCGGTGCAAGGAACAAGAATGGGCACCCCACCCTACGCGATTTTCGTAGGGTGGGGATTTTGCCCTTAGTTCTGATGGTGATGTGGATGCTCAGTGCGTGGGCGGGGGCCTCGCCCGTTCGCGCGGTCCGAAGAGAGCGCATAAACCGCAGATCAAAAAGGCAATTGGCTCCATGAGCCACACCGTGAATCACTGCCCGGCTGCTGGTTTGCGGGGCTTCGCAAGCCAACTCGACGGCTGCCGATACTTGGGGTCGTCGGCCAGACCGGCGTCGGTCCAGTCAAAGTTGGCAGGCCCCTCGCTCAGCTCAACGCCGTTCTCATCAGAAGCTCGGCCCCGATCCACAAGACGAGCAAAGTGGTTGTTCCGTTACCCCGGCCCGGCACGACCGCATCACCGTTCATGATTGCGGATGGCAAATTGGTGCGGGTTGATGGGGATGCCGGCGGCGTCGCAACCTCTTCCGGCATTCCAATGGGGGATTCGGAAGCCCGCGCCCGCCAGCTCTATGGCTCGGGAATGAAAGTCTCACCGCAAATACGTCGACACAAGCCACCACCTGACGGTTCGTTCGACTGACGCTCACTGCGGCATTCGGTTCGAGACCGACAATGGCAAGATCACCAGGTTCTATGCCGGCACTCAGGAAGCAATGCAATACCCAGAAGGCTGCGAGTAGCGCGCCATTTTGCTAGTCACGATTGCACCGTCCACGCCGGCAAGATTCCGTTCTTGGGCCCGATCGGCCTGCCCAGCGTGTCACCCCGTATTGATACGTTTTAATACGGGGGTTTCGCGTGCTACAATCCGCCGCCGAAGGAGATTCCTGATGTCCGCTGAGACCCACCGTCACCATGTATCCAGGATTTTGTTATTCCTATTGTGCCTGGTACTCACTCCAAAGTTGGCAAGCACACAAGCGGGGGCCACCCCCAAACTCTCCGTCCATTGGGAAGAACTGACTGCCGCCGACTTCCGCGAAGGCATCCACCGATCGCAAGGTACCTGCCTGCTCCCGTTCGGCATCCTTGAAAAGCATGGCCCGCATTTGCCGCTCGGCACCGATCTGCTCGATGTCCGCTATGCGGCGCTGCACGCCGCTGAGCAGGAGTACGCCGTGGTTTTTCCGGAATACTATTTCGGACAGATCGCCGAGGCCAAGCACGAGCCCGGCACCATGGCTTACAGCCGTAGCTTGCAACTCGCCCTCTTGCAGGAAACGACCGACGAGATGGCCCGCAATGGCTGCAAGAAGATCCTGATCGTCAACGGACACGGCGGCAACGAGCACCTGCTGCCCTACTTCGCACAGTCGCAACTCGACAAGCCCCACGACTATGTCGTCTACGTTTTCGACGAGCGCTCCCCGCAACAGGGAGGTCCTCCGAAGAAAACGAAAATCGACATGCATGCCGGCGAAAGCGAAACCTCGAAGATGATGGTCTCCCGCCCCGACCTGGTTCACCTGGATCGTGCCACCAGCGAATCCGGCGCTGATCAGGCGCGGCAGAAGCTTCCCGAAGGCGTCTACACCGGCATCTGGTGGTACACGCGCTTCCCCAATCACTACTCCGGAGACGGCTCAGCCGCCAGCAAAGAACTCGGCGAATATCAGATGAACTGGTGGATTGATTCCGTGGTCAAGGCGATCAAAGCGGTGAAAGCTGACGACGTCAGCCCGAAGATGCAAAACGAATTCTACGAAAAGAGCACGCACCCGCTCGACACGCAGCCGTAACGCCGCCGTCCTCGGCGGCTGCAGCGGCGGGCGCTGCGCCACGCGAAGGCTAAGAGCTCCCAATCAGCACGCCGGTGATAAACACCAGCACTCCCCCCAGGCCGACCTGCAACGCGGCCGTAACCCACGGCGTATCCATATACCGTTTACGAATCCACGTTATCGCTCCCAACTCGGCAAGCACGACTAACCCTGCAACGCCTAGAGCCAAACGGAAATCGCGGATCAAGAACGGCAATGTGTGGCCGATTCCGCCCACGGCAGTCATAGCACCACAAATCAAGCCTCGCACCCAGGGATGCCCACGTCCCGTCAAACTGCCGTCGTCGGAGAGCGCCTCTGCGAATCCCATACTGATGCCGGCTCCCGCCGACGCTGCCATGCCCTCCAAGAACGCTGCCCAGCTGCTCTTCGTCGCGAGCGCCGCGGCAAACACCGGCGCTAGCGTCGACACAGAGCCGTCCATCAGCCCCGCCAGCCCGGGTTGCACAATCTGCAGCACAAACAGACGCCGCTGCGCCACTTCCTCGTCGGCCTTCACGCTGTCGGGCAGTTTTTGCTTGTCGAGTTCCTGCGCGCGGTTTTCGTGTTCGCGCTCTTCGTTGGCCAGATCGTCCAGCAATTGGCGAATGCTCGCGTCCTGCGTGCGCGCAGCCGCTTTCTCGTAAAACCGGCGCGTCTCGACTTCCATCGTCGATGCTTCCTTGCGCACCGCGTCAATCCGCAGCGGGCGCACCAGCCACAATGCCGGACGCTCCACAAATCCCCTGACGTCCTGCCGCCGGATCAGAGGAATATGGTCGCCAAACTTTTTCTGATAAAGCTCGAGCAGCCGCCGCCGATGCCGCGATTCTTCCTCGCGCATCCCCAAAAACATCGAGGCCGTTGCCGGATAGTCCTGCCGTAGTCCCTCTGCAAAATCGGCATATACGCGCTCATCTTCTTCCTCGAGCGCAATCGCCAGCGCGAGTACCTCGCGTTCCGTCAGCTCTTCGAACTTTTTCATGACGCCATAGATTACAGGCCGAGGCGCGGCGGACACAATCTGGATCTCACCTATTCGAAAACAATCGAGCGGATTTCGGTGCCCGTATCTGGATTGGCAATCGCCGGCCAAAGCGGCATTCCGCCTTCGATGCTACTATCCAGTTTATGAAGGTGTGGAAACCCTCTGGCCGCCTCCGGAAGAAATCAAGCAAGCGCCCTGCGGACGGACAGCACGCACCCGAACTTGTCATCATCACGGGCATGAGTGGGTCGGGGAAGGCATCGGTCCTGAAGGCTTTCGAGGACCTCGGTTACTACTGCGTTGACAACCTGCCGGTCCAGTTAATTCCCAGCTTCGCCGAGTTGGCGGTGCAGCAAATGGACGTGCGCCGCACCGCGCTGGTCGTCGATGTCCGTGAAGGGTCGAAGCTCGGCGACTTACCGGGAATCCTCAAGTCCGTCCGGCGCATGATCCCGACAAAAGTCGTATTCCTCGAAGCGTCTGACGCGGTCCTGCTGCGGCGATTCAGCGAAACGCGCCGGCCGCACCCCCTCGGGACCGATGCGCCGGTAAAATCAGCCTTGAAGGAAGAGCGCCGGCACCTCGGCGCCATCCGCCGCCTCGCTGACTTCGTGATCGACACGTCCAAGTTCAACGTCCACGAACTGCGTGCGCACATCAACGAGATTTTTCACAAACAGTCGAAGGAAAATAGCATTCTTGTCTCGTGTGTCAGTTTCGGATTCCGCCAGGGCGTCCCCGAAGACGCGGACTTGGTCTTCGATGTCCGCTTTCTGCCCAATCCGCATTTCGTGCCCGAATTTCGCCCGCTCACTGGCCGCCATCCCCGCGTCGCAAAATACATCCGCTCATTTCCGCAAACCCAAGAATTCGTTTCCCGGATCTCAGACTTGTTGGTCTACCTGCTGCCGCATTACATCCGCGAAGGCAAGAGCTATCTAACGATTGCGTTCGGCTGTACCGGAGGCCAGCATCGCTCGGTCATGATCGCGGAGGAAGTCGGCAAACACCTTCGTCGCGCTGGATACCGCATCAAGGCCGTGCATCGCGACAGCCCGAAGTAGGATTCCTGCGGATTCGAGCTTCGCCGTCGCCGCACCCGAATCGTCATTCTCCCCCCGCCACCCTCAAGTAAAATAAAGTCTTGCATCTTTCTTCTATTTCATCGGCAGCGAGCGCTTGTGGCCTGCCCCGCGCGGGAGCCCCATGCGCCAATTGATGCGTCTGGTCCGCTACGTTCTGCCTTTTCTCCTGCAGCTGTTGCCCGGCGTTTTTCTACTTGCCGCGGTTGGATTCCTCGATGCCTTCCGCTTGTTGTTGCTGAAGCCTGTCCTTGAGCGTGTGCTGAATCCCTCGTCGGGCTCGGAAAACATCCTGCTGTTCACGATCCCGAAGATTGAGAAGCCCATCTATCTACAATCTTTCGTCCCCGCCCATTTCCACAATGCATGGACGATTGTGGCCTACGCGCTTGTGGCGTCCACCCTGCTCAAGGGTGTCTTCGACTACACCGGCACTTATCTTGTGAACCATGCCGGCTTCGGCATGATCACCAATCTCAGGAACGAACTTTATAACTCGGTGCTGCGCCGTTCGGCCGCGTTCTTCCAGCGCCACACGACCGGGACTCTCATCTCGACGATCGTTAACGATATCGAGCGCGTTCAGTTCGCCATGTCCAGTGTTCTGGCCGAGTTTCTTCAGCAGTTCTTTACTTTTCTTTTTACGGCAGGTCTAGTGGTCGTTCTGGGACGCAAGCTGGCGTGGGTCTTGGTGTTGTTCGTTCCAGTCATTATTTTCTCTGCGGTACGCATCGGCCGCCGCGTCCGGTCCACGACGCGAACTGGGCAGGATCAATTAGCCGACGTGCAGAACATCTTGCACGAGACGATTACGGGGAATCGGATCGTAAAAGCCTTCGGTATGGAATCGTGGGAGGTGGGAAGATTTCGCAGTGCGGCCCAGCGGCTGTTCCGCGCCAACCTGCGATCAGTGGCCGCGGCCGCAATCAGTTCGCCTCTGATGGACATTCTTGGCTCGATTGCAGTCGCCATCTTGCTGTTGTTGGGCCGCGAGCAAATCGCGCATCACCAGCTTGATCTCAGCGCTTTTGTCACCTTTGTGGCGGCGGTTCTGACAATGTATAACCCCGCCCGCAAATTTGCCGTCTTCAACAACAGCTTTCAGCAGGCCTTGGGCGCCTCCTCGCAGTTGTTCACATTTATGGACACTGAGGACGTGGTAGTTGAAAAACGGGGAGCGAAACCTCTCCCGCGCTTTGCCAACGATATTCGCTTCGAAAATGTATGCTTCTCCTACCAGTCCGATGGCGACGATTCCCGCGAGATTCTCCGCGGCATCAACCTGGAAGTGAAGCGCGGCGAGATCCTCGCGGTGGTCGGTTCGAGCGGGGCCGGCAAAAGCACGCTGGTACACCTGCTCCCCCGGTTCTTTGATGTGACCTCCGGCCATATCCAAGCCGACGGCCACGATATCCGCGATGTCACGATCTCCTCTCTGCGTTCTCAGATCGGCATCGTGACCCAGGAAACCGTCCTGTTCAACGACACCGTCCGCAACAACATCGCCTACGGCCAGCCGCATGTTCCGCTGAAAGAAGTCGAGGCTGCTGCCCGCGCCGCACTCGCCCACGATTTCATTCTTGCCCTGCCCGCAGGTTACGATACTGTGATTGGAGAGCGCGGCGTACGGCTTTCCGGCGGGGAGCGGCAGCGTCTTGCAATCGCGCGCGCTCTGCTGAAAAATGCGCCGATTCTGATACTCGACGAAGCGACGTCGGCACTCGATAGCGAATCAGAAAGGCTGGTGCAATCGGCCCTGCAGAATTTGATGAGCGGCCGCACAGTGTTCGTGATCGCGCACCGTCTTTCGACTGTGCGTCGCGCCAATCGCATCGTGGTCATCGACAACGGCGCGATCTCCGAGATCGGCGCCCACGAAGAGTTGATGAAGAGACTTGGCACGTATCGCCGGTTGTATGATTTGCAGTTCGCCGACGCCGACGTCCCCAACGCAGTAGCAAAACCGTAAAGAACACGGCCCTTATGCCCATTCGCTCGATGACAGGTTTCGCGCAGGTCCGCGGTGAGATCCACGGCAACGGTGGCGGATCACCTCAATCCAACAGCCGGCTCGGATTCACGTTTTCGCTCAAATCCGTCAACCATCGCTTCCTCGACCTGCACTTCCGCCTGCCTTCCGGCACGGACTCGCTCGAGATGCAGCTTCGCCGCCTCCTGAAAGAAAAAATGGCGCGTGGACATGTCGAGGTGACTCTCAGCCTCGAACGCTCGAGCTGCGAGACTTTCTCGCTCAACCGGGAATTGATCGGCGGATACATTTCCGCCTACCGCGCGGCCGCCGCCGAATTCTCCCTCGCGACAGATCCCGACCTAAACGCTGTGCTCCGCATCCCCGGCGCCCTCGACTCCGCCAGCGACAGTGCCGATGGACAAATCGAAGCCGCGGTCATGGCCAAAGTCGGCGAAGCCTTAGACCGGCTAAACCAGATGCGCGAAGAAGAGGGCCGGGGCATCACCCGGGAATTGCGCCAGCGCATGGCCCACCTGGCCGAGGCGGGAAAGAGCGTTCAACAGCATCGCCGCTCAGTCCTGCAGAGCTACACGGAACGGTTGCAATCGCGCCTGCAGGAGTTGATCGGCTCCAGCATGGACAAGGAGCGCGTATTGCAGGAAGCCGCCCTGCTTGTCGACCGCAGCGATATTCAGGAAGAAATCGTCCGCCTCGAAACCCATGTCCAACATTTTCTTGGATTGCTCGACGCAGGGGGCGAAATCGGAAAGAAGCTCGACTTCTTGCTGCAGGAAATGAACCGCGAAGCCAACACGCTGCTTTCGAAGACCTCCGGTCTCGCAGGAGAAGCCCTCAAGATTACCGAAGCCGGACTTGCCATGAAATCGGAAATCGAAAAATCGCGCGAGCAGGTCCAAAACCTGGAATGAGCTCTTCGCAAAAGCCGCTTGTCTTTATCATCTCTGCGCCCTCCGGTTCGGGAAAGTCCACCCTTACCAACGATCTCTTGAAGCTCGTGCCCAACCTTGAATTCTCCATCTCGTACACAACGCGTAACCCGCGTGGCAGCGAGCAAAATGGCAAACACTATTACTTCGTCTCACGCGAGGAATTTGAAAAGATGATCCAGGCCGGCGAGTTCCTCGAGCACGCCACCGTCCACGGCAATTGCTATGGCACGGCACGCCAGTTTCTTCGCGACGCTGGACGCACCGGCCGAGATCTCCTCCTGGACATCGACGTGCAGGGTGCAGCCCAGATCAAACGCAACCTTACCGACGCCATCAGCATCTTCGTTCTGCCTCCCGATCGCAAGACGCTTGAGTGGCGCTTGCGCAACCGAAGTGAAGATCCGGAAGATGTAATCCAGCGGCGTCTGGTTGCCGCTACCCGCGAGATCGAGGAGTATGACAAGTACGACTACGTGATCATCAACGACAAGCTGGAGGAATCGTGCGAAAAGCTCCGCGCGATCGTCCTCTCCGAGCGCCTCCGTCGATTGCCGCGCGAACTCACTGATCCGGAGAAGAAGACCATCGAACTGGCTGAATGTTGCCGACTGGCCAAGGTCCGCGATCTCGTGCAACCAATTTTATTGTCCTTTGGTGCGCCTGCACCCTCAGCACATTCATAGTTTTCGCGGTATGATGGATGCGGCGTCCGAAGAGGTCGTCGCCCGGAGCAGTTTCAAGCGGGACAGCCCGAAAGCCGGTTCTGTTCTGTAGAACAACACGAAAACGTTCGGCAATAAGTACTCTTCAACTTTTGTTTTCAAGGGGGGCGTCCCAAATGAAGTTGATCGACGGATTTGACAGCAACTATCGGTATATCCTCGTCGCAGCTCGCCGCGCACGGCAACTCCAGTCCGGCGCGCCCCCGGTGGTCGACACCAACTCCCGCAAGCCCTGTCGCATCGCGCAAGATGAAATCCGCGCCGGCAAGGTCAAATGGGAGTTGATCGAAACCCGGAATGCTGCCGATCAGGCCTCTGAGACGCTCGATAAGGCGCTCGGCCAGGACTGAGAGAAATTGTTGATTTCGTGATTGCTGATTCCTGATTTGCCGGGTCTTTTGGATCAATCCGCATTCAAGAATCATCCATCAACAACATGAAGATCGCTCTTGGCGTCACCGGCGGAATCGCAGCCTACAAAGCCGCTGAACTAGTCCGCCTCCTGCAGGACCGTGGCATTCGCGTGCAAGTCATCATGACGCGCGCCGCCCAGGAATTTGTCAGGCCCCTCACCTTCGCCGCGCTCTCGGGGGAAAAAGTCATCACCAGCATGTTCACGTCCGGCGAAGAACATGAGCCGAATATCGATTCGGCGATCGAGCACGTCGCGGTCGCGCAATCGATTGATGCACTCGTCGTCGCTCCGGCTACCGCCGACGCTCTCGCTCACTTCGCGCAAGGAATCGCTGGAGACTTCCTGACTACGCTTTTCTTAGCCACAACTGCGCCAGTGGTTGCCGCTCCTGCGATGAACGTCAACATGTGGAACCACCCTGCGACGCAAGCGAACTTGCAGACATTGCGTCAGCGTGGCGTGAAGATTGTCGAGCCGGGTTCCGGTTATCTGGCATGCGGAATGGTCGGCGCAGGCCGACTGGCGGATAACGATGCCATTGTTGCCGCCGTCCTCGAAACCCTGGGCGCATCCCAGGATCTGAACGGCGAAACCGTTCTCATCACGGCCGGACCGACACGCGAGAAGATCGACCCCGTGCGCTACCTCACCAACCGCTCCAGCGGCCGCATGGGATACGCCCTTGCCGAGGCTGCATTGCGGCGCGGCGCGCGCGCGCTTCTGGTGAGCGGGCCGACATCGATCACGCCACCAAACGCAGCGGAAGTAACGCGAGTCGAATCGACCGAAGAGATGCGCGACGCAGTCCTAAACCTGCTTCCGCAGTCCACGATCGTGATCAAGACCGCGGCGGTTGCCGACTATCGTCCAAAAGCTCCCGTCGGCCAAAAGATCAAACGCAGAGGACCGCTGACGCTGGAACTCGAGGCCACCCCCGACATCCTCAAAGAGCTTTCCCGCAAGAAAGCCGGACAGATGGTTGTCGGCTTCGCGGCCGAAACCGAGAACGTCCTGGAAAACGCCCGCCAGAAGCTAGTCGCAAAAAACCTCGACGCGATTGTGGTCAACGACGTGTCCCGCGAAGGCGTAGGCTTCGACTCCGACCGCAACGCCGTAACCATCATCACCCGCGATGAAGTGCTCGACGTCCCCGAAACCACGAAGTGGGAAGTAGCCCAGCGCGTCCTCGACCAGATCGTAAAGCTGCGCCAGAATCGCAAGTCACCGGTAAAGGCCTGATTCTCTAATTGTCATCGTGAGCGAGTGCATCAGGAGCGACGCCGAGTCAGCACATGCAGAAGCGGGTCGCGGGGTTCCCCCCTTAAGGTTGGGAAAAAGCGGGATTTTTCCTCCGACCTGACCCACGTATAATCTCATCACCGAAACAGTGGCCCTGATTCAAAATCCCGACCTGCGCCGTGCCCTAACCGAGCGCATCCGTTACTACAACGAACTCGGCATCTACGATTTCTATCAGCGCGAGCTCCAAGTCAGCCCGAGCCCAGTGCGGGAAGATGCAGCAGCCCCGTCCTCACCCCAGCCGGAACAGCGAGAGGAAATGTCACCAAGAAAATCCGCGACCGTCGCAGCCATAACCGAAGAAAACAACTTCGAAGTCCTTGCCCCGAAGCGCGAGCAACAAGCCACCGACCCGGTTGCTGCTCTAAAGCTGATCCGCGAAGACCTCGGTGACTGCACTCGCTGCAAACTCCACAAGCTGGGACGCAAGCAGATCGTCTTCGGCGTCGGCAATCCGTGCGCGGAACTGATGTTTGTGGGCGAGGGCCCTGGCGCCGACGAAGATGCACAAGGCGAACCCTTCGTCGGCCGCGCCGGCCAGCTACTCAACAACATGATCAAAGCGATGGGCATCCGCCGAGAAGACGTCTACATCGCCAATGTCGTCAAGTGCCGCCCGCCGGGTAACCGCACTCCTGAGCGCGATGAGTGCGACACCTGCTCGCCATTCCTCATGCGCCAGATCGCCGTCATCAAACCCAAAGTCATAGTCGCGCTGGGAGCGGTGGCCGCCAAAAATCTGCTCGCCATCAACGCTCCGATGTCCGAACTGCGCGGCCGCTTCTACGATTTCATGCCCGCCGGCGCGCGCGGCAGTGACGCGAGCTGGCAAGGCGCGAAACTTGCAGTCACGTATCACCCGGCATTCCTGCTCCGCGACCCCCGCCAGAAAGGCGAAGCCTGGAAAGATCTGCAAATGGTCATGAAGTGCCTGGGCCTCAAGCCCCCTGCCAGAGCGGATCAATCCTAGGCGAACGTCATCCTGAGC
>Ga0126381_100010050_pt1 | contig 10634 bp, 8 predicted proteins | sample PanSoiMetPlot_28_FD_96465 | JGI IMG/M metagenome (GOLD analysis project Ga0126381, IMG submission 96465) | Tropical forest soil microbial communities from Panama - MetaG Plot_28 | ecosystem: Environmental > Terrestrial > Soil > Tropical forest > Bulk soil | place: Panama | collected 2016-02-17
AGCTGCTCCGCAGGTGCGAAGAATATTTTGTGAAAGGGCGCTCAGCAGCGGCGATGCCACTGATCGTGCTGGCAAATAAATACGACGGTCGCCTTGGCTCAGCTCGCAATACTGCGGCCGACAGCGCGAGTGGGGAGGTGCTCGCATTCCTCGACGACGACGCTGCTGCCGCTGCCGACTGGCTAGAGCGGCTGGTTGCGTCGTATGACGACGAACGGGTAGGCGCCGTGGGCGGCGCGCCGTTGCCAGTATTCGAACTGAGACGGCCCCGTTGGTTTCCTTATGAGTTCGACTGGGTATTTGGTTGCGCTTATCGGGGTCTGCCATTGACCCGTGCACCACTTGCGCATCTTATTGGCGCGAACATGTCAGTAAAGCGGTCTGTTTTGCGGGAGGTCGCCGGATTCCACTCTGATGATCACGATGACATGGATATGTGTCACCGGATAGCATACGCCCAGCACCGTGTCCTTTATGAGCCGCTAGCTATTGTGCATCACTTCGTGCCAGCTACCCGAACAACCTGGCACTATTTTTGGCGACGCTGCTACCTTGTCAATCAAGGTAAGGTAGAGGCATTCGCCAATATGCAGGGAGCCGCGCACCTAGGTGCAGAACTATCCTTCGTCGTATACACGTTGACGACGGGCGTGGTGACGGAGATTCGTGATGTAATTCGCGGTGACCTGTACGGACTCGCTCGTGTCGGCGCGATGGTTACGGGTATCGCCCTCGCGGGCCTTGGGCACTTGTCGGGAAGGTTGCGCCTCCGCTGGTCGCGGCGAGTACCTGCAATCGGCCAGATTCCGTAACGAAGTGCGAGACCGTGCCTCGCGGGCAGCCTCAAGATAGGGCCCCTGTGACTGGGGGTCCGAACGGCGGTCATCGGATGTCGCGCGACCCTCCTGGGAGCGTGGAATCGAACCATACGGGGATGGCGTCCGGAAGACGGGGATGCGCGTGTGCGGTCGGCCGGTGCTCACCAGGACCAGTTGGGCGGCTGTGAACACGACGATCATTCCCAGGAACCACCACCGGTTGCTGACCATCCACGAAGTGTCCTGAAGCGGCCAGAAGACCCGCACCCCCGGGTAACCCTCGGCGATGTCCCGTGCGAAATGAAGCACCAGTCCGGTCACCACCCCGGCCAGCACGGCCCGGTGCCTGCGACTAGCGGCCGCGGCGGCCGCGAACACGGCCACTGTGGACAGCGAGTGCGTGACCGGGCGCTGGGCCTGGTCTCCCAGCAGTCCGAGGTACAGCGGTATGTGATCCACATCGATGGCGACCGATGCGATGAGCGCCGCCAGATAGAAGCGGCGCGGAGCGTCGATGAAGCGCGCCAAGACGAGCAGCCCCAGCGCCGCGGTGCACAGGTGGGCGACCTCGTCGATGGGCCCGGTAGTCCACACGCCAAAGCGAATCCTGCGGTCGGCCGCGTCGAATGCCAGCGCGACCGCGGCCACCAGCACCGGACCAGCCAGCCGCCGAACCGCCCTTAGGACTGCCGATCTCCTCCCTGACCGCGAGTCGCTCATGCGGACAGGGTAACCCGGCGACCGGGCCGTCTTTCGCCGCCGATCCGGCTCGGCTGGGTCCAGTGCCAGGCACTTTCTCCGCTCATCGCAGATGTGACCGGTGCGCGCCCCACTTGGAACGGCCGTGGTAGGCGTCGTAGCATGGACCTAAGGCCCAGTGCCGTCGTGCGTTGACGATTGGTGCGGGCAGGGGGGATGAACCAGTGTGCTTTTGCCTCCGTCGCCGCTGGCGGAGAGCTTCACCGGTTGCCGATGGAGCGGGCGTCGTTGACGGCATCCGTCGGTTCCGCGGGTCCACGGGGGAATCGTTCGCCGCATCTCCAGAGACCGGTGTCATCAGCCGGATCCCGATGGAGATCATCCGATTGACGGCCCCCCTCAGAAGAGCACATAAGTACCCGGCTGCTGGAGGTGAGTGATGGGTGCGCAACAAGGGCAGGTCCCCAAGACGATAGGACAGCTTGCACTCGACGATCGGTTCCCTGGGCAATCCGCGGGATTCACCCATGAGCTCCAGCTCGATGACCGCCTGACCCTCGCTTCAGTCGCAGATCTCGCCGACCGGCTACCGCGCCGGTCGGTGATCGCCGACAAGGCGGCGCAGCCCCTCCTGGTTCCCAAGGGTGGTCCGCCCCGGGGTGCGCTGGAACGACCGGGCGACGTCATACGCGATCTGCGCAACGCGAACGCCTGGCTCACGTTGCTCAACGTGGAAGACGATCCCGCCATGGCGGAAATCATGAACAGTCATCTCGATCAACTCGAATCGGCGATGATCGCCAAACAGGGCCCCAAGCGGGGCAAGATGTACAGACGGGTGGCATTCGTCTTTGTTTCCTCCCCGAATTCGGTCACGCCAGTCCACTACGACATCGAGCACAGCCTGTTGATGCAGGTCAGCGGCAGCAAGACCGTCAGCGTCGGGCGCTTCGAGAGCGACGCAGTCCGACGGCACGAGTTCGACAGGTACTGGGACGGCTCGCACGGACGGATCGAGAATGTACCGCCGGAGGTTGCCACATACACCTTGACACCAGGGCGAGCCGTATACATACCTCCAGGCACACCGCACTGGGTGCGTAACGGTTCTGACATTTCGTTGTCAGTGACGCTCACGTACTTCACCGCTGCCACTGTTCGCGAGAACCGCATTGAGGACTTCAACTCGCACCTTCGACGGCGGCACCTGAAGCCACGGGAGCCGGGGCGCTCTGTGACCGTCGATACAGCCAAGGTCTGCGCCATGGGAGTCTGGGCCGTCGGACGACGCCTACGTGCCGCCTCGGCAGGCACAAAGCAGCGGGACAGCCAAGCCCCTGCTGGTGCGGCGAGCTACCGGGTGGAGGGGAGTTAGACAGCTAGCCCTTCCACCGGGCGACGGCAGATCTCCCGGCACGAACGCACCGGACCGCTGTCTGCATGGCTTTGAAGGTCGCCACGTGGGTGGCGACTCCGAGCTGGCCAGTGGCGCCCTTGCCCGCAACTAGCCTCAGCATCTCTCGATGGTAGGGCGTGAACCGTCCCTTATAAGGCTCGTCGCCTCGAAGGAAGTCCACTTCTTTGAAGCCTCGAGCACACGCATCGTCGATGATGGCCGCGAGCAGAACCGTCGTGGCATCCCGCCAGCGGTGATCGGTGAGCCGAGCGCTTTGATAAAGGCTCACCCGGCCGGCCACCTCGAAAGCCGTCACCGTCGCCACCACCAGGTCGTCCTTCGCGAGTTCGTGGACGGCCACCTCATCGGCCGCGCAGCCACCGGCGAATCCGGCCGTGAATCGATCGAACACGGGAAGGAAGCTGGAGCGGGTTCCCCACTGGGCCTGGTGGAGCTCGCGCAGGGTGTCGAGGCGCCGGAGAACTGCGGCACCTCGGATCGTCTGATGCGTCACGCCTTCGGCCGCAAGGCGCTTGGCGGAGACACGGAGGTTCTTGCGGAACTGCGAGGGCAGGCTGGCCCGATACGCCTCCGGGCTGTCGGGCAGGGGCGCAAAGGGGGCTACGGCCATGGGCTCGCGGCGAACGCGGCCGGGCAGGGCCTCGATCAACCATGACCCGGCCCGGACGCCCTTGAGGTCCAGCAGGCGCTCACCGGGACGACAGAGCCAGTCCCGGACGAGGCTGACCACCGCCGCCTGGTGGCCGGGGGTTGCGAGCAGATCGAGGTGATCCGGGCACAGCGATCCGTCTCCCATCATCCGGACGCTCAGCACCGGGTGACGCTGCTCCAAGGCGAGCCCGCCCAGGAGGTGAGGCCCGTCGACGACCAGGAGGAAGTGGCGGCCAGGTCCACCGGCCCCAGCCAGCCACCACGATCGCAGGAAGGGCGACGGAAGAAGGGAAGAATCTACCAGTTGATCCCATTTCTCGGCCCACCCGGCAAGGTGGGGGACGTCGAGCAAGCTAGGCGAGGCCACTACGTCACAGCCCGGAGGATCGCATTGACGTCGGCAATGTCGGTTATCCACGCAGCATGGATAGCAATCGCCAGTCCGGCCGCGCCGGTAACGACTCCAAGCAGGATGAGTCGATCGAGTCTGCGCGGGAAAGGCAGGCGGGGGACAAGCCGCCGGCCGCTCGTTCGGCGCTGAACCACTAGGATCACGACCGATGTCGCAACGGCCCCCACCGTGAAGGCCGGCCCTGGCATCCATCCAAGGGCGAAGAGTGCGCCACCGAGGAAAATGCTGATTGCCATGACAGCAAGCGTGGTCCCGAGAACACCGATTGCCGATGTCACCCGTGCCAATCGCTTTCTGAATAGCCAGATGAGAAGAACGACTACCTCGCCCCAAATTGCGTCCAAGGGCCCGCCGCCCATCCCGTGATCGCCTGTGAATCCAGCCCGTTTAGGCACAACCCCGAGGCCGGCGGTACCGTAGATGGTCACGGGACCGTGATGGTAAACGGCCTTGAGGCCTGGGACATGGGCAAACTTGGCGACATCTGCCACGGTGATGCGTGTCGGCTTCTTCGTTTCTCCCTGGGAGACGTAGTACCCAACGTAGGGGAGCGAGTCAGCTAGCCGCGTGTCGACGTAAATGTAATCGATATGCCGGCCCTTGACGATGGTCGTCTCCTGCGGGCCCCAAGTATCTGAAAAGTACAATTGCGACGGCTCAAGGCCTCGCTGGGGCTCAGTGACGGGCCACAACCGTGCCTTGCTCGCGAGCAGAACGGCCGGAACTCGGTCGGCTACCACGGTACTGCCGGTGGGAAGATGCGCGCCAGCCCAGTCGACAGCCGCAAGAGTCTCAGGATCCTGTGAGCGAAAGTCGGCAGAAACGAGGTAAGGCCCTGGGAGGCGATTCCAGTCGGGGTTGGACCCGAGCAAGATACCGCCAAGATAGATAACCGACGTCCCGCCTACCAGGGCTATCAGGACAGCGGGCCGCATGCGACGGTGCCTGCGGGCCGGGCGCCGGCTGACCACCCTGGGGTGGCGCTGGATTATCAGGGAGCAGGAGAGCGCGAGTGGGAGGAACAAGAATGTAGCAGCGCGGTTCCCCAGCTCGCCGACGCTCGGGTCAAAATGCGCAGCGTCGGTGATTGGAAAGGCGAGATTCAAAGCACCCAGGAGCCCGATCATGCGATCCCGGTTACGGAAAGCTCGGGAAAGCATAATCCAGGCGCATATCAATGCTGCGACGGCGCAAGAGATTGTATAAACGACCAGTACAAAACGCTCCCACTCGGTGATCGCCGGCGTTCCGCCGCTAGCGCCAAAGATGTGATGCGAGCTGGTGCCCGCCAGAAAAGCACGGGCACTCCCTACTGCGGTCGAAAAGATTGGCCCAAAATACTCCACCAGGCGAGGCGCGAGGGCTGCCGTCCAGAGGACAACGGCAACACCCATTATTACCGCGGCACGAGCCAGGAGCTGGCGCTCGCCCTTCCTGCTCACCGCCGCCCAGGCAATGAGGAAGGCTAGCACCACCCAGCTTGTCGCGTGGTGAGTGACCACAGTGGCGATCAGCACCAGCGTCGCAGCGGAAAAGAGCCAGCGGGCCGCGGCGAGGTCGGCAAGTTGAGCGCGGCGCAACAGGAAGATCCCGCCCAAGCCAAGCGTCAGCGCCAGCGTTTGATAAGAAAATCCGGAGTTGAACGAGTAGAACTCCGCGGAAACAGCGTAAAAGGCGACCACCAGAGAAGCGCCGCGGCGTGATGGGCTGACAAGAAGTGCGGCATGATAGATTATCAGGACAAGTAGCAGTCGGCACAGTAGGGGAACGAGGGACATTGCAAGCACGGCAGGTGTGCCGGTTAGGCGAATTCCGGCACCGGTAAAGATCTCGAGCCCTGGATAGAGCGGACCGACCCGCAAAACCGGATTAGGTGAGAACAGGCCACTTCCGCGCAATAGGTCATGGAGGGACTGCTCGTGCTGATGCTCGTCGTACCCGGCAAGCACGAGTGGACTGGACATGCGGTAGACGATTGCTGGATACAGGCCGAGAATGACGACAGTGATCTCTCTGAGCGAGCCCAGTCCGGGGACCATGAGCACAGTCAGGAAAATCATGAAAGGAACAATAATGCCGACGAAGAAAAGCAACTGCCCAACCACGGGATATCGTGGGGCGACAGCCATTGCCAGACCTTCGAGGAACAGCCCGATGCCCGTAGTCGCCCAGACCACCCCGGCGAGAGAGCGGCCTTGTGGGCCGCGGCGGCGCATTCCGGATTCTTTGGGCGTACGGGTCGGGTAAGCACCGGCAGGCTGCGAATCTGGGGTAGTCCGCGATGGGCTGTACCCCACCTGCCCATTGTGCCCGGCCTGAGTATTGCCGCCTTCGCTGAGTCCAGGGACTGGGCTGGCCGCGCTGCGCGTTCCATGCTGCAGTGGCGGTTGCATTTATGCCCCCATGCCGTCGCGACCCGTCGGTGCGATGCCTAGTGATGACAGGTAGACATGCGCGAGTTGATCAGCGCAGGAGTCCCAGGTTGGTAGCTGGGCGCAATCCATCAGAGACGGAGACGACGGGGACGACATAGCCCTGACCAGTTCCCGGGCGATGGTGGCGGGGGGCGCGCCGGGCGGCACGCCGCGGACCCACCCCTCGGCGATGAGCTCCTGGATCCCGGCGACGTCTATGCCCACAACCGGGCGCGCGGCGCACAAGGCCTCCATCACCGCCACTGGGTGAGCCTCATAGTCTGACAGGGCGGCGACGACGCTGGCCTCGGTCAGCATGGTGGCCATGCCTTGCCGATCGGCCTGCGGTACATGCTTGATGCTCACCCGGTCAGAAACTCCGAGCTGGCCAGCGAGTTTGGCGAGATCGCCCTGGTACGGACCGCTGCCCAGTATCAGCAGGTGGGCTTCGGGGATCTTACGCATAACGTGCGGCAGTGCCTCGATTGCCAGGTGATGCCCCTTATACCGCTCCAGCCGGCCGCTGGATACGATCCGGCCAGGAACGCTGCTGAGCGTCCCGCTCCGCGGCGATGGCAGTGCTCCGCCGTTTCGGATCACAATGATCGGCTTGTCGCCGAGGCGCGCATGCCATGCGAGAGTGGCAGCCTCGAAGCGACTTACCGCGATAAGGGAAACTGCATTTCGCAGCAATGGGCCTGCCAGCCGCCATTGGGTGCTTCGCATGGCGTTTCGGACCCGTGACGAGTGTCCGCCGGTGTGAAAGGTGACCAGATAAGGAATGCCGAATCGCCGCGCGGCGAGCATAGCGAGCCATGGCACTACGTTGTGGATGCCCTGACAATGTACAAGGTCCCATCTGCGCTGCCTGACTACAGCCGCGATCCTGGGCGCGAGGTAATAATCTCGCGTGCGCGGCCAGGCCGGGACACGGAGGACTGAGACCCCCGCCATGGCCTCCGACCGGGGCAGTCGCCGGGACCGGTCGGTTGTGAGCACGGTGATTTCGAAGCCGCCCAGCGCGGCGAGGCGGCGTGAAACCTCATAGACGTGCGTCTCTGTCCCGCCGACTTCCGGCAGGAAACGCGGGCAAACCATGAGTATGCGCAGTGGCCGGGTCGGCGTCCTGCCTCCCTGGTTGCCGGACGCCTGGCCAGAAGTTACGTTAGAACACATAATCTATTAATGTCTCGTCCTCGGCGCGACCTGCGCGTAAACGGCCTCCAGGCGCTCCGCGACGGCCGATGCGGTGAACCGCCGGATGCGTTCCCGCGCACCAGTCGCCAGACGGGCGCGCAGTTCAGCATCATTCAGCAACCTGCCCATGGCTCCGGTGAGCATGCCTTCATCACCGGGGGGGACGAGCAGCCCGTTTTCCCCGCTAGCGATTATGTCGACTACTCCGCCGGTGGTGGTGGCCACTACCGGGCGGCCGCAGGCCATCGCCTCTAGCACGGTCGTCGGGCACGCATCAAGGCAAATCGATGGAAGCACCGCAAAAAGACAGCGGCGGAACGCGGCCATGACGTGGTCGTGCGGCCAGTCGAGATGCATCTGGGCGCCGCTGGGAAGGTACCCGGGGGTGTCTGGCAAACGCCGGCCGACCAGCAGGAGCGGCGGACGTTTCCTGCCCAGCGATTCGTAGGCCCGCAGCAGCGTCGGCAAGCCTTTATCTGCGGACAGCTCGCCGACGAAAAGGACGAACTCCTCAGGCAAACCCGGCGGGATGTCTTCAGCCCGGCCATGCGTCGCACCGTCCGCACGGTCCAAGACAGCCTCGTCACGGACGAAATTAGGTATGACGCTGCTGTCCGGGCCGTGGATATGGTTGCCTTCGGCGACGGCGTTGCTCACGCAGACCACGTGATCGACAGCCCGGTTCTTCCACGGGCGCATCAGGGCCGTGGCAGCCGCAGTCAGCGGGCCCACGGCAGGTCCGTAGTGGGCGATCGCGCAGGTGATGCACCGCGCGACGGCAGGCCCCTCACATACCGAGCCCATCCGCATCAATCGCTTCGTTGCGCAGACATGACTGAAGTCGTGCAGCGTCAGCACCAGTCCGAACCGCGGTCCGGTTGGGGAGGAGCGGCGCAGTGCGACAGCGCTGTTCACGATCCAGTTGTGCGCGTGGACAACTTGCGGCCGCTCCTGTCGGGTGATGCGGGCCAGCTCGCGGACACCGAGCGGGTCCGGCAACGGCGGGTGATGGGTGCGGCTGGTCGAATAGACACCCGGCAGGCGCATGGCAGCCGTGGCGAACCTGTGCACCCGGACCCCCGAAGCGAGGGTCTCCTGATCCGGCACGCCAGCCATGTGCTGGGTCGCTACCGCAACCTGGTGTCCCCGCTCAGCCAGGGTGTTCGCGAGGTTGAAAACGTGGCGCTCCTCGCCGCCGGTGTCCGGCGGGAAGAACTGCGCGAGCAAGAGGATCCGCATCAGCGTCCTCCTGACCTCGCTTCAAAGCCCCTCCCGGCGAACGCATGCACGGTGACACCGAGCCCGGCTAGCTGCTCTCCGCCGGCTAGACCGGGTGCTGTGTGGATCAGGCCCAGCAGCGAGTCGGCCCGGAACGGCAGGTGCAAGCGCATGAGCTCTCCACTCCGTAGCAGCCAGTACACCAATTGCCAGGGCACAGGGACAAATCGGCACCGGCGATGTTCCTGCGCTGCGAGGGTTCTCAGCAGGTCCGTGAGGGGCACGCGGCTCGGGTGGGCAGCGGAGATAGTTCCGGGCTCAAGGGTGTCAGTTGAGGCCAGCAGCGCGATGACCCGCATGAGGTCCTCTTCCCGCACTGTGTATACGCCGGCACCCCCGGCCGGGACAGGGACGACCGGCAAGGCGGTGAGCTTCCGCATGGCTCCGGCCATCCCGCCAGCGTGCTCGCCGTGGACCAGGCCTGGCCGGACGGCGCAGCCCCCGGACTCAATCGCAATGGCCTCGATATCCAGCTTGGCCCGGCCGTAAAGCTGTGATGTCCCGGCGAAAGCGGACATGCTGGACAGCGCGATGATGCGACCCACGCCCTCCTCTTTCGCCGCTTCTAGCAGACGGCGCGTCCCTTCCACGTTTACCCGCCAGATGTCGGCGGGGCGTGTCAACGACAGATCGTATGCGGCATGTATGAGGGCATTCGCTGACCGGAGGGCTTCCCGTACATGCGCTGTGACTGGCGTGGACAGGTCATAAAAAAGCACCTGGCCGGGCGGCTGTCCTGGAGACCGCGCAAGCCTTATCACGTGCCAGCCCCCGGATTCCAGGGTCTCGGCGATTTGTGACCCGAGGTAGCCGCGAGCCCCTGTTATGGCGGCGACCGGCACATTCGCAGACATAAAATCAGCTCCAGGCTCTCTGATGCGATCCGGTGTGCATTAGCCATAACTGTCAGCCCGTAGGTCATTGCGGGCACCGCCGGGAATACGGCTGCGTCGACCAGGTGAATCCGCTGCCACGATCCGGCACGTCCGAGCACGTCGCTGCTGAATATGGTGATCCGGTCGGTCATATGCGGGAAGCTCCCGCCCCAGTGATAGCTCTTCCCGGCCGCAGAAAGCCGCAACATTGGTATCACTGGGTACAGATCAAGTATCCGGGCCGACTGGATGAGCCGCAGCAGGACCGTGCGCAGCATCTGGCCCTGCCCAGGCGGCGGGGATTCGCTCGAAATATAGCATCCGGGCAGCTCTGGCTGGCCGCGCCCGGAACTTATATGTATGCGAAGCCGGGGAGAATTCCAGGATGGCAGGTAGCCGAATGCGACGGTTAGGCGGCGCAACAGCTGCACCTGGAGCCACTCCGCTGAGCGGACTCTGAGTACAGGCGGGAGGCCATTGATAAACGCGGAGTTGAATGTGTAGAAATGAATGGTTGAGAGATTTACGGCGCCGCTGTCCGGTGCGACGATCATATTAAACTGGTTAAGCGTGAAGTCACGCTTGTGCCGCGGGTCTTCAGTAGCGCGCAGCGATATTAGCGGCAGCACGAACTGACGTGATTCAAGCATTGGCAGGTCAACGTCGGATAGCCCTAGTGAGTTTGCCGCGAGCCGAGTACTGCCTATAGCACCGCACGCGACGAATACGCGGTCCGCCTCGAATTGCCGAATCCGGCCCGTGGCGATTTCTTTGGTGATGACCGTGGCCCGGTTAGCATCCTCTGTGATCTTAAGTGCCATGAAGCCGCTATTGAACGTCACCCGTCCGGCGCGCCGCAGGGCGTCGAATGTC
>Ga0126381_100010052_pt1 | contig 10633 bp, 5 predicted proteins | sample PanSoiMetPlot_28_FD_96465 | JGI IMG/M metagenome (GOLD analysis project Ga0126381, IMG submission 96465) | Tropical forest soil microbial communities from Panama - MetaG Plot_28 | ecosystem: Environmental > Terrestrial > Soil > Tropical forest > Bulk soil | place: Panama | collected 2016-02-17
CCGGCGCCTTGGCGTCAATCGTCTTCTGGTACACCACCGTCTTGCCGTCCGCCGACCACGACGGATTTCGCATGATGCCCGGCACTCTTGATTTGTCGGACACAAAAGCCAACCCTTTGGCATCGCCGAACGCCTGTAGAAATCCAACCTCGCCACCGGGAAGCCACTGTGGCGCTACTTTCAATCCCGGACCTGAAGTATACTCGTGGACCGCACCCGACTCCACATCCATCGACACGACTTGCGATACCGAAGGGCGGTTCTTGCCCAGCCGTCCCGGATACACGTCTTGCGGCGTCGACCGGTAAAACACGATTCGCCGCCCGTCCGGACTCCATCGCGGCGACCCGGCGTAGCCGCCCAGTTCTGTCAGGCGCCGCAGTGAGCTTCCGTCGGCTCGGACGATGTACAGGGCCGTCGATTGGACGAGCTCCCATCCGCCATCCCATCGAGCGCGCTTCGTGTCGCGATCGGATGTAAATGCGATCCACTTCCCGTCTGGCGACCAACTCGGCCGAAAGCTGCCCGCGTTCGTCTTTGCGATCGGCCTCGCGCGCCGCCCCGGGCTCGACAGATCCTGCACCCAGAGGTTGGCAAAGCCGCCTTCCCGGGTGGACACGAACACGAGCATCGACCGATCCGGTGATAGTGCCCCCTGATCATCAAAAGCGGGATCATCCGTCAGCCGTTCCAGTCCGCTGCCGTCTGGGTGGACCCGGAAGATGTCCGCCGATCCGCCGCGCTCAGAGGTGAACACGACCCACTTTCCATCCACGGAGAACAACGGGGTATAGTCCAGGCTATCCGCCGGCAGCAGCGCACGTTCGCTAGTGCCGTCCCCATTGGCGAGGAATAGGCCAATCCGAGTGGGCCCAATCCGCGAAAACTGCAGGTGCGGGGGTTCACCAGCAGTAATCGGCTGCAAGCTCAGAAGGCACAGCAGGGGCAGGACTCTCATGGCGGCAGCATTTTATCACGGCGTAGGGCCTGCTCCAGTAGCTCCTCCCTGACGGCGTAGCATTCACAGATGTAACACTGGCTGCAAGTCTCCGACGCGCGGATGTTCACTGCACCACGACCGTGAGCGCCACGAGATCTCGCCGTTCGTAAAACGCTGCGCGACCAGGCAGGATCTGGCGCAGGGAACGCCGGATTTGGACGAATCGGCAGCGCCAAAGTCCGGGACAGGTTACCATGCGCTCATATGCACGGGTTCTCGACGACAACAATCCGCTTGTGAAAGGTTCATGCCCATCCGGCTGCATGGCGTCCTTGTGTCCATAACTGTCGGTTGGACCCGTTTGGGCGTCTTCTCCGCAGTTTCATTCTACTCATGCCGCAGTGCGGCTAGGGGGTCGATTTGCGTGGCTCGCCGCGCCGGAAGGTAGCAGGCCAAACCGGCGACGGCAGTAAGGAGGAAGGCGCAGGCCAGGTATGTGGCCATATCGTATGGTGGAACTCCGTACAACCAACTTGCCAACAAGCGCGTGAGTGTAAGCGACAAGAAGAGTCCGAGTACAGCGCCCAAAAGGGCAAGGGCCATTCCTTGCGTCAAAACGAGCTTCAAGACGCTCGCGGGCAATGCCCCCAACGCCATCCGGATACCGATCTCGCGCGAACGGCGATTGACGGAAAACGACAGCACGCCATACAGGCCGATTGCGCTGAGAAGGAGTGCCAACCCGGCAGCACAGGTAGCAACACTGCTCGACAGGCGTACCGGCATGTAGACACCTTCAACCTGACGCGTCATCGCCATGTCTTCACTGATCGGTATGTTGGCGTCAACCGTGGCAATCTCGTGCCGAATCCGTGGCAGCATCTCTGCCGGATCACCTGCTACCCGGATACACATTCGGGAGTCGGTCTGCGGTTCGTCTTGCCAATATGGAATGTAAAGGAATGGAAATGGCCCTTCCACTGCATTTCGGAGCCTGGCATCCTTAGCAACGCCGACCACTTGATACTGGCGATCATCGAGAAAGAGCGTCCGTCCAATCGCAGATGCCTGGGGCCATAGACGCCGAGCTAGTGTCTCGTTCACGATCGTGACGAACGGAGCCCCGATTCGGTCACGCTGCGTAAATTCACGGCCGGCGACCAGGGGTATCTGGAGCGTCTCAAAGTAACGAGGAGCGACCGAGTGGCCATCGACGCGGAATGCGTCTTCCAGCCGGCTCTCCGGTTGCCTCGGCAGCGCCAGACGAAACTGGCAACAGCCGAGCCATGCCAGCCCCAACCCGCGGGCGAAAGACACTGACTGCACGCCGGGCAGGGCCTCAAGCCGGCGCACCACCTCCTCGTGAAATGCCTGCGCCCTAGCTGGCGTGTAGCGTACTAATCCGGGTCTGAGGCGGAGGATGGCAACGTGACTTGCGTTGAAATTGAGTCCATGGCTGACGTGGTTGGCGCTACGCATCAGCAGTCCGGCCCCAACCATCAGAGCCAGTGATAAAGCGATCTGTCCGGCGACCAACCAACCTCGAAGAAGGCCGCGACGCCGGCTCATGGCCCCCTCTTTCACGGCCGACGTCAGGTCGCCAGAGGTTGATTGGATTGCCGGAAGCAAACCGAACAACAAACCCGTCAGTAGTGACAGCCCGATCGAGAAAGCTAGGACCCGCATATCGAGGCTGAGATCGTAGTATCCCTTGTAACCTTCGGAATTCGTGGCATAAAACCCGAGCAATTTGCCCTTCGCCAAAATCGACAGCCACAAACCCAGGACGCCGCCGAATCCGGCCAGTAGGAGGCTCTCTGTCAGGAGTTGCCGAATTAGCCGCAGGCGGCCTGCCCCGATTGAAAGCCGCACCGCCATTTCGCGAGATCGAGCGGAGCTGCGAGCCACCAGCAGTCCGGCCACATTCGCACATGCAATCAAGAGCAGCATGACAGCGACCACAGCCAGTATCCGACTTTGGTCGCTATAGTATTTGCGGTCGCCGGGCCGCGGGCCAACGGCAGGAAGAGCCAGTGCGCCGCGCCCGCGATTGGTGAGGGGATTTGCCGCCGCGATTTGGGCTGCCAGGGTCGACATTTCGGCCTGGGCTTCGGCTACCCGCCGCCCCGGAGCCAGCCGTCCGATCAAATCCATCCGGCGGCAATCGAATTGGAACGCATCGCAACCCCTCCATCCTACGTGCAGCGTCATTGTGGGGATCCACATGTCGTTGGGACTTCCCATCAACACTCCGTGAAAATCCTCCGGTGTGACTCCAATGATGGAGAACGGCGTACCATTGATCTTGACAGTCTTGCCTAGGATTGCGGGACCGCCGCCGAACCGCCTCTGCCACATTCCATAGCTGACCACAGCAACATAATCGTGGTCTGGAACCGTATCTTCTTCTACCGAGAAGAACCGGCCAAGAAGCGGGTTGACACCCAGGACAGAAAAATAGTTTGCCGATACGACGGCCCCAGTAGCCTCCCGCGAATCCCCGTCCGCGACCACGTTCAGGGGCGCGGTGGAGTAGTGGGCCGCCAGCCCGATGAACACAGTAGAGTGATCGCGGAAGTAAGCGTACTCGGGGTAGCAGAAGCCCGTGTAAACGTTTGGGTTGCCGTAAACGGACACCAGACGCAACGGATCTTCGACCGGTAGAGGCCGCAGGAAGAAAGCATCGATGAAACTGAAGATGGTGGTGTTTGCGCCAATCCCAAGACCCAACATAACCACCGCCACAGCCGTGAAACCGGGGTTCTGACGCATTCCTCGCAGCGCGTATCGGACATCCTTCCAGAGAATCTCGAGCCAGTTCCACCCCCACACATCGCGGCCGACGTCGGCATAAAAAGCCGCATTGCCGAAATCCCGAAGCGCCTTTTGCCGTGCGTCCCGCTCCGGCATTCCGGCCTCCATCAGGTCGACGACCTTCTCCTCGATGTGAGATTCGAGTTCCGCCGCAAGTTCCCCGCGCATGCGCGATCGGTAGCCGAGATGAAAGTGCCATTTCATGATTCAGCGGGCCTCATCACCCGTGCAATCCCCGCAAGCATTCGCTCGAAGCTGGAAACTTCGCGTTCGAGTTGCTTGCGCCCTAAGCTCGTGACCTTGTACACCCGAATCCGCCGGTTGCGCGGCGATAGTCCCCATTCCGCCACCACCCATCCCGACTTCAGCATGCGCTGTAAAGCGGGATACAACGATCCCTCCTCGATCTGCAAGAGGTCTTCGGAGGCACGCCGGATCATCTGTGCTATGCCATATCCATGGAGGGGCCCGCGGCGAAGGAGCTGGAGGACCATCATTTCCAACACCCCTGGGAAGAGGTCGCGACGTTCGCTTGAATCAGCTCGCTCCATACCTAGTAGCTCTATGCCTAGAGTTAACGAGTATGTGAGGATTGTCAACTGAAATTTTCGATTGTTCCTGAGACACGAATCGTTTGCTCGGGCGAAGTAGAGGCGAAAATCAACCGACGGCGGAGCGCAGCTAAGGCGGGGCGCCGCTCCCCGATCATCATATTCGTGATCCTCGCCTGAATAAGATACCAACGATTCTGTCCGATCAAACGTTTAATAGGAGGGAGGACTGCCATGAGATGCGCTAATCCCGGCCTGCCCATGCGACTCAACCTCTTGACGATCGCCTTGGCCGTGAGTTCATCCCTTCCTGCCCAGACCTGCGGACCGTCCGCCTCAACCCTCCACACCCTCGACCAGCTCCAGACGCCCGACGACATGAGCCTGCCGGCCGCGCAGCGGACGGCGCAGAAGGTCGAGATCGTCCGCAAGACGCTGGCCGTGGCGCCGGACGATGTCTTCCTGCACGAGGCCTATCAGCGCGTGCGCATCGGCGGCCATGAGGCCGACCGACCGCCGGTCATGGAGGAGTACGAAAAGTTGCTTGCGGCACACCCGGACAGTTCGGTCTATCTCTACCTCGCTGCCGAGGCCGAGTTGGGCCGCAACACCGCGCAGGCCATCGACCGCCTCGACCGTGCTAACCAGCGCTCGCCGGTGCTGGGACTGCCGCATCTGCTGCTAGCGCAAATCTACGCGGCCACGGCGCATGAGAATGCCGCCAGAGTGCGCCAGGAGATGGAAGCATTCGCCGCTGTCTGTCCGGAAAGCATCCGCGCCTTCCCCAACCTCCGATGGAGCAAGGACACTGCGCTGATTGCCGCCAGCGCCGCGCGCATCCGCCGCAATCTCAAGGACCGCACGGATTCCGAAGCGCTTTCGGCGTACGGGACTCTCTGGTCGTTGGAAGCCGCCCTGCACAAATCCGACGAGCAGGCGGAAAACATCGCCCGACTCAAGCAGGACATGCAACGGCTCTTCGCGCCCGAGACACCCCGCAATATAGCCTGGGCATCCGCCATCGAATCGGCCACCTTTTTCCAGGACGGCATCGACGAGTACAACCGCAAGGCCTACTCCGAAATGGCCGAGCGCTTCCCGCACTCTGCATACGCCATCACACGCGCATATACCGCCGCAGCAAAGGCCACGCCTTACCCCAAAAACGGAACGCCCGATCAAATCGGTGATTATTGGCGGAATCAGTGGAATGCGGCGCTGCCGGTGGCTCGGCAGTTTCCCGGCTCCCAGAATATTGCCGGGCTGGCCGCGCGCGCCATCGCCCGCGACCCGTCGGCCACGCCCGCCGAGATCCACGAAGTCGTTGCGCTTTTCCTGGCCGCGACCAAGACCGATCCCGACGGCATGCCGACGCTGCCCCCGCAGCCTGTCGAAGTCGCCCAGTTGCTGGCGGCTCGCGGCGTTGTGGAAGATGTGCCCGACCTGGTATACGCGGGATTCGCCGCCATCGAGCGGGCCCATTCGCCGCGCGTCGCCAATGATGTCCTCGGTGCTTCCGCGGCTGCCATGACCGCGCGCCGCGACCAGGAGAACTTCTGGGGCTATAACGCTCTGACGGAAGCCTATACACGGCAGGGAAAGCTCTCCAGCGTCAAGGACCTTATCATCCAGCAGGATGATATTCTTAATCGCCTCCGGCCGCCCGATTCCGCGCCCGCCGGCGACAAGTATCGCTTCGCCGAAGACGAGGCGGTCTTCTGGTATCTGAAGGGAATGTACGCCGAGGCCGACCGCCGTCCTGCCGATGCTTTGATCGACTACCGCAACTCCATCGCGACCTGGCCGCCGCGCCGACCCAATCCCGACCGCCGCGACGAGGCGATGCAAGCCGCGCAGCGCGTCTGGAAAAATGTCGGCGGCAGCGCGCAGGGCTGGAACGATTGGGCGGCTCACAGCTCGCTGCGGAATTTCGATGCCGGCAGCGGCGCGGCCAACGCCTGGTCGAAGCTCCCCGCCGATATGACCTTTACCGATACGCTTGGGCGCCAGTACACCCCGAAAGACCTCGCCGGCAAGACGGCGCTGGTTACGCTGTGGGCAAGCTGGTGCGGCCCGTGCCGCGCCGAATTGCCGTATTTCGAAAAACTATACCGCCAGTTCCAGAACCGGGACGACGTGGTGCTTCTCGCCTTCAACGTGGACGATGACGTCAAGGACATGAACGAGGCCCTCGAAGAGCTCAAGCTTTCGATTCCGGCGGTCTATGCTTCGCCATTCGTCTACTCGATGCTCGCCGATATGGCGATCCCTGCGAACTGGCTGATCGCCCCCTCCAAGACGGAATTACTATGGATCGACGCACCGACGCTGACTGAGTGGCAAGCCAAGCTCGCTCAGGTCCTGAAAAAAACTGCTGGTCATTAGGTTCGGGCCTCGGATCTCTTGTACACGCTGCAACAGAGACCAACGCTTTAGGACGCGATATCGCCGATTTGGGCTGCGTGATAGCAGTGATCGAGCCGAGTGGATCTGCGCGGTTTCGGGGTGATACGGCCAGGTGCAGTCCTTGACCGGATCGGTCTACGCTGGGCGAGCAGAGAGGAGTTAGCTTCGAACATCGCAGTCGTCCAAAACTGACGGCATCCGACCGCAGCAGCCATACCTTGACACTCTACATATTCAAGGGCTAGTATGTAGGGCATCTAGGCATGGGCACTCAGAAATCCGAACTCCTGCAAGGCACGCTCGACCTGCTGGTCCTCAAAATCGTGGCCCTGAGTCCCATCCACGGCTATGCCATCGCCCAGCGCATCAACCAGATCTCGCGCGAGGTCTTGCAGGTGCAACAGGGATCACTCTATCCGGCGCTGCATCGCCTGGAGAAGCGCGGCCTGCTCAAGGCGGAATGGCGCGAAACCGGAGGCCGGGACGCCAAATATTATTCGCTGACGCGCGCCGGGCGCCGCGAACTCAATGCCGAACAAGCGAATTGGAATCGGCTTGCCGGCGCCGTCGCGCTGATTCTGCGGACGGCCGAGTAGGAGGGGTTGCATGTGGCAGAGGCGCGAACGCGAACTTGAAAAGGAACTGCGGTTCCATCTCGAAAACCAAGTGGAAGAAAATCTGCGTGCCGGCATGACGCCCGAAGAAGCGCGGCGTCAAGCGATTCTGGCGTTCGGAAGCCCAGCGGCGATTGGCGAGGAATGCCGCGAGCTACGCACCTTGCACTGGCTCGGAACCATCGCCGGCGACCTGCGCTACGCTCTACGCAGTTTCTGTGCCAGCCCGCTCTTCGCCTGCACGGCAGTAACCTCCATTGCCCTCGGCATCGGCGCGAACGCGGCCATCTTTACCTTGCTGCACGCCGCGCTGTGGAAGCCTCTCCCCGTACCGCAGCCTACGGAACTCTTCGACGCCGTACGTAGCGATTCCACCGGCGAGGAGCCCAGCTATTCGTGGCGGCTCTATGAGGAACTGCGCGAAGCCGTTGCGCCGTATGGTCGGTTGTTCGCGCGTGGCTCCGCCGGCCTCCGGCGATTCAGCACCGGCGGCGCCGAGCAGGAACGCGTCATCGGCGAGGCGGTATCGGGTGACTATTTCTCCGCTCTCGAAATCCAGCCATTTGCCGGCCGCCTGATCGACCGTCGTGACGAAGATGCACGTCAGCCGGTCGCCGTCCTCAGCCACGCCTTCTGGACGCGGCGCTTCCATGCTGATCCCTCCGTCTTCGGACGGATTGTTCAATACAATGAGATGCCGTTCCGCATAATCGGAGCGGCACAAGCAGGATTCGACGGCATCGATGCCGGCGTCCCCACCGAAGTCTGGGTCCCGGTCAAAGTCGTGGACAGCCGGTTTGTCGCCGATGGCATCCACTCCAGCTGGCTCGCGTTGATGTTGCGGACGAAACACGCCCCGGCTGGGCAGGCCGCTATCGAAGGACGTTTCGCCCGGCATGTTGCTGAGGAATTACTACCGCACGCAACCGTCCAGCGATACCGCGAAAGCCTCAAGAGCCAAAGCATCCGGTTGCGCCCAGCGGCATCCGGTCTGGGGTCGCGCACCCGTACTTATGAACGCGCATTGCTGGTGGTGATGGCCATCGTCGGCGTGGTACTGGCAATCTCATGCGCCAATGTGGCCAATCTGCTGCTGGCCCGCAATCTCTCACGGAGACACGAACTGGCGATCCGAGCAGCATTAGGTGCAGGCCGCGGGCGCCTGGCGAGTCAATTGCTTACCGAGAGCCTGATACTGGCCCTCGCGGGTAGCGCGACGGGACTCGCCATCGGCGAGGCCGGTTGCCGCTGGTTGCTGCATTTGCTTCCGTCGTCGCGCCTCCCATTGAATTTCGATTTGAGTCCGGATGCCACGGTGCTCACGCTCACGGCGCTGGCCGCACTCATCACGGCGCTGGCGTGCGGCGCGGGCCCGGTACTGCAGATGTGGCGATCGGGTGCGGACGGCCTCCGCCACGATGGAAAACGCGTCACCGAACGTAGTTTCGGCCGGAAACTGCTGGTGGCCGGGCAGCTGGCTCTCTCGCTGGTGCTGGTCGCGGGCGCGGGTCTGTTTCTGAAAAATCTGCATGGGCTGGCCACGGCCGATCTCGGATTCCGCCCGGAGCACGTGATGGCCTTCGAATTTGGTTTTCCCCGCGCAGCATCCACAGGACACCAGGCGCAAGTCCACGAGGAGATGTTCGAACGCCTGGCTGGGCGAGGATTCCAGGCCACCTACGCATCTCCCGGGGTGTACGAAGATGGCGGGTGGTCAAGAACGCTGAGCGTAGTGGATGGCAAGCGGTTGCCGCCCGGTGAAGACACCGAAGCCCAGATGCTCGCCGTAGGGCCGGCGTTCTTTGAAATGCTCGGCATCCAGGTGCTGGCCGGCCGCACTTTCGACCTTCACGATCGCCAGGGCAGCGCTCTTGTGTCCGTCGTCAACGAGACTTTCGCGCGAAAATTCTTTCCGGGCATTTCGCCCGTGGGACATCGCGTGGGTACCGGACAGGGGAAAGGCTCGATGGTGGAGATCATCGGAGTGGTGCGCGACGTTAAGCACATGGGCGTCAAAAAGCGCGCCTGGCCGGCCATGTATTGGCCGGCGCTGCAAATGGACGGCTTCGACCTGGGCACGCTCCTAGTGCGCGCCCGATTGCCCCAGGCGGACCTGGCGCGCCTGGTGCGCGCGGAGTTGCAGAACGTCGATTCTTCCGCGCAGGTCGCCTACACCACCACGCTCGAAAGTGCCGTCGATTCGATGATTTCAAGCGAACGGCTGATTGCCTTCTTGTCCACGGCATTCGGCGGGCTGGCGATCCTACTGGCAGCCATTGGCCTGTACGGGGTGGTGGCTTATGGGATGTCGCGGCGCACCGGCGAAATCGGCATCCGCATGGCGCTGGGGGCGCGGCCGGCCGATATCCAGTGGCTGGCCCTCAGCGAGTCTCTGCGCCTAGTAGCCGTCGGAGTCCTTGCCGGAGTTCCGGCGGCGCTCGCCGGTGGTCGGCTCGTGCACGGGCTGCTTTTTGGCACGAGCTCGGCCGACCCTTGGGTGCTCGGTACTGCGGCCGTGGTAATGGTCGCGGTGACGTTCCTGGCCGGATGGCTCCCGGCGGCGCGAGCTGCCGGCATCGACCCCAGCTCCGCGCTTCGCCAGGAATGAATCGGAGCTGAAAAATCTCGGAAGACCAGCAATGGCGCGCATTGTCAGATTCTTTCGACGAACCCGGGAAAAGGCGCTATGCGGATGTGCCGGACCGACGCTGGTGAGAAGTCCGGTCTGGGAAATCTAGCCAATCTTCGCTGACGGCGCAGTGTTTAGGAACCCCAGCAGGACGCAGTGGCGACTACTTCCCTGGTCTGTGGTGCTTCATTGCGCAGAGAACTTTGTAGCGGACTCGTGGGTGAGGCCCTGGGTTCGGCGTCGCGGGCCCACCTCGGCGGTACGGCGTTTTGGCTGCAGACGGTACCAGGCAGCGTCCGCCCACTTCTCGGGAATGGCGACAATAGCCGGCCAAATGGTTGCCGGAGCTAAGGGCCTTTCTCGGCATCGATGCAGCGGCTCTGTCCAGATGCGCGTCATCCCCTTCTCGCAGATAAGATGGTCGGTCACGGATTTCGGATCGAGAGCGGTTGATCAAACGGCGATATCCGGGCAGCATAGTTGCTCAGGCCGCCTCGCCGGGCTTGACAATTCTCTCCGCCTCGATATATAAAGCTCCTATGCCTAGGCTGCCGATGCCTCCGGGAACGCTCGCCATGCTGATCCTGCGCGTTCTCCGCAGCGGTCCCCTCCACGGCTATGCCATCGCCCAACGCATCCGCGTCCTTTCAGAGTCCGTGCTGGATGCCGAAGAGGGATC
>Ga0126381_100010053_pt1 | contig 10633 bp, 13 predicted proteins | sample PanSoiMetPlot_28_FD_96465 | JGI IMG/M metagenome (GOLD analysis project Ga0126381, IMG submission 96465) | Tropical forest soil microbial communities from Panama - MetaG Plot_28 | ecosystem: Environmental > Terrestrial > Soil > Tropical forest > Bulk soil | place: Panama | collected 2016-02-17
CGCCCGACCGCTGCGGCTCGCCGCCCGCTGGTTCAGCTCCATCTGTTCTGCTTCTGTCAGTCCGATCCTGCTCTTCATGAACACGATCGTACTACCTTTTTACGCGTTACACACCACTAGTAGTCTGAGGCCCCGTAGCAATAGGCTAGGATAACCGCGATGGTGGCTACGGCCATCAACGCTTTAAGTTTGCCGCGCATTCCACCTTGCTCTCTTGAAAAGGCAGCTCGTGTGGTGCTCCCAAGAGTTAAGTCTATCGGCGCGCGTGACTGATCAGTGTGACGCGCCTCACATCTCCAGAGAAGGTTGACGACCTCTATCGGGCACAACCGCTCGGCATGCGATTGCTGCGTCTGGGCGAGCCGCGGCTCGTGCTAACAGAACTGGCGGTGCGCGTGACTGGCGCTGAGGCCGAGGCGCAATACTGTGGCACCGCATATCTCAAACCAAGAATGATTTTTCCGTGCATGTGTGATGCCGATCACGCTGCTCCGCCGGGCGAGGAGCATATGTTTCGTATGTTTAGCAGGGCAATAACCCCAACGCTCATCCCTTTCACTCCTTTGAGGGCTGGCCTATGACCTATCCCGCTCCCCTCCTGCCCCATCTGCTCGTCGGGTGGCAGAAGGTCGCCGACCAGTACAATATGCCGATATACGTTTTTCAGACAGGGCGCACGTACCAAGCGGTCTCGAATGAGGCGCAAGGCGTGGGGCGCCTAGTGGATACCCTAACCCCCCGGTTGCCTGTTCCGGCGCCCAAGGCTTGTGTCCTCACGGCTCGACCGATGGGTGGGGAACGACTTTTTGCTGGTGCTGGCAACGATGGATAAGGGAATTCGAGAGCAAGAGACGGAACCGACCGCAAATCGAGCCAGGAAAGTCAGACGTCAGGCAGCATGACCGACCCTTGTCCGTCCGCGATTGCGGACCGGGGTTTCAGATGAAATCGGGGCGCAATCGAAAAAAGTTCATTACCTTGCGCTTGCAAATTAACGCGGGGTTGCTGCTCGTCCCGCCATCGCAGAAGGCGACCGCTGACTTCCGTGAAGCCGGTCATGCCCGGCAAGCTTCCATAGCCGGCCAGGCCGCGACGAGCGCCATCCCCTTCCGGCAACACACAGGCGCCGTTGTTGGCCCGTGCCAGCGTTCAACGCGAGTTTGACGCGGGCTTCGCCCGCAGTGGTCGGATCGTCTGATCGCGCCGTTTACGCCCAGTAAGGCCGGAACCGCGAACTCCCGCTTGGCTCGCTGCCCCGAGAGACGTCAGTTTTAGGGCAACGGAACTGTGCGAACCGTGCGTCGAGGCTGGCTCTTGTTGCACTTTGTCCTCATTGCACGAGATAGCCGCCATCTACCGTGACCGTACTGCCGGTCACCCAGCGGGATTCGTCCGAAGCGAGATAGAGGATCGCGCCGGCGATATCTTCGGGCTGACCCATGCGGCCGAGCGGGATCTGTGCGATCGTGGCACGCCGCCTTTCGGGGTCGTCGTAGCTCGCGCGGGTCAGCCCGGTCAGCGTCGGCCCAGGGGCGATCGCGTTAACCCGGATGCCTTGCGGCGCCAATTCGAGCGCCATCGCATGCGTCAACGAACGGCCACCGCCCTTCGAGGCGACGTAGGCCGCGCGCTCCGGCCGGGCGACCTCGGCAAGCTGCGAGGTCACGTTGATAATGCTGCCGCCCCCTCCCTGTCGGAACATTTGGCGCGCCGCGACCTGACCGAGATGGAACATACCGGTGAGATTGACGGCGATGATCCGATCCCATTCGGCCGGATCGAGATCGAGAAAGGCGGCAGTCTGGCTGACACCGACGCACTCGAGCAAAACGTCGAGCCTGCCGAACTCGCGCACTGCCGCCGCTACCGTTGCCTCCACGGCCGGCCGATCACGCACGTCGAGACCGAGTGCTGCGGCGCGCCCGCCCGAACGGCGAATTCGGGTGGCGGCAGCCTCAGCCGCTGCGGCGTCAATGTCGGCGCAGACCACCGCGGCGCCCTCGCTTCCGAGGGCGATAGCACCGGCACCGCCAATGCCGCCGCCTGCACCGGCGACGAGCACAACCTTCCTCTCGACTCGCCCCATCACAACCTCCCGATTTTCCGGTTAGGATTATAGAGGAACCGTGGGAGGGCGATATCGGGGTATTGACACGTAAATCCGTCATCTGACGCAAGGCGCTTGGGAGACGCGTTGGAGATAAATTGTCGTCCAAAATGCGGACCGTGGAAATCGATCCCAACCAGTACAATTACCACCAGCCCTGCGATTAACCGGCGGGATCGGAAAAAATCTACCGCCAAAACGCTGTCTCGGCAGGCCAGCCTCGTCGCGCATAATCCTTCCAGTTGCCGCGCGCCAGCGCATAGCTGAGATCACTCACTGAGCCGGGCTTCGTAAGCCTCGTTCAGCCGAGCCGTTCGGAGGCTCGTCGACCGCGGCTTGCTCGAGGGTGGGCGGCGAATACCGTGAATGTACAAAGCAGCGTCCGCAGCACGGCACACTGATCGGAAACGGCATGCCATCAGCCCAAAGCTTGAAATGACCGATTTGTACAAATGCGCTTGGGGGCCAGCCGGGATGCGCCAAAGCGTTCTTAGGATCAGGCTGCCCGCCGAGCCAGGGTTGGGCTGAGTCCAGTTGCGGCTCCAGGCATTGCCTCGACCAGCTAAGGCCGGGTTCGTTGAGTGCAGCGGCAGCACCGATGGAACACGACCGCGCGGGAGTCGAGATGGTCTAGCCGAGCCGATATGGTTGATGTACACGGGCGCGCTGGGGAGACCGTGATGCCTGTCGAAACGAATCTTGCGGACTGTACCGCGAGCACCTTCGAGCACCGCGACATTGACGGCGAAGTCTACGCTGCGCAAATCCATGCTGTGTATCGGCACATGCCGATGATTTTAGCGGACCATGTGGTTAACTCTGCTTTGGTCGCGCTCGTGCTGGCCTCGTATATGGGGCAGACCGGATGGTGGATATTTTTCGCAGCCGTGGTCTCGTTGAACGGGGTCCGTGCGCTTGGGTGGAGCTGGTATCGCCACCATCGAAGACCTGCCACTATCACATGGGCGATATTTGCGGCGGTAGGTTCGGGGCTCTCCGGGCTCCTCTGGGGCGCAGCCAGTACTTTATTCCTTTCTGAAAATATCGTTGAGCGAACGTTTATGGCATTCGTCGTCGTCGGCACGTGCGTTTGTGCCCTCGTCACGCTGTCGTATTACCTTCCTGCTTTGTTAAGCTACGTGTTTTTAGCTGCGCTGCCCTTGGCAACTAGCTTTCTTCTGGATGGGGAGACGGTATATGTGGCTATGGGTTGTATGGCAATATTGTTTGTCGCGGCTGTGACTTTCGCAGCACATCATTTCAATCGCGCCTTCGTCGGCGGCGTCCGGACGAACCTTGATCTAGATCAACGGACTAAGGAGCTCACAAAGCGGACTGGAGAGCTGACCGCGGCCAATTCACGGTTGGAAGCCGAGATCGCCCAGCGCAACGCCGCCGAGGACCGGCTGCATCAAGCGCAGAAGATGGAAGCAATCGGTCAGCTAACCGGCGGCATCGCGCACGACTTCAATAATCTTCTTACCGTTGCTTGGGGTTCGTTGGACCTGCTCGAAGGTCGCATCTCGGACGAGCGGAGTCTGCGTCTATTGCGAAACGCGCAAGGCGCGATGTCGCGTGGGGCAAGGCTCACAGGGTCACTGCTCGCATTCGCGCGCAAGCAACGTCTCGAGCCGGTTACCGCCGACATCAACTCCATCGTCACCGAGGTAACCGATCTCTTGCGGCGCTCGATCGGCGATACGTTAAAGGTTCGCCACAACCTCGCGAGCGCCGTGTGGCCGACTCTGATCGACATTAACCAGATTGAGACTGCACTCCCGACGAGGTCCCCGAAGAGGTCGCCGCACAGGACTGCGTCCTCGTGTCGATGACTGACAACGGGACCGGCATGAGCCCCGAGGTGATCCAGCGCGCCTTTGATCCCTTCTTCACGACGAAGGAAGTCGGCAAGGGTACGGGGCTAGGCCTGTCAACGGTTTTCGGCGTTATGCGTCAATCCGGGGGAGCGGTCAAGATTCGCAGCCGCGTCGGTGAAGGGACAACCGTACAGATCTACCTGCCGCGAGCAAGCGGCGGCTCGATAGCCCGCCGCGGGGACGCAAGCTCAGTCCTTGCCCGGACGAGTGCCGGAAACGCATTCTCGTCGTCGACGATGATCCAGCCGTTCGTTGGGTGACCGTCGAGTGTCTTCGCGAGATGGGTCGCCTCGTGGCAGAAGCCGATAGCGGACAGTCGGCGCTGTCGCTCTTGGAGCGGAGCGATCCGTTCGATCTATTAGTAATGGATGTGGTGATGCCGGGACTGTCGGGACCGGACACTGTCCGCTTGGCGCGGCGGACACGATCAGACCTAAAAGTGCTATTCGTTAGCGGTTATGCTGACACATCCGAGTCGGCGGATAAGGACAGCACCGACCCGCTGATTGTGAAGCCGTTTAAGCCGACCGTTCTTGCCGAGGCCGTTTGGAATGCACTGGGACCAGCGCGTCTTGCGGACCACTAAGGCAAGCTTAAGGTCATATCATTCGCGAGAACATCGGTCCCGACAACAAAGACCGGCAAAGCAGGCAAACTGATGCTTTTACCAAATCGCGCAGTGAGGCTTCATCTGCAGCGGTTGCCGGGGCGCGAACCGGCTCAGCCCTCGCTAATGCGACCCAAGAGGTCGTCGGGGTATGGGCACGCTGCGCCGAAGACGTTATGCACAACACTTCGGAGGCAAGTGAGGCGCTGATCCGCGCGCGCAGTTTCAAAGAGATGTGGCAGGTGCAAGCCAGCCTGACGCGGCAAAACCTGCAATCCTTTCTCGGTCACTGTGCAAGGCTGACCGATATCGCCACCCGAGTGACGCTGCACCTGTTCGAAACATTTAGAGAAGTAAGCGCCGAGCACGCTCGTTCTTAAAGCGGTGGCTGGCTTGCGGCTCCCTCGCCGCTACAATTCGGCGCACGAGAGCCGTCGGGCCAGTGAACCGATTTGCCGTATCAGTCCCGCCAAAACCCGTCGAACCGCGTCGCGCTCATCTTGGTATAGCGGCTTGTGTTGTTCATGTTCCGATGACCGAGATACGCGGCGAGCGAGCGCGTATCGACACCTTTGTTGACGAGCACAAACCCGCAGCCATGCCGCAACAAATGCGGATGAACGTCGGTCATTCCGATCGACGCTGCAGCCCGTGACAACAGCTTAAAGAAACCATTCGTACTGAACGGCGCTCCGCGCTCGGACGTGAAGACGTGACGCACATGTGTTTCTTGTTCACGCCTAACTCTGCGCAGTGCACGAATTTCGTTGCCGGTCAGCGGTTGAATGCTGTCATCACTGCCCTTGACGCGCCGCACCTTGATGCGGCCGGCCTCTAGGTCGACGTCGCACCATTGCAGATCACAGAGCTCCCGAACGCGCAAGCCGTGACGATAAGCGATCAGGATCATCGTGCTGTCGCGATGACCGTAGCGGCCGCGCTTGCGAGCGGCAGTCATCAACGCGTCAACTTCGTTCGGTGTTAAATACTCGCGACGCGGCTGCTCATGCCTATTGGTTCGATTGCCAGGCCGCTTTGGGAACAGTTGCACGACTGTCCCGCTTACAGTGCTTGGCGTCGCGTCAACCGCCGGCGCGACCACTGCGGAAATGTTCATGTTAACTCTCTCTCCTACTACTGAACTGTCTCGGAACTGGATCAGATCCGGGACAGTTCCATACTAGCATTACTGGCTCAGTTATAAAGTAAAAAGAAAGTTAACTGCAGAGTTTTTTAGTTTAAGGCATGTCGATATCTTGCAAACCAAAATGGATTCAGTAGCGACCTCGACCTATTCTGCAATATGGACGGTCGCAAAATCTCATCATATTTTTTGCAGGCCTGAACTTAAATGGAACAATTTGCGTTACTGTCTGTTTTCTCCTTATCCGCCTTTAAATTGTCATCTCTTTCGACTACATAACCGCAACACGGAGCGCCGAGAGACGCCCCATTGCCCCGAGATGGAGAACCGGCACATGCCGGGTTGCGCACACCCAATCAGCCCTTACGCCCGCATTGAGCCCAAGAGCCGTGGCCAGCGTCGCGGCATCGTGCGCGTAGACGGCCGCACCAAAGAAGGCCGCCTGCTGAAGAACACCCGCGCCGGATTATTGGAGCACCTAGGCCCAGACGCCACAATTCCGCAAAAAGCGCTGATCGAGCGCATCGCGTGGTTGGAATTAAGATCCGCGCTGTTCGATCAGAAGCAGATCGAAGGTACGTTCACGGAGTACGACTCCAAACAACATCTTGCTCTGATCAACGCGTTGCGCCGCCTGTACGGCAGCCTCGGGCTGGGTCGGCCAGTACCCAAATTCGCCCAGCTGCTGAAGCGGCAGCCCAAGCAACCGGAGGCCGCAGATTGACCCAGCGCATAGATCCCGTCGACGCGATGTTGCAAATCGGCGCGCGATTTTTGCGGCAAGCGGAGGAGCTCGACGAGCGCACCGCTGTCGCGATCGAAGCCAATGCCGCGCAGCACGATATTACAGCCCTGATGGACCTCGCAGCGACCGACAGGCTGCGCGCGCTCAGCGCCTTCCAGGCCTGCGCGCCGTATTGCAGACCAAAACTACAGGCGATTGAACTCGCGCCAGCGTCGCAATCGACCGTCTCTCGTTTCGAGCAGCGCATCTCCGGCATGACGGAAGAGCAGATCACCAAACACCTAAAGGCCATCGCCAATGGCGCCAGTGCGCTGGCATTGATCGAGAACACCGACGATGCTTGAGGACCATATATTTCGTCGGTCCTTGGGCCGCCCCGCGTCCGATATCGGACATGGTAGCGAGCCTCGACCAGGCGGCGCTGCGCCGCTTCGTCGGCGGCCTCAGCAAGGCCGAATTCGACAGATTCTGGGCCGCGCTAGTCGCCGAGGGCGACATCCCACCGGCAGATCCGAAACAAGCTCTCCTTTGGCACGCCCGGAGAGAACAGTTGCAACGGTTTAAGGAGTGGTTCTCGACACTCGACCTCCCCGAGATGAGCAAAGCCTATCTGGCGTTCGTCGCCGGCACGCCGGTCGAGGAAATCTGCCCTTGGCTGCAAACCAGTCAGCTTTCAAACGAGAAACTCAATGGCTGATCCGCAAGCCGCAATCCGCACCGAGCTCCGCCGGCTGCGCCGGGCGCTGGGCCTGAGCCAAGCCGCCGCCGCCCGCGCTATCGGCGTTCACCGGCTGGTCTGGCACAGGATCGAAAGCGGCGAGCGTCAGATCAAATTCCTCGAGCTTGCGGCGATCGCTGCCGCATTTCATTGCCGCGCTGAAGACCTGCTCGGCGAGTCGCTTGCGCGGTCGCACCAGGCGGTAGCTGGCGTGCTCGGTCCGGCGTCGGCGCAGCGGCAGCCGCCGGCATATTGACAAGGATCGTCCTCAATGAACATGCAAGATGTCGAACAAAACCTTCGCGAGGCCCGCGGAGCGCTCGGCGTTTTGGCAATTAACATTTCGCTTCGCCTCCGGAATTGATCGACGAGAAATTTGGAACGACGCTTTGTGGCGCCAGTTCATTGTGGAACGATCCGCTCACCGCGCTCGCGGATATCATCGGCGAGGTTCATCACCTCTCGCCGCTCATCCGAAAACGAACACGGGGTGCGCGACAGACGTACTACCGCAAACCCGATGAACCCGGCCGGGAACTGATTCGTTACATCCAACCGGCAACATGACAAGCAGTAACTCGGTCACTTATGACCGTGGTCACCAGACCGACGCCGCAGGAACTCCTGCGGCTCGTCCGATCAGCCTTGCCGCCTGAGCCCCAGCTCCGGCTTCGGCTTCGGCTCGAAGGGCCTCATCTTTGCATCAAGTGCAATACGGTCGATATCCCTCGACCATCGAATACTGGGTTGCGGCATCTTCCCCCGTTCGGCTGTGCCTTGCCTGTAACCGGTCCTGATGTTCGCCACGCTCGGCGGGGCGGGCGATGAGGTCAGGCCACTTTTCGATTCGGATGAATTTACTCGTTCTCAATCGGTCCTACAGGCCGCGGCCACTTCGCAGTATCGAAAAATCGGCGGCAATTGCTCTGCTCGACCGACGGTGTTACTCATTCCATTGATGGAACAGAAACAGAACAGTCGTGGCGCTGTGCCCACCCTGGATACGATCTTGGAAGGATTGAATCCGGCACAGCGCCGCGCTGCCGCCTATGGCATTGGTGCGCAAAAGGGAACGCCTCGGCCGCTGTTGATTACGGCCGGCGCCGGCACCGGCAAGACCAACACGCTGGCGCACCGGGTGGCGAGATTGATCCTCGACGGTGTCGACTTGCATCGTTTGCTATTGCTGACCTTCACACGCCGCGCGGCGGTCGAGATGACCCGACGCGCACAGAAAATCCTTACTGCGAACCGTAGTGGCGCGACGATCGGCGCCGATGCAGAATTATTGCCCTGGTCGGGCACATTTCATTCGATCGGCAACCGCCTTTTGCGCCAGTATGCAGCCTCGCTGGCGCTGAACCCTGCCTTCACGGTGCTCGATCGCGCCGACAGCGCCGATCTGATGGGTATCGTGCGCAGCGATCTCGGTCTCGCCCGCGCCCGCTCGCGATTCCCGAAAAAGGGAACGTGTCTCGCGATCTATTCCTACACCGTCAATGCCGGCTGCCCGCTCCCAGAGACGCTGGCAGAGGTATTCCCATGGTGCGACGAATGGGAAGCCGAGCTGAAACGGCTCTTTGCTGGTTACGTCGCTGCTAAGCAGCACGACGATGTGTTCGATTACGACGATCTGCTGCTGTACTGGCGCGAGGCCGCCCGGACGCCTTGCATCGCGACACAGATGCGGGCGCAATTCGACCATATCCTCATCGACGAGTATCAGGACACCAACCGCCTGCAAGCCGACATCCTCCTGGCGCTGGCGCCCGATGGCGCCGGGCTCACGGTTGTCGGCGATGATGCCCAGTCGATCTACGGCTTTCGCGCCGCGACGGTCCGCAACATCCTCGATTTTCCGGGCCAATTCTCGCCGCCGGCAACGGTGATCGCGCTGGAGCACAATTATCGCTCGACGCAGCCGATCCTCGACGCCGCCAATGCTGTGATGGCCCGCGCCATAGAGGGATTCACGAAGACGCTGACGTCGTCAAAGCCCTCTGCCGAGCTGCCCTATCTGGTCACAGTCGAAGACGAGGCGGCACAAGTGATCTTTGTCGCCGACCAAGTGTTGGAGCAACGCGAAGCGGGGATCGAACTCCGCCATCAGGCGGTGTTGTTCCGCGCCTCATACCACAGTGCCCGGTTGGAGATCGAGCTGGCTCGCCGCAACATCCCGTTCGTCAAGTATGGCGGGCTCAAATTCATCGAGGCGGCGCATGTCAAGGATCTCTTGGCGATCCTGCGCTGGGCGGAAAACCCGCGAGATGCGATCGCCGGGTTCCGCGCTCTGCAATTGTTGGCGGGTGTCGGGCCAGCCAGCGCCAAAAAGGCAATGGCATACCTCGGAGAGCATCGCTTCGATTTCGGCGAGCTTGCCAGCTTTGTGCCGCCTCCCGCGGCGGCGCTGGCCTGGACAGAGTTCTGTCGGCTACTGCGGCGTCTACGCGATGGGACGATCGCGTGGGCTGGGCAGATCGGTGCCGTGCGCGCATGGTATCAGCCGCATCTCGAACGGCTCTACGACTACGCGGCCGCACGTGCCGGCGATCTTGAACAGCTAGAGCAGATCGCGATGGGGCATTCGAGCCGTGAGCGCTTTCTGTCAGAGTTGACGCTTGAACCGCCCGATGCGAGCGGCGCAAAGGCGGGTCGGCCGCAGCTCGATGAGGACTATCTGATCCTGTCGACGATTCATTCGGCCAAAGGCCAGGAATGGCACGCGGTCTATGTGTTGAACCTTGTCGATGGCTGCATCCCTTCGGACATGGCCACCGGCAAACCAGCGCAGATTGAGGAAGAACGGCGCCTACTGTACGTCGCGATGACGCGCGCGAGGGAGCACCTCTGCCTGATCCAACCGCTGAAGTTTTTCCGAACCCAGCAGCATCGCTTCGGCAATGGCCACATGCTCGCTCCGCGCTCGCGCTTTCTAACTGACGACATGCTTACGCTCTTCACGCGGACCGCCGCGCCCATACCGGTGGCTGCGACCGATACCCCGGCGCCGCAGCCGGTCGTCAGTATCGACATCGGCGCGCGACTGCGTGGGATGTGGGCTAACTAAGCATCTCGAGTTTGGTGATGAGCCGGCCGTCCGACGCGCATTGCCACATTGCGCAAGCTGCGACATGCTGCGCCGGGGGGAAGCGAACAAATCAATCGGGTGAGCGACCGCCGATCGCCTAGTCTAGTGCGCGTCCATAAACGCATGTTTTTGAGCATGATAGAAGGCTGCAGCCGCGTTTGGGCGGGTGTTGCGGGATGGCATTTCGCGCTGGCGTAGCGGTTTGTGCGAGGGGACTCGGTTAACGTGCACCGGGAGACGGGAGCGGGTGGGGCTCTATCCCGGTTTCAGGCGGGCCAACAGCACCAGGTTGTGGGCCACCACGGCAGACCAGACATACGTTTTGAAGTGGTCGAGCCCGCGCCACG
>Ga0126381_100010054_pt1 | contig 10633 bp, 11 predicted proteins | sample PanSoiMetPlot_28_FD_96465 | JGI IMG/M metagenome (GOLD analysis project Ga0126381, IMG submission 96465) | Tropical forest soil microbial communities from Panama - MetaG Plot_28 | ecosystem: Environmental > Terrestrial > Soil > Tropical forest > Bulk soil | place: Panama | collected 2016-02-17
CTGACCGGCAGTGACTTGATGCTGGTCCGAAATTTTTTTTAGAAACCTGCTGTGTCGAGATTCGAAGTCAGACGCAGAGAGATGGGTGGGTACTGATTTTTAATACCCACCAAACATGCCGTAATCGCCCTGGAGTTCGCGGACTTACTGAGTCAAGTGCGCCACCGCTGTGGCCAGCGTGTTCTGAGGTCCAGGAGCCTGACCGTTACTGACGTCCTGAAGATAAAACGTCAGTCCTTCGGAAACCCAGGCTCCGGTGAGCGCTCTTCCGCGATTGCCGTAGCGAGCGAACAACGGACCGGTCGGACTGAGTACATGCACTTCGATGACGCTGGCATTCGGCGCATTCCAGGTTATTGTGGCGGTTCCATCCGATCCGTCGGTCACCGCGACCGGATTGGGGGTGATCGTGAGCGTGGCGCCGTTTCTCCACACCTGTATCCCCACTCCCGATCCGGTTCCCGTGCCGGAGGCGGATACTGCGACGAACACTTCATTGTTAAAGCTGTCCGCAGCCAGCGAGTGGGTTGACTGTGCGGGAGCGGGCGCGACGGCGGGTACGCCCACCACCAAGGTGGTCAACAAAGAGTAGCTGTTGGCGTCCACGACGTAGACGTTTTGTGATCCACCGAAATAGACACGTTGATCTCCCGAGTTGTACCAGATTTCATCGCCCGACACTTTCGCAACGGTCGTAACGACCTTTCCGCTCTGTACGTCCAGGACGTCACCACACGCTGTCATCAGGCGCCCGTTCGGAATCACCACCAGACCGCTCGGTCCCTTGCAAGCAGTTGGGAAGGATCTTGTTACGACCTTGGTTATAGGATCGATCTCATCGATTTCACCATTGGCATTGTTGCTGGTTGCAGGTATTGCGGTATAGAACTTTCCGGTTAGGCCGACCCACACTGTTTGCTCGATCCCGCCGGTCGACTTAGGCGCGGACGTTCCGTCAAAGGGAAGCGTTTTGACGAGCGAGTAAGCGTCGGTCGATATGAAGCTGAGAAAGGGCGGGCTGTCTCTGTCGTTGGCGATAAGAATCAGATCGTCGTCGGGGTCGAAAGCCAGCTCGTCGGCGCGCGATTTTCCGCCGGTGCTGATGACGTGAGTAATCGCGTTAGTGGTCGTATCGATAACGGCGACCGTGCTGTCGTTGAGACCCACCCACAGCTCGTGCGCGCGCGGAATCGCAAGGATTCCGTTCGACGCAACGGTCAATGGAATAGAAGTCAGGAACTGATTAGTTGCGGTATTGATGACGTCGACTCTCGGCCCTACGGCGGGCGACGCGCTTGTGTTACCACGGTCTGCCAGATAGTACCGGGCATTCGCCGTATCGACCCAGCTGATGTCGTTACCCGCCAGCCCACTGGGGAGGACTATTGTGTTGAGAAGTTGGTACCCGCCGATCGGCTGGCCCTGTTGCGCTGCTAAGTGACACAGCGGCGTCAGTGCGCACAGAATTATGGGCGCACGAAAAAGCGCTCTGAGTTTCATTGGTTCGATCCCCTCACTCAATCCTGGGCGAGAGAGCGGGACAAAAACGGAACCCAACACTCCGCCACGGACGAGGAGTATATCCGTCGCCGCATCAGATGTAAATGCTAAATCGCCTTAGACGCCTAACATCCGGTTGATCTAGTACGAGAGAGTGTTTTCTAGTCCTTAAGGGAGCGTTAATTGTTTCCTTAGAGCAAATTTATCTACTGACTTATCAATCCGCGTAACCGTTAGGCGGGCTGGTTGCAAAAGGTCCCAACGAAAGTTCACAATCAACCCGGGGAGCCGCATTCTGTCATTCCACTTCATCGTTCGTTTCAGGCCGCTGCCGGGAATGGAGAAGGCCTTTCGCGAGGAGCTATTGCGCGTGAATGGCCCGTCGACACAGGAAGCCGGTTGTCTCCGGCTTGATCTCTTCGAAACCATCCGGGAACCGGTCGAGTTTGCGATTCACTCGGAATGGGTGGATGAGGCTGCATTCGAATTGCACGCCACCCTGCCCCACACGGTACGGTTTGTCGCGGCCGCCGAAAAGTTGTTAGATCATCCGGTTCAGGGGCTCAGGATGCATCAGATCGGCGGAGGCACTGGCTCCGCTTATCTCGTGTAGCGGAACGTTCTCCATTCGCTCGGTTTGCCGCGAGTCCCCGAGGCGCCCACCGGCCACACGCGCCAGCGGCCCGGCTGGGCTCCGACAAAATCGAAGGTGTACGTCGTGCCCTGAACTACGTAGCCGAACACTTCTCCATTCATCTGATCCAGGCGCCACACGCCGCGCGACTGATAGTCCCACTGCAGAATATAAGAGACTGCTCCTGGCGACGCTTTCCATTCGCAAACGGTCTTACGCGGATAGGAATCGAAAACAGCCTGATCCGCTGGCAGAACGAGCTGTGGCGCCGCGAGGCTCTCATCAATCGGGTCGGAGGGCTTTAGCGGCGTCATGGCAATCGGAGTCAGAACGACCGAGTCAGTCACTCCGCCGATCACCGGAGGTTTCCTCAAGGCCGCTCTCAGCTTTCGATCCTCCGCCGCCCCGTCCTGATCTCCCATTGCGGCTTTCGCCTGCGCCCGCTGCTCATACTGCCACTGCGTTGGCGCGAGTTCGATCGCCGCCGTGTAATCCGCGATTGTCTCCTTATACTGCTTCAGCTTGAAGTAGGCCGATGCCCGATTTCATGCGCCTTGACGTAGTCCGGAGTCAGTTCGATCGCGCGATTCAAGTCTGGTAACGCCTTCTCCGGCTGACCCAGCGACAGATAGGCCCAGCCTCGATTGTTGTATGCAGCTGCCGCGTTGGGAGACAGCTCCATCGCCCTGGTATAGTCCGGAATCGCGCGCTCGTGATGTCCAGAATAGGAATACGCCAGGCCGCGCTCGTCGTACCAGCCCGGCATCGTGCCGCGGAGTGCGATCGCCTTGCTGATATCTTCAATGGCCTCCTCATACCGCTTTTGCTGATAAAAGGCGTTGCCGCGCGCCCACCAGAGATAAGCCCAGTCCGGTTTCATCGCGATGGCCTGGTCCAGCAGCCGAATTCCTTCTTCCGCGTGATGCTCCCGGATCATGCGTGTTCCCGCATAGTAAGCTTCTTCCGCGGTCTTCGGCTTCGGCATAGGAGCGCCGGGCACGTCCGCGGCGGCCTCAACAGGCGGGGCGACAGCGCCAGCATCTTTACCGGCACGCTCAATCGCCGCGCGTAAATTGCTGTCGCCGCCCGGAGCGTAACCCGTGATGTACGACCGGATCGCGCCGTTCTTGTCGATCACCACCGTGGTCGGATATTGATGCGCGCCGTAGTCATCGATCATGTGATCCTGGCCCCCAAGCAGAATCGGGAACGTGATGTGATTCTCGGAGACAAACTGCTTCACCACCGTCTCGTCCTCACCGACATCGACGCCCAGGAGCACGACGCTCTGATTTGTTTTGTGGAGTTCTTCCAGATCCGGCATTTCGTCGCGGCAGGGGCCGCACCATGTCGCCCAGAAATCCAGCACGAGGATCTTTCCCCGCAGATCCGAAAGCCGTACCAATTTGCCGTTCAGATCGCGTAAGGCAAAATCCGCGGCGGCCTTCCCGACATAGTGGCTGCTCGGGTTATTCGGAATCGCGCCGTTCGCGCCGCCAAACTGCTCGACCAGCCTGGCCTCGCTGGGTGGCGTGAATGTGAACACATCGTCGGCGATCGCTTCGCCGATCTTCAGGGATTCCACTACGGTGTTCTGCCTCATGCCCATCGACGGCATGCCGGGCATCCCCGGTAGATGGGAGTTGGTCATCTCGGTCCGCAATACGAGGTAGTTCTTCTCGTCAATCCAATACTTGAATTGGCCACGATGTTCGTCATCGGCCTGAATCACGTGACAGCGATGGGGGGTCCCCTCGATCACGATGTCGTCCTCACCGATGTACTTCGGATCTTTCGGCTTGCCGTTGATCAAAAGGCTGTTTGCGCTGGGAGTTGAAAACAGATCGCCCTCGATGCTCGCGCTCGCGGGTTTCTTCGTGTACTGCTTCATTCCAGCGAAGTATGTCCAGGTGTCAGCGCCGTCGGAGACGGTCAGCATCCCTCCGATGCCTCGGTTCTCGACACGCAGTTTGCCCGGCGTCTTGAGGGAAATGCGCGCTTTGATTTGACCGTGGTCTCCGACTCATCGGCGGTCATCACATTCGTGGAATTCGCCACGATCTGACAGGTTTTCAATTGTTCGTAGGCGCTGCGGGCGCGTTTGATGATTTCCTGGGGATCTTCAGACGGAGCAGCGAAAACAAAGCCAGCGCTCGCAATCAGGAGCGGGACTGCGTACTTCATAGTTTCCTCAACGGATTCTCGCCTGAGATTGAGGTGTCGACAGGAAGAAAATCGTTTCGTCGGAAATGAACCGCCGGACGCCAGTAATTTACAATTGATAGCCCACAATCCGGACGGAACCGCACTCCATGGCGTTCAGTTTTCCAACGGAACGCGCTCGGCGTGGTCCACGATCCAGATGTCAATCTGAGTCTTCGCGGGTCTCAGTTTGAGCCCCAGTTGCTCCTCAAGCGCCGTGAACAAGGAGGGTTTCTCAATCGTCTCGACGGCCGCATCGCCTGTCGACCAATCCAGCGTAAAATCAAATGTTCCCGGAAGACCTGTCGCATCGATCACGGGGAGACCCAGCTGAAACACCGGTCCTGATAGGCGATCAGCGAATTCAGCCATTGAGAGTTCTGATGCGGTTATATGCCCCGTTCCGAATGTGAAATTGCCGCGAACCCCAGAGGCTGCCTTTATCTTCGACCCGCCGCGAGCAATAACGAGTGTGTACACCCGAACTTGCCGTTTTTCGCGATGAACTTTCACGCTAAAGCGATCCGCCAATAGATTCCGGAGCATCAGGAGAAGTTGATCTCTAGCCGGCGTGCCGGGGGCCTTCGCAACGATGTCATATCGATCAGAGTTCAGCCAGGCGGGTCCGGAGAGCGCGTAGTGTTTGTCGAGGATGCCGTATGCAAGCTCGATGCACTCGCGGACCGAGGCGTTCCGCAGCGTGAGCTGCCCGCCCGAACGCTCCAATGAGCTAGCGACTAACCCAGACTTATTGACCTTTACCGAGGCAACATCAAATTCTTGCGCGAGACCTCCGCGCGGAGAGATCGCACAACACAGGAGCAGCAGGCCGGCGCATATGGCGCTCCCGCCTGATCGTGTTCGCCTCATTTCCCGGTTCATTGAGGTGACGGTCGCGAAGTTGCATCCGTGTACTCCTGATCCGGCCTAGTTGAAAGTAACTCAAAGCGAAGGTTGCGGCGGCTTGACCGGATCCCAGGCTACGGAGCCCTTGCGCTTTGTCTGGCGGCGATAGAGCTTGCCATCCTCGGAAGCGTAGAGCCAGTCGCGGTCGGGGCCGCCGAAGGCCACGTGACTCGGGACGCCGCCGAATTTCGGTGGGTTCAGGATCATGTCCATTCTTCCGCTGCCGCTCTCCATCTCGATTCCGAGAACCGTTCCGCGGTACATATTCCCTGAGTTGTCCATCGCGATCTGCGTCGCGGTATCGAGCATGTGCTGCGGGGACGTCTCCATCCGGAAAAAGGGCGCGCCGTTCTGCAGATCGCCGTTGGCCGCGACCTGGAAGGACCAAGGCTCGCGCGTACGGGCGTCGTTCACGTTGAGAAACGCTTGGTCGGCGGTGAGAACGAGCGCGGCGGGCGCTTCGATTTCGCCGCCCGAGTAGACGTTCCGGCGCTGCCCCTTCGCATCGATCAGCACGACGGTCTTACGCACGGGGTCCGTGTAATATATGTCGCCCGCGTTTGTAAGCGCGAGGTCGAAGGCGTCCACATTCTGGGCCACAACCTTCTCGGAACCATCCGGACCCCAGGAAACGATTCGCCGGCCCACGATGGCGTATATCCGCCCGTCGGAGCCTCCGCGCATGTTCTTTACCGTCAGATTTTGTTTGAACACCGCCGGCTTGCCGTCCGCCCCAACGCGGTACACGCGGTTGCCTTTCGTATCGGCGAAGAACACGTCACCGCTTTTGTTCTCTGCGATGCTTCCCGCGGAGGAATAATCTCCGGCAACGGCTTCCCACGGCTTGTCCGGCGTGACGACGTTATATGCCGGCTGACGATACACGGGACCGCGCCCGGGACCGTCGCGTCCTCCTCGTCCGGCGGGTATCTGGACCTGCTCCGGAGGGTTCTGCGTGATCGGCTCCGGGTATCCGCGCCACAGCCAGCGCAGAATGTCGGGCATTTGTTCGGAAGCTTTGCGGGTGCTGTGCTGCTCGCCTTCGTAATACTCGAATTTGTGGTCGTATCCCGCGAATGTCAGGGCCGCATTCATATTCTGGTTCTGAAGGGGCCAGTTGCCGGCGTAGCTGTCGATATCGGCGCTGCCGTCCTGTAGGAAAATCCGCAGCGGTCTCGGTTCCGTCTTGCGAATCCAGAAAGGAACCTGGTTCGCGCCGCGCATATCGACGAACGTTCCGATCAGATAAAGGACCCGGTGAAAGACATCCGGCCGGTACCACGCAGCCATGAAAGCTCCCACAGCGCCGGTGCTCGTCCCGGCGATGGCGTGGTCATCCGGGTTGGTGGAAAGATTTGCCGTTTTCCCCACCGCCGGAATCAGTTCCTCGATAAGGAAGCGTGAAAAATTCGGCCGAACGTCGTCGTATTCCCAGTCGCGGCTGAAGCGGGCAAGCTGGGTGTCCGGCGCGGTGGGCGGCAAAACTCCTGGATTGATGAAAATCCCGACCATCGGCGGAAGCTCGCCCTTGGCGATTAGGTTATCCAGCACGATGGGTATCCTCGTCCCGTTCCCCGCGTACCCGCTGCCGTCCAGAAAAATCATGTAGGGCGCGGGCTTCGCCGGATCCACCTTCGAGGAGACATAGACCTGATAATCGTGCGGAACTCCCGGGTAGATCTTGCCCGGGGGCAGCACTGCCTTTGTCAGTTTGCCTTTGGGAACATTCGGTTGCTCCTGCGAATCAGGTCCGAAATTCGGCGCTTGAGGTTGCGCAAAAGCGCACCCGGTCAGGAGGAGGGTCAGGAAAAACTGTTTCATCGCGCGTTTTTGGGGAATAACGAGAAGAATTCTATCTCACGGGCGATACAGGGTCTGGGTGATCGAGGTCTGGCTATTGTCGTCATCGTCGTCCTGGGGTTCGTTCAGGTGGTAGTAATAGGTCACGAGTCCCGCGAGCGTGAGAACCACGATCAGCAGAATGCTGTAGACCCAGCTTCGCTTGCGGAAACGCCCATCCGCACCGATCAGGTCCGCCACGATCAGCGTAATCAGCAGGGCCGCCGAGATGCTCAGGCTGAGCTTCCACAACGGATGCATGAGGTCAAGGTGGTACTGTCCCCCGATCTGGCTCCAACAGGTAAACAACACCTGGATCGAGATCAGAAAAACGACAATCAGCAGAGGCCGGAGGTATCGGGAGGGCATTTGAAAACCGCGAATCCTGGGAACAATCGGACGGGATGTCTCGTAAAGTTAACAGGATATCCTGAAGAATATGACCGATGTGAGCGCGTCGGAACGCGCCGGGGGGCACGTACAGTTCTCGTATGAGATCAAGAGCGCGCTCAGTCTGGCGTGGGATTCGATCCGGGCCCACAAACTCCGCAGTTTTCTTACCTTGCTCGGCGTGATTATCGGGGTCGCGAGCGTAATTCTGGTCGGCTCCGCCATCGATGGACTCGGTCTCTACGCCGAAGAGAGTACGGCCAAGGCGTTCGGCAGCGAGTCGTTCCTGGTGGGGCAGGTCGTCACCGCCAACAGCAAGACCGAGTACTTCGACAAGCTGAAGCGCAACAGACCGATCCGGCTCGCGGAGGATCGCTACCTTCAGGACATCAATTCCGATAACACCATCTATAGCCCTTACCGCAACCAGACGGTTGACACAAAACGCGAAAGCCTGATCTCGGAAGATACAACCATCATCGGGGTTTCCGCCGATATGGCGGACATCCGGGATATCAATGTCGTTTCGGGTCGTTTCTTCACGCCAACGGAAGAACAAAACTCGGCTTTTGTTGCAGTTATCGGGGATGACTTAAAGAACAACCTTTTCCCCGATGGCGGCTCTCCGCTGGGCCGGACGTTTAAGATTCAGGACCTGGATTTCACGGTCGTCGGACTCACCGAGCGGCTCGGATCGTCGTTCGGCAGGAGTCAGGACAATTCGGCTTACATCCCGATTACTGCGTTCAACCGACTCTTTGGTCCCGGCACGTCGATCTCGATCTTCGGCCGGCCGAAGAAGACAAGTGGCTACTCGATGCAACAGTCGCTCGACATGACGCGGGTCGCCCTGCGGACGCGATTTCATCAAAAGCCAGGCGAGGCGGATCGTTTCGACTTTATTACGCCGGAGGCGATCCGGGGATTCATCGACAGCCTTTTGTCGATGGTCGCGGCTGTGGTCGTGCCGGTAACGCTGATCTCGCTGGTGGTGGGCGGCATCGTGATCATGAACATCATGCTGGTCAGCGTCACGGAACGCACCCGTGAGATTGGCATCCGCAAGGCTCTCGGGGCGCGGCGCTTCGACATCATGATGCAGATCCTTATTGAATCGGTCATTATGGCGGGCGCGGGCGGGGCGATCGGCGTCGGAATCGGCGCCGTGCTCACCGGGGCGCTGACTGCCGCATTCGGCGTGACGCTGCGGGTTACCTGGTTCTACGTTCTGCTGTCTGTGCTGGTGTCGGGCGCGGTCGGCGTGGCCAGCGGATGGTATCCGGCTTCCAAGGCTTCCAAGCTCGATCCCATCGTTGCGCTGAGGGCTGAATAGCGTGAGAGCTGAATAGATGCAGATTTCGCCCAAAGAGAACCTCACGATGGCCCTTTCGGCCGTGTGGACGAACCGTTTTCGCTCCGGCCTGACGATTCTTGGCATTGTCATCGGAATTACAACGGTCGTCGTGGTGGCTTCGCTGCTCACAGGCCTGCGTGCAGGGATTGTTACGTTCTTTGACCAACTCGGGCCGGACAACGTCTTCCTCTTTAAGACCAGCGGCGACCCGAACGCCTTTGGCGAATCGCCCAAGGAACGCAAGCGCCGCCCGATCAAGAAGGAATACGCGGACCTGATCCGCCGCTACGCGGGTACCGTGCAGGATATTTCCATCGCGCTCTTTATTCCGCCGGCGGCCAGCGGCAGCTCCATGACGGCCAAGGTTCCGGGTTTTGAAACAGACAGCCTGACGCTGGTGGGAACCACAGCGAACGCGATTGAGCTCTCGCCGAAGGACTTCGATCAAGGCCGCTATTTTACTGACGAAGAGGAATCTCGCGGAGGGCACGTGGCGGTGCTCGGCTTCGACCTCGCAAAGGTGTTGTATCCGGACGGAAACGCCGAGGGCAAGACTCTCATCGTAGACGGCGCGGAGTACACCGTGGTCGGCGTGTTCGCCAAAGCCAAAGGCGGCTTTTTCGGTCAGAACGGAGCGGACACGCAGATGACGATTCCGCTGAAGACCGCCGAGGAACGCTATCCGAATATCAATCGCTACATGATCACGGCTAAGGCCAAGCCGGGAATGCGGAAGGACACGTTCGATGAGGTGGACGACATCATCCGAAAGGCCCGAGGCCTGAAACGCGGCGCCCCGGACGACTTTTCGCTCTCGACGCCGGACCAGATCATTGAACAGTTTGACAAGATCACCGGGCTCATCGGCCTGATCGCTATTGCGATTTCCGCTTTGGGTCTGCTGGTCGGCGGAATCGGCGTGATGAACATCATGCTGGTCAGCGTCACAGAGCGAACTCGCGAAATCGGCGTCCGCAAAGCAATCGGGGCACGGCGTCTCGACATCATCGGTCAGTTTCTGGCCGAAGCGATGGCGCTGACCGGAGTGGGCGGGACTGTCGGAATCATCATGGCGGTGCTGATCACCATGCTGATCGGTGCGCTGGTGCCCGCATTGCCCGCAGTAGTGCCGTCCTGGGCGATCATCACGGCCTTCACGGTATCGGTCGCGGTCGGTCTGTTCTTCGGAGTCTGGCCCGCTGTGAAAGCTTCCCGCCTCGATCCGGTGGAAGCGCTTCGCTACGAGTAGGTTGCTGTAACAAACCATACCTCCTGCGCCGCCACTGTGGAAAATAACTTGCGATCTCTATCGTGGATGGCGCGAAGTTACGTAGTCCTCGTCGCCGAAGACGATGCGCTGGTGAGAAATCTCATCAATGCAGTTCTGCTGCGTGATGGTTACTCAGTTCTCCTTGCATCGGACGGCCAGGAGGCGCTTGAGGTGTCGCGCGGCTACTCAGGCGAGATCGATCTTCTTCTTTCGGACGTCCTGATGCCACGCATGAACGGTCTTAATCTGGCGCGGAGCCTGAAAGCGGAGCGCCCTGGAATCCGCTCACTCCTGATGTCGGGAAAGCTCGGCTCCGAAACGATATGCCCCAGCGCGGAAATGGACTTTTTGCGGAAGCCCTTCGTGCCGGACGAGTTGCGCCGAAAGATGCGTGAACTCCTGAGTCGCCTGACGGATTCGTAAAAACAGGGGCATGGGCGGCGCCGCATGTCAAGCGATATCGCGATTCAGTTCGCGCCGGAATTCCAGTAGACCGGGCGAGTCCGCACGGTGAGATCGCGGTGGTCCTTCACTTCGA
>Ga0126381_100010055_pt1 | contig 10631 bp, 9 predicted proteins | sample PanSoiMetPlot_28_FD_96465 | JGI IMG/M metagenome (GOLD analysis project Ga0126381, IMG submission 96465) | Tropical forest soil microbial communities from Panama - MetaG Plot_28 | ecosystem: Environmental > Terrestrial > Soil > Tropical forest > Bulk soil | place: Panama | collected 2016-02-17
CTGTTGACCGGCTTGGCCTGGAGCGCCATCACCGTGTCGCCTAAACGCGCAGCCGTCGTCGTGAGTACGCAGACGCAGCAGTTCACCTGCTCAAACCCAGACGTCACATGGAGTGTGGATGGCATGGCCGGAGGGAATGCAAAAGTGGGAACGATCAGCGCCACTGGCGTCTACACACCACCCGCGGTGGCAGGGGTTCACGTCGTAAAAGCGACTACCGTTGCAGCACCGATCGTTTCGGACACTGCCACTATCGCCGTTACCGATCTGGCCGGAGTTTTTACTTATCACAACGACAAGGCGCGCACCGGAGTGAACTCGCGAGAATTCGCCCTGACGCCTGCGACCGTGTCCACGACCACGTTTGGCAAACTGTTCTCTTGTAATGTCGATGGCGCAATCTACGCGCAGCCGCTGTGGGTGCGAGGCTTGCGCATTGCCGGTGGGACCCACAACGTAATCTTCATCGCAACACAACATGACAGCGTGTATGCTTTCGATGCTGATGCCTCGCCCTGCATCACCTACTGGCACGCCCGCTTACTCGATGCACTACATGGTGGAACCGGCGGCGAGAAGCCCGTCGTCTGGAATGACGTCGGCAACGTGGGCTTCCGCTGTTTTGGCGACATCTATCCGGAGGTAGGCGTTACCGGAACACCCGTGATCGACCCCGCCACCAACACTATCTATCTGGTCAGCGCGTCGGAAATTCCAGGCCCGGATTCGGGCAAGTGCGCCTTTCCTCCTTACCCGTTTTTCCATCGGCTGCACGCCCTGGATCTCGTCACCGGCAATGAAAGGCCGAATTCCCCGGTGACGATTGCAGCATCCTCGCCCGGTGTTGGTGGTGTTGTCACTTTCAATTCTCAGTATCATCACAACCGATCCGGTCTGGCCCTGGCGAACAACACCGTCTACGTTGCCTTTGCCGCTCACGAGGATCAGGGCCCCTATCACGGCTGGCTGCTTGGCTATAACGCCGCTGATCTAGCGCAACCTCCAAGCATCTTCAACACCACGCCCAACGGCGGCTCTGGCGGCATCTGGGCCAGCGGCGGCGCTCCCGCCATCGATAACTCCGGAGACGTTTACGTGACCACAGGCAATGGCCTGTTCGATGCTCTTCCGCTCCCTTCCTCCTATGACTACGGGGACAGCATCCTAAGGGTCCACCCGTTCCATGGAGTCACTCCGAACGGTGTGAATCTGGCTGTAGCTGGCTATTTCACTCCCGACGACCAGGCGCTCCTGGAGAAGGTCGATGGGGACCTTGGCTCGGGTACGGCAGTGCTGCTGCCCGATCAACACTCGGGTGCCGGGCCAAAGCATCTTCTCGCCCAGACGGGGAAAGAAGGCGTCGTCTATCTAGTCGACCGGGACAATATGGGCCAATTCAATCCGTCAAGCAACGACCAGATTGTGCAAAGCTTCGTCGGCCCCCCAAACGGCTTGTGGGGCACTCCTGCGTTGTGGCAAAACAATATTTACTTTGGTGGGCAATACGATTCCATCAGGCAGTTCGCCTTCGAGCCCGCCGCCGGGATCTTCAATCCCACAGTGACAACGCAATCGGCTGAGGCCTTCGCCTTTCCGGGCGTTACGCCCTCCGTGTCCTCACGCGGTGCGTCTCACGGTCTTGTTTGGGGCATTGACGAGAGTCTTTACGGGTATGCCGTCTTCAACCCCAACGTATTTTGCTCGGTAGTTCCCATACCTTCTGCGTGCACCGGCCCGGCCATCCTGCACGCATATGACGCGACCAATCTCGCCCTGGAATACTGGAATAGTTCCATGGCCGCAAACAATCGCGACCGCGCAGGCAATGCCGTGAAATTCGTGCCTCCGACCGTCGCCAATGGCAAAGTCTATGTGGGGACACGGACTAGAGTGGACGTTTATGGACTCTTGCCGAACTGAGCCGCCAGTCGGTCGAAAAAAACCCACTTCTGGCAACCTCGGCCAGAAGTGGGGCACCGACGTTCATGTGGCTCACGCGCGCGGTGAAAGCGTACGTAGAGTAGCCAGCGTTTCACGGTTTGTCAGCCCCGTCTGCGCAAGTTTCGGATCCCGATTGCACCCAACACATCAATCGCTGGACCAATCACATGGGAATGGCGGATCAAGCGGTTAGCACGCGCTTGGCTGCTAAAAATCCAGATGAGGCAGAATTTATTGAGCGCGCTTATCGGCAATTCGGGATGACTGGAGTCCTTCGCGCAGAAGCCGAATCGTGCCAGAGAACGGGCGCAATCTTTGAGGCTGCACGCTGCTACGCCCAACTCGGTCAAAACGATCGGGTGTTCAATTTACTGGGAGAGTATTACAAGCGGAACTACCCAGGGCTGTCTCGTCTCAGAGTAGATCCGGATTTTGATCCGGTTCGCTCAGACTCGCGGTTTAAAGACTTGCTACAACGGGTAGCCTTCCCTCATTCCCTGCTCTTCGCTTTTGCCTCCTTCAGGATTTTCTCTCACAACCGGGGCAATCTCCGTAGTAGGCATTGCCGCGGTAGTCGAGATCTTCTAGACCTGTGGCTGATGTGTAGTAGCCGCGGATCGTTTCAGTGCGCGTGAGTTCGTAGAACTTGCGCTCTGCCGTTTCGGGCTGCGCCTTGGAAGTCGTCATCAACAGTTCGGCTTGTTCGTCTACCGTCAATTGCGGGAAGTCGCGGCCGCCGTACCGCCTGGTCGAGAGATCGCGCAGTGCGCGAATTCCGGCGCGCGCGATGGCGTCAGGATGAGCGTTCTCAAGGTCCCGAACGCGACCTTCTCCGAAGTATGCAACCGCCAATGCACGATGCATGGGATCGAGTTGCTGTGCAGCGGCACGCACTCCAGGAATTGCTGATAACCATAGGTCAAACCACTGTGCAGCTTGCGACGATGCTGTCGGCTCCACTTTGCCTAGCAGGACTTCGATTACGCGATTCACGACTTTGAAGTCGTCCGGGCCGAAGAACTTCGATTGATAGTCCATGGAGATGGCCGGTGCATACTCCGTCTCACTTCCAGACGGTAGAGACCAGTTCTTGGCCCCGCTGCTGAGCGCGTGCACAAGGTGTTCTTGCGACGGATCGTAGAGGCCGGGAGGAAGCGCGGTTGCGTTCGGATGGGCAGCCTGATGCTCTGCCAGAGAAGCTGTTACATCGGGTACCAGTCCGCTGATCCCGGCCAGTGCGACGAATTCTCCCAAACGCAGAATCCATTGTCGTCGGGTGAGGTCATCCGCTTCAGGCGCGCGTTTGGGATCTTCGCTCACAGCTCTCCTCGACGAAATGCTTTCGCGATGTGCTCCCCGGCGCGGGCTGAGAGTGCCATGATCGTCAACGTGGGCTCGTAGCATCCTTGCGTGGTGAATACAGCACCATCGGTCACGAAGACGTTGGGAGCATCATGCACTTTGCAGTTGGCGTCGACCACGCTCTTTTTCGGATCAGCGCCCATGCGCGCCGTGCCACATTCGTGGATGTTCTTGCCGAAGATGCTTAAGTCCGCACTGGGCGGAGTGATATCGGCAAGATGCATTGCGTCTAGGATGGCGCCCAGGTCATCGCGCATTGCCGCGGCCATGGCTTTTTCGTTCTCTCCGTAGCTCGCGCTAATATGCAGCGCAGGAATTCCCCAAGCATCCTTTTTCTGGGGATCGAGTTGCACGAAGTTTTCGGCGCGTGGCAGGCACTCGCCCTGAGCTTCGATGCTGAAATAATAAGGAATGTCTTCCCGTACGCGTTTGCGCCAGGCATCGCCGAACTCCGGCAGCAGGAAAGCGTGTCCGTAAAGTTCCTGGCTGCCATCGCCATCGAAGCGGTATCCACGTATGAATTTAGAGTTACGGTCTTTCGCCGTGCTGGTCGCAGTATTTACATATTTTGGGGTCAGAAAACCGCAGGGACGTCCCACCGGCTCGCGCTTGGACGATCGAAGGCTGGGCATGCTTCCTCCAGCGCCTTCGAGGGTGAAGTGATCCATGAGGTAGTGTCCGAGGACACCGTTGGAATTGCCGATACCTTGGGAGTAAGCCGGGGATTTCGAGTTCAGCAGAATACGCGTCGACTCGAGTGTCGCGGCGGCAATGACGATGACCTTTGCATAGACCTCACGATGATCGCGGGAATTGCGATCAATATAGTGGACGCCTTTCGCGCGGCCGGAGGAATCAATAAGGATGTCGCTGACGACGGCGTCGCTGACGAGGATGAACTTTCCCGTACGAGCGGCTGCGGGCAATGTCACCGACGGACTATTGAAATAGGAAGCGGTGTGGCAGCCGCGCTGGCACTGGTCACAGTAATGACAGGCGGGACGTCCGCGATGATCGACGGTGAGATTGGCAACGCGGTCGGGAATGACACGCCAGCCGAACTTGCTTTCAATCACTTCCTTCGCGGCGAGGGCACCGCAGGAGAGATTCATCGGCGGCAGGAACTGACCGTCTGGCATTTGCGGTAGGCCTTCGCGCGAACCGCTGACGCCGATAAAGCCTTCGACCAGGTCGTAATAGGGTTCCAGTTCTTGGTAGCTGATGGGCCAATCTTCGCCGACGCCGTCGCGGCTCGCAGCTTTGAATTCGTTGTCGGTGAAGCGATAGCTTTCACGCGCCCAGCAGAAAGTCTTGCCGCCCACCTGGCGCCCGCGAATCCACATAAAAGGTTTGTCCACGGGAAACGTGTAAGGGTGTTCCAGATCATTCACAAAAAATTGGTGGCTGTATTCGTCGCAGGCATAGCAGAGGCGCTGCACCGGTTGAGTCTGAAGCAGGCGTTGCTGATTACCGAAGCCGCGGAATTTCAGCTGGTAGGGCCAGATATGCTCGGTGAAATCGCGGGTTGGAATCCGTGGCGGCCCCGCTTCAAGCATCAGCACGCTGACACCACGCTCAGTAAGCTCTTTTGCCACCCATCCGCCGCTTGCCCCCGAACCGATTACGAGCACTTCATGAACTTTTGCGGGAATGGCCACGGGAGTGCCAGTTTAGCAGCAGTGAGTCGGCTTCGGCGATTTCTGATGGATTCGGAATTTCTAGAAGAAGTGGGCTTTGAACTGTTCGCGGCGTGCTTGTGCCTCAGCCGCGAGGCGTGAAACTCGGGGTCAGAACGGATCGACGCGAACAGCGGGTCGGACAAGAAGCAGGGATAGCAGATGAAGCCTCCCTCGATAGTCTGCTGCAACATGTGGAGGGCCGCGGGTTTGTCGCCTAGCACGGCATAAGCCTGCGTAACCTTGTATTTGAACTCGGCATCGCCGACACCGCGCGCTTCCATTTCGGCTTCGGTCTGGCGGAGAAGATTGACGACTGCGTCGTGCTGCCTGGTAATAGTTTCGCTTAGCGCTTTTCCCACCCGGGCCGGCATGAGCGAAGGATCCAGCAAGTACGCGCGGTCAAAATGTTCCACCGCCTGTTCCTGGCGCCCCAAGTAATATTGGGCCAATCCGCCATAGAAAAGAAGATACGCGGAGTCCTTGGCCGGAAGAGTCTGGAGTAAGGAGAATCCACTCCCCCCGACATTACAGAGGTACCAAGTGGCGGGATGATCCACTCGTCGGCAATTCAGAAACGCGGAATTTGTAGTTGGGGTGCCCTGAGTGCAAATGCTGCAGCCCGCAGACATCGATCAGGAATTGGAATGGCTGGAAATAACGAAGGGTGCCCAGTAGTGAGGCACCCTCCGAACGCTCAGGTGAAAGTGGTAATCACAGTAAAGGCGTTGATTACGAGTTGGCTACTGTCAGTTATGACAGATGACCGGGACCTGTTTCGTAATGGTGCTCAACGCTCCTGATTTAGTTTCCCTCGCATAGCCGACGGATGGAACTCCCCTCTACTCTTATCCATATCACTGCTCGACAATCTTCGAGCCCATTTTTGGTACTGCGGCGTGGCTTTGATTGTCCTGCGCCGCGTCAAGCTTGATGTCGCGCGCTCGCTGCGCTCGCCGACAGCCCAAGCGCCTATCTCGATTTGTTTCTGTTTGGTGCACGCTGCTTCCCTGCTGTACACTTCCGGCGATTTCCAACCTTAACCCCAGGAGCCGCGCTATGCGCCGTGTCATTCTCTCCGTCCTCCTCATCCTGCTTGCCTGTGTAATTGATTCCAGGGCTCAAGACAAGAAAGAAGACAAATCGCAGGAAAAGTCGGACCGGCTCGTGCCTATGGATGTGTTCAACCTCCAGTTTGCGGCCGATCCCCAGATTTCTCCGGACGGCAAGCGCATCGTCTACGTGCGGCAGTTCAGCGATGTGATGAACGACAAACGTGAGTCGAACTTGTGGATGATCAACGTGGATGGTAATGAGAATCGGGGATTGACGAACGGCAATTACAGCGACAGCTCGCCACGATGGTCACCCGACGGGACACGCATCGCGTACATTTCCGATCGCGACGGCAAAGCGCAGATCTATGTGCGTTGGATGGACAACGGCCAGACAGCCGAACTGACCAATCTAGACAGCACTCCGTCCGATATCGTGTGGTCGCCGGACGGGAAGCTGATTTCATTTTCGATGCTCGTTCCGTCAGAGGGGCCGAAGATCGCGAATCTACCCAAGGAACCCGAGGGCGCGAAATGGGCGGACGCTCCAAGAGCATACGACCGGCTCATCTATCGCTTTAATGCCCGTGGATATCTGAAGTACGGCTTTACGCAGCGATTCGTTGTGTCGCCAGAAGGAGGAGCACCGCGCCAATTGACCAGCGGAAATCTGCCATATGGCGGTTTCGAGGGAGCTTTCGCGGGTAGCCGCGCGGCATGGACTCCGGATGGCAAATATCTGATCTTTTCGGCAAACCTGCATCCGGACTACGAATATGATCCGCTCAACTCTGAGGTGTATGAGTTATCGCTGGCGGATGGGCAGGTCAAGCCGCTGACCAGCCGCAAGGGACCGGATAATTCTCCCCAAGTGTCGCCGGACGGAAACACCATCGCATATGTCGGTTTCGATGACCGCTACCAGGGACATCAAACGACGCACCTCTATCTGATGAAACGCGATGGCAGCAATTCACGGGTGGCGACGCCGCAGCTGGACCGCGATGTCGAGGAGCCTCACTGGGCACCCGACGGCAGCGGCGTGTACTTCATGTACGACGACCAGGGAGATACGAAGCTGGCCTTCTACTCACTCGACGGAAAAGTGAAGAACCTTGCAGCACATGTCGGCAGCGGCGGTTCCAGTTACGCCGGAGGTGCGGCATTCACGGTCGCGAAGAATGGCACATTCGCAGTGACCTACGGAACTCCTTCGGATGCGGGAGATATTGCCGTAGGATCGGCACCTGACGGCAAGGCTCGCGTGCTCACCGCGATGAACCAGCAACTCTTTGTGCAGAAGAAGCTGGGCGAGGTGGAGGAATTCTGGTTTGAATCATCGGTCGACAAACGCAAAGTTCAGGGCTGGATCGTCAAGCCTCCGGATTTCGATCCGGCTAAGAAGTACCCGCTGATTCTTGAAATTCATGGTGGGCCCTTCGCTAACTACGGCGACCGCTTCGATACCATCAAGCAGATCTGGGCCGCCAAAGGGTATGTCGTTGTCTACATCAATCCGCGCGGAAGTACGAGCTATGGAGAGGAGTTCGCGAACCTGATTCACCACTCGTATCCAGGGGACGATTTTTTTGATTTGAACTCGGGTATCGACGCTGTGATTGCGAAGGGATATGTCGATGCTGAGAGTCTTTATGTGACTGGCGGGTCGGGAGGCGGGGTGCTCACCTGCTGGATGATCGACCGCACGACCCGGTTCCGCGCGGCTGCCAGTTTGTATCCGGTCATCAATTGGTATAGCTGGGCGCTCACTTCGGACCTGCCGTCGTTCGGCACGCTGTACTGGTTTTCCGGACCGCCCTGGGAGAAGTCCGATGAGTATGTGAAACGCTCTGTTTTGTCGTATGTCGATAAGGTCACCACGCCAACGCTGCTGGCCACCGGTGAGGACGACTATCGAACACCGATTTCAGAGGCGGAGCAATACTATGCGGCGCTCAAGCTGCGCAAAATTGAGTCCGTACTCGTGCGCTTTCCGGGCGAACCACATGGGATGAGTTCGCGGCCGAGCCACCAGATAGCGAAAATTCTGTACGTGTCCGATTGGTTCGATCAGCATCGTAAGAAGTAAGTCACACCACGCGCTCCACGGGTACAACCGTTGCGGCTGTCCCTAGGCTTTCCGTGCCAAATCCGGCGCACCTAAAGAGTTCCGCCTAGAGAGCCTCGCAGGGGTGTGTGCAGTCATCGCCCGATGGCCGCTTCAGGACGCAAATTCTAGGCTGAACTCATAATCGGAGGGAGTTCCCTATATGAGACGTTTACTCAGCACATTATGCGTAATTTCATTTGGTGCAGCCATGACGCTATCGGCAGCTGCGCAGACAGGCTCAAATGAGAGCAGCACGACTTCCGGAAAACAATCCGCCGGGATGGGCGACACTGACAGTACTTTCGTAAAGAAGGCTGCGCAGAGCGGCTTGGCTGAAGTCGAACTTGGGCAGCTCGCGACCCAAAAAGCCTCCACCGAAGAAGTGAAAAAGTTCGGGCAGCGCATGGTCGACGATCACACCAAAGCCAACGAGCAGTTGAAGCAAGTCGCGGCGGAAAAGAACATCGACGTTCCGCAGCAGCTCGACGCTAAGGACAAAGCGACGAAAGCACATCTAGAGAAGCTCTCGGGCCAGCAGTTTGACCGACTTTATATGAAAGACATGGTCAGAGACCACCAGAAAGACGTTGCCGAGTTCGAGCGAGAGAGCAAAATTGTTGCGAAAGATCCTGCCATCAAGAATTTCGCCCAGCAGACGCTTCCAATCCTAAAGGACCACTTGAAAGAAGCGGAGAAGATTGCTCCGAAACAACAGCAAGCGGAGCGCACGTCCGGCCAGTAACGCTTAGGTGCTGCTTGGACGGCGAGTGCTGATGACATCGACGATTGCAGTAACCAGGCCAGGGATGCTGAACTCCCTGGCCGCGATGTCTACCGGAAGTCCAAGTTCGCGAAGCGTAGCGGAAGTCACCGGGCCGATAGAGGCAGTTTGGATTCTGTCGAGTAGTTTCGGCTTGTGTCCAGTCCCCAACAATTGCACGAAGTTTTTCACCGTCGAGGAACTGGTGAAGGTCACCACGTGTGGACTTTTTGCCGGATTTTTCAGCGCAGCCTGGAGGCGTCGCCTCGACGTTTCCGGCACAACCGTTTCATAGGCTTCGATGACGTCCACGTGAGCGCCGGCCTTCCGCAACTCGCGTGGAATTACGTCGCGGGCAACTTTGGCGCGCACCAGCAGGACGCGCCTGCCTTTCACTTTGCCCTTGAGGCTGCGTACGACCGATTCCGCGACATACTCCTTGGGAACGACATCCACTTCCCATCCGCGCTGCTCGATCGACTTTTTCGTGGCGGGACCAATGGCGGCGACGCGCAGGCGGGATCGCCCGTTCTTTTGGATCCGAAGTTTTGCGAGCCGCTTCCACATCGCGTCCACCCCGTTCACGCTCGTCAGGATCAGCCAGTCATAGCTGTCCAGATTTTTGAGCGCCGAATCGAGAGGACGAAAAGAAGTCGGCTTGCGAATCTCGATGAAGGGAATTTCGAGCACTTGCGCGCCGAGCCTTCTGAGTTCGCCGGAGAGTGAACCCGCCTGGTGGCGGGCGCGGCCCACAAGCACCCGGATTCCGGTGAGAGATCGCTTCCTCGTGAATTTTGCCTTCGCTCTCATGATTCGGGCGCGGCTACTACGTCTCCTTCTTCAAACCGAGTCCGTGTTCGCACATCAAGCCCGCAGTGCCGGCCACTGCCGTATCGGATGCGACACTGAGCGAATCGATGATCTGCTGCTGCTCTTTTCTGGTGCGGTTCTGGCTCAGCTTGAACTTTGCGTCAAGCTTGGTCACAGCTATTTCGAATCCCACAATATGATTGAGCAATCGCTGACGATAGGCTTCACTCAGGCTGGCCCACTGCTGCTCGTAACTCGCTTCGAATGTCGGGATCAGGTCGTGCAGTATGTTGAGCAAGTGCTCTGGTTCGGTGAATGTCTTCGCGGTGCCGTAGGTGTGAACCGCACCGTAGTTCCACGTGGGAACAGCTTCCTGTGTATCGTAATTCGAGGGCGAGATGTAGGCGTGCGGACCGTGGAAGATCATCAGGCAGGTCGGTTCGTTTTGCAGATATCGCCAGTGCGGGTTGGCCTTGGCGACGTGACCGCGGATGGTGAGATGATCACCGGATTCACGGATTACCACCGGAACATGCGTGGCGAAGGGGCCATCGTCTGTTGCGGAGACCAGAATGGCGAATGGGTGGGCCCGCATGAAGGCCAGAGCTGTGGCACGATCTTCGACGCGGAAATGTTCGGGGATGTACACAGTCGTTTCTTGTTTAAAGTCTTGACCCACCACCGGGAGCACAGAATTTCACGGAGGAGTTCTCTGTGCTTTTCTGTGTCCCTGCGGCGAAATATTTTGCCGTCATCCTAGCGATCGCTCACGGTTGCGGCGGAACGGCAAGCCTGCGGCCGTACACGGCTTCGAGAATAGCATCGCCGCCGCGTTTCAGCAGCGACGCTCCGGCTTCGTTGCCGAGTTTTTCGGGATCGGAGCCGTCGCGAGAGTCGCGCAACAACCTCGTACCGTC
>Ga0126381_100010056_pt1 | contig 10631 bp, 16 predicted proteins | sample PanSoiMetPlot_28_FD_96465 | JGI IMG/M metagenome (GOLD analysis project Ga0126381, IMG submission 96465) | Tropical forest soil microbial communities from Panama - MetaG Plot_28 | ecosystem: Environmental > Terrestrial > Soil > Tropical forest > Bulk soil | place: Panama | collected 2016-02-17
AGGTCGCCTGCTGGTCTCCCAAAATCCCTGCAATGGGTACATCCCGTATCGACCCTTCGTTCGCTAACTCATATGTTTCGCTGCTCGAAAGAATTCTTGGCAGCATTGCCTCCGGAATTCCAAACGTTTCTAGAATCTCACGGTCCCAAGACAAGGTTTCAAGATCCATCAGTTGTGTACGGCTGGCGTTGGTCGCGTCAGTTATGTGAATGCCGCCATTTGGGCCGCCGGTGAGGTGCCACACCAAGAACGTGTCCATATTGCCGAAGATGACGCCGCCCGCTTCGGCATGTTCGCGGGCCCCCTTTACGTTTTCGAGAATCCAGCGGATTTTCGACTCGCTGAAATATGTCGTGAGCGGTAGACCAGTCTTGACGCGGAATCTGTCCTGTCCCCCAGATTTCGCCAGCTCGCTCACATACTCAGCAACGCGCGTGTCCTGCCAGACAAGCGCATTCGTGACCGGCTTGCCTGTCTTGCGGTTCCATACGACAGTGGTCTCGCGCTGATTGGTGATTCCAATCGCTGCTAGGTCACCAGGGGCACAAGCCGCCTTTTCTCATAGCCTCTCCAATCACCTCGCGCGTGTGCTCCCAGATCTCTTCAGGGTTGTGCTCGACCCAGCCGGGTTTGGGACAAATTTGCGCGTGTTCTTTCTGCGAGACTGTTACGATGCGCCCCAAGCGGTCAAACACGATAAACCGCGTGCTGGTTGTGCCCTGATCGACTGCTCCGCTGTAGTCTGGCAATTTTGTTCCTCCTAACATATTTCTTTTATGGTTGCCGGCGTTCCCTGGGATCTTTCGACACCCATGCCACGTTCAGTCAGCGCGTATTGGCCACTCGCTGAAGATGGATTGGCTTTGCGGGACAACCCCGCTGTTTCGAACAAATGATCGATCTTCTTAACGTGTTCCGTAATTGCTCCTTGGGTGTATGCGCTCGTCCAGCCCAACTCGGCCGCCATCAGAGAGCCGACTGCCGGAGCAGCCTCGATGGCGTCGCTCCAGGAATAAAACTGCATGCCCAGTCTGCGTGCAAGAACGTCCTCAATCGTGCACGCCATCTCGTGGCGAACGGAATAAACCACCTCCGCACAACTCGCTCCTCCACCCTCCAGAATCGGCTGCATCAGCGCGGTGTTCTCACTTGCAAGCGCAAGAACATGCTGCGACGCAATCCCAAATTTGCCCGCCAGATGACGCGCAGTTTTTTCGCAAACACTGTACTGCCGGCAGAGCTTCCTCCAGTAGTCATCGGTGAAGTCCTGGCCGCCGAACAGAACATGATTGCGAGTTCGAGAATCGGTTCGCGGCACCCCGAGTGCTTGCTGCACACGATGAATCGTGTCTTCCGCCATCGCGCGGTGCGTAGTCCACTTCCCGCCCATGATGCTGATGAGGCCTCTGGCAGGATCGATCTCAATCACATCATCGCGAGCCAACATTTTTGTATCGACTTCGTCCGCCGATGCTACCAGTGGCCGCGCACCAGCGAAGCCACTGACGATATCCGCTGGGGAGACGGGGCTTGCCAGGTATTGATTGAGATGCCGGAGCAAGTACTCGACATCTTCTTTGGTCACTACCAGTTCGTCTTCCGGTGAAACCTCTTCATGTGTAGTTCCGACCAGCAATCTGCGTTGCCAAGGGATCGCGAAAAGAACGCGCCCATCCTCCGTCTTGGGGATGAGCAGCGCATCTTCGGTCGGGAAGATAGCGAGCGGCAGAAGTATATGCGCGCCCTTACTGGGGCGTATTCGCTTGTGTAAGGAAGGATTCGCGAGTTGACGAACCGAGTCCGAGAAGATTCCTGTGGCGTTGACGAAGGCTTTCGCGTTGACCGTAAACGCTTGGTCGTTCTGGTAGTTCTTCACTCGCGCGCCATAAATCTTCCCATTCGCATCACGCAAGAAATCGGTCACCCTGGCGTAGTTCAAAGCATTTCCGGCGGCGGCGGTGAACGTCTGCGCGGGGCAAGGTTGTACCGCGCGTTATCGAACTGACCATCGGAGTACGCCACGGAGCCTTTCAACCCCTCTTCGTTCAACTCCGGCATCCGTTCCAATGTCTCGTCTCGCGATAGGAACTTGCTCCGAGAGATGCGGCCAGGTCCCGGAAGCCAGTCATAAATCTTCAAGCCTATGTCGAGGTAGGCGACCTCTATCCAGCCGTAGCTGGGCACTAAGAATTCCGACGTTCTGGCGGCGCGTTTTCCCGCATCCGCACCCGCTCGTGCAACGCGCGCACCAGCACGTGGTACTCCTGAATGTCAGCGCCCCTAATAGCTTCTTCGAGGTACCGGACTCCCCCATGCATGACCTTGGTTGCCGCACTGGACGTGGCACCTGCAAAGTCACCCGCCTCCAGCAGAACCGTTCGGATCCCCCGCAGTTGTGCGTCGAGCGCGCAAGCCGCGCCGGTTGCACCGCCGCCAATCACGCATAGATCGAATTGCTGTCCCGAAATGTTCTGTAATTCTTCGGATCTGCCCTTCATGTCGTCCTCATGAGTCAAAAGGTGACCTTGGTCCTGAACCCCAAAACTGGCGCATTCGACAACGTTGGATTTCCTCCTACGCCGACGTAATACTGAAAGACTGGTTGCAGCAGGAAATATGGGGTCACCTGCAGGGAATAATTCAATTCAAATGCTTTTTCGGAACCGAGACGAGGTGCGCCCAGCAATTCACCAAAATCTCGGAATGGATCACTGATCTTGCTGTACACGAAAGCGCAGGCAACACGGTCTTTGTTGCGGCGAGCAAACGGCGCATTGAAGCGCGTACCTAAGTTCTGCTCCAGCCAGAAGGAGTCCAGACGCGTGGTATGCGCGCTCACCAGATCGCTTGGGCTGGCAAGGGTCCCAACCTTGCCGCCTAAGTTGACGCCGGATTGCCAGAGTCCCGTGGCGTGAAACCTGAGTCCTTGCCATTGCATGAGTCTGTCAACATTAATGTCGATGGTTCCACGGATTCGCTCCCATCCTCCTTGTGTCTGCTCCAGGCCGCCGCTCGGGTTAGCCAGCATATCGGAGATATAGAAGAAGTCGAAGGTGACGCCCTTTTCGGCGAGGGCACTCCGCTTGCCTTTCCAGTCTCCGAGGAGATACTGGCGTGATTGTGAATGGAATAAAGGCAAGGGAAGGTCGGGTGGCGCAATTTCGGCCTGCGCCGACACGGAGCGTGCCAGCAACGCAAACATGAGCACACTCAACAGATCGCTTCGTCTGTACCACCAAAATTCAACACAACGCTTTAGGCAATTTATCGCGCTGCTCCAGGAAAGAATTTCGCTACTCGTTCGAAGCTGGAATTCGTGAAATCGAGTCGCATGGCGACATCAGTAAACGCTTTGCCAAACCGTGGCTAGAGTCAACATAGAACGGCAAGACGGTTTTTGCTGGAGGATGTCACGGAGTCAATGTCTGAGACTCTGATATCACTCGCGAGTGTGCGTCATGCGTGCGTCGTGATTTTGTCAAAGCGTGGTCCAGGCGACAACGCGCGGCACCTTTCGACTGCTTTCGCGTTCAGATTGCTGCGAAGGCGAAGCGTGCCGTTTGGCATCGTTCCTGCATAAGAAATAGAAGGTTTCGTCCGTACAGGAATCAGGCATGACTGAAAAGTTCAAAAGCCTCGAGCGGGATAGGCTTGGCCACGGCAAAGCGCTTTGTTCAAGAAGGCATGGATCACGTTTTCATCACCGGCCGCTGAAAAGAGGCGTTGGATGCGGCCGTTGCCGACATTGGCTGCTGCAAAGCCACAGCAGTTGTCTTCGATTACGGCGCTCCAGTCGGTCTTCGACTCGCACTTGCACATCCGGAACGCGTGTCGGCGATCATTTCGCAGAACGGAAATGCCTACGAAGAAGGTTTGAGTCAGGGTTGGAATCCCATTCAGAAGTATTGGAAAGCGCCTACAGCCGAGAATCGTGCTGCGCTTCGAGACTTTCTCACGCCGCAGGCCACCAAATCGCAGTACTTGTATGGCGTTCAGGACGAGACCTCAGTGGCGCCGGAATCCTACACCCTCGATTCGGCCCTGCGGGCTAGGCCCGGGAATGACGAGATTCAGCTCGACCTTTTCCTGGACTACGCAAGCAATGTCGCCCTGTACCCGAAGTTCCAGGAGTATTTCCGAGCGAAGAAGCCGCCGTTGCTCGCGGTCTGGGGTAACGATCCGTTCTTTTTGCCGCCAGGCACAGAGGCCTTCAGGCGTGACAACCCGAATTGCGAAGTTCAGTTCTTTGATACCGGACACTTCGCACTCGAAACACACGCCCAGCCAATCGCGAGCGCGATCCAAGATTTCTTGGATCGAAACGTGCGCGGGCAGGCAAAGGCTGCCTGAAACGGGCGAGGTTCGGCATGCAAGAGACGCGGTTCGATCCCGACTATTGGATTCATTGGAAAGATAAGTGGGAGAAGATTTGAGGCGGCAGTATATGTGAGCAAGATGAAATCAACTTCATAACCTGAGCTATGAGAATCAAAGAGCTAATCGAAACAGCTACTAAGGCACTCCGCAGCGGAACGAAGAGTGAGTGTCGGCATCGATCCATCGTTTTTGACTCAATCACGGACCTATCGGACGCGCTGCATAGAGCTAGAGAAGCTCACTCGGAGTTCGAGCGGGGCCTCGGAGCTCCGGATTACAACTGGCCCTTGTGGTATGCCGCTTATATAGCGATCGAACAAGGGTTGGTGGAAAAGTCGGCGTCCAAACTCGCTGGCTCCGAAATCGAAGTTTAGCCCCGGTCCAGAAACGCGCCAGCTCTTAGAGTTGTTAGCTTTGTCCATCTGAGGCCTATGGCGATTAGCGTGACGTACTTGGATGAAAATCTCTTAGTTAGGCCATGGGCTAGACAGTTCAGAAATATCTCGACAAAGCTAATTCAGTGTGGCATAAATTGGCAGTCACGTTCGCCTGGCCGCGCCAGCGCACAATAGTTTGTCGCATGTTGCGATACTTTGTCGCCACGGCCACTCTCTTCTATTACTCAAGAACATCGCTTCAGCCAGCATTCGCACAGTCCTGGGAGGCTCCTCCCTCTGAATGGAAACAAATCGCACCACAGGGACGGCAAACGGTCCTGTGCAATTCACAAAGGCAAGTCCAGCACGGACGCGGCGAACAGAATTGGGATTAGTAAAACAGTAAAACAGCCAGATCGGCGCAGGCACGTAACACTCGAGGACACCTGACGCAACCCTCCTGTGTTCGGACGGCCGGATTCTTCTATGACGAAAGCGCACACATTTCCGACGATTGACGAATATTTGCGCGAACGGCTCATGCCGGTAGAGGGAGCGATTCCCCACATAGCGGGAATCGACATGTACGGAAATTCCATCCCAGCCGGGACCGTGGGCGGCGACCTGTTTGAATACATCGCCTTGGAGGCCAACTCCATGGCAGAAAAAAAAAGAAAAATCGTACTTCAGAGGGAAAAGTACGTTAGTGATAAAGCCAGATGAACCCAATGCAGCCCAACACTAGAATTAATAAGCTCACACAGATCACGAACGTGGCATCCCCTTGTCCTCTGCTTCTTTTTGGAGCTGATTCAAGGTAGCGAATGGCTTCGTGTATCTCTGCGTCGGTAAGCTCTTCGATATTCCACTTCGATTCGCGTTTCTTTGGCATGACGCTTTCCGTTAGTGCATCGGACCTTCGCCGCCTGCTCCCGGTTTGTTGCGAACATTCAAAGGCGGTTCCTTGTGAAACCATTCCCGAAATGGACGGTAATCAAAATCAAGCGCCGCCCCTTGGCGAGCGACGCCTGAACCGCTTTCTCTTGACTACGACTAGTTTACGTGACCGGCCCTTCTAGTGACTTTGCCAATTAGGAACTCCTGCGCTAGACTCGCGCCGATGCGTTCAGCCGTGCCAATCGCGAAGTTCCCGAATACTAGGCCGGCACCACGATTCGATCTGGGATAGTAAAGGTTTGCCAGCCCAGACGATGCCAAATCTCCACCTAAACTGGAGTAGTTCGGCATCCACCTTCCGTTATCTCCTCTGGCGACGAAGGGACTAAACATCGCATGCCGGACTCGAGAACCGGTTGTGCCGGTCCCCTGATAGAAGTAGCGCGGGTCCTGATGCAACAGCGATGACAGTATGGCGCCACCGATCATGATGTCAGAAAAACCATCAGCGGCCGTTGCGCCCAAGCGTTCGCCATACGCCCCCCAACCCTGCCCGTAATTGGGGCTATTTCCAGCCTGTTTGGCACTAGCTACAAGAAACACTCCCGCAGCGGTAACGGGATCGCTAGAGACTTTGAGAGCGAGTTTGAATTTCATCCTCGCAGTAAGGGGTTCAGCATTTGGATCATAGGAAACGTAGAAGTTTGGAATGATTCCGAAAATGCGCTGCTTCTCTTCGGCCTTGAACTGTTCGGTCGCGACCTGCAAGGGATCATAGGTAACTTGGACTGCAGCACGCTCCGTCTCGATTCGAAGTTGGATACCAGCCACGATTTTGAACTCGCCTGGTTCGAGCGTAATGGTGGCTGATTTCCAGTCGGCAAAATTTTTCGCGCTGACGACGATGTGAATTAGCACTCCGGGTGTCACATCGTGAAATTCAAAGAACCCGTTCTCGCTTGTCGCAACCGTGCGGTCGTAGTGGAGGTCAGGGCCTTTGAGCACAACCGCCGCGTTGGGAACCGTATCGCCATTTAGATCCGTGACAGTGCCGATAATGCTTGCACTCTGGCGCGCCGGCGTCTGGGTGTTCTGACCGAGCGTCGGCAGAGAAAGCGTGAATGCCATGCCGGCCACCACCGCCAAATCAATCTGAAAGCGTTTCAACATAGACCTCTCCTACGTGGCACGGCAGGAGCAACCCAGATGCCAAACCGCGAAGGCGCTATCTCGTTGAATTTTCAATGAGCGGTCGGACGTGCCCGTGTCGAAAGCTCAGAGTGGTCGATGTTGATGTCGAAGAAGACGAGATAGTCGTAACTGCTTGTGCAGAATCAAGTCTTAGGGGTGACCGATGTCCAAATTTCGACTCACCCATGACAGTAAAGAGAACTTCAGCGGTTGATCCGTTGGTTCAGATATGAAGCCGAATCCGAAGGCACGTCGATTCGTGTGAAGCGCATCAAGGAGCTCTATGAACTGTGCGGCCAGGTACAGACCAGTATCCGCTGGCTCGAGAAGCCGAGGGACGTGTTCACACATCTGTTACGCCGCGAACCGCGCCGCTACGCATTATAAATCTCAGCCTGTAAGCGATGGTGTCAGCAAGGTCCACGCGCGCGTTTTGGCAAAGCACATGCTCCACGAATTTGGCGAGCAAGACCGTTTTGGCGATAAGGTAGTATTCATCATCAAGCCGAACTGAGGAAGGATGTAACAGTCATTTTGATGTGCAGGGAGCACATCTCGACAGAGCTCACCAGGTGATCATTGATCTGGTTCGTTGGCGTGAATCGACAAAATCTGCTTGCGTTTGCATTGCCAAGCCCAATCTGAGTTTTCCCCAGGATGCGCATCGGGAGGCATAGCAAAGTCGACGGCGGCAAAGGAATCTATCATGTGGCGGAACGTGCTCTCACCCCTTAGTCTTCCTACATTCCAGATACTCGGTTTTGTTCCCACGAGCGTGTCACGGCGCGCTTCGCAGGAGGTCTCACGATCATGAAGGCACAAGTCAAGCTCGGCCGAATCGCCGGCATTTCGATCGGTCTTCACTACAGCTGGTTCATCATCGCCTTGCTGATAGTGCTTTCTCTCGTCCAACATTTCCATTCGGTCGAGGCACAGTGGAGCAGCACGATGGTATGGATGGCCGCGGTAGTCACGGGCCTGTTATTCTTCGCCGCTCTCCTGCTCCACGAACTCGCGCACTCCCTCGTGGCGAAAACGCGAGGCCTGCGCGTTCGTGCCATTACGCTCTTCGCCTTAGGTGGCGTGTCGCAGATTGAAACGGAAGCATCGGACGCCAAATCCGAATTCTGGATTGCGATCGCTGGTCCACTTACGAGTGCCGTGATCGGCCTGGTTCTCGTGGTGATCGCTTGGGTGAATGGTTGGAAGCTGGGTACCGAACCCGCCCTGCCTGTCATCTCTGTGCTGGTCTGGCTCGGGTATATCAACATCACGCTGGCCTTATTCAACATGATTCCGGGCTATCCGCTGGACGGCGGGCGCGTCTTGCGGGCCGTGATCTGGTGGATCACTCGCAATGCCGACCGCTCCACGAGACTCGCCGCACAAGTCGGCCAAGCGGTCGCTTTTCTATTTATCTTGTCGGGCTTATTTCGATTCTTCGTAGGGGCAAACTTCGGCGGACTGTGGCTGGCATTTATCGGTTGGTTCCTGCTCGATGCTTCCCGTTCCAGCTACATTCAGGTAGAGCTGATGGCGGGGCTCCGGAACCGACGCGTCGCCGACCTCATGGAGCACGACTGCGGTACCGTGGAAGGTCACTTAAGCTGCAGGATTTTGTCGACGAGTATGTGTTGCGTACCGGACGTCGCTGTTTCGTCGTCATACAAAATGACCGCGTATCCGGACTGATCACGCCCCATGAGGTAAAGAAAGTCGATCGCGACAGCTGGTCGCAGACTAGAGTGCAAAGCGTGATGCGCCCCCTCGGTCAGATGCGCACTGTTGCACCGGAAACTCCCGCGATCCAAGCACTTGAACTGATGGCCCGCGAAGACATAAACCAACTGCCGGTCATCTCCGACGGACACCTCCAGGGGCTGATCACCCGCGGTCATGTCATGCGCTTTCTTAAGACTCAGGCAGAACTGCAGCATAGCTAAGCTCAGCTAATACGGTGGCCTGCTTCAATGCGTTGGCAACAAAGCTGGATATGGAAACCGATTCTAAACACGAACACTCGGGGCACGGTACTAGGGACCATATGCAAATGCATCAAGCCGAGGCTCGGCCAAATGTACAGGCGCATTCAGGCCACAATCACCATGCCGGGCACCCTGTGGCCGTGTTTCGGGATAAGTTTTGGCTGAGCTTGACGCTCACGATTCCGGTTGTCGTGTGGTCGAGTGAAGTACAGCACTGGCTTGGCTATCGCGCCCCCAGTTTTCCGGGATCGCGACTGATCCCCGCCATTCTGGGTACTATCGTCTTCGCGTACGGCGGCAGTGTTTTTATTCAGGGAGCACGGCGAGAGCTTTCCGGCCGCCAGCCAGGCATGATGACGTTGATCAGCCTGGCTATCGTGGTCGCTTTTACCGCCTCCCTTGCTGCGACTCTTGGTGTTTTCCAAGTTGACGTCTGGTGGGAGCTGGCAACACTGATCAGCGTAATGCTTCTAGGCCACTGGCTAGAGATGAACGCCACTGCCCAAGCCCAAGGTGCTCTCGGCGCGTTGGCCGCGCTCCTGCCAGACAGCGCGGAGCGAGTAGCAGAGTCAGGTATCGAAAAAGTACCACTCGCGGAGTTACGTGTAGGCGATGTCGTCCTTGTGCGGCCCGGATCTCGTGTGCCTGCGGATGGCACGGTATTGGAGGGAACGGCGGACGTCGATGAGTCCCTGCTCACTGGTGAGTCGCAGCCAATTTCTAAAGCGCCAGGCGCCTCAGTGGTAGGTGGAACGGTTGCTGCAGGTGGAAGTCTTCGGGTGCGCGTGAGAGCCGTCGGGGAACAGACGGCACTCTCGGGCATCATGAGGCTAGTCGCCGCTGCGCAGGCTTCGGGTTCTCGGGCACAAGCTCTGGCCGACCGCGCCGCAGCGCTCCTTTTCTACATTGCGGTTGCCTCTGGCACCATGACCGTTGCCTACTGGTGGCTGGCAGGCGATAGACAGCACGCACTCATCCGTGCAGCCTCGGTACTGGTCATTGCCTGTCCGCATGCACTTGGGCTGGCAATTCCCTGGTTATTGCGATTTCAACGTCCCTCGGCGCGCGAAATGGTTTGCTCGTGAAAGATCGCCTGGCACTCGAACGGTCCCGCAATTTGGACGTGGTGATCTTCGATAAGACGGGAACACTCACCCGTGGGGCTCCTGTCCTTTCGGGAGCTGCGGTTGCCAAGGGTGTGGATGAAAGAGAAATGCTGGGACTTGCTTCAGCAGTGGAAGCAGATTCGGAACAGTCCGACGAAGGTCGGCAGGGTCTGGGAAGCTCACGCCGACTGATGTAGCACATCGGACTCAGACTGAATTGTCAGAACCGAAGAGATAAAAGAAATAAGACGTTTTCCGCTTCCAGCCCAGTCCCGTTTCACCCTGCCGCTGCTCGTTTTTTCGGCGGTCTGGCACCCTCGTGCTCTGGTCGAAGAGCTGGTTCAGCGTACCATCGGTCCTTAGGTACTATCTTGGCCTGCTCCCGGTCACCCTCGTAAGCCGGCGTCATGATCTGTACTCCAAATTCGTTGAAGACATCGAGAATATTGCTGTGCAGCATCGTATATAGCTCATTCATAGACCGCGGTTCATTAGTGTTAACCCTACTCAATTTGTACAAAACGAGTTCACACATATAATGCCGCGCATTGTTAACGATAGTGCCGTATGGGCTTGCAGGCATGTTCCCCGGCCGTCACGATTTGCCGCCAGACAGTCGCCAATCTCAATCGGCTATCAGACCCGGCGGAGTGCCTGCTCACCAATGGATCGAAAGTCACTCTCGCCCCATTGATTGC
>Ga0126381_100010057_pt1 | contig 10630 bp, 15 predicted proteins | sample PanSoiMetPlot_28_FD_96465 | JGI IMG/M metagenome (GOLD analysis project Ga0126381, IMG submission 96465) | Tropical forest soil microbial communities from Panama - MetaG Plot_28 | ecosystem: Environmental > Terrestrial > Soil > Tropical forest > Bulk soil | place: Panama | collected 2016-02-17
CGATCAGCGACCTTGCGCAACTGGTCTAGCTCTGCCGGTGTGAGTAGGACTTGAACCCTGCTGCTCTTGCTCATGCCCATTCCGTTCGTACACTGTCACCGTCGTAGGTGATGTAGGCGACTGGCCGAAGTTCGTCGGTCAGGTCGAACACAGCGACCGATCCGAAGCGCTCAGCTAGTTCGATGGGGTCGAAGTCTGTCGAGCGGAACTGCGCGAGCCGTTCGTCGGACTCAAGCGGGGTGGCGATGTATGTATTAGCCATACCCGTATAGTACACCCTGACCAGTCATAATCAAGGGTCTAGAGTGTTAAGCCGTTACTACTTGAAACCGGCCCTGCTGTGATAATCACTCTGGGGTGCCGTCAGTACCCGAACGGCTAGCAACCATCGAAGCCCGTCAGGCGCAGGTCATCGTGCGCGTCCAAGACCTCTATGACCAGGTGAACGGGACGGGTGGGGTTGGTTGGCCGCAATCCATTCGGGGTAGGCTTCATGCCGTGGAAGGTTTGCAGGCGGCTGCCGCCTCCCTCGAAAAGTCTGCGCGCGACATAAGCAGGGCGAGGGCGAGGCGCTTGGACACCTGGCTACAGGTCGTTATAGCCGTCACTGCCCTGATCGTGGCCGTAACCTCGATCGTCGGCGCCTACGCCGCTTTGTTCTAGGTCAGGGACTTGACCCGGAGCGAATCCAGGGCAACAAACAGCCGCGACGCATCGTAAGCCCCGCTCCCGGCTTTGTAGCGGTCGGTGAACTGCCACCCCACCACACTGCTCCCGTGCCCTACACGATGCCTCAGGGCGGTGTACGAGGCCTGTAGAACCCTTAGCCGCTTTAGGTCTGGCACGGCCTCAAGCAGACCCTGGACGAATCCGGTGTACGAGTAGAGCAGCGGCGACAAGCCCTTGTCCTCTAAGACCTTTGCGCAGCTGTCCACCCGTGCGGCCACCTGAGCAAACGACGCCCCATCCCTGACCTCGGAGTCGATCCACGGCTGTAGGTCTCCGACCTTGACGCTGGCGTGTTCGAGGAACCATTCCGCCTCGTTCTTCGCCGACAGCGGGTGCAGGAACAGATACCCGCCGAACGGCACCTTGTATTTCTTCGCCATAGCTCGGTGGGCGGTGTAGGTGCCGTCGTAGAAGTTGTCGGCCTCGGTGCACTTACAGACCAGCGCCATCGGATTCGCCGCCCGGAAGTCAGCGTCAGAGATTGGGTTGTTGTTGCTCACGTCGATGACGACCGGCTTACGTGCGGCCAGGGGCCGTAGGTAGTTCGCTGGTTGTGGGAAGACCACTAGCCCACCACCCCTCTTATCGGTGTTTCCTGAGAACCGAAGACAAGTCTCGGCCTCGTACTGGCCCGGACGGTCCGCCCTGTCCTTGCTTCCGCTCTATGTTCCGTTCGTGTGCCATTGCGGCTACGAACTGTCCGGGTGGGCTTTTGATCGTGGCGCCGGTGCCGCTGCTGCTTAGCGCGTTGAAGTGCGCGTTGACCTGCGTCGAACTCAGAACCGATGGATACATGGAGACGCAAGAGATCGTGGCGCCGTTGAACGGCTGCTGCCCTGGGGTGGTGTTGTTCTTGAAAGCGCCGATCTCGTACTCGGACCCCGAACCGCCCACCGATCCGGAACCCGTCGTGTTCTGCACCTTCTGGACCGCGTTTTCGTACAGGGTCTTCGTGGTTCCGTTCAACGTCACAACGTAATGTCTCGCTGTGCCGTCGTTCGGCATCGCATACCCTGATGCCCAAAGAACGGATGTCCCGGTCAGGTCGATACCTAGCTGACGCGATGGGTTCAGAAAGATCCCGTAACCGCTCGTTCCATCAAAACCCTTTGCCATCACGAACGGCGAGGTTGCCGTCGATGACGTATAGGCAAGCACGAATTCCCAAGAGACCGTTGTGCTGTTGATGAACCCGGCCGGGTCAGGGATCGAGATGTATCCCCCCGCGCTGATAGTAATCCCCTTCGGTTGACCGGCGAACCCCGTATTAACGCTGTACGTGATCGTGGCGTGCGCGGTGCCCGTGAATCCGTGCGAGCCCTGGTCGGTGAAGTTCCCTGAGGTTTCGTTCAACAGGAACAGGAAGTTAGGGCTGTCGGCAAGGCAGACGGATTGGTAGCTCATCGCGACACACCAGGTTAGTAGCCGTATGGCGGTGGCGGCGCCGACTGGTCTACGTCCTCTGTGCCGTACTGGTCGAAGATCAACGTCACGTCGGCGTTTCCGCCGGCCATGACAGCGGTGATTCCTCCACGGCAAATCACACCGTAGAAGAAGTTCCCAGTCGCTGAGCTGTCGATCTTCGCCACGCTCGTGCTGTTCGTCGTCGTTGACTGGTTCGTGTCGAAAATCTGCACGGTTGACGCGGCGGCGGCGGTGTTCACGACCACTGCGATCAGGTCGGCTGGACCTTGTGAAACCGGGACGGTGCTAGCTGTGGTGATGTTGCGATAAAGCCACGGCATGGCGTTAGACGATCAACGCGAACAGGTTGGCCTGGGACACCGTGGACGTTGCAGCGCCGCCCGTCACCGTCACCGTCAAACAGTAAGACGTTGTGGTGAGCGCGGTGCCAGCGGCGGTGTTCGTGTCGAACCCCTGAATGTCCTGCGAGAGCAGGTTGCCGGCTGCGACACCACCTGTTAGGGCGCCTGAGGTTGCGATCACGGTTCCCGCTCCCGCTGACGTGCCGGTGCGAAGTCGGACGGTGATCGCGGTGCCTGACGTGCCGACGGTTAACGAGGCACCCCCGGACAGCCAAATGCCGGACACGATCGTCAACGCGGTGTTCAGACCGGTGATCTGACAGACGACGGTTTCGGCGTTGGTTGCGGGTGAGCCGACGACGGTGTTCGAGCTGGCGACTCGTGGACTTAGGTCTTGCGCTAGTGCGGTGAAACGGATCAGTTCGGCGGGCACTTACATCGACCTCCTAGTGTGTTTTTTCCAGCCTTTCCGGCAGAAGACCGCCGGCCGACAGGATCATGCCGCGCGCCCATCTGTCGCGAACGTGGCCGCTCATGGACGCTAGACCCTCGATGTTTTCCGTTTGACGGGTGTTGGCGCAATCGAGGCATTTGCCGCGCCACGAGATTTGTCCCGCCTCGGTTTCGTGTTTACCGCAGACGCGGCACCACGTTGGTCTATTGGACGGCATTCCGTTTTGGACTATCGCATAGCGCCCGGAACGTTTTTGTTTTGGGGGAGCACCTACCCCCCTGTGCCCAAACCTACCTAACTGGCCGGTCAGGCTCTAGCGTCCTTCGCGTATGAGTAACCGAGCAGGAGGCGTTATCTAGTGGCAAAGACTCCACAGCAGGCAGCTGCTGCTTGGGATGCCTCGACCGCGACGGGCCAGCAGGCATGGCTTGCGGGGTTGCAGGGCACCACCAAGCCGATCGTTGCCGCCGCTGTAAACAACCGTGCGGTCATGCAGGCGAACTTCGCCAAAGCAACCGCCCCCGGTGGTAGCTGGCAGACCAGGCTTGAGGCCGTTGGCGATTCGGGCATCAAGGCTGCTGCTGCTGCGAAGGCCAATAACTACTCAACGGGCGTGACGCAGGGACAGCCGAAGTTCCTCACGGCTATCACCAAGATCATCGCTTACGAGCAGGCAGGGCTTCCGACGATCTACGCGATGCCGTCAGGCACCACGGCGGCGGGAATCGCTCGCGCGTCGGCGTGGATCACGTATATGGCCGCTGGCAAGGGCCAGCTCGGAGCGTAGACCTCATGGGACGCGCACTTGTTTGCACCACTGCGAGCAAGGCGAACACCACTGGAGGCACGTTTGCCGACTCGCTCTCAGCGAACGGAACCGATTCTCTAGCGGTGCCGTACTTCGCGAACGGTCAGGCGAGGATCGTCAACATGTGGGGAATCGACTCTGACTCCGTTGCGGAATTCCAGGTCATCTCTACAAAGCCGCAGTCAACGCATGACCAGTCGCACGGTCTCCGTCTGCAAGTCCCGGCAACCCTTCCGGGCGGTGCTGCGTCGGTGGCCGGCCATAACCTGCTCGGCGGCTACGGCCACGTTCAGGTCTTCCCGAATGACACCCTTACGGTCCAGGTGACTTCGACGGCGGGTGACGATGTTGTCTTGTCGTACAACACCCTCTTTGATGACCTTCCAGGTGTCACGTCAAACAGCGCCTTCGCTAGCCCTTCGACGGTGGAGGCTCTGAGGCTGTCCACTGTCGGGATCAACTCGCAGGCTCAGGCCAGTGGTACGGCGGGCGCGTACGGTACAGCCCGTGCGTTCAACGCCGACGACGACCGCCTTCACGGCGGCACGTGGTATGCGATCCTCGGCTGGACGGTTCAGACGGCCGTTACGTCGATCACTCTGACTGGCCCGGATTGGGGCGGACAGCGGATCGGCGGGCCGGCAGGAGTGCTGACGCTCGATAACAGCGCTTGGTTTATGGATCAGGCGTACAAGTACCAGAACGCGGCGATCGTGCCGTGCTTCAACTCTGCGAACAAGGCGGCGATCAACGTGCAGGTAGCCGATGGCGAGGCGTCCACGACGCCGAAGATCGACTTCCTCCTGTACGAACTGACCGGCTCGCCGGTGGGGAGCTAACATGGCCGACCTTCTCGCAGACGGCCTCTCGGTTGGTGTGCGTCAGGCCGCAGACGGCCAGGGATATGAGTTCGGCGCCACCTACGGCGGTGTGTTCGTTCCGCTCGCCTACGTCAAGGCCGGCGGGCTCGAAGCTGACCTACAGGCGGCGAAGCAGGCTGCGACCGACGCGCAGCAGTCGCAGACACAGGTAACACCTCAGTAGCGTGGCGGTAGAGACACTCGAGATTGCGTCCCTCCCTAGCGGAGGGGCGCCGATCTCGTACACCGTCTCCGGTGACCAGGTGTTCGACCTGATCGGTGTCCGGGCGGTCTTCGACGGAACCGGGGCGGGCGGAAACTTCCTACCCTGCGTCCAGATCAAATCAGCGGCAGGACATATCCTTTCTCAGTCGATCGGGAGTTCGGTTACTGCCGGTGGTTCGGCAGACGTTTCGTTTGCCCCCTTTCTGAGAAGCACAGGCGGCGGAGGCGGAACCGGGACTATCTCGGATATCACCTCAACGGACGGTTCGGTGACGATCACGAACCCGACCGGCCCGACCACCGATCTTTCCGCGCACGGAATCCAGTTCGCGGCCGGCTACTACAACTCCAATTCGCTGACTGTCGGGTCTGGTTCTAGCGCGAACTTTCATATCAACCACGTCTTCGGCGCGACCCCGCTCAACCTTGCTACACCCTTCGCCCCGACGATCGTGACGACAGGGGTTTATGCGTTCACAGTGGATATTCAGTCCACGACGAATCTCGCCGCCGGACGGTCATCAGATGCAGTGCTCAGCTTGAACACTCCGCAGGTCACCAGTATCGAAAGCTACGTAACGGGGCCGACGGGCGGGGCTCTGGTTGCCTTCGGATTGGCGGGAACATCCTTGATGTCGGCAGGCGATAACCTAACTGTGTCGATGGGGAACTTCGACACCGTAAACGTCACCTACCAGATAATCGCCATGACCGTCCAAAGGCTTACCTAGGATCCGCTTGTGGCCGCGCCGCAACAAGCCCCGCTCCCCCCTAGCTTTGTTCTCGCCTCGGGAATGCAGGTGGTTTTGACCGCGATCGACGCCACCACCGGGAATCTGGTTGCGGGTGTGAACCTGTCGAACATCTCGATATCGGTGGACACGTCGAACAGTCCCGATCAAAACACCGTAGGTGTGGCCGCTCCGATCCTGGTGCCTACGACATGAGTTCGAGCGGCGGCGACAAGATCACGATGGAGCAGGCGTGGAACTTCTGGATGACGCAGTACGCCTACCGGAACCCGGCATTGATCTTCCAAGGGCATTTGGCGAAACTGCAACTGGCCCACCTAATGACTTCACGCAGGAAGTGACAGACACCGATGCTCACGAACACCGATAGCGGCCAACCCAACGCAGGCGGACCAGTCAACGGCGATTACGTCGTCACAGGGCAAGAACCGGACATTCTCGTCCAATCAGGTAACCGGGTCGTTCAGGCAATGACCATCTACAGCCGCGAAACGACGTTCGACATCGACTACCAATTCACCATCCCCCTGACCGTCTATAACGGCGAAGGGCCACAAGTCGCAGCGGCAGACCGGGCTAGTTGGTTGCAGACGATCGGCAACCATGAGAACGTCGTGGCGGTGACCGTGGTGCAGGACGTGAACCCGCAAAACCTCTTGCGCGATTACGTCTACGTCACAGTCGGTGATCCTGACTTCGTGCAGACGACACAGACGCGGTTCCTGCTCGACGACGCGAATACCCCAGGTGCGTTTGCGCTGATCGATCAGGCGTACGCGAACCTGACCAAGGCCGGCCAGCCGGGAACCGGGTAAACCGTGCCTCTCGTCCTGGTCGGTATCGGGGTTCTGCTTACCGCATGGGTGGCGTATGCCGCATCACAGCAGAGCCATGCTTGGGCAGATGCACTCGTCAACATGTTTCTCGGCTGGCTCATCAAGCTACCGGTGATCGGGGAAACCGCTGCTTCGCTGATCGTCAAGTGCGCAACCTGGGTAGCCGCGAAGCTAGGCAACGTCTTCATCGGGCTTGAACAGCCGGTGGTCAACTGGCTCGGCGCGATCGGTAACTACGTCAAATACGTCAGCAACGCAACCCTCGACGCGCCCGTTCAGCTGCTATCCGCGATCAGATGGCTACTCACGTCAGAAATCCCGCACCTGATCCGTGCCCTGCCTAACTCGGTTACCGCGTTCGTCCATGACATCGGTAAAGAACTCGGCGGACTCGAAAGGCAGGTAGCAAGGGACGTTGCCGGGTTCGCGCGTCTCTCACGGAAGATCGCTCTGGGGATCGTGCTCGGCGCGTTGGCGCCGTTCCTCCTGCCGCTCCACTGGTTGGAGCATGTATGGCGCAAGATCGCTCACGCTGCGGCGGTGGCGGGCGGGATCGCTGAGCCGTGGATATGGACACCGCGACTCCGTAAGGACGTTGCTTCGATCGACAAACGGTTGGGGCAGGTCTACAAACTGCTCGGTGTTACCGCGTTCGCGCTGGTCATGTCGCGAGTTCTGCGGGTAACTACCAAGTGTCTGACTGACGGGAACGTCGGCAAAACCGCACGAGCCCTATGCAAGGCGCCGTCACAGTGGCTCGACGGCCTACTGGCCGGTCTTGCGTTGATCGTCGGGACTATCTCGCTGCCAGCACTAGCACGAGACCTATACAAAACAATGAGCTTTGCAGTTAGTGAAATCGAAGGGTTTTGGAGTAACGATCTAACAGGCATCGAGACCAACCCTGACCTTGGGGAATCCGGCGGACCTAAGTACCTTGACACCGCTGCGTCCATTGCGATCAGCAATCCTGGTTTAGGCGACGTAGCCTAGAACGGCTATGCCGTCACCCACACAGTTCCTCGGAAATACCGTAGGTGAAGCAGCGGCCTTCGCGGCCGGTCTTGCGATAGCGCCCGTCCTTCACCCGATCGTCAAGACCCTAGAAAACGAGGCGTGGCGGCTTGACCCTACATCGCCCCTCAACCCGGACGCTGTGGCGGCGCTCGTGGCGCAAGGCGCTGTCGTGCTTGACACGGGTGCGAGCGAAGCGAACCTAACCGGAACATCTGCCGCGCGGTTCGGGCACTTGGTGACGCTCGCTTTCCGTGCGCCGACCTACGGCGAAGCTCAAGACCTCCGGCGACGGAACAAGATCACTGACGATCAGCTGCGTCATTCGTTCGCCAAGGCACAGATCGAAACGCAGTATTGGGACGCGCTCGCTGACCTAGTTGACGAAAGATTGTCGGCTCAGGCGGTAGCGCTCGGAATCATCCGCTCGATGATCGCCGATCCGGGGTTCTTCCCGGTACAGCTAGACACAGCCGGCGGGAAGGTTCCCGCCTACCCGGTCTCGAACATCGACGCGATCACCGAGGCGGCCGCGTCCGGGTTCGACCAGGAGCGGCTACGGGTGATGGTCGGTTCGATCGGCCGGCCTCCCGGACCCGTCGAGGGCGCTCATGCCCTGTTCAGGGGGCTGATCGAGCAGCCTGACTTCAATCGGCTGATCCTCGAGTCAGACACCCGCCCGGAATGGGCCGAGGTTTTCAGGGACGTTGCCCGCGAGATTCTGACCGCCAGCCAATACGCCGAACTTGAACTGCGCGGCTTCCTTACGACCGCCCAACGCAGGACGCAGACGCAGAAGCACGGGATGAGCGATGCAGACTCCGACCTGCTCTACAACGTCCTCGGACGGTCGATCCCCGAACACCAGATAGTCACCGGGGAGGCTCGCGGAGGGGTGTTCGAGGGGCCGATCGACACGATCCCGAAAGCCTTTCTGCAATCCCTGCAACGCGGCAACCTGCGGCCCGAGTATTACAACCTCGCATACGCCAACCGCTACTCGTACCCGTCCGCGTTCGTGCTTCGTTCGCTGGCGACTTCCGGTGAGATCACCGAGGCCGAGGCGGAAACGCTGCTGCTGCAAATCGGCTGGCCGCCCGAACTAGCTAAGACCGTCTCCGCGTCATGGGCGCCGACCGGCGCCGCTGCGAAGGTGAACCCCTGGGTCAAGGCACAGCAGACCAGACTGGTGACCGCGATGCACAAGGCTTTCGTCAAGACGGGTGTGTCACGGGCGCAGCTGGAACCGTTCCTGGACTCGATCGTCACTAGCGCAGCTGACAAGGATGAGATATTCCGGTTGTGGGGGAATGAGCGGGCCGTCGATGCCCTGGTCGCCCCCTAAAGGCTTGGGATGAGAAATACCCCTCTTGCAAAGCATCCGACCTGGGTTCTAGACTCAACCGAACCAGGGACTCCATCTCTCCAGGCGCCGCCGGTTACAGGTGAGCCCGATTTGCCCAAGGGCCGGCGGCGCCCCCCTGACCCACAGGAACAAGCACGTCGGAGGCTGTGGGGGAAGACTTGGGGCAAGATCAACAGCATGAGTGCATCCAGACTGAAAGAGGGACAGACCTAGATGAGCGAACCCCAGACCGAAACACCCACACCTGAGGAAACACCTGTGGAAGAACCGTCGGCGCCTGAGACCCCCGTCCCGACCCCCGACGTGGAGACCCCCGACGAAACACCCTCCGAGACGCCACAGGAAGCCCCAGAAGCCCCGGAGGATGACGAACCGGAGGAAACCCCTGCAGAACCGGAGCAGGCGCCAGAAACGCCCCCATCGAGTCCGGCACAGATGGAGGCGATGGACAAGGCATACCGCTCCATCGAGCGCTCCGCGACGAACTACGTCACTCGAGTAGCCGAATGGGGTCAGGAGTTTGAGCAGCCGATCGTTCCCTGCCCGATCTGTGCGGGGTTCCTGCCCGGCTTTCGCTACTCAGCGATGGTCGTCCCGTTCTCCGAGGACGAAAAGAAGTTCGCCCGCACGGTGGCGGGTATCCCGGATGAGCCTGACTACAAACAGGCCCAGGACGCGCACGTCTGCTCAGACTGCGACGGGCAGGGCAAGGTGCTCACCGGCTCGCGCAGGAACGATCAGCGCACCCGTATCTGCTTCACCTGCAAAGGACTTGGCTGGGAGGGACGCGGCGCGGCAGACACTGCCGATCAGCGGTCAGGCGCGAATGTCGTCGCCATCGCCGCACCTGAACAGCCGCAGGACGACGTTCCCGACCTTGACCCGTGGCTTCGTCCGCCTGACCATCCCGGTTACGGGAAGATGCCGAACCTGTGCAAGACCGAGGCTGACCTTCCGCCCGGTTGGCACTTTGTCAACGGCGTAGCAAGCGTGGCCTAGTGAACGTGCCGCTAGGAACACTCGCTGAATGGGCCATCGCAGCCATCCTGCTCGTCTACGTCATCCACGTCTGGTGAATGGACGTGTCTAGCAGGGCGCAGTCAGTCACGTTGATCGTCCATGCCGTCATCGGGCTTGCGCTGATCGCAGCTGCAACCGTGCTGGCATGGCACAAGACCATCGATTCACAGGCCGTCGTCGCCATCTTCGGGACAGTGATTGGCCTTGTGGGAGGCTCGGCCGGGACTCTCGCCCTGGTCGGGTTCCAGACACCCCCTCAGTCTGGAAATGCGGCGCCGGTGGTACAGCCTGCCCCTGTAAACCCGCCGCCGGCGCCGTGAAACCCCCGACGACGATCATCGGGCCGTTGCTTTATCTTCCGCCCGACACTGAAGCTGTGAGGATCGAGCGGCTGCGTAGGTTCCAAACACCCGCGATCTTTCCCCACACCTACAGACCTTCCGGTAGCCGATCCCCCGTGACAGTTCGCAGCCGAGCAGGTCGGATTGAAACCGAATCCTGATCGGGATAACGTGGATGCTGTGCTGCGTACCGAGAGTGTCTCACAGCAAGCGCGTCCAGCTTGGACCGTGACCAGTCGAACGAGCGGCGAAATCACCTGGGACGACCAGGAGCAGTGTTGGGTTTGGAACGGCTGGATTGAAGACGTTGCCGAACCAGCGGAGGAAGCACAGATCGAGTTCTAGCTATACCTGGTTGCCTCGGGCACAGAGGGAAGGTGGCGTCGTAAACGGGCCGGCCACACCAGGAGAACGAAACAGCGGACCCCCCGAGTTTCTGTGCACAGCTGCAAAGGGGAG
>Ga0126381_100010058_pt1 | contig 10630 bp, 10 predicted proteins | sample PanSoiMetPlot_28_FD_96465 | JGI IMG/M metagenome (GOLD analysis project Ga0126381, IMG submission 96465) | Tropical forest soil microbial communities from Panama - MetaG Plot_28 | ecosystem: Environmental > Terrestrial > Soil > Tropical forest > Bulk soil | place: Panama | collected 2016-02-17
ACGAAGAACCGCTCGAAGCCCAGCGAGGCCATCACCTCCACCAGGTCGGCGGCCATCCGGCGCTTGGAATACGCGGCGTGATTCTGGTCGCTCGGCGGGCGACTGCTCACCCCGTAGCCGCGCGAGTCGGTGGCCACGACCGTGAAGCGCTCGGCCAGGCCGGGGGCGATCTTGTGCCACATGGCCTTGGTCTGCGGATAGCCGTGCACGAGCAAGAGCGGCGGCCCGCCGCCCTTCTTCACGGCCTCGATCTCTGCTTCCTCCGTCTTGACGCGCAGGCGCTCGAAGCCTTCGAACATCATCGCTGTCCTCCTCGGCGATCGTCGATTACACTACCGCACACAACATGCGCATCGGCATTCTGATCCCCACCCGCAGCGTCGTGATGGCCTCCGACCGCCGGCCCGACGTCGAGACCTGCTGGACGATGGCGCGTCACGCCGACCAGGTCGGTTACGACGGAGCATAGATTCTTGAGGATAGCCAACACTAGCACTCTCGAGCGGCGGGGTGCCCCGCGCCTGGGCCCCTCCCGCGACATAACCTGCCAGACTCGGACACCGCTACCCCGGACCCCCGAAGAGCTGATGCCACAGCAGTGGTGCCAGTGTTACCTCTCGCCCATGATGTTTGAGCAGGCCCACGGGCGAGACGATCGCCCAGTGCCTCCAGGATCAACGATCGGGGCGGGGGCCGCTATCTCCCTATCCTCCTCGATGGCGCTCCCGTGAGAACCTGGGAGCCCCGAAAGCAGTTCACCGTCCACCGAACCGGGGCAACTCCAGGCGAGAACGTCGGGTCATTCTGGCGCAACCGCAGCTCGTGTGGCGAGTGACGAATAATTTTCTCAATCCAAACCTGTGCCATGGCCTAACCTCCGGGCGAACCCAGTCGATTTATTGCTGCAAAGGAGCGCCGCTGTCGGTGAAGCTGAACATGCTCATGTCGCCATGTTATCCCCAACGTAACCTCGATTCCGCTCGTCCCGCCCGAATGTCCTCGCACCTCGCTCGCCTTCGCACGACTGGAGACAACCCTGTACTTCAGAGCGAGAACTCGGCCGATGCACCAATACGCAGCATCTGGCCTCGGGTTTCTTCGAAAAGGAAAGCGCTCTTCCCGGGCACAATTTGCGCGGCGCCTATTGGGGCTCGTGGTTTTTGCTCAGGCGGGTCACGTGCCGCCGTCGCAGGCTGGCCGAGTGGCCGCGTCGTCGGGCCCGCCCACTCCCTCGTCATCGCTGTGAAGGCAGTATCGATCTCCTGGGGATTCCGCGCGTCCGGGGTTTGAAGACGCACCCGCAAGATCCGAGCCGCAGCCTCCGCCTCGCGCAAGTAGTCCGCGCCCGCCGGATTGGTCGGCTGCCGAAGGAGGGCCACCCGAGAGATCGTAGGAACTACCTCTTTGAAAACTTCTAACTGCTTCCCGACCAGGTCGCGGGGCCATAAAAGAGGTGCCCGTGACGTTTCCCTCGGGGCGCGCGAGGCTGGGGACAATTCCGCTCCCGACGGGATCCATAACCATCGACATGACGATCGGGATCGTCCTGATCGCCGATTGCACGCCTTGGTCGCTTCACCACCCTGCACCACGATGACGTCCAGCTTCAGACGGATTAGGTCGTCGGCTGCCAGAGCAGGGCAGCGATCATACTGCCCCTCGGCCCAGCGGGACTCGATGGCCGTCCACGTAGCCCAGGTCGCGCAGGCTTTGGCGGAAGAGCTCGAAGCGGCGCTGTCTTAACGGGTCAGTGACAGAACCCGGATTGAGATAACCTACCTGGGGCACCTTCCCCGCCTGCTGCCCCTGGACGCTAAGCGGCGCGGCGAGCGTGCCTCCGGCAAGTGCGCTGATGAATTCCTGCCGATGCATGAGCCCGATCCACCGCATGCGCACCTCGGTTGGGAGTGTAGGCAACATTAGCACGTGGGCACGCGGCGGTGGCCTCCCAGGTAGCCCGCCGGTTCCCTGACGGAATCTGCCAGACTCGGACACCGCCCCCCAGGAGCCCTCAGGAGCCGATGCCACAGCGGATTGAGCGGCGAGGTGCCGTAGGGTGGGTTAGCGGCGAAGCCGCGTAACCCGCCAGCGGAGTCGCCATTTGAAGCTGCGTCGGTGGGGTTATGGCGCTGCGCGCCTAACCCACCCTACAAACCTACGTCCGCTTCGCCAGCCTCCGGCTCTTGTCGAGCGCCGCGAAGCTGCGCGCCGGCACCGCCATAGGAGTGCCTATCCGGCCGCAGCTCGATCCATGCCCTTCGCTTCGACGACCGCCGCCGTCTCCGCACTCGCGAGAAACTGCAATATCGCCCTTGCGCTTCCTTGGGATTTGTCGCAAGGGCGGCCGAGAAAACGAATGTTCGTCCGAATTCCGGCGGACTCGATACCGGGGACGATCCTGATCTCGTTCGAGAGCTGAACGGCGATATCGGCTTCCCCGTTCGCGACGAACAGCGCGTTGCGCTGGCCGCGCGTGTGCTTCAGCTTGGGAGCTGTGGCATCGGCTTCGGGAGCGGCCAGTGTCTGAGTCTGGCAGATTACGTCAGGTGATGGAACCCGAGGATGGAACGACCGCCGCCGGAGGGTGCTAGAGTTGCCTACGCTCCGGGAGCATGGCGTATGCTAGCGCACTTGCTCCCGCTTCGCTATGCCCGCCTGTTTGGGGACGTCCTCGCAGTGGCCCGCGCGCTGCTCTTCAGCTAGGATGGACGCGACGTCCAGGTTCGAGGTCGGAGATCAGCATTGTCGCTGGCACATTTCATCGAACGACACCACTCTCTTCATCGGACCGCGCTGGCGCTGTGGAAGCATTTCCCACCCCGGCTGGCCGGCTTCCTGCGAGGGATTCTCACCACGCGGTGGGCGGTCGGGGCCGTCGCGGTGATCATCGACGAGGATGCCACTCCTCCGGAAGTGCTGCTGGTCGAGCACAGCTATCGAACGAAGGGCGCGTGGGGGCTTCCCGGGGGCTCGCTCGAATCGGGTCTGGGCAACCCGTTGCAGCCTTCGACGGAGGAGTCACCCGACGACGTCATCGAGTCCGCCCTGCGGCGCGAGATCTTCGAGGAGCTGGGGATCGAGATCGACATCGTCCGATTGAGCAAGATCGATGCGGTCCCCTACGTGCCGGAGGAGCCGGGGCCCTACCGGCTCGACTTCTATTACCGGTGTCTTCCCAAACAGGGATTCGGCGCGTTGCGCGAGGGCCTCGACCGCGGGACCATCAAGGCGCATTCGCCGGAAGTGCGGCAGATCCTGCTGGTCCCGGTCAACCGCTTGAAGGAATACGACCTCTACTCGTCCGACGCCCGGATTCTGGCCCCCCTGTTTCGCTGACGATCCCGGCTCGCCGTAGCTCCCCGCCGCCGGGCGTGCGCTGTGACATCGGCTTCGGGGGCGGCCAGTGTCTGAGTGTCGCAGATTGCGTCAGGGGGCCCGGCGGCCACTCGCGGGGTGCCCGCCGCCGGGCGCGTGCTAATGCTGCCTATTCTCTGCAGGCCCGTGGACGAGGCGAAGGTGGCGTCCAGGGTGATCAATCGGGCCAGCCTCGCCGGCCTGAAGCTGTGCGCGCGTCATACGCTCAATGGCGTGTAGACCGCTTGACCTTCGATCAGGTAAACGGCGGCGCCACACCGCACTCGGTGGAGCAGCACCGAAGTGTAAGCATATATGTAGGAGCTGCACATGAGTTCGGCTGGTCGTGGATCCCAGTGCGAAGTACGTGGGCGGCTCCTTTGGCATCCGGCGCCACGATTGAGATCCCCGCTAGCATGAATGGCAGCGCGATGAGCAAAGCCTGAGGCGAGGATGAGTTCAAATACCTCAGTATCCGTCGATCCCTTACGGCTCAACGATCCCTTCGTCCGTCGGGTGGCCCAGTTTTGTGTCCTGCTCTTCCTTCTGACCTTGATGTCACCTGCCGCGTTTGCTGTGTATCTTTATCTTGGCACTCGGGCGTTTCATGGTGTCCCCGAGCCCTGGGTTGACGTGCCTCTTGGCCTTTTCCATAACCTCTCATCTTTCCCGACTCAACTCCTCCAACTCCTGCTAGCTGCGCTTCCGATCCTGCTCGCCCAAGTCTGCTACCGCACCGCCAGTCCTTCCCGCCTAAATCTCATTGGCAGAGTCTCTTTTCTCATCGTCCTCACGGGTGTCCTAGTTGCTCTTCTTGGTCTTCTTCTCATCAATCCTCAGGATCGGAATGCTCAAGACAACATTTCAGGAGGGCAATCGACCCTGACAGCGCTCAGGAGTGGTTGCGAACAAGTCGCACGTTCAGCCGTCATGTATGCCTTAATGTTTTTTGGTCTACGGCCGCGTGGAGCTGGAGGTGCCTCATGATCATCCTTCTTCTCCTAGTGTCCATTCTCTGTGCCGGCATTATGGCTTCTCCCGGTCTCGCCGGCGAGATTGTCATCAATGTCACGTTCCAACCCAAACCTGATCCGTCTTTCGCCGCGGACGTCCTCGTGACGGCCAAAGAGCCGCGCTCCCTCATTGTGAGCCACGCAACCGACACCTGGTCCTATCGTTTCGTGAAGGATGACGACGTCTTTGCGGTTCTCACACTTGGCCTCCGCACCCCGCCTCAGTCCTACAGCGCCGACGCTCTCTCGCTTCGCCTCCCATTCTTCTTCGCAGGCAAGACGTTCGACGTAACCATTGCGGGGACTCGCGGCGACTCTGGAGCTGATGAAGTACGAAGCCTCTACGCAACCGTCATTCCAGGGATGCATCCTCGTGATCTATTCGTTTTCTTTCAGCGAGCACGTTTCGTGGCTGGAGAACGGATGGCGCGGGTCGGAAACAACTTCGCCCAAGTAAGCGCCTACGACTTGCAGGCAGTATTCAAGCTACTGGAGACCGCACGTGAGCTCGCCTACCAACGATATTTCCAGCCGGATGCCGCGGTCAATCAAGCCGCCGAATGGTTCCGGAGGGCTCTAGCCGTAGCTCCCCCGTGGCTCTCAAAGGAGTGGGTGGCGCAATCCCTGCCCAGCAGCTTCTCAAGCAGCTAAATGAACTGGATGGGGTTTTCTTCGGGGATCTTTATCAGAACATCAAGCCGTTGCTCAGCGCTAGTCCAGAGATACAAGAGCGCGGATGTAGGCTCCTCCGGAACTACAAGAATATTCTGACGTCGATGCCAGCACAGGATGCCAGTGCCGTGCTGGTTGCGGCCAAACTTGACCAAGCATTGATCGAGGCTGCTCTGGCTCAATGTCTTGCACGTTCGATAGCCAACGGCTCTTCCGAAAGCGTCACGGCTGTGACGATAACTACGCACATTCACGCCCTTGAGACTGCACAAGCTGCGACCGAGACCTCTCGAAAGCTCGTTGGTTCGGCCGCGAAAGTTCTTCGGACAATGTCACCCTGAGGCTGTGACTTCGGCTCCTGCGGCGTTCCGCGTCTGTGACATCGGCTCCTGCGGCGTTCCGCGTCTGTGACATCGGCTCCTGCCACGTTCCGTGTCCGAGTCTGGCAGGTTACGTCAGGGGGCCACCCGAGAGGTGACCGCCGCCGCAGCGTGCTGATGTTGCCCTCGCTCGACGCCCACGGTCGAGTGAGATGCCAACAGTAAGCACATGTCGTGGAAGTGCGTAGGCTTGGTGCATTGGCGAGCGCCTCGTCTGCCGAGGCAGCAGTTGCGGTGGCCTGCGCAGCCTGCTGAGCATCAGACGAATCTTGACGATCAGACTGCATAAATCGTCTGGACAGCCGACTCCGCCAACCCCATAGTGGCGCCCTCCCGACCAATAGACTAATCGGTCTCCGACGAGGCGAGAATGACCATTCTCGATCGCTTGCACGCTCCTCGTCCCCATGGCTTGAGCGCCATGTCGCTGGTCCTTCTGATCATCGCGCTTACCGCGCTTGCGCATGCGAGCCCCGCCGATCCGACCTGGATAGCCGGCATCTATGATGGGGCTGATTTCGACGACGTGATCTCGCTCGTCATCGATACTCCTGTCTCCATCGATAACGCTTGCTCCAAACTGGAGATCCCTCGGCCGTCGTCTGTAGAAGTGCTCTCATGGGGAGCCCCGATTCGGGCGGGTTCAGTCCAACTGCGACCACTTCGTGGCCCGCCCAGAGTTTTTGTGTTCCCCTGGCATTGGTTACGACGTTCTAATCGTTCCCCAAGAAGTCCCTCCTCGCTGATCCACGATTGTCTCCCCACGCCACTGGATCGCTCCGGAGAAGACGGCGACACGCCTTGCAGGAGAATTGGCCCCAGATCTCGTGGCTCCGGCTCAATTCTTTCATCTGGTCTCTTACTCAGAACCCATACCCTCCATGGCCACTCTCCCTCCTCAAGGAGGCGTTGCGCTGGCGGATTGCCCTGCCTGGCTAACCCTCACACCGCTCGCGTCGCTGTTGCATGTGAGGGTGCTCTTAGGCCCGATCGCAGCAAGTTCCTCGAGCGGCAATACCGAAACTGCATTCGTGATGAGCATGGCTCTCCGGAGGATGACGGGAACGCCCGCGGGCGGATTTGACGAAGACGATGTGAATAGTCGGGCCTTCACGAAACGGAGGTGCTCGGTGGGAACTCGGACGACCAAACATCACACGCGCCGCAGTTCATGGAGGAGCCCTATGGTGCGCCCGCTCCCGAGCCTGCTGGTATCCGCGGCCCTGATTCTTAGCCTGCTCACCCCTGGCCACGCTGCTCCCATCACCATAGTGCCGGACACGGTGTTTAACTTCCGAGACTCGCGGACTGTGAACGACGTTGGCCTAATTCCTGGGGAACGAGACGGCTTCGGTGCCAACATCAATCCTGCCACGAGCTCTACTATCACGGCCACCCAGGGGGGAGTCACCGTCGTTCAGGTGTGCTCTCCTACGACTGTTAATCCTAACGATTGCGGTACCGCCGTTGCCTTTAGTGCCTCGCGCCTCGGCTCGTGGAGTCTCACGTTCCAAAACGGATCCAACACAGCAGTCATTACTACCCCGACTCTCATCGGCGCTGAGACGGCCGTCCCATTTCCCGAGAACGTGACGATCACTAGGAGCGATCATCCGACGATCAGTTTCACGATTCCCGCGGGATTCACGCCGGACGCGCTGCGCGTCAATATCTTCGACAAGAACGTCACCCTGCCTGACGGCATGAAGGACATCATCTTCTCGCAAGCGGTGTCGCCCAGCGCCACGAGCTTTACGATTCCCTCGACCGTCACGCTTACCCCCGGCCACCCCTATGCAATTGGCTTCCAGCTCATCGACTTGCGTCCTGGTTTCAGCGAAACAGACTTCGTAAACGCCAATCGCAATGCGATGATCCTGCGCCGGTCCAGTTCGTTCTTCGACTTCCAGATCCTGGGGGGTGGGGCTCCGCCGATAGTTGAGTTGCCCACGGTGGGCCTTGATCCGGACCCGAACGGCGTGTTCGGCGCCCCGTACCAGTTCCATTTCAGCATCACCGATCCCCGCCAAGTCCGGTTCATCGATCCCGCGCTCGCCGTCGGGTACGACTACGCGATCGGAGCGGGAGACCCGAACTTCGCCTCGGTGATCTTTCCGAATGTGGGCGACGGGCTCTACGAGCTGATCTTCGGCGGCACCAAGCACACGGTGGCGGCGGGGGCGGAGTTCTTCTTCCCCGCGGGCGGCGTGAGCCAGTTCAGCGTGCGGGGCATCGAGGCCTCGGCCGGGCTCGATCCCAACGACGTCACGGCCTTCATCACGGGGTTGACCTGGGTGGGGCTCGGGGAGTTCACGGGGACGATGACCCCAGTCATCCAGTCCGTGTCGCCGAGCCCGGTGCCCCTCCCGAGTGGCCTGCTGCTGCTCTGCGTCGGCCTCGTCGCTATCGGCTGGACGAGGCACCGGTCCTGACTGTGCCATCGGGCTCCTGGGGAGGGCGGCGACTGAGTCTGAGAGGTAGGCTCCCGGCGCCACGGCCGCGTTGCCACACGACGCGCACACGCACGCTAGCGCCCGGCCAAGGGGAGATGGGACCCGACCCAGGGGGGCCCCGGCAACCGGAATGGGCTAGTGCCGGATTGAGTGCCGGATTGGCGTAACGGTCGTGGACACGCCATCGCACTCACGAGCGTTCGTCAAACGCTAATTGTCCGTTGCATCGCCCTCCTTGGCAACCAGTGACACTCGGTGACAGACCGAGGGGCCCACTTCTAAGTCGAGGGTCGAGGGTTCGATTCCTCCCGGGCGCGCCATTCTTCGGTTCCCGCTCCCGTGCGAGAAGCGGCTCGCGTGCGACGCTCTTCATCACTACGCACCCGTTGTCCTTCGCCCCCTTGTCGCAGCGGACTCTAAGAACGCAACGGTGAGCGTCGATACGGATTCGTTCCGATAGTCGAACGATTCCCGCGTGCATGGTGATCGAGCTGCAACGTATCGAGGCCTCCGATCGTTAACTCTTCAATGCGCGAACCGCAGCGATAGCAAAGAAGAATTTCGATTTCCGAGCACCTCCAGGCTCCGAATCCCGTCTAAAGAAATGCAAAGGACCCGAAGCGTGAAGTGGCCCCGAAAGGAGAGTGTGATGAGGAAAGTGGCAGCGGCAGTGTTCAGCGTGGTGATCGCAGTATCGCAGCTTCCCGCCCTGGCCGCGGTGATCGACGACCAGACCGTGCCAGCTGCGCGGGAGAACCAGGACGTCCAGGCCTCGCGGGGGAACCAGGACGTGCAGGCGCCGCGGGGGAACCAGGATTATCAGGGCCCCCGAGGGAACCAGGACTACCAGGGCCCCCGAGGGAACCAGGATTTCCAGGGCCCCCGAGGGAACCAGGATTTCCAGGGGCCGCGTGGCCACGAGGACGTGCAGTCTCCGCGCGGTTATCAGGCTCCTCGGTAACGCAGAGCGCGGGCGCACGAGCCGTCGGCGCGGCGGCGTGCCCGACGCTTCCGGAGCCGTGAGACCGCACTCCCGGAACGTCGGAACGCCGCCGCGCTTGCTCGTCTTCCTGAGCCGATGAAGATTTACGTGTGGGCGGTGGTCTTTCTCACTCTACTCGCCATCGCGAGCGCGGCTGGAGCCCTCGCCTCGCACCGCATGCATCACGACTGCCGGGTTCGCATCGATACCGCCATCGACGAGGTCGGCTCGCCCATGGAATGCGTGTGCCTGGGCGGCGTGGTCGCGTCGTGCTACGAGGCGCCGCGCTAGGAGCGGGGTCGGTTATTTCAGCGCGTAAGGATTGATGGGCGTGCCCACGGCCCGGGTGACGGGCAAGGGCGATGCCACGAGCAGGAAGGCGTAGCGACCGTCGGCCGCGCAGTCGGCGGCCAGCTCCTGGAGAAAGAAAATCTCGCCCAGGGTGAGACCCATGTTCGGGATCGCCACCACGTGAAAGGGATTCCGGAAGCCTTGAATCTCCGCCGGGCGCACCTCCACCGCGTAGTTGTCGCAGCCGATGGCGGCGATCTGCTTCGCGTGCAGCCACGGCGCCGTGTGCACGGACATCCCTGGGGAGGGATCGAGGTCGTAGTGCCGCCAGTCGTTCTTGTCGAGATAGCGTGACATGTGGCCGGTGCGCACGAGGAGGATGTCGCCGGCCAGCACCTCGACCCGGGCGGCCGCCGCCGTCGCCTCCAGATCGGCCACGGTGATGGCGTAGCCCGGCTCGAGAGCCTTCACGCCCTTGTGGCGGGCCACGTCCAGCAGGATGCCGCGGCCCACGAGCTTGCTCTTGGTCTTGTCGATGCTGTTCTTGGCCGCGCCGCTGCTCGTGACGAGGGTGGCGTCGTACCCGTTGTACATCTTCCCCTCGTAGAAGATGTGGGCGAGGCTGTCCCACTGCGTGACGCACTGGAGCGGCATGACGATCCAGTCGCCGGACCTGCCGTAGCCCTCCATCTCCTTCACCTCGGCGGGCGTTCTGGGCGCGTCGCCGCCGTCGCGGAACATAGTGTGGATGGGATTGAAGCGCGCCCGCGTGCCGCTCTGCGGACCGTTCCGATCGAGGGGAATGCCGAGGGCGAAGACCTTCCCGGTGGTGGCGCCGGCACGCCGCCGCGATACGCTCGGGCGTGATGTAGTTCAGCGTTCCCAGCTCGTCGTCGGGACCCCACCGGCCCCAGTTCCGCACCTGGAGCGCGATCTACCGGAGCGTCTCCTCGCTCACTTGAGGAGATCCAGGAGGTATTGCCCGTAGGCGTTGGGCAGGCTGTGGGCCAGCGCCTCGAGCTGATCCGCGGTGATGAAGCCCTTGTGGTAGGCGACCTCCTCGATGCACGCGACCTTGAGGCCCTGGCGCAGCTCGATGGTCTCGATGAAGGTGGAGGCCTGGAGGAGCGACTCGTGGGTACCCGTGTCGAGCCAGGCGAAGCCGCGCGAGAACGGCTCCACATGGAGCTGGCCGCGGCTCAGATACTCGCGATTCACGTCGGTGATCTCGAGCTCGCCGCGCGCGGAGGGCTTGAGCACCGCCGCGATCTCGACCACCTGGTTGTCGTAGAAGTAGAGCCCGGTCACCGCGAAATGCGAGCGCGGCTTGGCGGGTTTTTCCTCGAGGGAGATGGCGCGGCCTTCCGCGTCGAGCTCCACCACGCCGTAGCGCTCGGGCGACTTCACGGCGTAGGCAAAGACGGTGGCGCCCTCGCGCCGGCTCGCCGCCCGGTTCAGCATGCCCTGAAAGCCCTGCCCGTAGAA
>Ga0126381_100010059_pt1 | contig 10630 bp, 9 predicted proteins | sample PanSoiMetPlot_28_FD_96465 | JGI IMG/M metagenome (GOLD analysis project Ga0126381, IMG submission 96465) | Tropical forest soil microbial communities from Panama - MetaG Plot_28 | ecosystem: Environmental > Terrestrial > Soil > Tropical forest > Bulk soil | place: Panama | collected 2016-02-17
AGCGAGTGACAATTAATCGCCGCGCTTCGACGTCACCAGCGCATGCAACTCGTCGAGGATGACGCGCCTGAGCGAACCGAACAGATACGGTGCGGCGGCGGAAGCCAACAGCAGCGCCAACTGTTCGGGCGTCGTCAACAATATCTGCGGCGGATCGCGGCGCTGGCGCTGGCGCTTCGATGTCGGCGTGTCGCCGGTGCGCGTCTCGATGCGGATCGGCAGGCCCATCTCGGCGACCGGGATTTCCAGATTGCGCGCAATGTCGACCGCCAAGGCCTTGAGCGGCGAAATGTAGAGCGTGTGCAGCCCGCCCTCGCGCCGAATATCGCGGCCAGTGCTTCTTAAAAATCCTCCCCCGCTTGCCGGGGAGGTCGCGAGCGAAGCGAAGCGGGTGGGGGCCAGTGCACCGGCGCCATGGCGGTCGTTGGCACCCTCCCCAGCCCTCCCCCGCAAGCGGGAGACGGAGTTGCCGCTCAGCTCGACCAGGCTCGGCAAAAATCCCGCCAGGGTCTTGCCGCCGCCGGTCGGCGCGATCAGCAACACCGAACGGCCGGCGCGTGCCTTGGCCAACAGATCGAGCTGGTGCGGACGCGGCGTCCAGCCGCGGGCCGCGAACCACCGCGTAAAGATTTCCGGCAAGCCGGTGACGGGCTCGGCAATGGTCACCGCGCAGAAGTAGCCCCGCGTCAGGGGACGGTCGAGGGCTGGGCGACCACCACCAGACTATCGACCGGCACCGCTTTTTCGCTGCGTATCGGCTTGCGGTCGATCCGTGCCACAGTAAGACGCGCATTGCGGAGCATGGTCCGTACATAATCCTCGGCGTGGGCGTAGCGCAGCGTCGGCAACAGCTTTATGCCGTCGCCCGCATGCGTCTCGACCGTGAAGGCGAACAAGCCGTCAGGTACAAGGATCTCGCTCAGGGCATCTACAACAGGACCGAGCTCGTTTACATAAACAAAAACGTCGGCGGCGACGGCGAGCTCATAGCGTGTTTGTTCTCCGGCTTCGACCTTGAGCGCGTAAAGCAAATCGGCAGTGACCAAGCGGCCATAGAGTCCTTTGGCCTGCGCCCGCGCGATCATGGCCGGCGAGAGATCGACACCGACGAGATAATCGGCGAAGGGCGCGAACGCCTCGCCGGCAAGCCCGGTGCCGCAGCCGAGGTCGAGCATGGCGCCGAAGCGCAGCGGCCGGCCTGCGCGCCACATCACCGCCGCCACCGCCTCGCGCAGCAGCGCCGGCCCGCAATAGTCGAGCCGTTCGACCAGCGACGTCTCGAAGCGCACGGCGTACTGGTCGAACAGCCGGCGCACATAGGCCGTGGTCATGGGCGGCGCCGCTTCGCCGGCGCCAAGCCGGGCGAGCTGCAGCCGCGCGCCGTGATAATCGTCGGGATCGAGTTTCTGCACGTTTTCGAACGCCGCCATGGCGGCGTCGCGCTCGCCGAGCCGGTCGCGAATGGCGCCAAGCGCGAACCAGGCGGTGGCGAAGGCAGGCGCCAGCTCGACGGTCTGCAGCAAAATGTCCGCCGCGGCGGAAAAATCGCCGCGCGCGGCGTGATCCAGCGCCCATTTGTAACGGCGGTCGGCGGCGAAATCGCCGGAGGTAACAAACAACGGGGCGGCAGCGGTCATCGCGACTCGCAATCGAGTATTCAAGACGTATCTACTGCAAAGTACTGCAATTATCGTCACCCTCCCCTGGGGGCAGGGTGAAAAGAGTAGCTTCCATGCGCGCTGAGGACATCGTGGCGCTGACGCCGGCCGGCGTGTGCTGCAAACCCGGCGGCTTTCATATCGACCCGACCCGCCCGGTAGAGCGGGCGCTGATTACGCACGCGCATTCGGACCATGCTCGCGCCGGCCACCGTGCCGTGCTGGCGACGGCCGAAACGCTCGATCTGATGCGGCTGCGCTACGGCGAAAATTTCGCCGGCACCACCCAGGCGATCCGCTATGGCGACCGGCTGACGCTCGATGGCGCAGAGGTGACGTTTCATCCCGCCGGCCATGTGCTCGGTTCGGCGCAGATCGCCGTCGAAGCCGGCGGGCTGCGCATCGTCGCTTCCGGCGATTACAAGAATGTGGCCGATCCCACCTGTACGCCGTTCGAGCTCGTACCGTGCGACGTGTTCATCACCGAGGCGACGTTCGCGCTGCCGGTGTTTCGCCATGGCGATCCACGCGAGGAGATCGCAAAATTGCTGCGCTCGGCCGCGCTGTTTCCCGAGCGCGCCCATCTGGTCGGCGCCTATTCGCTCGGCAAGGCACAGCGCGTCATCGCGCTCATACGCGAGGCCGGCTACGACCGGCCGATTTATCTGCACGGCGCGATGGAGACTATCACCGGCTATTACCAAAGCCGCGGCATCGTGCTTGGCGAGTTGCGCCCTGTGCGCGGCGCCAGCAAGGCCGAATTGGCCGGCACCATCACGCTGTGCCCGCCGTCGGCACTCGCCGATATCTGGACCCGCCGTTTTCCCGATCCCCTCACCGCATTCGCCTCCGGCTGGATGCGGGTGCGTGCGCGGGCGCGCCAGCAAGGCGTCATGCTGCCGCTGGTGATTTCCGATCATGCCGACTGGGACGGCCTGACCACGACAATCGCGGCGACCGGCGCCGGCGAGGTCTGGGTGACGCACGGCCAGGAGGACGCGCTGGTGCATTGGTGCCGCACACGCGGACTGCAAGCGCGCCCGCTCGATATCGTCGGCTACGGCGAGGAGGACGAAACGCAAGCGGCCGATGCGCCCGCTGAGGCTCCTCTCTTGCCGCTTGCACGAGAGGCCGAGCAACCGGCCTTGGATGCAGTCGATGCACCGCCCGCTGAAATCGACCTTCCCCTCAAAGGCGCAGACGACCCGAACGACGGCGGCGACATAAAACCATGAAGCGGTTCGCCGAGCTGTTGGATCGTCTCGCCTACGAACCGGCGCGTAACGCCAAGCTGCGGCTGATGACGGAGTATTTCCGCTCGACCGAAGATCCCGAGCGCGGCTGGGCGCTGGCGGCTTTGACCGGTGCGCTGAGCTTCCAGCACGCCAAGCCGGGCTTGATCCGCAACCTGATCGCCGAGCGGACCGATGAGGTGCTGTTCGGCCTGTCGTATGACTACGTGGGCGACCTCTCTGAAACCGTCGCGCTGATGTGGCCCGCTACATCCTCCTCCGCTGGTGGGGATGGCGAACTAAAACTCACCGCCGTCATCGCAACGCTCACCACGCTCGGCAAGGCGCAGTTGCCGCAACAGCTGGCGCGCTGGCTCGATGGGCTCGACGAGAACGGCCGTTGGGCGCTGATCAAGCTCGTCACCGGCGGCTTGCGAATCGGCGTTTCGGCGCGGCTTGCCAAAACGGCGGTGGCGGCGGTCGGCAATAAGGACCCGCAGGACATCGAGCTGCTCTGGCCTGGCCTGGCGCCGCCCTATCTCGAACTGTTCGCCTGGCTCGAAGGCCGGGCGGAAAAACCGGCCAGCGCTGATCCGGCCCCATTCCGGCCAGCGATGCTGGCGCACGCGTTGGACGAGCCCGATCTGGCCACGCTCGATCCGGCCGACTTCATGGCGGAATGGAAATGGGACGGCATCCGCGTCCAGGCCGTCGCCGCGTCACCCTCTCCCGTGCCTCCCCCGCATGCGGGGGATGGTGAGGTGGGGGCAAGGCGGCTTTATTCGCGCACCGGCGAGGACATTTCCAGGAGCTTTCCCGATCTGCTCGAGGCGCTGCATCTGCCCGGCGCCATCGACGGCGAGCTGTTGATCAGGCGTGACGGTTTGGTGCAGTCGTTCAGCGTGCTGCAGCAGCGGCTCAACCGCAAAACCGTGACCGGCAAGCTGACGGCCGAATTTCCCGCGCACTTGCGCGCCTACGATCTGCTCGCCGACGGCGACGAGGATTTGCGCAGCCTGCCGTTTGTCAAGCGCCGCGCGCGGCTCGAAAATTTCATCGCACGGCTCAGCGACAATCGCATCGACCTGTCGCCGCTGATCGCGTTTAAGACCTGGGACGACCTCAGCGTCGCCCGAAAAAATCCGGCGGCAGCCGGGGCGGGACCGGACGCGGCGGCGGTCGAGGGCGTCATGCTCAAGCGGCGCGACGCGCCCTATCTGCCGGGCCGGCCGAAAGGGCCGTGGTGGAAATGGAAGCGCGATCCGTTCATCATCGACGCGGTGCTGATGTACGCGCAGCGCGGTCACGGCAAGCGCTCGTCCTACTATTCGGATTATACATTCGGCGTGTGGACCAAAGGCCAAAACGGCGACGAACTGGTGCCGGTCGGCAAGGCCTATTTCGGCTTTACCGACGAGGAGCTGTTGCAGATCGACCGCTACGTCCGCTGCAATACGACGGAGCGCTTCGGCCCGGTACGCGAAGTGGTCCATGAGCCCGACAGCGGCCTTGTCTTGGAGGTCGCATTTGAGGGACTGCAACGCTCGACCCGGCACAAATCCGGTGTGGCGATGCGGTTTCCGCGCATCAACCGGCTGCGCTGGGACAAGCCGCCCGGCGAGGCCGATCGCCTGGAGCGGCTAGAGACGCTGCTTACGCAGATCGAACAGGCGCGGGCGTCGTGACCGCGCGCGCCGCCCGAAACCCGATCTCCGTGAAGGTGCGCCGCGGCCACATCCGCGATGTACCGGCACTGATCGCCCTGGAGCGCGCGGTGTTCACCACCGACGTGGTGTCGCGGCGGAGCTTCCGGCGTTTCATCGATTCGTCACATGCCGATCTGTTGGTAGCTCAGGAAAACGGAAAATTTACCGGCTACGTGCTCGTGCTCTATCCGCTGCGCGCAAAGCACGCCAGGCTCTATTCGATCGCGGTCGAGCCGCACAGTGCCGGGCGCGGCATCGGGCCGCTCCTGCTCGCGGCGGCAGAGCGGACCGCCAAGCGCCGAGGCCGGCGCGCCATGCGGCTCGAAGTTCAGGAGCACAACACGCGCGCCATTGCGCGCTACGAGAAGTCCGGCTATCGGCTGATCGGCAGGCACCATGCCTATTATGACAATGGCGACGACGCGCTCCGCTTCGAGAAACCGCTTGACGGTTGCCCACAACCCGCCTGACTCGCGTGCGCGAATCGGTTTTCATGGTGGACAGCGCGGCCGCGACGGTCGCCAAGCATCGTTCCGGGGGCTATGACAGCGGTGCCGTGCCCGATTTCCAACGCATGATCGGCCCAACACGTTTCGGCTTTTTTGACCTGAAAGGGACCCGCCCATGACTGGCTGGGTCATCCTGGTCGACCAGCCTCGCGATCTGCCGAACGCCGAGACCCCGCACAAGGTCATCAGCACCAGCGAGTACCTGGCACGGCCGCGCCTGTTCGACATGGGCCGGCCCAAGCTCGTCAATCTGGCGCGCTCCTACGCCTATCAGTCCAAGGGCTATTACGCCTCGCTGCTCGCCGAGGCGCGCGGCCATCGCGTGGTGCCGACGGTCGAGACCATGCTGGAGCTGCGCGAGCAGAAGCTTTACGAGCACGCTCTGCCCGAACTCGAAGACGAGCTGAACCGCTGCGCCCGGCGGGCCGATTTCCAGCCGAATGGCGAACTCAAGCTTCTGGTCTGCTTCGGCATCGCCCGCGACCCGCGCTTCGAATCGTTCGGCCGGCTGTTGTTCGACTGGTTCCGCTGCCCGGCGCTCGAAGTCATCGTCGACCAGGGCGAGTGGCTGACCATCGACCGCATCCGCCCGCGCAACATCACCCGGCTGGCCAATGGCGAGGCCGAGTTTCTCCGCGAGTCGCTGCACAATCACACCAAGCGTGAATGGCGCGATCCCAAGGCGCGGTCCCTCGCCAAATACGATCTCGCGGTGCTGTACGATCCAAACGAGAAGATGGCGCCGTCGTCGCCGGTTTCGATCAAGCACTTCGCCCGCATCGCCGACAAACTGTCGGTCGACGTCGAGCCGATCACCAAGCGCCAGCTCGCCGAGCTTGCCGAGTACGATGGCCTGTTCATCCGCGAGACCACATCGATCGACAATCACACCTACCGGTTCGCGCGCCGCGCCTGGCAGGAGGGCATGCCGGTCATCGACGATCCGATCTCGATGATCCGCTGCACCAATAAGGTCTTTCTCGTCGAGCTGTTGCAGCAGAACCAGGTACCGACGCCGCCGACGGTGATCCTCGCCGAGGACACCGACCTCGCCAAGGCGATCGACGAATTGGGCCTGCCGCTGGTGGTGAAAATTCCCGACGGCTCGTTCTCGCGCGGCGTGCACAAGATCGAAACGGCGGCAGAGTTCAGGCGCATCTGCGACGAGCTGTTCGAGGAGACCGACCTGCTGCTGGCGCAAAAATTCCTGCCGACCGAGTTCGATTGGCGGGTCGGCGTGCTGGCCGGCGAGCCGCTGTTCATCTGCCAGTACCGCATGGCGCGCGGCCATTGGCAGGTGGTGAAATACCGGCCGGACGGCTCGTCGCGCGAAGGCGGCTTCCGCGCCTTCGATGTCGACCAGGCGCCGCGCGAGGTCATCGACATCGCGGTGCGCGCGGCGCGGCCGATCGGCGAGGGCTTTTACGGCGTCGACCTCAAGCAGACCGAGAACGGCATCGTGGTCATGGAGGTCAACGACAATCCGAACCTCGAACACGGCATCGAGGACGTCGTCGGCAAGGACGAGATCTGGACGCGGCTCTTGCGCTGGTTCATCGACCGCTTCGAGCAGTAGCCGCGCTACGCCCCGATATAAACGATTTACGATTGCGCCGGCCGCTGCGTGGCGGCCGCCGGCTTCATCACCTGCTCCAGCGGCCAGCGCGGCCGCGGCGCGAAATCCAGCGAATCGGTGAGGCCGAGCGCCAGGCGCTCGGCGCCCGCCCAGGCGATCATGGCGCCGTTGTCGGTGCACAGCGCCGGTGGCGGCGCCACCAGCGAGGTGCCGGTTTCGAAGGCGACACGGTGCAGCACCTTGCGGATCGCCTGATTGGCGGCGACGCCGCCGGCGCAGACCAGCGCGCTCGGCGTGCCGACCCGCTCGCGGAACATCCGCATACCGAGCCGCAGCCGGTCCAACACCACGTCCACCACCGCCTGCTGAAACGAGGCGCACAGATCGGCGACGTCCTGGCCGCTCAGCGGCGCGATCTTTTCGGCCTCGAGCCGCAGCGCGGTCTTGAGCCCGGACAGCGAAAAGTCGGCGTCGTGGCGCCCGCTCATCGGCCGCGGCAACGCAAAGCGCGCGGGGTCGCCGTTCTGCGCCTCCTTCTCGACCAGCGGGCCGCCGGGATAACCGAGGCCGAGCAGCTTTGCGGTCTTGTCGAAGGCCTCGCCGATCGCGTCATCGACCGTGCCGCCGAGCCGCAAATAGTCGCCAACGCCGCGCACGCCCAAGATCTGGGTGTGGCCGCCCGAAGCGAGGAACAGGCAATAGGGAAACGCGGTGCCGTCGGTTAGGCGCGCGGTCAGCGCGTGCGCCTCCAGGTGATTGACCGCGATCAGCGGCTTGCCGTGAGTGAGCGCAATCGCCTTTGCGGTAGTCAGCCCGACGATGAGCCCGCCGATCAGGCCCGGTCCGGCGGCGGCGGCAATACCGTCGAGCGCCGCGAATGAGCACCCGGCTTCCGCCATCGCCTTGGCGATGATGCGGTCGAGCGCCTCGACATGGGCGCGGGCGGCGATCTCGGGCACCACACCGCCGAACGCGGCGTGCTCGCTGACCTGCGACAGCACCACGTTGCCCAGGATGCGGCCCTTGCCGTCCTCGCCCCGTTCCACCAGGGCGGCGGCGGTCTCGTCGCAGGTCGTTTCGATGCCGAGGATGACCATGGGTGTATTATATACGCTCGTTGTTCCAGAGCGCCGCAAAGCGATGACGCAACCGTCCAGTTCTCCCGTCCTCCGTATCGGTTCGCGCGGCTCGCCGCTGGCGCTGGCGCAGGCGCGCGAGGTGCAGAGCCGGCTGGCGGCCGCCTGCGGCATTGCTGCCGAGCGGATCGAGATCAGGACCATCCGCACCACCGGCGACGCCATCCAGGACCGGCCGCTGGCCACCGCCGGTGGCAAAGGCCTCTTCACCAAGGAGATCGAGGAGGCACTGCTCGCTCAAAACATTGATCTTGCGGTGCATTCATCGAAGGACATGCCGACCGTGCTGCCGGACGGGTTGTTGCTCGACGCGTTCCTGCCGCGCGAAGACCCGCGCGACGCCTTCATCGGCCGCAAGGTCAAAAGCTTGCTCGACCTGCCGCACGGCGCGGTCGTGGGCACGGCGTCGCTGCGCCGGCAGGCGATGGTCAAACGATTGCGGCCGGACCTGAAAGTCGTGACCTTGCGCGGCAACGTCGAAACGCGCTTGCGCAAGCTCGACGCCGGCGAAGCCGATGCGACGCTGCTTGCGGTCGCCGGCCTCAAACGGCTCGGCCTGCTGGCCGCCGCCACGATGGTCCTCGACGTCGATAAGTTTCTGCCCGCCGTCGGCCAGGGCGCCATCGGCATCGAGACGCGCGCCGATGATGAAGCGACGCGGGCGCTTGTCACCAGGATCAACGACGTCGATACCGCCATGGCGCTCGCCGCGGAGCGCGCCTTCCTGGCCGTGCTCGACGGCTCCTGCCGCACGCCGATCGCCGGCCATGCGCAAGTGCGCAACGGCGCCGTGCACTTTCGCGGCATGATCCTGCGGCCCGATGGCAGCGAGGTCCACGAAGCCACGCGCGAGGGCCGCTGCGCCGCGGCGGCCGAACTCGGTGCCGCCGCCGGCCGCGAGCTGAAAGATCGCGCCGGCCCCGATTTCTTCGCGCCGAGCTGAACCGTGCGTCTCCTCGTCACGCGACCGGAATCGGACGCCGAGCGCACCGCCAGCGCGTTGCGCCAGCGCGGCCATGTTGTCGTCACAGCACCACTGTTGCGGATCGAGGCGATTTTGGACGCACCGATCGACGCGCAGCCTTGGGGCGCAATTCTCGTCACCAGCGCTAACGCGGCCGCCGCACTCGCCCTTCACGGGCGCAAGAGCGCGCTGCTCGACATTCCGGTCTTTGCCGTCGGCGACCGCAGCACCGAGGCCATGTGCGCCACCGGCTTCGCCGAAGTTGCTTCCGCGGGCGGCGCCGTCGCCGATCTGATGCGGCTTGTCGCCCAGCGTGTGAAGCCGCAGGCGCCGCTGCTTTATTTGGCCGGCGAGGACCGCGCCGGCGATGTTGCCGGCGCTTTGCACGCCGAGGGATTTGTCGTGCAGACCGTCGTGCTCTATCGCGCTGTCGTCGCGACCCTGCTGCCCAAGGATGCAGCGGATGCCTTGACGGCCGGCATGGACGGCGTCCTGCACTTCTCGCGCCGCAGCGCCCAGGCTTATGTCGCAAGCGCGCGCGCGGCCGGTGTATTGCGGCGCGCGCTCGAACCGGCGCAATTCTGCCTTTCGGAGCAAATCGCTGCACCGCTGCGCGGCGCCGGTGCCGCGCGTATTCGCGTCGCCGCGCGACCGAATGAAGCGGCGCTGATCGAACTGATTTGCGCGCCGGCGAGTTGACGACCCGGCACAGAACAGGCCGGCTCGATTGCGGCCACGATTGGTCCGTATTATGCCGTGGCGCCCTCGATCCGCCGGAACCGGCGCCCGCGCCTGGAGAACGCATGAGCGAGCCTGACAGCCCATCGCGCCGGCGCCCGCCGACCATCGATTTGACCGCGCAGGAGGTCAAGACCGAGCAGGCGCGCTCGTCCGCCGGGAGTGAGGGCGCGGCGTCGCAAAAATCTGCGCGTTGGACTTTTGCCGGTCCGGTCACACCGCATGCGATTGCAGCGCTGGCAGGCGCTGTCGTCACCGCCGCCATCATTGCGGCGCTCTGGGTCGCCGGCGTTATTCCGCCGTCGGGCACCGCCGAGCCTCAGCGAGCGGAAAAACCTGCACCGGATGTTTCGGCGCAGCTCAACAAAATCGAGTCGGAGCTGGCGAAGCGTGCGCCGGCGCCCGATCCGGCGTTGATATCGCGGCTCGCAGCGCTCGAAGCGCAAACCAGAACGCTCGGCGATTCGCTTGCCGCGCTCAACAAACGGCTCGACGACATTGCCGTTGCGGCCAAGAGCGCCGGCGAACGCGCCGACGCCGCATCGATTACGGCGAAGCAAACAGCGCAGGCCGCGCAATCGGCCACGCAGTCCGCGATTCAGCGCAGCGATCTCGACGCGCTGCAAAACCGCATCGCCGCACTGGAGCGCCAGATCACCGCGGTCGGCAACGCCGCCGCGCAGCAGCGGCCGGCCAGCACCGACGACCGCGCCGCACGTGCCGCGCTCGCCGCCGCCGCGCTGCGCGACGCGGTGGAACGCGGCGCGCCGTTTCAGACCGAACTTGCCGCGCTGAAAGCGCTCGGAACGCCGCAATCCGCAACCGCCCCGCTCGAACCTTTCGCTGCAAGCGGGGTGCCAAGCGCCGCCAACCTCGCCCATGAACTCGCGCAGCTCACGCCGGCACTGCAGAGCGCTTCCGGTGCGCCGCCCGCCAAAACCTCGTTTCTGGCGCGGCTCGAGGACAATGCCAAAAATCTGGTGCGCGTGACGCCGATCGATGCGCCGGTCGGCAACGACCCTGCCACCGTCATCGCGCGGCTTAACGTCGAGGCCGCGCATGCAGACCTCGCCGCCGCGCTGACCGATATCGCCCGCTTGCCGCAGGCCGC
>Ga0126381_100010060_pt1 | contig 10630 bp, 4 predicted proteins | sample PanSoiMetPlot_28_FD_96465 | JGI IMG/M metagenome (GOLD analysis project Ga0126381, IMG submission 96465) | Tropical forest soil microbial communities from Panama - MetaG Plot_28 | ecosystem: Environmental > Terrestrial > Soil > Tropical forest > Bulk soil | place: Panama | collected 2016-02-17
CTTTACCGGCAAATCTTAGCCGACGAGGCGGGCACCAAGCTGACCCCCGCCGAGCAGCGACGCATTGAGGCATGGACCGTTCAGCTGATTCCAGCCGGACACGGCGGGCTTCATCGCTTTTCTATCGAATTGCGGATTGCTGCCACGGTCGTCGGAATCATTTTAATGATCGCTTGCATCAACGTGGGAAATCTACTTCTCGCGCGTGGCACGACGCGGAAACGGGAAATCGCCGTCAGGTTGGCGATCGGAGCCGGCCGGCGGCGAATCATCCGGCAATTATTGACGGAAAGCCTCCTGCTTGCGTCGCTAGGGGGCTGCCTCGGTTTGATGATGGCATGGTGGGGCGGGCAGCTTTTATCCGCATTGATTTCCGGGAATGCAACTTCGGTATCGCCAGACTTACGGATTCTCAGTTTTACCGCCGCGGTGTCGCTGCTTACTGGAATCGGTTTCGGCCTTCTGCCCGCGATGCGCGCCACTCGGACAAACCTTACGCCAGAGCTGAAAGCAAGTGGCTCGGCCTCGGATGGCCACTTGTCTGCAGTCGCGGGTTCTCACTGGAGGTTGAGCAATGGGTTAGTGGCTTCGCAAATGGCGCTCTGCTTGATGCTGCTCCTTGCGGCCGGACTGCTTTTACAAAGTCTTGTGAAGCTCAGCAAAGTGGACGTGGGGTTCGATCGCGACAAGGTGCTGGTGATGTGGGTCTTGCCTACCATGGTCGGGTATGACATTCCTCAGGAAAATAGCCTCTACGGGCAACTACTCGACAGACTGAATGCATTCCCCGGCGTCCAGTCTGCCAGCCTCTCGCGATTCCAACTCTTTAGTGGATATTGGGGCCGCTCCGTTTCGGTTGCTGGGCACGCCGCCGGCACGGTCGAGGATACCCGCGTTTCCTGCAACACCATTGCGCCAAATTTTTTTGCAACGATGGGGATTCCGTTGCTGTCTGGCAGGGATTTTGCGCCCACGGATACGGGGAACGCTCCCAAAGTCGTAATTGTCAGTGAGAGCATGGCTCAGCACTACTTTCAGGGTGAGAATCCTATTGGCAGGCATTTTCAATTTACGGGAGAAGATGCAAGTGATGTTGAGATCGTCGGCGTGGTCAAGGACATCCTGACAAGATTTCGGGAGGAACAGAATCAGCGCTCGCCGCGAGCTGCGTACATTCCCTTCACCCAAGCGCCGGCAACAATGACAGGTCAGGCTGTGTTCGAAGTGCGCGCGGCGGAAAACCCCGGCGCTATAGCGGCCGCGATGCACGCAGTCGCCCAACGATTGGACAAAGATCTCCCAGTGGGCGCCGTTACGGCGCAGAACGAGATTGTCGAGGAATCTCTTGGAGAGCAGCGAGCGCTCACACAACTGACCGCCTTATTGGGCCTGCTGGCATTACTGCTGGCGTCGATCGGACTCTATGGGACGATGTCACACGCGGTGAGCCGGCGAACAAAAGAAATCGGGATCCGCATGGCATTGGGCGCAGAACGGCACAACGTGCTGCGCATGGTGCTTCGCGAAGGGATGCTCCTGACGCTTGCCGGGATTGGCGCCGGACTTGCGCTCGGAGCCGCCCTGACACGGCTCATCGCGAGCCAACTGTACGGGATCAGCGCGACCGACCCAGTCACTTTTGTAAGTGTTTCGTTGCTGTTTGCAGGTGTGGCGCTTCTTGCCTGTTACATGCCCGCACGGAGGGCGATGAAGGTCGATCCGATGGTGGCGCTGAGGTACGAATAGTTCACCAAACGTTCTAAACCGACATTTAGTTCAGTTCGAGGCGCATCGCAGCCTCCAAGGAAGTCATATTGGAGGTCATATTGGAGGTCATATGGTTTGTTTTCGTAACGTATAGGCAGGCGAGCGCCAGCTCGCCTGCCTAATGTTTGGGCGGGCGGCGATGAGGAGATGGCACTCGACACACTTGAACGCTTGGAAAGGGCCGCCGCAGGATAGAAGGCTGATCAAAAACGCAGTTCAGTCCCTGCGCAAGGTGCGAATGGTTGGTGCACTCTTGGTGCGCTATAACTGAAAAATGTTGCAGCAGACGGAGTTTCACCCTGCTATATGCCTATATGCCTACGACGTGGAGTGGGTGCCGGAAAGGGCCGCGCAGCGCTCGGATTCGGCTTTTGCCTTTTCGTTGAAGCCCTGTTTGCGGTAGACCGGGGCCAGCAAGCAATGGAGATTGGGAGCTTGCGGCGTAAGCTCAATCGCTTTTTCCAGTTCGGCTTGCGCTTCGGGAAAACGCTTCAGCTGGGAAAAGGCTTTTCCAAGTTCTTCGTGAGCTTTGGATATCTTCGGGTAGATGGCGATCGACTGCGTAAGATAAAGCACGGCTTTCTCGGGCTGATTCTGGTTCACGTAGAGGTGCCCGAGTTCAATGAACGGCTCGGGGTCCTTCGACGGGTTTTCTGCCTGCCAGGTGATGGCGTTCTGGAGGGCCTGGGCGGCCTCATCGGCGCGCTCGAGGGCCTCGTAAGACAATCCCACATTGGTCTCCGCTTTGATATTCCGCGGCTCGAGTTTTAAGCACCGCGCAAAAGCTTCAATCGCTTCGAGAAACTGGCCTTTGGCGTATTTCGTGCGCCCCAGGTAATACCAGGCTTGCGAGTCGCGGGGATTTTCCTGGAGCGAGCGCATGAGCCAATGGTCGGCGTCGTTGTTGTCTTTGAGCAAGAGGTAATCGAGGGCGACGATTTTGAGGTCAAATGCGCTAGGCGCCTGATATTTTGCTCCGGCTGTAAATTCTGCTAGTGACTCTTTAACCTTCGCATCGCGATAGGCGACCATCGGGCCGGTCAAGTCGCCGCTGTTGTAGAGCAGGGCTTCGCCTTCTGCCTTTCCTTCCTCGCGCCATTTCGTACTAATCTCGCGGAAGAGAACGTGTGCGAGCAAAAAGTGCCCATCGGCGGAGTCAGGATGGTTCTGAAGGTATTGGCGGATGGCGCGGTCGGCCTCGACGAAATTGCCCTTCTCAAGCAGGTCTTTCGCGTTGGCAAGAAGCATTTCACCTTGGTCCGCGGACTGAGAGGCCAACGCAGGCGATGAGGCAGTGATCCGTAGAAGGCAGAACAGAACAGAAATACTAAGGACAAAATTCTGCAACCAAAGTGTGGGCACCCTCCCCCTAGATTTTTTGGAAGGGTTGATATTAAAGGAGCTAGTGATGAAGGAGTGTTTGGCGCGTCCCAGCGAAGCCGGGATCCAAAAAGCGGACATAAAGGGTGTGGCGGCAGGAAAATCGTGCCGATCAAGCTCAGTCATTATATCACACAGTATTTGACAAGGTAGATCGGCACTCTTCCTATGCGATGTCAAATTTTCTTAATTGCGAAAGAGAACGCCGAGATCAGAGGGTAGGGCCGGATGAGTCCACCATCTTTTGCGGATCGAAATTCACAAGCAGCCTTGAGCCTTCGATCTTACAGTTGAATTGCACACTTTTTTCGTCGCTTGCCACTGTGGGCTCGCCGGCTGCGGTCTTTTTGGGAAACAGGAATACGGCCGCGGCAACGAGTCCTTTTTCGTCGCGTTCATATCGGACTTGGCTGGGGGAGATCTTCTGCTTCGTCTTTTTTACATCGAGGAAGGAATTCGTCTGGAAGAACTGCTCATTATTACGAACAAATGGGGTCATATCTTCCGATTGCACAACGATTTGATACTCTTCCTGGGGCTCGCTGGCATATTTCAATACGTCCACATCTTGCTTTCCTCCGTGCAGGACCGACTTGCGAGCCGAAGCGGCGCGCATGACGCGAGACGAAGCCCAGTACACGTTGAACTTCAGCTCGTCGCCGCTAGGTGCGCCACCCGCGCCTTGCATAGGCCCTCCCGGGCCACCCGGCCTTCCACCTGGCATGGGAGAGCTGGGTTGAGCCCCGCCTGACGGGCCGCCTGGCCCCGTCGGAGTATTTGTGGATGTCATTGGTGCCCACGTCCGCGTGACCATGCCTATACGCGCCCAGGGGGAGTCCGTGAAGATTTTCTCCAGGTCCTTGTCGGTCCATTGGTCGTAAGGCTTGCCTTTCCAGGGTGGATCACTGGCCCACGCAAGCGCCGCAAAGGTAAGGGCAGCCAGGAAAAATGTAGCCGCCGATTTTAGTAGGCCAAATCTTGCTGTCTTACTGGAAGTGTCATTCGACTCAAAAAATAGTTTTTTCATGTCAATTCCAAAACCACGAAGTCAAGCTGGTCTCAACAATGATAGCCCAAACAGGTTCCTGAGAACGCCTCGTTATGGAACAAAAGAGCCGGGGCGCGAGGCCCCGGCTTTGGGGTGTTGGCGATGCTGCAAGCGCCGCCGTTAAGAGAAGGAGGCCGAGCTTCAGCTCTGGCTCGGATCAAAAGAAGATCTGAAACTTTGCCTGCCCTTGCCTTGGAGTGTTGCCTTGGCAGGGAACGTTTGCCTGACCGCTGTTCTGGAGTCCGAAATTGGGGTCACCCACCGCGTTAACTATGCAATTTCCGACCTGCATGCGGTTCAACACATTGAAGTATTCCATGCTAATTTCTGCGGAGAACCGCTCACTAAAGAAGAGCTTCTTCTTGAGTGAAATGTCCTCATCATAATAAGCGGGATTCCGAAGATTATTGTAGAGCGGCGCTGCATTTCCTATTGTCATAGCGCCGGGGAAAGCAAACTTTGCCGTGTTCAGAACTGCTGTTCCTTTGTAAGTGTTGTTCCAGTCCAGACCGAACGGTCCGGACAAAATGTTGGGTCTGTTTTGGGCGGTATAGCCTAGAGGGGTACAATTGAACGTACCGGTGCAAAAGGAAAAAAGCTGCAAAGGAGAGCCGCTTTCATACCAGTTGATCATGCCGAGTTCCCACCCGCCAACGAGGTTCTTCATAGCTCGCCCGCCGTGGTTCAGGAGTTTCTTTCCCGGCCCAAGCGGAAGTTCATAGGTGCCGGCCATGGTCAGCACGTGGGTCTGGTCATTGTTACCCACGGACCACTCCGCGTTCGGGTTCCCCGGATTTAGGCCCTTGAAGTTGAAGGTAGAGAATCCACTGTCGGTGTTTGAGAGGTACCGCGACAGTGTATACGACACCAGGTAGGTCAAGCCAGCACCGGAACGCTTCTGTAGGCTAACCTGCAGTGCATTGTATTTATCCGCGCCCGAAGTATCGAAATCATTCGTGATGCCACGGAACTGCGGATACTTTAGGAAAGCGCGCAAGGCGAGCCCGCCGGCGCCATAGTCCTGGCAAAAATTGTCGTAGGGCACATAGTAAGTAACAGGGGCCGCATTCCCGCCACACGTACCCGGAGCATAGGTGAACTGACCGAAGTTATATTGAGATGCTTGGGAAGCCATGAGTGTCTGTGCAGCCGCGGAGGTCCATGATTGGCCAAGGACGCAATTGTGATAATTCGTCAGCCCCGGAGCGCACTGACTTTGAACGAATTTATAATCCAAGTAATTCATTCTGCCAGGTCCGGCAAGCTCCGCGGGCAAGTGCAGGTCGTGAGTATGCACGCCATGGACGGAGAGAAACATATTCCACGGCAGCTCACGCTGAACACCCACGACGAATTGCTCGTCGTACCCTTGGTTGACGTGTTTCACTAACCCGCTGGGGAAAGCCGTGTTGAAGAAACTCGAGGTCAAGCCCGGCGACGAGGGCGTCGGGAGTGCCCCCTGTCCGTTTGAGTCCCACAGGCCATAGCCGGGAATAGAATAAATGCAGCCATTGGGAGTTCCGCCGCTGCAATCAATCGACCCTTTACTGCCGGCATCGAAGCCCGTCAAAGTGCCATTCAAATTGTTTCCGTAGTTGACCGCGACTTTGTTGACGCCGTATTCGAAAGCCCCCGTATCCAGCCAATACCATGAGACCCCGGCCAGCACAACGGTTTTGCTGTTCAGCTGGTAGGTAAAACCGACTCGTGGGCTCAGATGGTCCCAGAACATGTCCATATGGTTCCAGCCAACACAGAGCGGACACGAGGAACTCGTTGGACCGAGCTCCGTCATGGCCCCTAGTAGCGGCTTACCGGTAACTGGACTGATTGCCCCGGCATTGGCAGCAGTGGGGCTAAAGAATGTAAGCTGGTTGGTGCTGTTATCATTGGTGAATGGAAAAGCCAAGTCCCATCGTACGCCCCAGTTCACTTTCAGCCGTGAGGTGATTTGCATATCGTCCTGGAAGTAGGGAGCAACATACGTGTTCCTCAGGTTTGTGTTGCCTGCAAGTAGCCGGCCGGCGGAATCTGCGTTGCCAATGAGGAAGCTGGCGAATCCGAAACCAGTGTTGGCGCCAGGAGCTGTGCCGTAAGGTTGGCCTGTAGCCGGGTTAATGTGGGTTTGCTCGTTGGGGTCCGCTGTGGTCTCGGCGTCAAAGGTAAAGCTTCCGCCGCACTGTTGGCATTCGAAATCGTTCTGATGCGTCTTGCGGATGTCCACGCCGAAGTTGATGGTGTGCCGAGAATGCTGCCAGAGCCAGTTGTTGAGGATCGAGTATCCGGTCTTGTGGTTGATCGAGAACTCCCAGCCACCACAACCATTTGTGCCCCAGCATTGATCTTGGAAGGGGGCGCCAGTAAAGTTGATGCCCGGCAGGAAAACCTTTGATCCCGTGACAGGATTTGAAAAAGGCTGGGCCCCGGCAAAATTGCCCGGAAAGGCGGTTTGCGGGAAGAAATCATTTTTCTGATAGACATACAGGAATCCGGCGGTCATCACCAGATGAGGCGAAAACGTGTTGGAATAAGTGATGTCCAGCCCCTTCCCCAATTCCTTGTTAATGATGCCGTTGCTCAATGCGTTGTTAGTCCAACCGCCTGGTTGAGGGAAGTTTTGCCACCACCACCAGCCGTGAAGGGCCTGTTTTGTGGTCAAGTTATGGTCAATGTTGATGCTGTAGGCTTTCTCATCGTTTACCGGAACGTAAGCGGGATTGTAGTTCGACACTTCAAGCGAAGCGATCGATGGGCTCGGAATTGCTTTGAGGGCCAGCAGGGATTGCGACACAGTACTGAAACAGCTGGGATCGATCTTGTTTCCTGGAAACTGCTTCCCAGGTACATACCCCAATGCGGAGAGATTGCAACCCGAAGGTATGAGCGACGGAGTGGTTCCCCATGCGAGTGGGACGTAGATTGGTATTAGGGCGCTGGTGGCCGGATTCGTTAGCTGACTGAAATCACCGCCAAGCTCTGCTTGCGTTGGAAGGGTGACGGGGCTCTGTCCTTTCGCTTGGCGGTATTTGTCCCAGCTAAAGAACCAAAAGGTCTTATTACGCCCGTCGTACACCTTGGGCAGGATGACCGGCCCCCCGACAGAGAAACCCCAGTTGATCTCGTGATCGGTATTGGGAGCGTCGAGTTTGCCCGCGTTGTTCCCAAAGATGTCGTTGTGCGCTCCCGGGGCATCGAAAAACGCGTCACGATAAAAGCCAAATGCGTTCCCGTGAATCTGGTTGGTACCTGATTTCGCGCGATATTGCTCAACGCCTTGGCCCAAACCGTATTGTGCAGAAAAAGTGCCGGTTAAAACATCGACGTCCTTGATCGAGTCATACGGCGGCTGATTCCAGGATGTGAAACCTGCAGTCTCCGACCACGCCTCGGGGACGCCATTGAACATGACTTCAGTTTGCTGGTCCACCCCACCATTGATGCGATGGCTGAACGCGCCGCCTGTGACGCCGGGTACGAGAAAAATAAACGCGTCAATCTGACGATTTTGCCCAGAGATGATTTGCGGCAGATCCCCAAGGAGGGTTTCGTTGAGCGTTGTTCCAATTTCCGGTTGTTCCGTCTGCAGCGTAACCGCTGGAGCTACGACCTCTACTGTTTCCGTGACAGTGCCCGGTTGCAGCGTGGCATTGACAGTGGATGTTGCGCCACCCACGACGGTTACGTTCGTACTAACAAAACTCTTGAAGCCTGCTTTTTCCACCTTAACTGTGTATGTGCCAGGAATAAGGTCGATGACCAAGTAGGTGCCCGCAGACGTGCTAGTAGTCGTTTGAGATACGTTGGTGTCTACGTTCGTCACTGTCACTTTCGCGTCGGGAACCGCAGCCTCGGCTTGGTCAATCACCGTGCCGTTGATTCGGCTGACCGCTTGGCCGTGGACGTTCACGGGTACAAAGAGCAGCAGAAGGGCGAACGCCCAGACAAAGGCCAAGCCACGGTGGGAAGTCAGACCGGAAATGGAATTGCGAAAGTTCGAAAAGCTCTTCATCACTCTCCCCCTCAATGAGTTCAGATAATCCGGTGCATCAGGCCCAATCCAAATGCAAAAGCCGAATCCCGGCAAAGACACGACTGAGAAGGACACCCCTCGCGGCATCCCCAAACTTGGCGAGAGTCTTAGACCCGGGCTTGGGGGGAGTCAATGCCCTTGTGTGTCATCTTCACGTTCCCAATTAATCGAATGAAAAGAGAGGAGATAGGTGGGGTTATTCCCTTGCTGAAGGCGCAGGTCGAATCAATGTTACAAGGAGTGCTTTTGAACCCAAATTTTCCAAGGGGGGCTTCTTAGAGAAGGGCACATTTATCTTTGAATCAGAGGAGGGATATAAACTTGATTGTGTGCCCTTTATCGTCGGGGAATGTGTTGTCCCGAGCGGTTTGCAGCGGGATTGCTTGCAGCTGGGCGAAAGCCAAGATGCTGCGCTGAAGCCGCAGCGCTACATTTAAACCTTATGCTCGCCGTGGACGACGAGCCATTTGAAGGTACAGCTCCGTATTGCAAGATTCGGCGGTAGCACTGCGAAAATTGCTGCAAATCCGGTGGCCGATGACGCCGCTTTGCGCCATAATGCGCGCGGGATCGCATCCCAGGAGAAGGGGGAATCCTCATGAGCCGATTGTCGCTGAAAGCCGGAGCCTTGGCGCTGCAAGTCATCCTTTCAACGCCGCTCTTTGCGCAGGTGCAGGAGACTGACATCAAAAGCGCGAGAACGACAAGGGAAGAGGGCCTCAAGAGATCCGATTTGATGAAGCCGCATTTCGCGAACGGCAATCAGGCGATGTTGGATGCCAAAGCGATCCGGCAGCAGCTCGATGCGGCAACGAGCGACCAAAAGCCTGCGCTGCTTGCCAAAATGAAGGCGGATTATCAAACGGCGGTTGCGGAATATGAGCAGGCGCTGGAAGAGACCAAAGTGAAGGATGAAGATGGCGTCCACGTCATCGGCTTGATTGGAGTCATACGCAATGGATTAATCAGCCAGCAAAAAGCGGTGGAAATGCTGGTGCAGGACAAAGATTTGCCGATCATTTTGAGCAATCTCGGCATAGCTTACGGCGGGTTGGGTGAACATGAAGAGGCGATCACCATGTTGCAGCAGGCGGCGATCTTGAAGCCGGTGGCGGGAACGTACATGGAGCTTGGAACGGACCTTGCTCAGGTGGGCAAGCTGCCGGAAGCGGCCGCGGCGTGTGACAAGGTTCTTACGGTGGATCCCGCGGCGAAGAACATGCAGGCTGGCTGCTACAAGAACGTCGCGATTGTCCTCATTAACAAAGGGAAACTGGTTGATGCCATTGCGCCACTTCAGAAAGCTGCGCAACTCAATCCGCAAGATGCGCTGGCTTGGAAACTCTTGGGAGATGGGCTGACCAACACCATTACCTCCAGATCGGAAGGCGGCAAGACTGCCTATATCCTGCCTCCAGGAACTACCGAGGCTTACCAGCACTACCTACAGTTGGAGCCGAACGGAGTTTACGCGGGACAGGTGCGAGCGGCGCTGGAAGGGTTTGCGCAAATGACGAAGCCGTCGGCGGAAACAAAAGAGAAGAACTGAGGGAATTGATCGCTCCATTCCTATGAAAAGAAGGGCATCTGCGTTGGGTAGTTCGCAATCTAGAGTTCCACCACAAAATCAACAAGAATCGGCAGTGTTGAGCAGACCAGTGATCTTTCTCGGCGTTGTGCTTCTTTGCTTAGCTGGACTCAGGCAGTTGTGGGCACAGGAAACCGGGGTGAGGGTGAGCTTACAGGTGATCGTGCTAGACACGGAGTCCAAGGCCCAGGAGGCTCTCGAACGACTGAAAAAAGGCGAAAAATTCGAGAACCTTGCGAAAGAAATGTCGATCGATCCGAACGCGGGCGCCGGAGGCTACGTCGGTGAAGCGGATGCGTCGTCGCTGCGGCCGGAATTGCGGGCGGCCGTGGAATCCCTTCAGCCGGGGCAAATCAGCGGCGCCGTGAAGGTGCCTACGGGGTTTGTCATTGTGAGATTGCTGGAGAGGAAAGAGGGGCAGAAGGCTTCAACCAAGAGCGCTCCGCCGGGTGCCGCGAATCAGACCGCAACAGGACAAGGGATGGGGCCGAATCGCGATCTTCATCTGGCGGGCAAAGGCGCGATTCAGTATCCCGCGGATGTGGCCGGACAAGTCCTGGCCGATATGCTTTTCCAGAAATTTCCAAAACGAGCCGGGTGGGAGCAGGATTTGCAGGAGGTGTGCGCGATTCGAAAGCAGTCCCTAGCGGAGGGGATCCAGGCGCTGGAAAAAACGCTGGCCGATGCCGTGAAAATGGCAGCCACGACGCCCTATGATGCGATTCAAACGCACTACGGACTAGCACAACTTCAGGCTTATCAAGGCAACATGGACGCAGCCGTTAAGGAATGGCAAGCGGCGTACAAACTCGCAGCC
>Ga0126381_100010061_pt1 | contig 10629 bp, 7 predicted proteins | sample PanSoiMetPlot_28_FD_96465 | JGI IMG/M metagenome (GOLD analysis project Ga0126381, IMG submission 96465) | Tropical forest soil microbial communities from Panama - MetaG Plot_28 | ecosystem: Environmental > Terrestrial > Soil > Tropical forest > Bulk soil | place: Panama | collected 2016-02-17
AAAGAGGGCGCGGCAAAGGTCTTGGGTCGCGCCCAATATGTCGATGACATCGAATTGCCCGGCATGTGGTTCGGTGCTACAGTCCGCAGCACCATCCCACGCGGACGCATCATCTCAATCACATTCGACCCTTCGGTCCCTTGGAATGAGTTCACCATTGTCACGGCCGCTGACATTCCGGGTGAAAATACCATCGTCCACGTCACAAAAGATCATCCCTGCCTCGCCTCAACCTACGTTAACCACGTCGCCGAACCCATTCTTCTCCTGGCGCATTCCAACCGCTCCGCGCTTCCAGCCGCAGTGGCCGCAGTCCACATTGCATATGAGGAACTCCCTCCGGTCTTCACCATCGAGGACTCTGAAGCCTGCAAAGAAATCATCTGGCACGGTACCGACGGCAATACGCCGAACACCTTTAAGACCTATCTAATGCAGAAGGGTGACCCGGAGGCGATGGCGGCCGTCTTCGCCAGCGCCGACTACGTGATCGAAGGTGAGTACCGCACCGGAGCCCAGGAGCAACTCTACATCGAAAACAATGGCGTCATCGCCGAGTACTACGCCGAGACCGGCGTGACAGTCCGCGGCTCAATGCAGTGTCCGTACTACGTCGTCCACGCGCTCACCCTCGTATTCAACCTGCCCGAAGAAAAGTGTCGTGTTATTCAGACCGAGACAGGTGGAGCATTCGGCGGCAAGGAGGACTTTCCCTCTGTCATCGGTAGTCACGCGGCGTTGCTTGCAATGAAGTCTGGTCATCCCGTTAAGCTCTGCTACGACCGCTCTGAGGACATGGCCGCCACGACCAAGCGTCATCCCTCCCGCACGCGTCACCGTACCGCAGTCAGCAAGGAAGGTAAGATTCTCGCCGGCGAGATCGACTTCGCTATCGACGGAGGAGCCTACGTCACGCTTTCACCCGTCGTCCTCTCGCGCGGAACCATCCACGCTCCCGGCCCCTATCACTGGCCGCATCTCACCGTGCGCGCAAAGGCAGTAGCCACAAACATCCCGCCCCACGGAGCCTTCCGTGGCTTCGGCGTTCCGCAGAGCATCTTCGCGCTCGAGCGCCACGTGGACAAAATTGCCCACACCGTGGGCCTCTCTCCCGAAGAGTTCCGCCGCCGTAACTTCCTCGCGACGGGCGGCAGAACCGCGACGGGTCAACTCCTCAGCGATCCTGTTGACATGCAGCATCTGCTGACCCGCGCTCTGCAGGAATCGGATTATCATGCCAAACACGCGCGCTTCGATCGCGAGAACCCTACAAGCACCATCAAGCGAGGCATAGGCTTCGCGACATTCTTCCACGGATCAGGTTTCACGGGCTCCGGCGAGCGCCGCCTAAATTCCGAAGTCGCCATCAACGTCGACATCCAAACTGGTCGTCCACTTATCCTCGTTTCGTCGACAGAATTCGGCCAGGGAACGAACACTATCCTGTGCCAGGTCGCAGCACAGACGCTAGGCCTGCCCTACGAAGACGTGTTCATCGCACAACCCGACACGCACCTCGTCCCAAACTCAGGCCCCACAGTCGCATCACGCACAGCGATGATCGTCGGCAAACTAGTCGAACGCGCCTCAATCCAGATTCTTGAGAAACTCCGCGCCAAGGCTGGTCTGCCAACTCCACATAGTCCTCAGGACTTCAAGCGAGCCGCCATCCGCTATGGTGAGGAATTCGGCACACTCGAAGTCCGCGTACGCTACGATGCCCCAGACAACATCTTCTGGGACGACGACCACTTTTGCGGTGACGCCTACCCCGCCTACGCGTGGGCAGCCTACGTCGCCGAAGTCGCAGTCGACACTACAACCTACGCCGCGACGGTCACGGACTTCTATGCTGTGCAAGAGGTCGGCCGAGCCCTCCATCCTATCCTTGCCTCAGGACAAGTCGAAGGCGGCATAGCCCAGGCGATCGGCTACGCCCTCTACGAAAAGTGCGTTTGGAACAACGGACATCTCGCCAACAATCAAATGACCAACTACATCATGCCTACCAGCGCAGACCTCCCGTCCATCCATGTCTCCTTCGAGGAGACGCCATGCCCCCACGGCGCTTTCGGAGCCAAAGGTGTCGGCGAACTTCCCATGGACGGCCCCGCACCAGCAATCCTCAACGCAATCGAGCACGCCACAGGCATCGCCTTCAACCAGATCCCGCTGCTTCCCGAAGATATCTATGAAGGCATGACTCGCAATCCAAATGCCGGGACAGCCGCATTAAATCAAGCCGCCCCTGGTTCCATCTTTAGCGAGACCACTGCATGAAATTGATCACCTTCACCGTCAACGGTGCAAACAGAAACGTCGAAGCCCCACCAATGAAGCGCCTCCTCGACGTTCTTCGCGAAGACCTTCGTCTCACTGGAACCAAAGAAGGCTGCGGCGAGGGCGAATGCGGAGCTTGCTCGGTTCTCCTCAATGGAGAGCTAGTTAACTCCTGTCTCATCCCCGTCCTGCAAGCCGAGGGATCCGAGATCACCACCATCGAAGGCTTGGCCCACGACGAGCGCATGCATCCAATCCAACGGTGCTTCCTCGAAGACGGTGGTGCCCAATGCGGCATCTGCACTCCAGGTATGATTCTGGCCACTCACCATCTTCTCGAGAAGCATCCGCAACCGACACTGTCACAAATTCAGGAAGGCCTCTCAGGCAATCTCTGCCGCTGCACAGGTTATATGCGAATCTTCAAAGCTGTACAGGCAGCCGCTAATATCGGAACCGCCAAATAATGCGCTCCAACGTCAACGAATACGAACTCATCTCACCGGGCGCACTCGACGCAGTCCTCAAGATTCTCTCCGACGCTTCCGCGCGCTTCACTCCAATCGCAGGCGGCACCGAACTCATGGTCGCGCTCTGCGCAGGCCATCTCGAGCCGCGCAAGTTCGTCTCACTATGGAATCTCGAAGAACTCCGTTTCATTGAAGTCATCGACGACACCATCACCATAGGTTCTGGAAGCACCTTCACAGACATCCGCAACCATCCCGTCATCGTTGAGGAGTTCCCGCTTCTCTCACAAGCCGCCAGTTGGCTTGGAAGCATCGCCAATCAAAACCGCGCCACCATCGGCGGCAACATCGTCAATGCCAGCCAAGCCGCTGACTCGCCCCCAGCCCTCCTCATCTACAACGCTTCTCTAACTCTTCTCTCCACAAAAGGTCAGCGCACGATCCCCTACCGTGACTTCCATATCGCATACAAGAAGATCGCACTCGCACCGGAAGAGCTGGTTCACAGCGTCACGCTCGCGCGCAACACGAATGGCTGCAAGCAATACATTCGCAAAGTAGGTCCTAGAAACGCGCAGGCCATCTCTAAGGTCGCACTTGCGGGCCTCGCCCGCATGAGAGACGGCCACATCTCCGACATCCGCCTGGGTGCGGCCAGCCTACGCGAAACTCCAACCCGCCTCACCGTCACCGAGCAATCTCTCCTCGGTAAGCGAATTACGGCCGAGTCAATCGCCGCAGCGCGTTCCGCCTTGGAGAGCGAATCCAAGCCAATCGACGACATCCGCAGCACAGCAAGATACCGCACCGCCGTCGCCGCCAATCTGCTGGAAGAGTTTCTCCGATCGCTCTGATCACGCCCCGCCCAAACAGTTCAAACCGTTATCCAAACAACTCCTGCGCCCGCTTCAGATCGTCAGCGGTATCTATGTCCAAATCCCCACCCGGCAGATCTTCACAGGTCGCGTTCTGCAAAAGTTCTCGCGCACCCGCATCCCCACTCAGCGACATTAACGCGCCAAAATGCCCTTTAGGGAAGAACACCGGAACCCCATTTCTTGCCGCATATCGCGAGGCCTTCACCTCACGCTCCGCCATTAAGCGCCTGAGATGATCAGCCGTGACCGAAGGCTGATCACAGGTCATCACCACCACTCCCTCGACATCTTCAGCAACATTGCATACAGCATTAACTCCAAGCCGAATCGAGGAACCCATTCCCTCCCTCCATTCGTCATTGATCACCGTCACAACATTGCCGAGCGAACACCCTGCCAGCACCCGCTCGTACTCGGCCCCGAGCACGACAACCACTGGAGAACAACCAGTCTCACATGCCACTCTTACAGCCCGCTCCAGCAACGTCTCGCCACCAAGACGAACAAGTTGTTTCGGCTCCCCCAGCCTTTTCGATCCACCCGCAGCCAGCACAACTGCCGCAGCACTCACAACGAAGCATCCGAGGCACATTGCGTCTGCAAATACTGCGTAGCCCCACCCTCACGAACGTAGCGTGCAACATCTTCAGCAGTCAGCCGCCGCGAAGCCCCCAGCTTTCCCTGACACACAGCCTGCGCCTCCGCTAGCACCGCCAGTGCAATCGCCTCCGGTCCATCACCACCTAGATCCAACCCAACAGGGGCATGGATTCTCCCGCAACACTCGGCAACACTAAGACCAATCTTCGCTGCAGCCTCGTCCACCAACAGAGAACTACGGTGCCGCGCACCAAGCACTCCAAGATATCGCGGCACCAGGGGCAATAGAGCCGTTAGCATCTCACGATCCTGTTGATAGCTGTGCGTCATCACAATAACTGCATCAGATCTCCTGATCCCCAATTCACTTACTTCAGCGGCTATCACTCGCTCCGCTGCGGGAAACCGCTCCGCCTTTGCCAACTGCTGGCGCCCATCAGCCACGACAACGCTCCATCCCAGCAGCGAAGCCATGTTCACCAACGGCTTTGCATCGTCACCTGCTCCCAGCACAAACAGCCGTTGCGGAGCATGAAGATCCTCCACAAAGCGACCTTCATAAGTTTCATCTGCACGAAGCCCCTTCGCGCACTGTAGCTTCTTCTCTCCAAGTCCTTCGCTTGCAAAGATCACTTCCCCATCTACCAGCACAACACGGCGAAGCGCTCTTCCCTCTGCGGGAAGCCACGTCACCACCACGGCACTAGTTCCGGCAAGAGCCTCCTGCATCGCCTTCATGAGCGCTGCGAACTCCAGAGTATCCGCAGGTTCCAACAGCAGGTCTACGACGCCTCCGCATCCCAAACCAAACGGCACCTCCGCCGTGTCGTCAAACATCGTCGAGTAGCGCTCCACCTTCGCGCCCTCGCGAACCATCCACGCAGCTTTGCGAATAACCTCAGTCTCAAGGCATCCGCCACTGATGGTACCCGCGTACTCACCTCCAGAGGTCAGTAGGAGACGCGCACCAGGCCGGCGATAGCTCGACCCCTCTGCCCGCACCAGTGTCACCAGCACGGAAGCTCCGCCTTGCCGCCACAGCCGAACGATCTGTCGCCGCTCCATCATGCAACCAGCTTAGTCCTTCAGTGGCTGGCCAGCCAATCGCATGGACTGGCAAGGTCAGGACTTCTCTGAGAAAGTGTGGATGCCGCACTCCAGTTTCTTGCCGCCCCAGCGCCCACTCCGCGCATCGGCCCCTGCCTGCGGAATCGCGGTGCACGGCTCACACCCGATGCTCGTATAGCCTTGCGCATAGAGTTCGAGCTGAGGAATCGCGTTTTTCCTTGCGTATTCCGTGACCCGCGCCCAGTCCCAATCCGCGAGCACGCTAATCTTTTTCAGCGTCTTTCCCGATGGAGTCCGATGATCCTCCACTTTCTTCAGACCCGCCCGAGTAGGTGACTGCTCGCGTCTCAACCCGGTGAACCACCAGTCAAAAGGCTCCAGCGATCGCATTAGTGGCTCCACCTTGCGCGCCTTGCAGCACTCCGTCGGCTGAACAATATGCAGTTTGCCAAACTGTGCCTCGTATTGCGGAACCGTAAGCTCCGGAAGAGCATTGATCAAGTGCAACCCCCATTCGCCGGCCATGCGGTCACGATAGGCGATGACCTCTTTGAAGTGATACCCCGTCTCCAGAAAGATCACAGGAACATCAGGCAGATGCTGTCTCAGCATGTGCAACACGACCATGTCCTCGGTCTGAAAGCTGCTCGTCAAACACACACCTGTGCCTCGGGACTCACGAACAACCTGTTCCACAAGCTCCTCGGCGCTTATCGTTTCGTTGTTAGCTGAAGTATCAACTCCGCTCATTCCTTCACCCCTGCCAAACGCAAGACTTCGTCATCATCCAACCCTTCGCCGGTCACAAGGCAACCCTCAGCAAAGCTCCCGATCTCTTTCAGCATCTCAACGGGCAGCGCGCGCGACGAAACAGCAACAACACCGCCCAACTGCAATGCGCGTACCGCCGCGACCAGCGCATCATCAGGAATCAGCGCATCATCGATCACCACGGCTCTCTCGCCGCGCGCTCCGAGAGCATCTCTCACCCGCCCAGCCAACTCCGGCCTACCAGGTACCGAAACCAGCACAGCACGTGTAGAGTCGGCATCGGAGACCTCCACCGTACCGACAATCATCGCCGCGCCCACCGTGGCGTTATTCAAGCCATCAATCAGAATCAGCGACCCGGTACTCCGATTCTCTGCATATGCGTCAAAGAACAGCGGCAAGTTCGCCTCAAACTCCACTTCGGCAATTTCATTCATCACAAGTCGTTCTGCTGTCACACGTTCCTGGGTTCCAACATCCACGCGATATCTGATCGCCCTGACCGTCGCTCGCACAGTACGTGTCGTGTGCTTTGCGATGTAAGTTCGTCCCGGAAACAGCGGCTCATCATTCATCCACACGACCATTGCGCGGAACCGTCGACTCACTTGAGGCCGTGCGCTGTCCGCATCCACAAGCATCTCGCCGCGACTCAGATCGATCTCATCTTCCAATTCCACCGTCACGCTCTGCGGATGCGCCGCGGCCGCAATATCGCCATCGTAAGTCACGATTCTCCGAACGACTGTCTCACGCCCCGAAGGCAACGCCTTCACTTGTTGACCCGCACGAAGAACTCCCCGCGCCACCTGCCCCGCAAACCCGCGAAACTGCGAGCCGGGCCTCACCACAAGCTGTACCGGAAACCGCATCGGTCCATCCGCTTCGCGTTCGTGCAGTGGCACCGTCTCCAGGTACTCAAGCAACGTCGGCCCTTCATACCATGGCATCGCAGCGCTCGGCGAAACTACGTTATCTCCCTCGAGCGCACTCACCGGAATCGCTGTTACGCTCTGCACTCCCAGCCGCGAGGCCAACTCATAAAATTCGTCACGGATCGCATTGAATGTCTCCTCCGCGTATCCCACTAGATCCATCTTGTTCACCGCCGCAACCACATGCGGAATCCCCAGCAGCGCAGCGATATACGTATGGCGCTTCGACTGCGGCAGCAAACCACCTTCGCGCAGGAACGCCTTGGCATCGATCAGCACTATCGCAACATCCGCCGTCGAGGCGCCAGTCGCCATGTTCCTCGTGTACTGCTCATGACCCGGAGTATCTGCGATGATGAATTTCCGTCGCGCTGTCGAAAAATACCGATAGGCTACATCGATCGTGATCCCCTGCTCGCGCTCAGCCTTGAGCCCATCCGTGAGCAGCGAAAAATCCAGATGTCCGCCTGAAGCGCGATTGACTCTGCTCTTCTTCACTGCGGCAAGTTGATCCTCATACACGCTCTTCGTGTCATGCAGCAATCGACCGATCAGTGTGCTCTTACCGTCATCCACACTTCCAGCGGTAGTAAACCGCAACATCTCTCGCCCGAGATGTTCCTCAAGAAATACCTCAAACTCACTTCCCGCAACGTGCTCTCTCGTGTCGGCCATCAGAAGTAGCCCTCGCGCTTCTTCACTTCCATCGAGCCCTCTTCGTCATGGTCGATCGCGCGGTTCTCCCGCTCGCTCCTCCTAAACGTCATCAACTCCTCGATAATCTTCGGCAGAGTGTCCGCCTCGCTGCGGATCGCACCCGTGCACGGCGCGCATCCCAGCGAGCGCATCCGCACCTTTACCGTCTCCACTTTCTCGTTCGGCAACAGTTTCATCCCCTCGCGATACAGCGTCATCGCGCCTCCCCGCACCACCAGCGCACGCTCTTTTGCGAAGTACAACGGCACAATCGGAATCTTCTCTGTATAGAGATAGAGCCAGATGTCCATCTCCGTCCAGTTCGAGAGCGGAAACACTCGTATGCTCTCGCCTTTACGTAGCCGTGAGTTATACAAGCTCCAAAGCTCAGGCCGTTGATTCTTCGGGTCCCACTGCCCCGCGTTATCACGGAAGCTGTACACCCGCTCTTTCGCTCGGCTCTTCTCCTCGTCTCGACGCGCTCCTCCAAACGCCGCGTCGAACCCTCCCTCAGCCAAGGCGTCCAGCAAGCTGCGCGTCTTCAGCAACCCGCAGCAGTTTTGCGTCCCCAGCGTGTAAGGATTCGCTCCAGCGGCAATAGCCTCCTCATTGCGATGCACGATCAACTCCGCGCCGATCTCGCGCGCATAAGCATCCCGAAACTCGATCATCTCGGGAAACTTGTAGCTCGTATCCACATGCAGCAGCGGAAACGGAATCTTGCCTGGATAGAAAGCCTTCTGCGCCAGCCGCAACAGCACCGACGAGTCTTTGCCAATCGAGTACAGCATCACTGGCCGCGCAAACTCCGCAAAGGCCTCACGCAGTATGGCGATGCTCTCGGCCTCAAGAGCCTGAAGATGATTCAACTGCGCCGGACGGACTGTTGCGTCTTGTTCCAAAGCGATCATCGAGTAGAAATCTCCAAAGAGAACACTGTGTCCAGCGGCAAACGAGGCTCACAGCGCTTTCAGATCCAAGGTTCGAGAAATGTTGGGAGGGAAGACGGTTCGCTAGCGAAGACAACACGGACCAAGACTCATGCGACAACAACACGCGCGCTTGATCGAGGAAACCATCTGCCAGAAAGTATAGCAGGACCGAAATTCGGAGGACGAGTTCTCTGACTGGCCTTATAGCCCCAAATTTCTGCTAGACTAATCAAGTCGGTACAGCGCACCTGCAGGCCCAGACCCCTGCCTCAATGGAGCGCTCCTCGTCGCCGGCATCTTGTTGCAACGCAAATAGTTCGGGGCGTAGCGCAGTCTGGTAGCGCACCTGCTTCGGGAGCAGGGGGTCGTTGGTTCGAATCCAATCGCCCCGACCATTCCTCTCAGACTTTTGGCAATTCCAAAAGTCTGATGGCAGCGAATAGTTGCACAGTTAGCAGTGCATTTCAACCGAATTGACCACATCTGTAGATCTGCATCTTCATTTCAAATCCATACCCTTAAGGTACCCTGCACGGAGAGCTGTCATGGAGAGCCCATGCCCTTTGACTTGCTTGCGCGTAAATCGACTCATTTCGTCTTGTGGAGACCGACCGCAGCCACGTCTGCTCCTGTTCTCGTAATCGGCCGATTCAAGCCCGGCAACCCTCCAAGCCTCGCCACTCCTATGCGATTTCCATTAACCCGAGCAGCGGGAGTTACTGGACTTTGGGAGATTGCCGCCTCCTCCTGTGGCTTGGTCGACGACACGGTGTATCACTACTGGTTCGAGGTCCAGAGCACCAATCCGAATCGTCCCGGCGGAGGGGCCATCCCCTGCACCGATCCAACGGCTTGGGCGGTCGATTGGAGTCTGATTCCACCTCCGTTGAGCCCACCCTTCATCGACGAAGATCGCCAGCCCGCCGCAATCGTGCTGTTCAGCGGCGGCCAACTCCTACCGGCAGATGCCGGCGGCGAAGGATTGGCGCTCGATGCCGATCCGCCAGCCGATACACTTCCGCCTAACAATCAGCTAGTCATCTACGAACTGCCAACAGCGTGGGCGCGGATAGCTCCAGGAAGCGTCGGCATCGGCACAGGTAGCTTTCGCGACGTGCAGTCGCTGGTCGATGCGGGCACGACCGGAATGAACATGAGCGACCTCGCCGTCACCCAGGCCGGCAAAGCCTATCTGCTGGATCTCGGAGTCAACTGTTTGGAACTGCTTCCACCCGCAGATAGCTTCTTCAAGCGTGAGTGGGGATACGACACAGCGCACTTTCTAGCACCTGATTCCGAGCTAGGTCAGCCGGACGGCAACAGTTGGTCGACTGCCAACCATGATTTATCTGCACTGGTTCTCGCATGTCATCAGCAAAGGATACGAGTCTTCGTCGACATGGTAATGGCCTTCTCGCGCAATGAGCCTTACCAGCACATCGCGTTCGATCCGTTCTGCATCGACGACGCGAAGGACCATATGAGCGATCCCGATGCGCCTACCTCGCGCTCCACGCCAACCAACCCCCAGCCTCGGGACGGCTTCGGGAGTACCTTGTTCCGCTACACCCGCCAACTAACCTCTGCCTTCTATGACCCAGAATCCGGCACAGACCAGCCCGCGTTGGTACCTGCACGTCAGCACATGTACACACAACTCACCCGCTGGATGACTGACTTCCGCATTGATGGCATCCGCATGGATAGTGTCGAAAACGTCGCCAATTGGGACTTCATCCAGGGCTTCAAGAACCGCGCGCGTCAGTTGTTTTCCGCTCGCTGGGCCGCCCAGGGACTTGGAGCCGGCGCGGACGCTCACTTCCTTGTGGTCGGCGAAGAGCTCTCAGTACCTCTCGCGCTGCTAACCCAGGGTCGCCTCGACGGCCTTTGGAACGATCACTTCCGCGTGCTGGTCCGATCCGCCATCTTCGGCGTCAATGCGTCGGCGGAGGGCGAACCTACCTTCGAATGGACCGTTCGCAAGGCTATCGACTGCAGA
>Ga0126381_100010062_pt1 | contig 10629 bp, 7 predicted proteins | sample PanSoiMetPlot_28_FD_96465 | JGI IMG/M metagenome (GOLD analysis project Ga0126381, IMG submission 96465) | Tropical forest soil microbial communities from Panama - MetaG Plot_28 | ecosystem: Environmental > Terrestrial > Soil > Tropical forest > Bulk soil | place: Panama | collected 2016-02-17
AGCGTCCCGGCCACCGCGAGGATTATCCGGCGCATCCCTGTCTCCTCAGAACTCGAACGACTCGAAATGGATCCGCCGCCGCGGCACGCCCGCGTCCTGCGCCGCCGACACGACGGTCGCGGTCATCCCGGACGGCCCGCACACGTACACGTCGTGCTTGTGCAGCCCGGGCACGAGCGAGCGCAGCACGTCGGCGGTCAGCGGATCGGCGCCCAGCTCCGCCCGCGACCCGACCACGTAATGGACCCGGGCGCCGCGCGCCCTGGCGATCGCGTTCAGCTCGTCACGGAACACGATGTCCCGCCAGCTCCGGGCCCGGTAGATCAGCGTCATCCGCCCGGGCAGCGACGCGAACATGGCCCGCAGCGGCGTGATCCCGACCCCGCCGGCCACCAGCACCAGGCCCCGGCCGGACCGGTCCGACGTGAACGCTCCGTACGGGCCCTCGACCCAGACCCGTGTTCCCGGCCGCAGGTAGCGCAGCGACCTGCTGTGGTCGCCGAGATCCTTCACGGTGATGCGCAGCATGTCCCGGCCGGGCGCCGCGGACAGCGAATACGGGTGCGAGGACCACCACAGGGACCGGGTAAGGAACCGCCAGCGGAAGAACTGCCCGGGCTCCGCCGCCAGCTCCGCCAGCCGGGTGCCCCCGATGTAGACCGACACCACCCCGGGCGCCTCGTCCCTGATCCCGAGCACGCGGAAGTCGTGCCGCACGAACGCGCGCCACGGCACCACGATCCTGTACCACACCACGAGCAGCGCCACGGTCAGGTACATCGCGGACCACCAGAACCGGGCGCCCAGGCTGTTCACGAACGACGCGCCGTCGGCGAACTGGTGGCTGAATGCCAAGGCGATCGCCAGGTAGGTGTAGAAGTGCAGGTAGTACCAGGTTTCGTAGCGCATCCGCCGCCGCGCGGCGCGCATCGACACGATCCCGACGCCGAGCAGCAAGAACCCGGCCACGGTCGCCATCAGCACGTCCGGGTACTGGGTGAGCAGCGTGCCGGACTCGCCGACCACGTTGGTGTTCGCGGTGACCGCGTAGCCCCAGATGATCAGCAGCGCGTGCGCGACCACGATGCTGACGATGTACCGGCCGCCCATCGCGTGCCACCGGGCCAGCCGGTCGGCACCGACGCCCCGCTCCACCGGCGGCAGCCGCGCCATCAGCGCGACCAGCACGACCACGCCGTACCCGGCCAGCAGCCCGAGGATCCGGCCCGCCCCGGTGAGCCACTGCCCCAGCCCGCGCACGCTGGTCGTGTCATGCCACCACAGCGCGAGCACCACGACAGCTCCGAGCGCTATCACCCCGAGCACGAACCCAGGCTTCGCCTTAGTCATAACGGGCTGTGGCTTTACTCCTGGGGCCCGTGATCCCGCTGCCGCGGGCAGACGGTGGGAGGCCGACGCGGGCCGCCGGGCGACACTGGTCATGGTCCGCACCCCCCTCCCTCTCGATTGTGCCCGCCATTCCTAGTAACGGATACGACGGCCGTGTCCGCTCGGTTCATCCGCCCCCGTAATCCGTCCGTAAGCCTCAGCCCCCGGTGCAACCTCAGCGGGGACTCAGGATGTGCGTGACTAGCGCCCAGCATGGGCAGCTGACCGGGGAGAACACCGTCTGGCCTTACTGATTCGCTACATAGGGCTTACTAGAAAGTCAGCAATCCATAACTGTACAGAGAGTATCCATATGAATACGCATGGTCATAATCTTGGCACAGGAGACATCACGGATAGGATACAAGAAAATGCTCAGAGTAAGCGAAGTGTGGGAGCGGGCGCTCCGGGCACCAACGGTGGCCGGGCTGACTAGTCCAGGCGACTGCGTGATCATCCGTTCCGGTGAGAGCTACGCCGGCAAGCAGGGGGTAAGCCTGGCCAACGGGGTCACCAGCCGGTCCGCCGGGGCGCACGGACTCTGCCTGCACCTGGTGACGATTCCTCCGGGCACGCGCGGCATTCCGCACTTCCACGCCGGCCACGAATCCGCTATCTACACGGTCAGCGGCGAAACCGAAGTCTGGCACGGCGAGGGCCTGCTCCAGCGCACCGTGGTCAAGGCCGGCGACTTCATGTACGTCCCGCCCGGCACTCCGCACCTCCCGGTCAACCGCAGCGACGTCATGACGATCGCCGTGGTGGCCCGCACCGACCCGCAAGAGCAGGAGAGCGTCGTCACCCTCCGCCTGCCCCCGCACCTGGCCGACCTGTCCGCCTTCCCCATCGCCAGCCAATAACCCGCGGCGGCCCCCGGGCTGCATTCCCACCTTCTGCCGGCCCGGCCGCCGCGACCCCCGCGCGCCCGCCCCGCCTCCCGTGAAAGGCGTGTAAACCTGACTCCTCCCCTCCGCCTCCAAAACCGGGGCGTAGGCAGGTGCACGCCTGGGGGCGGGCGCGCGGGACGTGCCCAGCACGCCCGACCGTCCCGGACGGGTGGACCCCCGGATTACACGAAGGCTTCCGGCGGCGGGCAGGAGCACATCAGATTCCTGTCGCCGTAGGCCTGGTCGATGCGGCGGACCGGGGGGAAGTACTTGCCCCGGTGCGGGGTCCGGTCCGGATAGGCCGCCTCGTCCCGCTCATACGGGTGCTTCCATTCGCCGCTGATCAGCATCTCCGCCGTGTGCGGTGCGTTCTTGAGCGGGTTGTCCAGGCGGTCGTACTCGCCGGAGGCCACCCGGGCGATCTCCGCCCTGATCGAGATCATCGCCGCGCAGAAGCGGTCCAGCTCGGCCAGGTCCTCGCTCTCGGTGGGCTCGATCATGAACGTGCCCGCCACCGGGAACGACATCGTCGGCGCGTGAAACCCGTAGTCGACCAGCCGCTTGGCCACGTCTTCGACGGTGATTCCCGTCTCCGCCGTGAGCGGCCGCAGGTCAATCACGCACTCGTGCGCCACCAGCCCGTTCCGCCCCCGGTACAGCACCGGGAAGTGCGGATCAAGGCGTTTGGCCAGGTAGTTGGCGGACAGCACGGCCACCTGGGTCGCCGTGCGCAGCCCGCCGGCGCCCATCATCGCTACGTACGCCCACGAGATCGGCAAGATCCCCGCCGACCCATGCGGCGCCGCCGTGACCGGGCCAGCACCCCGGGAGGGCAGGAATCCGGCCAGGTGCGCGCGGACCGCGACCGGGCCGACGCCCGGGCCGCCGCCGCCGTGCGGGATGCAGAACGTCTTGTGCAGGTTCAGGTGCGACACGTCCGCGCCGAACGAGGGCAGCGTCGCGACGCCGGCCAGCGCGTTGAAGTTCGCCCCGTCCAGGTACACCTGGCCGCCGGCCTCGTGCACCAGCGCGCACACCTCGCCGACCGTTTCCTCGTACACCCCGGCGGTCGACGGGTAGGTCAGCATGATCGCCGCGATGTGCCCGGCGTGCGTCTCCAGCTTGGCCCGGATGTCACCTAGGTCGATGGCTCCGTCAGCGCCGCACTTGACCACCGCGACCCGCAGGCCCGCGAGCACGGCGCTGGCCGCGTTGGTGCCGTGCGCCGACTCGGGCAGCAGGCAGACGTCCCGCTCGGCTTCGCCGCGTGACGCGTGGTAGGCGCGGATCGCCAGCAGCCCGGCCAGCTCGCCCTGCGAGCCGGCGTTCGGCTGGACGGACACCGCGTCGTAGCCGGTCAGCGCGGCCAGCCGCCGCTCGAGGGACTCGATCAGCTCGGTGTAGCCGGCCGTCTGCGCCGCGGGCGCCAGCGGGTGCATGTCCGCGAACCCGGGCCAGCTGATCGGCTCCATCTCCGCGGCGGCGTTCAGCTTCATCGTGCACGAGCCGAGCGGGATCATCGACCGGTCCAGCGCGATGTCGAAATCGGCCAGCCGCCGCAGGTACCGCAGCATCGCGGTCTCGCTGCGGTACTGGTGAAACACCGGATGGGTCAGGTACTCAGACGTCCTGGCCAGCTCCGCGGGCAGCTCGATCGCGCCATCGCCACGCTCTAGCGGAGGGGCGGTGGGGCCGGCGATCGCGGCGGCGATCTCGGCGAGCTGGGCGTCGGTGGTTGTCTCGTCGCAGGTGACCTGGATCGCGCCGTCGGGCGCCAGGTACAGGTTGTATCCGGCGCTGCGCGCGCGATCCAGCACGGCCACGCTGTCATCTGGCCAGAAGCGGATCGTGTCGAAGAAGACACCACCGTCCGTTCTGATGCCATGGGCGCGGAGGGTGGCGGCGAGGACCGCGGCGCTACGGCGGGTTGCCCGGGCGATGCCGGCCAGGCCGTCAGGCCCGTGGTAGATGGCGTACATGGCGGCGGTGACGGCGAGCAGGACCTGGGCCGTGCAGATGTTGCTCGTCGCCTTCTCGCGGCGGATGTGCTGCTCACGAGCCTGCAGCGCGAGCCGGTACGCGGGCTGGCCGCCGGCGTCCACCGAGACGCCCACGATGCGGCCGGGCAGCTGGCGCTTCAGCTCGTCGCGGACCGCGATGTAGGCGGCGTGCGGTCCGCCGGACCACATCGGCACGCCGAACCGCTGGGTGGAGCCGATCGCGATGTCGGCACCCAGCTCGCCGGGCGGCTTGAGCAGCGTGAGGGCGAGCGGGTCGGCGGCCACCGCGGCGAGCGCGCGCTTATGGTGCGCGGCCTCGATGAGCGCGGCCAGGTCTGCACGGACGAGGCCGGACGCGCCCGGATACTGCAGCAGGATGCCGAACAAGCCGTCGGTCCCGGCGATCACCTCGGGGGTAAGAGCGGCGATCTTCAGGTCGATGCCCAGCGGCTCGGCGCGGGTGCGCAGCACGGCCAGCGTTTGCGGCAGGCAGTCCTGATCGGCGAGGAACGTCATGCCCGCGCCGCGCACCGCCCGGCGGCTCAGCGTCATCGCCTCGGCCGCGGCGCTCGCCTCGTCCAGCAGGGACGCGCCGGCCCAGGGCAGCCCGGTCAGGTCGGCGACCATCGTCTGGAAGTTCAGCAGCGCCTCGAGCCTGCCCTGCGAGATCTCCGGCTGGTACGGCGTGTATGCGGTATACCACGCCGGGTTCTCCAGCAGGTTGCGGCGGATCACGGCCGGGGTGATCGTGCCGTGGTAGCCCTGGCCGATCAGCGAGGTGAGCACCTGGTTGCGGTCCGCCATCCGGCGCAGCTCGGCCAGGGCCTGGGTCTCCGACAGCGGCTCAGGCAGGCCGATGCTGGCCTGCTCCGCACCGGGGGGCAGCGCGGCGCTGGTCAGCTCGTCCATTGACCGGTAGCCGAGCGCGTCCAGCATGTGCCGCTGCTCGGCCCGCGACGGCCCTATATGCCGTTCAGCGAATGGGCGGGGGACGAATTCCGTCATCGGAGCCTCCGGGGTGCGCACTTGTCCCATCGCCCCCGTCTGTCGCCACCCGCAGCTCCAGAGGTGCCTGTCCCGGCCGGTCCGTGTGCCTGAGAGGTTCCGGGGAAGTTGCCCCTTCGGCGGCCCGCCTGACGCGGGATCTCTCCCGGCCGGTGTCACTGGCTGTCGTTCAGTTTACCTGAGGGTCAACCAGATGGTGGGACGCGAGAATTCCCCGCGTGTTCAACTGGTCCGGCGCAGGCGGCGTTTGGCCAGCTCATCGACGGCGTCGCCGTCCGCGTCCACCATGCCGTCCTCGGCGCGGACCGACTGCAGCACCGCGAGGTCGCCCTCGACCTCGCGCCACACCCGGCCGAGCGCGATGCCGAACACGCCCTGCCCGCCCTGCAGCAGGTCGACGACCTCGTCAGGCGAGGTGCACTCGTAGACGCTGACGCCGTCGCTCATCAGCGTCACCTGGGCCAGGTCCTCGGTACCCTGGTCGCGCAGGTGCTGGACGGCGGCCCGGATCTGCTGGAGCGAGATCCCGGTGTCCAGCAGGCGCTTGACCACCTTCAGCACCAGGATGTCGCGGAAGCTGTACAGCCGCTGCGAGCCGGACCCGTGGGCGGCGCGGACGCTGGGCTCGACCAGCCCGGTGCGGGCCCAGTAGTCGAGCTGACGGTACGTGATGCCAGCGGCCGAACACGCGGTCGGACCGCGGTAGCCGACGTCCGCGTTCTGGTTGAGGGGGGTCTGAGGGGACCCCTCCTCCCGGTTAAAACCGTCCCCAGTCACCGCCACACCTCCACGGGAGCTGACTACCCACGGCACTGGCAACGTAAGCCTGCGAGGATACCAGCGTCAACGACCACGGACGGCGTGTCGCAACCCTTTGCCACTTAGCAGACATTCCGGTTACGTAGCGCGACCGAAGTCCTCTGGCGAGATCGTGTCGAGGAACTCGCGGAATTTCTCCACCTCGTCCTCCTGCTCGTCCGGGATGGCCACGCCCGCCTCCTCCAGGATCTCCTCGCTGGCGAAGATCTGCGCGCCGGTGCGCAGTGCCAGCGCGATCGAGTCGGACGGACGGGCGCTGACCTCGGCGCCGTTGGAGAACACCAGGTCGGCGTAGAAGATCCCGTCACGGAGTGAGGTTATGTTCACCGTGCGCAACTGAACGTTCAGCACTTCGAGCACGTCGCGGAACAGGTCGTGGGTCAGCGGGCGGAGCGAGACCATGCCCTGCTGGGCGAACGCGATCGCGGTGGCCTCCACGGCACCGATCCAGATCGGCAGGTACCGGTCGCCGTCGGCTTCCTTCAGCAGCACGATCGGGCTGTTTGACGGCATCTCGACCCGGACGCCGATGACCTCCATCTGCCGCACTACAGCTCCGTTCCCACGTCCCTACGACCACTTACCGGGGGAGGCGTTCCCCTCCTGCTCCCTTTGCCAAGGTACCACCCGCTATCGTCCGGACGCCGAGCGCAGTCCGCGCGACTCGTCCGGTTCCGCTGCGAGCGAAGGGGTCATTGGCGCCATCGGCTCATAACTACCCAGGCGTAGCGATGCTGAAGCGAGTCCGGCCTCAGCAAGCGCCGATTCCATGAGCGTGGCGTGCAGCCGCAGGGTGAGATCGGCGATCTGCCAGGCCGTGCGGGTGGCCGCGTCCCGCGCCCCAGGGCCGCGCTGGCGCAGCTGGGGGGCCACTACCTGCTCCACCAGCGTCGCCTCGCGGTCCGCCGCGGCCTTGACCGCGCGCAGGTGGCGGGCCTGGACGCCGTACTGCCGCAGCGCGGCCACCGCCCTGGCGATGGCGAGCGCGTCGGTCCCGTACAGCCGTCCCATCCGGCGGATCAGGCCGTAGTCCTCAAGCTCGGTGAGCTCCGCGTCGGTGATGCCGGCCCCGTCGAGCAGCTGGCGCCGGGTCAGGTGCTCGTCGTCCCTTGACCGGTCCGGCGTGCCGCCGGCCGAGCCGTCGTCGGACAGCCGTTCCTTGATCACCCGCAGCGGCAGGTAGGAGTCGCGCTGCAAGGTGAGGATGCGGCGCAGCCGCTGAACGTCGGCCGCGCCGAACTTGCGGTAACCCGACCGGGAACGCTCCGGCTCGATCAGTCCCTCGGCCTCGAGGAAACGGATCTTAGACGTGCTGATATCTGGAAATTCCGGACGTAGCTGAGCAAGAACCTCGCCGATCCCGAACTGCCCCCTGGTCCCGGGGACGGCCTGATCGCTCATGCTGTATTGCCCGCTCGCCTCCGGGGCCCCTCCAGCTCGCTCATGAGTAGCCCTGCGAGCCCCTGCCGTGCCGTTCGCCGGACATGGTCTGCCCCCACAAGTCCGGGCTGGTCAGGAACTGCAGCCGGAACTTGCCTATCTGCACCTCGTCTCCGCCGGCCAGCTCTGCCTCCTCGATCCGCGACCCATTCACGTAGGTGCCATTCAGGCTTCCCACGTCGCGGACGGTAAACCTGCTGCCGTTGTCCTCACGGTAGAACTCCACGTGCCGCCGGGAAACCGTGACGTCGTCGAGGAAGATGTCGCTGTCCGGGTGGCGGCCCGCCGTGGTCAGGTCGTGCTCCAGCCGGAAGGTGCTTCCCGCGTTCGGCCCGCGCATCACCAGCAGCAGCGCCGTGCCGGCCGGCAGCGAGCCGAGCGACGCGGAATCGGGGTAGAGGTCGTCCCCGTAGTCAGAATCGTCGCGGTTCAGCGAGATGGTGGACGTCGTCTCGCCCGGTCGCGGCGGGGCACCTGGCCCGCCAGGCCCCTGCCACCCAGATCCCTGTCGTCCGGCCGCCGCCCTGCCCGCGAGCAGCGGCGCGCCGCAGTTCGAGCAGAAGCGCGCCCCCTCAGGATTGGGCCGACCGCACCGGGCGCATTGCAAGATCGGCATAACTCCGCTCGGCCTCCCCTGGCTGAACTCCGCTGCTGCATCCTCTGCCGCCCCATACGAAGCTGGCACATCCGATGCAGCCCAAGGTACCTGCCGGGAGCCGCGGCGGTCCACGCGCCACGCGAACAAGCCGCGCCATGTGAAGGGGGCGCGGGGGGATCCTTCCCCCCGCCGGGAACCGCCGCGCGTCGCCCGTCGCTCCGACCTCCGCCACACCGCGCTTCACCTCCGCCACGCAGGGCCCGGCGCCCGAACGGGCGGTTACCGCCAGGCGAACCGTATAGGGCGAGATTCTCTCATATTTACGAATTTCGCGTCGTTCGCTGCTTGCTGAGCTTACCGGGAGCGGCGGGTACCATCCCCGGCAAGCTGACCGGACACGACACGAGGAAACCCAGCTTACCTGGGACACAGGCCCGCGAGCTGGGCTCGCGGGAACAGGGGCGGCAGATCCTCAGCGGCCGGCCTGCTCCACCACGGCGGCCCAGTCGTCCAGCAGCAGCTGGGCCGTGTCGGGATCGGTTCCCTCCGCCCACAGGTGGGTCACCGCGTCGGCCGGGTCGGGCAGGATCAGCACCCAGCCCCGGTCCCGCTCGATGACCCGGACCCCGTCGGTGGTGTCCAGCTCCAGCTCCCGCTCTCCGGCGGACTCCACGACGGTCCGCATCACGCTGCCCTTGGCCGCCCACGGCGTGGGCATGGACCGCTTGAGCAGGTAGGCGGCCGGGATGCGGGCGTCGATCTGGCTCAGCGTCAGCCTGGTCCTGGCCACCAGGCCGAGCAGCCGGACGAAGGCCGCGATCCCGTCCACGGTCCGTGCGCATTCGGGCACCACGAAGCCGCCGCGGCCATCCGCCGCGAAGATCACGTCGTCGGCGGCCGCCGCCGCGGTCAGCGCGTCCATCGAGGTCGGCGTCCAGGTCACCTGCACTCCGTGGAACCGGCACACCTGCTCGGCCACCCGGGTGGTGGTCACCGGCAGCGCCACCCGCCCGGTCTTCCGCTCGGCGGCCACCAGGTCGAGCACGGCGAGCAGGGCCCGCTGTTCGCTGACCATCTCGCCCTTCTCGTCCACCAGCTGGATCCGCTCGCCCACCGGATCGAACCTGACGCCGAACGCGGCACGGGACGAGGAGACCACCTCGGCCAGCCGCTGCATGCCGGCCCGCAGCTGCGCGACGGTTTCTGTCGGCGACACCTCGTCCAGCTTGTTGTTCAGCGTGTGCACCTCCACGCCGATCCGGCCGAGCAGGCTGGGCAGCACCAGCGAGGCGGTGCCGCCGGCGCAGTCCGCGACGACCTTAAGGCCCGCGTCCCGCACGCCGGTGAGGTCGACGCACCGCAGCAGCTCGTGGGTGTACATGTCGACTACTCGCGGCGGGTAGCTGAGCTCGGCGATCTCGCCGGGAAACGCACGGCGGAACTCCTGCCGGGAGAACACCCGTTCCAGCTTGCGCTGCTGCGCCTGGGACAGCTCGGCGCCGCGCTCGTCCAGGAAGATGATATCCACCGACTGCGGGTCGCCGGGCGTGGTGCGCAGCGCGATTCCGCCGCTGTAGTTGCCGCGCGCGGTCTCGAACCTGGCCACCGGCAGCGGCTGGGCCTCCAGGTCCACCACGTTGATGGCGCTGGCGTTGAGCGCGCCCTGCACCGCCCGCTTCAAGGTCCGCGCCGCCCTGGACACGTCCCGCGACGTGGTGATCGTGGAGCCCTTGCGCAGCATGGTGGCGTACGCGCTGGCCAGCCGGACCGCCAGTTCGGGCGTGACCTCGACGTTGACGAGCCCGGATACCCCGCGCTGGCCGAACAGGGTCCGCTGCCCGCGGGACTCCCAGATCACGCTGTTGTTGACCACGGCGCCGGCCTCGATGGTCTTGAACGGGTAGACCTTCACCGCGGCGGACAGGTACGCCTCCGGCTCGATCACGCACTCGTCCCCGACGACCGCGGCCTCCTCGATCCTGGCCAGCCGCATCACGTCGGTGTTCTTGCCGATCACGCAGCCGCGCAGTGTGACGCCCTGGCCGACGTACACGTTGTTGTGCACCACGGCCCGGTGCAGGAACGCGCCTTCCTTGATCACCACGTTGCTGCCGACCACGGTGTACTCACGCAGGTGCGCGCCCGCCTCGACCTTGGCGTAGTCCCCGATGCACAACGGCCCGGTGAGCACGGCCTCGGAATCTACCTCGGCACCCTCGGCCACCCAGACGCCCGGGGACACCTCGAACCCGGCGATGTCGGTCTGCACCCGGCCGGCCAGCACGTCGGCCTGCGCCTTCAGGTAACTTTCATGGGTGCCGACGTCCTCCCAGTAGCCCTCCGAGATGTACCCGTAGAGCGGCGCGCCGCGCTTGAGCAGCTCAGGGAAGACGTCCCCGGACCAGTCGACCACCTCGCCGGGCGGCACCTCGGCCAGCACCTCGGGCTCCATCACGTAGATCCCGGTGTTCACCGTGTCCGAGAACACCTG
>Ga0126381_100010066_pt1 | contig 10628 bp, 9 predicted proteins | sample PanSoiMetPlot_28_FD_96465 | JGI IMG/M metagenome (GOLD analysis project Ga0126381, IMG submission 96465) | Tropical forest soil microbial communities from Panama - MetaG Plot_28 | ecosystem: Environmental > Terrestrial > Soil > Tropical forest > Bulk soil | place: Panama | collected 2016-02-17
GAACCGATGGCGAGCGCGCAACCGACGAGACTCCAGCGGGCACCGGCCAGCGTCCTCCACACAGCGTGCCAATCGATGCCTTTTAAGGAGAAATACAGGAGGATCCCCGCCAACACAACGGACACAACCAACGAGATAGCGCGGCCCCGACCAGAAGGCACTCTGTAACGTTAGCATGATGGCACTTAGTGTTCGTCGGCCCGGTTTTCGCAACTTGATAGCATCATGATGCTATAATCACCATGATGCGAACTACTGTGAATCTACCGGAGGATGTCTACGAGGTGGCGCGCTCGATTGCTTCGGCCAAGCGAATCTCTTTGGGGGAGGCGCTGGCGGAACTGGTGCGGCGCGGGCTGGAACCGGGGTCACGAATCGACTCGCGGGAGCCGGGCTTCCCCTGCTTCTCCGTTAGCCAGAATGCCGCGCCGATTACCTTGGCCCGAACGCTCGATGCGGAAGACGAGCCATGAAGCCCTACCTTCTGGACGTGAACGTTCTGCTCGCGCTGGCATGGCCAAACCATATACACCACCGGGAGGCATTGCAATGGTTTCAGGAAAAGGGCGCCGGCGGTTTTCGGACCTGTCCTCTGACGCAAACGGGGTTCGTGCGCATTTCATCGAACCCGGCGTTCACGCCGGAGGCGGTCAGACCTTCCGAAGCTCTGGAACTACTGAGGCGGATTTGCGCTTTGCCCGGGCATCAGTTCTGGCCGGACGACGTCTCACTGCTGGAGGCCCAAGCTGCACCGCGGCTGGCGGGTCATAGGCAGGTGACCGATGCCTATCTTCTGACCCTCGCGGCTTTTCACGAAGGGATTCTGGCGACCCTGGACCGCTCAGTAATGGCGGTTGCCGAAGGAAAGGTGGAAGTTATTGGGGCTTGAGTTGAAGCGGCGCGAAACACCTGACTACCCTGTCTTCCAAAAGCGCCGGAGGGCACCTTGCCCCTCCAGTACCTATAGCCCGGGCAATCCATAGACGAGCCCCTCCAAGATAGCCGAGCGCCCGGGCGGCGCGCCAGCGCGAGGTCACTTTGCTGCACGGTCGGGCAAAGCCGATTCCACTAAGGGATACATCGGCTCACAACCGTTTGACTACTTACTGCTTGCGCTACATGCTGTTACCCTAGACGGCAAATGGAAGCGCGCGCTCGCACGCAAACCCGGACATCGCCGGCCCCGTACTGGAAATGGATGCTGTGCCTGGCGACCGGAGCGCTGCTGTTTTCCCTCTTCGGATTACGCGCCAACCCAATCGACAACGAAGTATTCAACCTCTATGCCGGAGCCAGGCTCGGGCCTCACAAGCTGTACGACCCGCAAGGTTTTCGGGCCATCGCGGCCAGCCTCGGGCCCGTTATGCAGGCGCGCCTCTATTATTGCCGGATGCCATACTTTGCGGTTCTGACAGCGCCGCTTGGCTGGTTTCCATACGCGATATCCGTCGCCTTCTGGCGTTCGGTTCAGGCGTTGGCCATCGCTTGGGGAATCCTGCTCTGGCCGCAATCAAAGCGCACGATGGCCATGGTGGCGGTGGCTTCACTGCCCGTGATCTGGGTGGTCTCAAACGGCCAGGACGTCGCTTTAGTTTTCCTTGCCGCCTCAGCTTCGGTGGCGCTGCTCTGGAAAAACCAGCCGCTGCTGGCTGGGGCCGTTTTCGCGTTGTGCCTCGGCAAACCTCACCTGGTGGTTTTTGTGCCGCTCGCGATGCTTGCTCTTAAAAACTATCGGTTTCTCCTCGGCGCCGCTGCCGGCGGGGCGTCGCAGATCCTGTTCAGCTTCGCGCTAGCGGGACCTGACTGGCCGAAACAGTGGCTCGCAAATCTTTCAAATGCACAAATGCACCCGAATGTGCAAGCCATGCCGGGCTTGCGAGCGCTGGCACAAACCGGGCCCGGGATTGGAGTAGCGGCACTGATCGCCGGCTCGCTAGCAGTTGCCGTTTGGAGATTAGCCCGGCGCCGGCCGATCGAAGAGGCCATGGCATCTGCCCTAGCCGCCGGCGTACTGGGAAATTTGCACTCGTATGGCGTCGATTGCATTCTCCTCATCCCCGCCGTGGTCATGGCGTTGAGATCCCAGCGGATCTCCGAGCGCGGAGTGGGCATCTTCCTCGCCACACCGGTACCATACATCTTCATGATCTTCGGCGTGCCCGCGTTTCTGCAAGCAGGGATTCTTGCGTTGATCCATCTGCCGCTCGCACCGCAAGCCGCTGCCGTACCGGAGCGGCCGCTGGCTTCCATAGAAGGGTCGGGTTCGTAGCAATTCGATGCACCACTACATGCGGACAGATCTCTTGGAAAGCCTGGCGGCTGTAGGACTGTATCCGCTATTGCTTTTTGTGCCAGGGTATGTCATCGCTTGGCTGGCCGACCTGTTTGCCTTCCGCCGCCGCACACCGGCATTCCGCATCGCGTTAAGTATTCCTCTTTCGATTTCGACCTGTCCGATTCTGATTTACCTGGCCGGCCGTTTCGCTTCCATAACCGTTGCCGGGGGCATCATAGCCATCACGTGGATCTGCTTCGCGGTTTTGCTTATGCGCTACGGCCTCGGCTGGCCGCGTCTGCCGCGGCTGGGATGGGGAGTGGTCCTGGCGTGGTTGACCATTACCCTCTTCGTTTCCGTCGACCTGCAGATCGGCGCCAAAGATTACTACCCCGTCACGGCATTCGACTATGCGGTGCGGTCGGAGTTCATTCACTCTATCGGCACCACAGGCGTTCCGCCGGCCAACCCGTTCTTTTTCCCGGGCCATGCGGAGCCTTTGCGCTACCACTATTTTTGGCTTCTACCGGCCGGCTTGATGTACCGGGCAACCGGATATGTTATCAGCCCTCGCGCCGCGTGGATCGGGAGCGTTTTCTGGTCCGGCCTGGGATTCGTGAGCCTGATCGCCATCACATTCCGAGTGTTCTGGTATTCCGGCCGCGCCCGCTTTCGCCGCCACGCCATCACCGGCGTTCTACTGGTGGGCGTGACGGGGCTGGATATTCTTCCCACAGCGTTCCTGTGGCTGTTGAGGGCCAAAGGGCTGCTCTTCGCCGTTCTGGTAAGCGTTGAGGTGTGGAACGACCAGGTGGATGGATTTGTTTTCACCGCTCTATGGGAGGCGCACCATCTTTCTGGTTTGACCACCTGTATTTTGGCTTTTCTCCTCCTCCATGAGGGTTCGCAAGAAGCCAGGCCGGTCCGCAGGATCGTCTACGCGGGCGTGGCGGGGCTCGCCCTGGCGAATGCGGTAGGCGCGTCCATCTATATTACGTTTGTCTTCGCAGTCTACCTTGTTATCTGGACCGCCATCGTTATCGTGAAGGGATGGCGAAACAGCGCCGGTGTGCTGGTGATGGCCGGCATTACCGCCATCACTTTGGCGCTGCCCTACGTGCTCTCACTGCGCAGCAACGCTCCTGGGGGGCCGTTTGTCGTGTTCAGAATCCGGCCGTTTTACCCGATGTACGTGCTTCTCAAAGCACAGGGGATTACCGCCGCCTCGATCCGCAGCCTGCTAAATCTTGCCATGCTGCCGCTCAATTACTTTCTGGAGCTAGGATTCTTCTTGGGCGCTGCGGTCATATGGTGGCGAAAGCGCAGAGCAACCGGGAAAGCTCTTTCCGAAAGAGAGCTCGCTATTGCCGTTCTAACGGCAACCAGCATCTTGATCTGCACGTTTCTGCGTTCCTCGGTGATCAGCAACAACGATTTGGGGTGGCGTGGCTTCCTGCCGGCGCAGTTCGGCTTGTTGTTGTGGGCGGCGGACGTCCTGATCGAGCAACCGCGCGGCCGCCTTCTCAGCGCGATGCTGATACTGGGAGCCGCCGGCACGGCCTACGATCTCGCTATCCTTCGGCTCTATCCCGTCCTGGCCGATGCCGGTGTAGTGGCACACCGGACCTGGGTTGCTCCGCAAGACGCGGGCCTTCACAACTATTCCGCCCGCGAGGCCTACGAGTGGATTGCGCGTTCCACCCCACCGGGAGCGGTCATCCAGTTCGACCCGCACGTTTCGATCCAGGACACCTCGGCGTTGCTTTACGGAGCGCGGCAGATTGCCGCCGCGGATCCTCACTGCCTGACGGTTTTCGGCGGGGACTCGCCTTCTTGCGCTCCGATTGTCGCCGCGCTCGGACCGATTTATCCGCCGAAGGGATCGCCCGCAGAATTGAACCTCCAAGAGGCCTGCCGGACCGTGGCGGTTGATGTCTTCGTCGCCAAGGACAGCGACTCGGTGTGGGCGGACCCGCGCAGTTGGGTATGGAATGAGAAGCCGGTATTCGCGAACGATTTTTTTCGAGTGTTTCGGTGCCACAAACCGGCGGAAGTGCGTACCAGCCGTAATTAGCCGGGCACCACCTCCGTCTCTGGCGCGGGGCACCCAGCGAGTTTTCCGATGGCCCAGGCCATCTCACCTCCAACCGGGCCACCAATCGGATAGTCTTCGGCAGCAAGAACATCCCAGCCTACAGCTTGAAAAAGCGCCTTGAGGGAGCCTACGTCGAAATAATTGACGTGTTCGTGCATCCAGCACAGTCCGCCCGGGCGCAAGAGGCGCAGCCCCAGCTGTGGCCGCAAGGCCAGGAGAATCACTTCCTGCGCAATGCGGCGCAGCATTTGACTCCGGCTGAACGGGCTTTCCTGGGGAACCTCGACCCAAATGAGCGTTCGGGGTGTCGCGACTCTTTGAATCTGCTCGATAATGGTGCGTGGAAATCCCACATGCTCCAGAACATTCGAGCAGAGAATGACATCGAACTCGTGACGCTGGCACTGCTCTAGAGTTGTGCACGCCGTCACGCCGTCCAACGGTTCGACATGAGAGATTTCGTAGACGTACGGCACGCACCCGGTTAGCAGGTCCTTCACCAACTCGCCATGGGCTCCCCCAAAGTCCAGTATCCTGTACGGCCGGTTCTCCGGCAGATGACGCCGCAGAATTTCGGCGACTCTCGCTCTGCGGGCTTGCAGAAACGCAGCGTCGGTCAGGCTTGCGTTGAAGCGCGGGGTGTACCAGGGCTCGGCTGCCTGGCGGCACTTCTGGTATTCCGGACCGCGATAGCCCGCGTATAGCCGTTCCTCTTCCTCCGGCTCAAGCCGCGGATTGAAGAACCGGACGCCACAACAGCCGCAGCAGACTAAGACCGTCGGAAACGGCGGGCGGTTCCAGATGCGGCGCGCCAAAAATGGCGAAACGACAGCGCGGCTCGCCTGTTTGAGGCGATCGGAGCCGCAAACCGGACAGGTCAAAACTTCTTTCATTGGAATCTCCTAGTTCACCCGCAACCATACCGAGATGGGACATTCATAAAACGCCGACTTGAAGCTATTCAGCAAGAAAGGGCGACACAACGGCGGAGCTTACATGTTTTACGGCGTTCCCTCGCAAATCGGGTAGGCTGAGACGTTCTCCATGGCAATGCCTCCTATTTCGCCCGCCACCATACATAAACGGGGTATGCATAGAATGCGGATTTGAAGCTGTGTAGCAATTGGTAGTCGCCCGACGCTACCAAACTGTGAATGGCCTCGCGGATCGCTCGCTGACCACTAGGCTGCCCTTTACGGAATGCCACTTCGTGAAACTGCCACATATCTTCCCGCAGTTCCATACTTATGATAATTCTTGGTCGGGCTGCGACAACCCGTTGTGCGTCCGCACGCGCCAGCCAATCCGGACACACGTCCCAGTAGTGCACGAGACCAAACGTAGGCTGGCTATGGCCTGTGATGTAGTTAAACATCGGCATAAAAGGAAACGTGAAAACCGAATCCTGCGTGTCGGTATGCGTAGCAATATCGTCAAGGATTGTGTCGAACATCGCGGCATAAGGGCGATCGAGGCGGTAGCCTTTCAACTGGGGCCAATGACTCTGAATGTTATCTTGCGAAATAGACTGGCGCCACCCCACCCATGCGAATGCCCAGTTGTATTTAAAGGACACGGAGAAAGCAATGACCACAAGACTAACCCCGGTTACCAGATATCGCATCAAGCGGGCATTGCGAAGAAGCAGCCAGTCGTATGCCAGCGCCAAGAGCAGTGCCATCCCCGGAAGGACTGCCTGCTGCTCGATGGAGAAGGACATTGCACTTCCATAGGCCCACGCGACGCTCATGATAGACAGAATCGCGACGGTCGGATCGGGAGTCCCATCCTTTCTTTTCCTGAGCGAAAGTAAGCGTTGTCGCAGAATCCAAAGACACGGAAGCATCAGGAGCCAGACACTCATACGAGCGAAATACGTCGTCGCTTCGCCTAGACGATAGGTCCCAACTGCGCCGACACGAAAAGGGTACGGAAGCAGAATCGCAAGAACCGCTGCGGAGGCGTAAAGCCATAGCGATGCGCTCGAACTTCGCCCTGCTGCCTGTGGTTGGCGGAAGCGGAGCACCTTCTCATGTGCTAGCCAGGCAGCCACCAGCATGAGCACGATCATCGTGTCAGTCGAAAGCGGTTCAACGAACCGCCTGGCAAACCCGAAAAAGATCGTCCGAAACGATCCCTTGGACGCCGCCGCGCCCTGAAAGACCTGTTGAACGAATGGGTGCCAAATGCCGTGACCCACGAGCCACGCCACGAAGGGCAACGCACCCATCAACCAGCCTCCTGCTGTCCAAAACGCATTCTCCAAGGTGCGACGTACATCTGGTCCAAGAACAACAATCGCGGCGAACATCGCCATGGTTCCAAATAGACCGTTAGATTGCTTGGCAAAAAAAGCCCAGGCAGCGCAGCAGCCGCCGAGCGCTAGGAAGACCCGCCTAAGTTCGGGCAGCCGATATGCAGCCTGCAGAAGAGCGACTGCGAAAAGTAGAAGAAGCAGACAGGTATATAGATAGCTGAAGATTGCATCGGTAAAGTAGGCGAGAAGAGCAACTGCCGATGTGCTGGAGCCTATCAACGCCGCCACTGGAGAAAAGCGCCTGGACAGAACGTAGTAGAGTGTCGCAACCAGGACGCACCTTTCCGTAAATCCGTAATAGCGCAGATAGATCAGGCGATTTCCCAGCTTGACTATGGCTTCGGAAATGAAGAGCGGGAGCGGCGGCGCAAAAAAGTAAAAGTCACGATACGGAAGTTTACCGTCAAGCATGAGCCGGCCATACTGGCTAAACCAGCCCTCCTGGATCGGGAGGTAGCGGTTCATGATAATAGCCATAATCAGCGCAAGAATCCCTACGGAGAGTATCCCTGCAAGCCAGATCTGGCCTTTGACCGAGGGCGGTTTCGCGACTACCGCTAGATTCTTCGGTAGGTCCGGAACCACCCCCAGTGAGGCTGCCGTGATCAGGTCCTGCTGCATTCGAGCCTCGCCCCCCCGTTCTGCTTGGCTGGCGTCTCATCCCGTGGATAGGAACAGTCATTCCCCGGGTTCGGCGAATACCCGCGGGGCTCCGCCGGCGCGTATTCGAAATTAATACGCTCTTTTTCCAGCGCCAGAGGTCGTCTCTGCACTAGCGTATGGATCGAGCCGATATACTCCCCCAGAATTCCGATGAAAAAAAGCTGGATCGAAGCAAACAGGAACATACCGATCACGACCGGCGCCATGCCTACCGAGAATCGTTGCCAGAAGAAAAGCTTGTAGGCGAGATAGAACACTCCTGCCAGCAGGCTGAGCGCAGAACCGAGCAGACCGGAGAAGGTCGCCAGGCGCAGCGGAACTTTAGAAAGGCTGGTCAGGCCCAGCATGGCATTGTCGTAGTGGGTATAGAAATTGTTTTTCGTGATCCCCTTCTTCCGCCGTGCCTGCCGGTAGACGAGTTCCTTGTGCGGCATGCCGATTTCCGCAATCATGCCTCGGAAATAGGGGTAGGGATCATCAAACTGCTTCACAATCTCGACGACCTTGCGGTCATACAGGCCAAAACCGATGAAATTGTCAAAGGTCTCGATGTCCGCCATGTGCCGGATTGTCTGGTAATACTTCTTGCGAAGCCAGAACATCAGCCGGCTTTCCTCGCTGGTTTCTTTCACCCCGATGACGATGGGCGTACCCTTTTCCCATTCGAGGATCATGCCCTCCAACAGTTCCGGCGGATCCTGCAAATCGGAAAGCAGAATGATCACTGCGTCTCCGGACGCCTGCATAAAGGCATGGATCGGCGAGCGGATGTGCCCGAAATTGCGTGTGTTCTCGATTATCTTGACGTTGCGGTCACGCGCGGCTAACTGCAATAAGACGTCGAACGTGCCGTCTTTCGAACAGTTGTCGATAAAAATGTGCTCGTAGCGGTACCGTCCCAGCCGGTGCATGACCGTTCGCACGCGCTCGTACAGTTCCTCTACGTTGCCCTCTTCGTTGTAGCAGGGGCTTACCACGCTGATGGTCTTCATCGCTGGCCTCCCGATGCGACCGCGGATGTGAAGTGTGGTCCCACGTCTTTGCCATTCTCTTCCCGTTCCCTGGCTACCATCAGGATCGGCGCCTGGTGGGCCGGCGGGGAGGCCGGATCCAGACCCCGGCTGTAAATCAGATCGCGCAGCGAAGGTATGCTGGCGTATGGGCTGTCAATGGCATCGATGAAGATCGGCTCGTCCTGCCGAACCGCCTTGAGCAGGACTTCGCCCCGCATCAGCTCGCGGCAGGAGATCTGGCCCTTGAGCAAGGGTATGGCTAGGTAAACGTCTTCATCGGACAGAATATGGCCCTCCGGGAGGTCGCGCTTCACGTACACGCCTCGGACCAGAGTATCCAGATAGGCGACCTCCTTCCGTGGCACAAGCCGGCGCTGCGTTCCCGGAGAGCCACACATCTCCTTAGCCTTGCGGAATGCTTTGAACCACGTATCCGCCTGGTGCGGCAGCGAGCAATAGGGAGAAACGGCGATTCCGTCGGCATCGATATCGATATGGCGTTCGAAGGTCCGCGCCCCCTTGGCATAGGCGATGAGTAGCGAGTTTTGCCAGTCGTGGTATTCGTGCGTAGAGAATCCGATGGTGTTCCGTGGATAACGCGCACGGAGAAAGTCGATCTGGTTCAGATCGAGCTCAGCGTCTTCGGTGGGGTAAATGGAAACGCAATGGTTGACGGCCAGCGGAATGTTCCGGTTCTGAAAGAAGGTGACCAGATCATCGATATCCTTGATGGAGGAACCGCCCGTGGAGACAATGACCGGCTTTTTGGTGGTGGCGATCTTCTCGAGCAGCAGCCAGTCGTTCAGGTCGGAGCTGGCGATTTTGAGGACAGGGATCCCGAGCTCGCAGCAAAGATCGACGGATTTTTCATCGAACGGCGTCGCCATAGGAATGCAGCCGGCCTGGCGGATGGTTTTCACCAGGACCGCGAACTGCTCCGTCGCCATCCTGGTCTCCACTGTTTTGCGGATATAGCGGATGTCCGTTCGATTCACGAAGTCCCGATGGATAAAGGAGTCTACATCGCGGAACTGGAGCTTAATCGCAGCCCGCACACCATTGAAACGTACTACCTGCGCAAATGTGCCGGCAATCTTGAGACCTCGCTCGAGGCTACCCCAATGATTGTTGGCCATTTCCAAAACGAAGAGGTCTTCGAAAATGTCACGGTCGATCATAGCTCGCCACCTGTTCAAGTTTGTCCGTTTCTTCTAGCCTGAAGGGCGCCCCAAAGCGCACCCTCACCTGGTCCCATTCGGCCTGCCCGCCCTTCCTCCCCGAGCCGTACCCGTGCGGGACGATCACGCATTGCACCCCGGCCTCTTCCGCCGCTCGGCGATCTTCTTCCGTATCTCCGACGAATACGCATTCCCAGCGGCGCAGACCACGGCGGCGAATCAAATCCATCAAGGCTTCGGCCTTTGATCCATACGCCGGGAGGCGGGAGTCGCGGCAAACGACGTCCGAAAAATAGCCTTCGAGCATGAATTCGCGGAGAATCTTTCGTGTGGCCGATAGAGGCTTATTTGTGACGATCCAGAGGCCAACATCGCTGGCCAATAGGTCTCGCAAAAGGTCCGGTACCCCCGCATAGCACAGCGTTCTGCGCCATCCGCCGGAATCATAGCTGGTGCGAAATGCCTTCTCCAGGCAGTCCAGCGAACGAGAATCCGCCATGCTGGAAACTCGGGCTAGAATCGAACGGATCGGCGGTCCGATCAGCGGCCGCAACTCCATGGAGGCGGGCGGCAGTCCGCATGCCGCCAGTGCCTCATCGATCGACCAGCCAATGCCGGGCAAGGAATCCACCAAAGTCCCATCGAGGTCGAAAATCGCGTGCCGCATTCGCCTCATTCAGCCACTCTTTCTTCCACGAGGAGGTTCGACTCCAACTCCTCCGGATCGAGAAACGGGTACATATCTTCGAGGCTCGGCGATACAAGCGTGCCGTCGGGCAATTGCCTGGATTTCAGGCGCGGCTCGAACTCCTGAGCGGGATCGAGGTGAATCACAGCCAGCGACGGCCCGGGCGCATCTAGCAATGCCGCGATCCCGCCCAGATCGCGCGCGGACTCCATCTCGACGGCAGGTAATCCGAATGCCGCCGCCACCTTTGCCATGTCGGGAAATGAAACACCGCTGCGGGGGCTCTCCCCCACCAAATGCCCAAAGAAGTTCGATTGTGTTTGGCGGATGGAAAGATATCCGCCGTTCTCAAAAACGAAGATCTTCACTGGCAACTGATAATGGACTATGGTCTGAAGC
>Ga0126381_100010067_pt1 | contig 10627 bp, 9 predicted proteins | sample PanSoiMetPlot_28_FD_96465 | JGI IMG/M metagenome (GOLD analysis project Ga0126381, IMG submission 96465) | Tropical forest soil microbial communities from Panama - MetaG Plot_28 | ecosystem: Environmental > Terrestrial > Soil > Tropical forest > Bulk soil | place: Panama | collected 2016-02-17
AAACAATGTGAATATGCTGATGCCCTCGCCCTACCGTGAGAATCACGACAATTATGTGCAGCGATATTTGCGGACCGGCGAAAGGCGGATCATCGGCATCGGCCGCGTCGTCGTGGGCGAACGTAAAGACGGTTCGACCTTTCCGATGGAGCTGTCAGTCGGTGAGATGAGATCGAGTGATAAACGGTTTTTCACCGGATTCATCCGCGATCTCACCGAACGGCAGCGAACCGAGGCGCGGCTTCAGGAACTGCAGGCCGAACTCTTCTACGTGTCGCGGCTCACCGCGATGGGCGAAATGGCCTCGACGCTGGCGCATGAGCTCAACCAACCATTGTCGGCAATCACCAACTACCTCAAAGGGTCCCAGCGCCTGCTGCAAGGTCAATCGGACGAGGTAGCAATAAGGCTGCGGGGCGCGCTCGACAAGGCGGCCGATCAATCATTACGGGCAGGTCAAATTATCCGCCGGCTGCGGGAATTCGTGCTGCGCGGCGACACCGAGCGGCAAGTTGAGAGCATTGTCAAATTGATCGAGGAGGCGAGCGCGCTTGCCCTCGTCGGCGCTAAGGAACAGGGTGTGCGGGTGAGCTTTCGGTACGATCCGCGGGCCGAGTTGGTGCTTGCCGACAAGGTCCAAGTTCAGCAGGTTCTGATCAACGTGATGCGCAATGCAGTGGAGGCCATGGAGAAGTCCCAGCGCCGCGAACTGCACATCTATACGAGCATGGCCGAGGACAATATGGTGATGATCAGCGTCACCGATACAGGAACCGGCATTTCCGACGAGGTTGCGGCGTTGCTGTTCCAGCCCTTCGTCACGACCAAGCGCCACGGCATGGGGGTGGGGCTGTCAATCTCGCGAACCATCATCGAGGCTCATGGCGGGCGAATCTGGATCGAACCCAATTCCGGGGGCGGGACGGTCTTCCACCTCACGCTTCCGGCGGCCTCCACTGAGGAAGTGGCTGATGCCCGATAAGCCCGTGGTTCACGTCATCGATGACGACGAAGCGCTGCGCGAATCGTTGTCGTTTCTGCTCGGAACTGCGCATTTCGAGGTCCGCATTTATGATTCGGCGGTGCGCTTCCTGGAAGGACTTGGGCAAGCCGAACCTGGATGCATCATCACCGACGTGCGGATGCCCGGCATGAGCGGCCTAGACCTGCTGCGGCAGCTTGCCACTCTGGGAGCGACGTTTGCGGTGATTGTCATAACCGGACATGGGGACGTTCCGCTGGCGGTTGAAGCCATGAAACTTGGGGCCGTCGATTTTCTAGAAAAGCCGTTTGATGACAATGCACTCATCACAGCGGTCCGAACCGCCTTGAACCGTCGCGAGCGCGACCTTGAGCACGATAGCGAAAAGCTGGAGATTCATGGTCGCATTGCCGTTCTGTCCAACCGAGAACGCCAGGTGCTTGAGGGCCTCGTGGCTGGCCAGGCGAACAAGACGATCGCATTTGCCCTGGGCATCAGCCCGCGCACGGTCGAGATCTACCGCGCCAATTTGATGACGAAGATGCGCGCGTCCTCACTCTCCGATCTGGTGCGCATGGCCCTTTTGGCGGGTATCGTGGCAAGCTCACGGTGAGCGGCTCGCGCGAGGGCGACGCTGTCAATCACCCCCCACGCATGCGATGCATCTCATTGCCGCAGCCTTGTGGTAAAAGCGCATCCGTCTCGACGTCTCGTATCGCTTCCAACAAAATCGAGGGGCTGCGCCATACGCCACGCGCATCGTCGGTGACGCCCCCAGCGGCAGCCGCGTGGCTTTAAGCATTGATGGGCCGCGCACCGCGGGTTTTTCTGAACACTTGCAGGCCCGAGGTCCGCGGCAAGATGGAACGTCCATCCCGAGCCTTTGCTCGATAAGATCTCCGCTCCGGCCTGAGGCCACCCTCTTGCGAGCGAGCCCCGGGTTCGTCAGATCGTCAAATCGAACAGCTCGCTCAGCCCGCGCCGACCCGCGGCAGTTATGGTCAACGCCCGGGTGTCTCGCGCACGCTCGACCCAGCCGAGGTCGAAACATCGTCGCGCCAACGCAGCCCCAATGGCGCCGGCAAGGTGCGGGCGCCGTTCGCTCCAGTCAAGACACGGCCGACAAAAGACGCGCTTACGTCTTGAGTCCGGTGTTTGGACCCCAAAATTCTCAAGAAACGCCACGCCCTCGGCAGTTAACTCGCCGGCCTCCTCGCCGAGCACCAGATGCCCGCGCGCGCTCAGCGTGTCAGCAAGACCAACGCCGAGGCGACCCGCCAGGTGGTCGTAGCAGGTGCGCGCAGCGCGCAGCGCGTCGTCGGCCCTTGATGCCGGCCGATACCGCGCCGGCGCCGCGCCGGCGACCGCCAGGATGCCTTCCAGCATTCGGCCGACCAGCGGGGTCGCAATCCGATAATACCGATAGCGCCCTCGGGTGGTGATGCTGAGCAATTGCGCCGCGGTGAGCTTGGCGAGGTGACCGCTCGCCGTCTGCGGCGACACGCCCGCCACGTAGGCGAGCTCGGTGGCCGTCAAGGCCCGTCCATCCATGAGCGCGGACAACATGTTGGCCCGCCCAGGGTCGCCGACAAGCGCAGCGATTTCCGCCATTTCCACGGTTCCGATCATGTACCCGAGTCTAGCGCATTGGGCGCCGGTCGCCAGCCCCGACGCTTCGGCCAAAACCGAAGCATCGGCGCGAGGCTTTCACTTGTGCCGGTCTTGAGGGCCGCGCGAAACCCGGTTGGCTTCCCCATGCGACTCAATCACGGCCGGAACAGCATCGGGCCAGGTCAAAACCGCTGGCATGATCGGGGCGACGCCCACGCTTACAGCGCTGGCTGCCGTCTTCTCGGCCCTCGGCCGGCGCGTTGACAATGGCTCGGGGTCCTCGCGCGGTTGCCTGGCGCAGCAAGCGAGTTACGATCTTATTGTACGTTAAAACGTACTACGCGCCCGGCATAGGAGTCGTCTGTTGCGAGATGGATGTTCAAGCGGGCGACGCGCCGGTCAGCTAGAAGTGGCGTGACTAGATCTTCTAACTTCAAGCCGTGGGCGGGTACGACTTCGAATACTCTGCCGTCATTGTCGATGCAACGCACCACAAGTTTTTCCGTACGCAACTTCCACGGCACGGTATCGATTGGCGGAATCGACCAGACGCATCGCTCAGCCGCCAAATCAAAAACACGAAAATGCATTATCAATTCTCCCTGTGGTTCGCTGACCGGTGGGCTGGCAACCGATCGCCTGCCGTTTCGGTTGAGCCCACGAGAAAAGTGGCTCGCTTTCATCGGCATCTCTTAGTTAGCTCTGCGGGCCAGGCGAGAAGCAGCGCACCAAGACGATGCCGTTCTCCCGCGAGAGCCAAACCACGGCGCCACCTGTGGGGTTGTCGCGGACAACTGGACCGTCCCAGATCAAATGGATTGAATGCAGATCCGTGGGATCGACCAGACTGAGGTGATAGCCGTCTGATGCGGCCCACCATGACCGGAAAATAACTGTCGGTTCGCCATGCGCTATTTTAGCGGCGATAACCGTCTGCCTCGTCACAGCACGACGTACCGGCCGGTGACTTAGCCGTTCGAAACCACGTCGAGATCCTCGGATCCGAGTGAGAAGGAATTTGGCCAACGTCGCGGGCCGCGGCGGCGCCGCAAGCAAGCAGCAAGGCAAAGAAGGTTGTTCGTTTCACTGCGTCCCCACCTTGGACAAAAGTTGAGGTTGGCTGCGCCCGAGTTCGCGGTTGCCTTGACAGCAGGTGTTCGGCAGGTTCGGCGCCCAAGTTAGTCGGGTCATCTCCTCAGCGATTGTGCCGTTTGTCATCCGAAGAACAGTCCTGCCCCTAAGTTGCATCTTTCGTCCTGAGTTTGCCGGAAGAAACCCGACAAAAAAATCGATGAAGGTCGGTCCGGTATGTGTACCGCCGCCTTCGCATTGACCAACGACGTAGTCGCCCTCTGCCACGAGGTCAGACGCGGCATGGAATTCAAGGTCACGAAATGCTTCGCGGAGTCCCACCATGAATTTCTTCACCTCTTCCCGGCCACGACGGGGCCTATGCAGTAAAAATTGAAGAAGGATGTCGGGTGCAGCGAGTTCGTCCACAATCTTCGGATTCCAAGGGTTACCCCAGAAGCCTTCAAGCCAACGGACCGCAATGGCTTTGTTTTCCCATTCCTTCGACATCATGGACTCTCTCGATTCGATTCTGTGCCAAGAGGTTGTTTGCAAACTCCCTGGTTGCCTACCGAATAGCGATGTCAGCGTTGGTCAGCACTCCGGTTCTTGCCGTCAAATTCACAAAAAGGCTCCGCGCTCGCCGTGGCGGGCGATCTTCGATTTGACAGCAAGGGCTGGGGTGCTTGCGCTCCTGGATGCGTCACGTGGACGCCGAGCAACGCTGGAACGCGCCGCGTGAGCGCAACCGAGCAACCGATGAGGCGTTCGTCTATTCAGTGCGAACGACGAGTATCATCTATTGCCGGCCGTCGCGTTCCCGCGCATGTGGGTATGACACTCAAATTTCGCTCTGGCCGGTCGCCGGGCAGGACGTCGTCATCCACAAGATCAATCGACATCCCCACCGGCAAGATACTCGACGACGACATCGCTTATTGACCTACACCGTTAGGCAGTGTCGAGCATCAAATCGGCGCCGCTTCGCATCCACTCATGTAAAAATCGGCTGTCGTACTGCGGATATACGACCCGAATATGTTTGTGAGGATGATAAACGCAAATCATTGGGGGAAAGATGCCTATCATATGCAGCGAGTGCAAATACGACGGCAGTGACAAAAGAACTGACACAAGCGCGGGACTATGATTGCGTTATGCAAACTATCACCAAGCGCATTGACCGCAATGATCGCGCCACCTTTGTGGTTATCTGCATGAGGCAGCACGGCAATGTCAGGCGTGAAGGCTGACACAGCGCGTTGGCATGCTTTGAGACGGGCGAAGAAATGCGGGCTCGAGAAGATCGCGAATTTAAGCGCGGCTGTCCAGGCCGCTGACCCCTAGCCCATGAATCCGACAAAGGCCGCCGGGCATCGACACTAACCGCGAACAGATCAGCGGCGATCCACCACGCCGGCAAGTGTGCTCAATCAGGCATGCCCACGACACTCCCGAAGCGCGACGGCCAGACTGGATACGAAGCCGACGCACGCCCGCTTCGTCGACCCCCACGAGCTGACTGACGAGCCGTGCACCGGGGTCGCTTGCACCGATGCTGGCTGTCGGTCACTGGCTCACTAACGAGCCAGGGTCGGCGGCATCGTTAGAGAGGGGTGGTCGTTCTCTGCCAGGTGTCTCAGAATCGGAAGCGAAGCCCAGCAGTGGTGGCGAGGTTGCTTCGAGCCAGGAAGCCGTTGTCTAGTCCACCATTCATCTGCGAGAAAAACGTACCGATGTAGGTGTCCCACTTGGGCAAAAACCTCCAATCGATAACGGCAGAAGCCGCGTCCATCGTGCCCGCGCATTGCGCGCGCGCAGGGGCATTGGCGCAGCTCGCGATCGTGAACCGGTTCTGGTCGTAGTGGTAGTAAGCGCCGATGATATCGAGGTTATCGGTTATAGCGTATTTCGCACCGAACCAGACGACTTGCAGGATCTTGTCGCTAAAACCGGCACTCGCGCTGTATTGCGTGCTGTTGATATTTGTGCCGCCGGTCGCGGTATTGCACTCAAAGCACACAAAGTCTCCGGCGTTATTAGTAAAGCCAGTATGCGGGATGGTGAACGGGTCGCTGGGCGGCGCAAACTGCATCCATTCGTAACCAAAATAAAGCTTGAGCCTGTCGACTGCGTATTTGGCGAGCGCCATCACGCTGGTATTGTTAGAGAGCGTCGCGGTCATAGTCTGCGGCAGCATCGTCCCTATCGGCGTCCCTTCAAAATTGGTCGGGGCTCCGGCAAGACTTAGTTGTACAGCGTCCCTTTCGAAGTCGAAGATGGCGTCGAGCGAGAGCACGCCGGGACCCAGATTGTGGATGTCGCCGCCGAGTTGGGCTTCCCAGGCGCCCCTCGAGCCGTTGTTCAACTCGTAGCCGCCGAACTGCCAAAGCCCCGCCAGTCGGAAGTCGCCGATATTGACCCGATATTTCGCCGACGTACTGTATTTCGCATTTTGGGTATCGCCGCCACCGGCGGTCACCCCCGAGAAACCGATCGGCGAGAAGGCGTACGCACCGCCCATCGGATCGTAGGCAAGAACCCCGTCCAACGTGAGCGCGTTTTGCCGGAAGACCGTCAGCGTTCCATAGGTGTCCGAGCTGACGCCAACGAAACCTTGGGAATTGTAAAACTGCCCTCCCCGGCTCGAATCACCGTTGGTGCTTTGCGCGTCAACCGGGATGCCTATATTTCTAAACTCCGAGTGAGGTGAATTGGCGAGTTCTAGGGAATAGGGATCAAACCCGGCCTCAAGTTGGGCGACAAAAGACCAACCGGCACCAATCGGCTCTTTTATTTGAATGCCAATGGCTGACTGACTGAGGCCATTGGGCGCGATGGTCCACATCGAGCTTCTGTTCATCTTCTGGATGAAATAGGAAGCTCCTGTGATGAAGAACGGATCAAACGGCGCCCCGTGGGTCTGGTAACCCCCGCCGACGTCGATCGTGCCAAAGATCCTGACGCCGTACCAGGTCAACTGACAGCCGGTGAGAAAAAAGTCCTGAACGCTCGTGCAACTCATCGGTCCGGATGGCGCAGGGGGCGCTTTCGTGACTACTGGCGCCATGTCAGCCGCGTACGCGGTGCTGGCGCACCCAAAAAACAGCGCTGCGGAACCGGCCGCGAGTAAAGCACGACTCTTCATACTTGTCCCCCCATCCGCCAATACGGTCCACGTCGTATATAGCGTAATATCACGCCACCCTCGGGCGTTGGCATATCATTGTCAATACACCGCTTCGGATGATCCAGTAGCCACCATGGCGCGTGACATTTCGGCAACAACGCCGTGCCGGATTGCACCAAGGTAACTTGGGATTGCAACCGGCATTGAATTTCAAGGGACCGGGGAAGACTAACCTTTTGATATAGATGATTTATCAAAGACATTTGGCGAGAGGGCGTTCTCGGTCATATGAAAAAGGCTCCCATAGGACACGGTTGAATTTCCGCATCGGAGACCGTGACGGCTTGCAACCCTCACACGCCCTCGTTCCCGCCCGAACTGCTCTCGGGGCGGGCGGAAAAATTGCAAATTCCCGAATCGTGGCAACACGAGACGAGGCCCCGGCCCTTTCGCCGCTCGTCGATGGGCTCAAGCTCTTGGGTCGGGAATCGCACCTCGGCTGCTGGCCCCAAACTTCACCCACAGCCGCCTAGCGGCTGGGATACAGCCGTTCATCAACAATCTTCAGGACGCGTTCTCTCGATTTTATGCAAAAGCTTGGGGTGGTCTCATGCCGACTACGAGGATCGTCGGCGCTGATCTTCCCGCGCCTTGCATCCATTCCCCCATGGTTCGAAACTGTTGTGTCTGACATAATGTTTTTCGGACAGACTGTCAGGCGTTTTGATCATCGCCGACCGGCGCTAGACTTCGATCAGGGAGGCGTTCACCGATTGCTCGCTGATAAGTCGGCCGATGCTGATGGGAACGTGACCGCACTTCGACCCGGCTTTGATCCATCAGCGGCTTTCTCATATCTCATTATCGCCTTTCCCATAGTTCAATCGTTGGCGGACATTTGATTTGAGGGTTTGGAGACCGGTATGATGGACCGCCGCCAAGTTGCGAAAGTGCTGGAGGGGATTGCCGGCCCCCTCTCGGACCTTGTCCTTCTCGGAGAGGGCCATTTTGTTGTCGCCTGGCTGGCCAATGGAAGCAGTGTCTATCGGTTTGCAAAACATCCTGCGGCGGCCTTAAGCCTGCGGCGAGAGGCCTGCTTGCTGCCGCGGCTCGCGCCGCACTTGCCTCTGAAGGTGCCCCGGCCGAGATATTACGAACTCTCGCTCGACCCGTTGGTCGCGTTCGCGGCGCACGACCTCCTCGTCGGGAAAACCCTGTCGCGTGAAGAGTTCACAGCCCTTGGGAGTCACCGGCAAGACTACTGCGCGGCCCAGATCGCACAATTCCTCATAGCCCTCCACCAAAGTGATCTTGAGTGGGCCCGGCAATGCGACATCGACGTTCGTGACTTCCAATCCTACTATTCCGACGTAGCCATCCGCTTTGAGCAGCACATGGCGGCCCATATCCGGGATGCCAGAAATTGCAACTATATACGCTCAGTGTTCGAAGAATTCCTTTCGGACGACGCGACGCATTTCCGCAGCAGTGCTCTGATCCATGGCGACCTGAGTGTTCCACATATTCTCTGGGATCAGGAGGATGCCAAAATCACGGCCATCATCGACTTCGGTGACATGATCATTGCGGATCCGGCCGGTGATCTTGCTGGTCTTTACGAGAACTACGGGCCGGAGTTCATGCGTTATCTCATGCGGCATAGTCCGAGTGCTGACCTCGAGGCGCTACTGCAGCGTGTCTACCGCTTTTACGAGCTTGCGTGGATTGACTGGGCGGTCAATGTCTTCGAGGAGCAACGTCGAGACGATACCCCGTTGGTACTCAACGAGTTGAGCCGTTTGCGGCATAATGCGCCCCTCAACGTTTGGCGCGCGATGTTGCCGCGTTGAACGGCGGATTTGGACTGCGGTCCGGCCCACAGCCAGGCGCGCCATGGTGGCCCGGGGCGCCTCGTCATCCCGGATCTTCGATCCGGCTGGTCCTCTTACAGTGACACGGAGATCGCGCGCCTAGCGCGGCGGGGGTTTGTATGGTGGGCGCGGGATACTATTCTGTGCCGCCCGCAGCGCCGCCGACCAGCGCTCGCGCAGATCGTGAAAATATGGCTCGCCAGGTTCGATCCGATGCGACAGTTCAGCTTGGCAGGTGTCGCGGCGCACCATGACAAAGTCGATCGGCATCCCGACCCCGAGGTTCGACCGCATGGTCGAGTCCATAGAGATCAGGCCAATTTTGAGGGCATCGTAGAGGTCGATTTCGTGGGTGATGGCGCGATCAAGGACCGGCTTGCCATATTTATGCTCACCGATCTGCAGGTAGGGCGTGTCAGGCGTGCATTCAATAAAATTACCAGCATTGTAGACCATGAACAGCCGCAGGCGGTCGCCCTTGATTTGCCCGCCGAACAGGAATGAGACGTCGAAACTGACCTCTGCAGCGTGGAGGGCGGCGGCGTCCCGATCGGAAACCTCGCGGATCGCGCGCCCGATCCTTTGGGCTGCCCGAAACATGCTGGGGGCGTTAGTAAGTGTCTCGACCTCGCCGGTTTGCGGATTGGGCCACCCTTCGATGAGAGTGCTCACAACGGACTGGCTGAACGACAGGTTACCCGACGAGGCCAGCGCCATGACGAGTTCGCCGGGTTTCTCGTAGATATGCAGCTTACGGAACACCGAGATGTTGTCGAGGCCGGCATTGGTGCGCGTGTCCGCGATCATCACCAGCCCATCACGCACCAAAATTCCGCAACAATAGGTCATGTCCAGCCGGTCGGTCCTCGGGGTCGACGTTGCCTCGATTCTCAGGTCGGTTCCCTTATAGCGATGCGGACGGCGCTGCGGCAATCGCGTTACTCCTGCGCTGCCTGCTGTTGGTCAGCTTGCAGGCGGTTGGCGACGCTGATGGCGACGCGGCGCGCCTCGCTCCCTCCCCCATACCGGCTGGCGCGCACCGGCGCGGCGCTCTGATAGTCGAGACCGACCGCCACGCGCACGTGGGTGTCGGTTGGGCACATGCCGACAGCAGGATCGAACCCGACCCACCCGAGGTCGGGAACGAAAGCCTCGGTCCAGGCGTGACCCGTGTCGTGATCGGCGAGGTCTCCAGGGTCGTGAAAATATCCTGCGACGTAGCGCGCCGGAATGCCCAGGGAGCGGGCCGCCGCAATGAAAATATGCGCCAGATCCTGGCTTTGTCTCCCTCCGCACGCGAACGCCTCCGCCGCCGTAGCAGCCGGCGCGCTCTTTGGAGTAAGCCCGCTCGGCCCGTTCGCCCCCCCTGGGTCGGTATGCAGACGGTCGAGCAGGACGTGCAAAAGCTTGAGAACGCCGCCATCGGGCGTACAGCCGGCCGCCTCCTGCAGCGTCCGAGCGAATTGCCGGATGGCTGCGTCAGGGGCAGTTAGCGCCGTTTCACGCAGGAACAGGCCCGGTGGAAAGCGTTCGACCCCGCCTCGAATGATGCCGCTGGTATCCTGCGTCTCGACGCCGCCTTCGACCTGAATGGAAATTTCGGAAACCGGCCCGTCGGCCGTAAAGGTATGAACAATATTGCCAAATGCGTCCTCATGACAACTCAAGCGGGAATCCGCCGTGATGTCGATTCTCCAATCGACGACGTATTGGCCTTCATGGTTGCGTGGTGTCAGGCGCAAAATCTGAATGACGCCGCTCGGGGGGACATCATAGTGGTAGGTCGTCTGGTGGCGGATCCTAATGCGCATGAGGTAGAGCGAGCAGGTCAATTCGCAAAGCGACGGCAGTCACCCGACATTGTCGTTCGCGGCGGCGGCGTTGTCCACTCTCGAATCGGGGTTTCGGGCCCCGCCGACGTCGATCAAAGGAGATATTGCTGCGTGATCGTGGTCCCGAGCC
>Ga0126381_100010068_pt1 | contig 10627 bp, 9 predicted proteins | sample PanSoiMetPlot_28_FD_96465 | JGI IMG/M metagenome (GOLD analysis project Ga0126381, IMG submission 96465) | Tropical forest soil microbial communities from Panama - MetaG Plot_28 | ecosystem: Environmental > Terrestrial > Soil > Tropical forest > Bulk soil | place: Panama | collected 2016-02-17
CGCAGTGCCGGCCGCCGGGCTGGCCGGGCTGCCCGAGCACCCGGTCAGCGCGAGCAAGGCAAGAACGCCAGTGGTGAAACCGGCCGCTACCGCCAGCGCGGGGCGGCGGCGTATGGGTGAGGTGAGGCTGGAGGTCATGGCAGCTCCTTCCGTTGCCAGCCAGCGTGCCGGGGCCGGGGCGCTACCCGCGTCTGCCGCGAGAGGGAGCGCCGGATAGGTCGCGCGGCAGATGCCGCGGGACCGACGGCGGATCTACGCTGAGCCTGGAATGGGATCTCGCCTGCACGCGCTGATCCGCCGGCCGGCCGTCCTGGACGCCTGCGCGGCGGCGCTGCTCGCCGGGTTGTCGGTGTACCTGGTCTGGCCGGCGATCGTCTCCGATAACAAGAAGCTGGCCATGACCTTCGGTGCGGGCATGCACTGGCGGGTGTCCGGCTGGCTGGCCGTCACCGCCGTGGGGCTGGCGGTCCTGCCGTTGCGCCGCAGGCTGCCGGTACCGGTCCTGGCGATGACCCTGCTGATGGCGATCGCGCACTGGGAATTCCTGCCGACCGGCACGTCACCAGCCGATATCGCGGTGGCGGTCGCGGTCTATACGGTGGCCAGTGCCAGGCCTCGCCGGGTATCGGTCGCGATCGTGCTCGCCGGCGTGATCTTCGCGGTCGCGCTTGACCTGCTGCTGATGCGGACCTCGGCTGGACCCGGCAAGTCCTACGCGCTCTGGCTGCTGAAGCCGGACAACCTGATCGTGCCCGGGCTGGGGCTGGCGGCCGCCTGGTTCGCCGGCGACAGCGCCAGGACCAGGCGCGCCTATACCGCCGCGGTCGAGCGCCGGGCGACGGACGCCGAGCGGGATCGTGACCTCCAGGCCGGGCTCGCCGCGGCGGCGGAGCGGGAGCGCATCACCCGCGAACTGCACGACGTCATCGCGCACGCGATCAGCGTGATGGTCATCCAGGCCCAAGGGGCCGGCTCGGCGCTGCGCCGCGGCCAGGACGGTCAAGCCGGCCAGGCGCTCGACGCGATCGTGACGACCGGGCGCGGCGCGCTGGCCGAAACCCGCCGGGTGCTCGGCGTGGTGCGCAAACCCGCCGGCACGGAACCTGAGCTGGCCCCGCTGCCGGGGCTGGGTGACCTGCCGGGCCTGGTCACCCGGGTCCGCCAGGCCGGCACGCCAGTCCGGCTGGACGTCACCGGCGAGATCCGCCCGCTGCCAGGCGGGATCGAACTCTCCGCCTACCGGATCATCCAGGAATCCCTCACCAACACCATCAAGCACGCGGGTCCCGGCGCCGCGGCGGCTGTCAGCGTGCGCTATGCCAGTGACGAGCTGCTGCTGGACATCACGGATTATTCAGAACGGCCGGTGGTTCCCCCGCTGAACGACCCGGCCGCCGCGGGGCAGGACGGGCACGGCCTGGCGGGGATGCGGGCCCGGGTCCTCATGCTGGACGGCGAGCTGACGGCCGGCCCGGTGCCCGGAGCGGGATTCCGGGTGCGTGCGCGGCTGCCGGTTCCCGCCCCCGTCGCGGCGGGCCAGCCCTGATGATCAAAGTAGTGCTGGCCGATGACCAGGTGCTGGTCCGCACCGGGTTCCGGATGATCCTGGCCGAGGCGGACGACATCGAGGTTGTCGGCGAGGCCGGCGACGGTGACACCGCGGTCCGGGTCGCCGCCGACGCCGGCCCTGACGTGGTGCTCATGGATGTGCGGATGCCGGGTACCGACGGGATCAACGCCACCCGCCGGATACGGGCGGCGGGCGATACCCCGCGAGTGCTCATCCTGACCACTTTCGACCTGGACGAATACGTATATGCCGGGCTGCGCGCCGGGGCGAGCGGGTTCATGCTGAAGGACGCGCTGGCCGCTGAGCTGGTGGCCGCCGTCCGGGCCGTAGCCTCCGGCGAGGCCGTGGTCGCGCCGACCGTCACCCGGCGGCTCATCGAGCGGTTCATCGGTGAGGATCTCCCCGATGGCGGCCCGTCCGCCGAGGCGCTCGACGTGCTGACCGGGCGGGAGCGGGAAGTGCTCACGCTGATCGCTCGCGGCCTGTCCAACGCGGAAATCGCGCGACGGCTGTTCCTCAGTGAGGGAACCGTGAAGTCCCACGTCAGCCGCGTGCTCACCAAGCTGGGCCTGCGCGACCGGATCCAGGCGGTGATCCTCGCCTACGAAGCAGGCCTGATCCGCATCGGCCAGCCCGACGCGTGAATGCCCGTCTGGCGTATATGCGGGCAGGGGCGAATGGCGCATAGTGTCGGAAGGGTGCAGCAACCTACCATCGCCACGCTAGGTGAACTCCGCGCCAGCGGACATCAGTACCGGACCGTCAAGGAAGAGATCAGGCAGAACCTGCTGTCCCGGATGCGGGACCGGCGGGACCCGTTCCCCGGGATCATCGGGTTCGGGCAGACCGTGCTACCGCACCTGGAGCGGGCGCTCATCGCGGGGCACGACATCATCCTGCTCGGCGAGCGCGGCCAGGGAAAGACCCGGCTCATCCGTACGCTCAGCGGGCTGCTCGACGAGTGGACGCCCGTCGTCGCGGGCTGCGAGATCAACGATCACCCGTACGCGCCGGTGTGCGCGCGGTGCACGCGGCTGGCGGGGGAACGGGGCGAGGAGCTGCCGGTTTCCTGGCGTCCCGCGTCGCAGCGGTACGGCGAGAAGCTAGCCACGCCGGACACCAGCATCGGCGACCTGATCGGCGACATCGACCCGGTCAAGGTGGCCGAGGGCCGCACGCTGGGCGACCCGGAGACCATCCACTACGGGCTGGTGCCGCGGACCAACCGCGGCATCTTCTCGCTCAACGAGCTGCCTGACCTGGCCGAGCGGATCCAGGTTTCGCTGCTGAACGTGCTGGAAGAGCGCGACATCGGCATCCGCGGTTACGCGCTCAGGATGCCACTGGACCTGATGCTGGTGGCCAGCGCCAACCCGGAGGACTACACCAGCAGGGGCCGGATCATCACCCCGCTGAAGGACCGGTTCGGCGCCGAGATCCGCACCCACTACCCGCTGTCGCTGGAGTCGGAGCTCGCGCTCATCCGGCAGGAGGCCGAGCTGCCGTCGTCAGCCGAGATCCCTGAGCACCTGATCGAGGTCATCGCGCGGTTCACCCGGCTGGTGCGGGACTCGCCGGCGGTGGACGCGCGGTCCGGGGTGTCGGCGCGGTTCGCCATCGCGGCGGCGGAGAGTGTCGCGGCGTCCGCGGTGCGGCGCTCGGCGCTGGCCGCGGTGCCGGCCGACGCCGAGCGGCCGGTGGCGCGGGTGTGTGACCTGCCGCCGGTGGTCAGCACGCTGCGCGGCAAGGTCGAGTTCGAGGTCAGCGAGGAGGGCCGCGAAGAAGAAGTGCTGGCCGCGATGCTGCGGCGGGCTACCGCGGACACCTTCCGTGCCCGGCTGGGCAGCGCCGACCTGTCCGGGCTGCTCACCAAGTTCGAAGAAGGCAGCACGGTGGAGTCGGGCGAGCTCGTGCCCGGCACCGAGCTGCTGCGCCGGGTCGGCGACGTGCCCGGGCTGGCGAAGATCATGGAGCGGCTCGGCATGGACGGCGGCGAGTCCTTCGGGCAGGCCGCGGCCGCGCTGGAGTTCTCGCTGGAAGGGCTGTACCTGATGCGCCGCCTGTCCAAGGACAGCACCGGCGGGGGCTCGGTATACCGGACTTGAGCGAAAGGCGCGGCGATGGCGAACTACCGGTACGGCCGTTACGTATACGGCCCCGATCCGCTGGCGTCGCCGTACGACGTGCGCGGCGCGGTGGACGAGATGAGCAACGACATCCTGGCCGGCGCGTCGCCCGGCGACGCGCTGCGCAATCTGCTCCGGCGCGGGTTGCGCGGCCAGCGCGGCATGGACGACCTGCTGCGCCGGGCGCGCGAAAGGCAACGGGAAATCCGCAACCGCGGGCGGCTCGATGGCATCCTTGATCAGGCCCGCGCGCTGCTCGACACCGCCATCGGGCAGGAGCGAGCCGAGCTGTTCCCCGATCCGTCCGACGAAGCACGGATGCGGGAGGCCGACCTGGAGGCGCTGCCGTCCGACACCGCGCAGGCCATCCGGCAGCTGGCCGATTACGACTGGCGGTCGGCCGCGGCCAGGCAGACCTTCGAGCGGCTGCGTGACCTGCTCCGCAGCGAAGTGCTCGACACCCAGTTCCGCGGCATGCGGCAGGCGCTGCAGACCCCCGACCCGCAGGCGATGCAGCGGGTCAAGGACATGCTCTCGGCGCTGAACGAGATGCTCGCGGCGGATGCGCGCGGCGAGCACACCCAAGCGGATTTCGATCGCTTTATGGAGAAATTTGGGGACCTGTTCCCGGAGCAGCCGCAGAACCTCGAAGAGCTCATCGACTCGCTGATCAGCCGGATGGCCGCCGCGGAACGGCTGCTCCGCTCGCTGAGCGACGAACAGCGTGAGGAGCTCGCCCAGCTGATGTCGCAGGTGCTTGACGACGCCGGGCTGGCCAGCGAGATGGCTCGGCTCGCGGACGGGCTGCGGGCCCGGCGTCCGGACCTGGACAGTGCCGCGATGATGGGCGGCCAGCAGATGACCGGCGACCAGCCGCTCGGGCTCAGCGACGCCACCTCCGCGCTGGCCGAGCTCGCCGACCTGGCCTCGCTCGAATCCGCGCTGGCCCAGGACTACCCCGGCGCGACCCTGGACGACATCGACGAGGATGCGGTCAGCCGCGCGTTCGGCCGCCAGGCGGTGGATGACATCGAGGCGCTCCGGCGGATCGAGCGCGAGCTGGAAGCACAGGGCTACCTGACCCGCAACGGCGGCAAGCTCGAGCTCACGCCCAAGGCGGTGCGCAGGCTCGGCGACACGGCCCTGCGGCAGATATTCGCCGAGATGCGTACCGACAGGGGCGAAGGAGACCACGACCAGCAGGATGCCGGCCAGGCCGGGGAGCTGACCGGGACCACGCGCGCCTGGGAGTTCGGCGACGAGCAGCCGATCGACACGCCGGCCACGGTGCGGAACGCGCTGCTCCGCGGGGCGCGAGAGCGCGGTGTCCCCCACAGCGGTGTCCCGCACAGCGGCGCCCCGGAGCGCCCGGCCAAGCCGGGCGTACGGCTGCGGGCGAGCGATTTCGAAGTGGCGGAGACCGAGCGCCGTACCGCGGCGGTCGTATCGCTGCTGGTAGACCTGTCCTACTCGATGCACCTACGCGGCACCTGGGCAGCGGCCAAGCAGACCGCGCTCGCGCTGCACGCGCTGCTGCGCACTAAGTTCCCGCAAGACGCCATACAGGTGGTCGGGTTCTCGAACTACGCGCGCGAGCTGCGCGAGACCGAACTCGCGGGGCTAGGCTGGGACATGGTGCAGGGCACGAACCTGCACCATGCGCTGCTGCTCGCCGGGCGGCACATCGACCGGCACCCCGAGCATGAGCCTGTTGTTATCGTAGTGACAGACGGGGAACCGACCGCTCACCTGCAGCGCGACGGACGGTCCTGGTTCGACTGGCCGCCATCCCCGGAAACCCTGGAACTCACCCTGGCGGAGGTAGACAAGATGACCCGCCGGCATGCCACGATGAACATCTTCATGCTCGCGGACGACCCCGGGTTGGGGGCGTTTGTGGACAATGTGGCGAAACGGAACGGCGGGCGGGTGCTGCAGGCGGCACCAGAACATCTCGGTGAGTATGTCATCCGGGACTTCCTGCACTCCCGCGGCGCGATTCGACGGTAGATTTTCCTAGTCGGCCGGGGTCCTCGTGCCTGTCGCCGCTAAAGAGCCTTACCGCATGCCCGTATCAAGGAGGAACAGTGAGTTCAATGTCTGACACAGGCAACACGTCGTCAGGCCGCAAGATAGCTGCCGTGATCCTCGGCGTCATTGCCGTCCTGTTCATCATCGCCGGCGTCATCTACCTGGTGGAACCGGCCAAGTCACTGCCCAGCTTCATGGGTCACAAGGCGGGCTCGAGCGGTCACCACGCGCTGCGCATGGCCGGTTCGTTCATCGTCGGCATCGTGTTCGCCGCTGGCGCCTGGGTCGCTCTGGCTTACAAGCCGAAGCCGCAGGAGCAGCCGCAGCAGAACGTAGAGAACACCCCCGCGGGCCACAGCTGAGCGCTGCGTTCCGGCACGAATGCGTGGACGACCTGCGCCAGGCAGGGCTCCTGGATCTCCCTAGAGCGCCTGGCGCAGGTCGTCGATCAGATCGTCGCAGTCTTCGATGCCGACCGAGAGCCTGATCAGGTCCGGCGGCACTTCCAGCGCCGAGCCAGCGACGGACGCGTGCGTCATCCTGGCCGGGTGCTCGATCAGCGATTCCACCCCGCCGAGGGATTCGGCCAGGGTGAAGAGCCGGGTACGGCCGCACGCCGCGACGGCGGCATCCGGGCCGCCCGCGTGCCGGAACGACACCATCCCGCCGAAGGCCCGCATCTGCCCGAGCGCCGTCTTGTGACCAGGGTGGCCCGGCAGCCCGGGATACAGCACGTCGGCCACCGCGGGATGCTCGGTGAGCATCACGGCGATCCGCGCCGCGTTGGCGCAGTGCCTGTCCATGCGTACCGCGAGCGTCTTGACCCCGCGCAGCGTCAGCCAGGAGTCGAACGGGCCGGCCACCGCGCCGGTCGCGTTCTGCGTGAACGCGAGCCGCTCCGCCACCTCAGGGTCGGCGGCGACCACTGCGCCACCCACCACGTCGGAATGCCCGCCGAGGTACTTGGTGGTGGAGTGCACCACGAAGTCGGCGCCGAGCGCGAGCGGCTGCTGCAGGTACGGCGAGGCGAACGTGTTGTCCACCACGAGCAGCGCGCCGGCTTCGTGCGCCGCGTCCGCCAGGGCGCGGATGTCCGCGACGTTCAGCAGCGGGTTGGTCGGCGTCTCGGCCCACACCAGCTTGACGGGCCGTGCGGCCAGCTGCTCGCGTACCGCGTCGGTGTCGCTGATCGGGACCACGGTGTGGCTCAGGCCCCAGCCGGTCAGCACGCGGGCGAACAGCCGGTATGTCCCGCCATATGCGTCATCGGGGATCAGCACGTGATCGCCGGGCTGGCACACGGTCCGCAGCAGGCAGTCCTCCGCCGCTAGCCCGGACGCGAAGGCGAGCCCCCGGGTGCCGCCTTCGAGCGCGGCCAGGCACTCCTCCAGCGCGGCCCTGGTCGGGTTGGCCGAGCGGGAGTAGTCGTATCCCCCGCGCAGGCCGCCCACACCATCCTGCTTGTAGGTCGAGGTCTGGTAGATCGGCGGGACGACCGCCCCGGTCAGCGGATCAGGCTCCTGCCCCGCATGGATTGCAACAGTTTCGATCTTTCCGCGCACTGTCTCTCCGCTCACTCGGGGGCCGCCAGGAAGGTCAGGACGTCCTGGCGGGTCAGCAGGCCGGAGGGCTTGCCGTCGATGTGCACGACGGCCGCGCCGGACTTCTCCAGCGCGCGCACCGCGCGCGACACCGGTTCGCCCGAACCCACGGTGGGGAGCGGGATCGACATGTGCCCGCCGACCGGATCCGACGGCCGGGCGCGGCCCGCGACCAGCGCGTCGAGCAGATCCCGTTCTACCACGGAGCCCACCACCTCGGCGGCCATGACGGGGGGCTCTTCCTTCACCACGGGGAGCTGGGACACGTCGTACTCGCGCAGCAGCGCGATCGCCGCGCTGACGCTTTCCTCCGGATGTACGTGCACCAGCTCGGGCAGGCTGCGTTCCCTGCTGGCCAGCACGTCGGCGACCAGCGGCTCGCTGGTCTGCGCGGACAGGAAGCCGTAGTCCGACATCCACTCGTCGTTGAAGATCTTAGACAGGTAACCCCGCCCGCCGTCGGGCAGCAGCACGACGATCACGCTGCCCGGCTCCCGCTTGGCCACGCGCAGCGCGGCCACCACGGCGAGCCCGCAGGATCCGCCGGTCAGCAGCGCCTCTTCGCGCGCCAGCCGCCTGGTCATCAGGAACGACTCCGCGTCGCTGACCGCGATCACCTCGTCGCAGACGTCCGGGTCGTAGGTGGCGGGCCAGATGTCCTCCCCCACCCCTTCGACCAGGTAGGGCCGCCCGGACCCGCCGGAGTACACCGATCCTTCCGGGTCGGCGCCGATCACCTTGACCTTGCCGCCCGACGCTTCCTTCAGGTAACGTCCGGTTCCCGTGATCGTGCCGCCGGTCCCGATGCCCGCGACGAAGTGCGTCACGGTCCCGTCGGTCTGCGACCAGATCTCCGGCCCGGTGGTGGCGTAGTGCGAGGCGGGGTTCTCCGGGTTCGCGTACTGGTCAGGCTGCCAGCCGCCGGGCGTCTGCGCGGTCAGCCGGCGGGCGACGCTGTAATAGGAGTCCGGGTGGTCGGGCGCGACCGCTCCCGGGCAGACCACCACCTCGGCGCCGTAGGCGCGCAGCACGCTGATCTTGTCCTGGGCCACCTTGTCCGGGCAGACGAACAGGCACCGGTAGCCGCGCTCCGCGGCCACGATCGCCAGCCCGACGCCGGTGTTGCCTGAGGTCGGCTCCACGATCGTGCCGCCGGGCCGCAAGGCGCCCGATTTTTCGGCACTCGTCACCATCCGTAGGGCTATGCGATCTTTGACCGAACCTCCGGGGTTGAAGTACTCGATCTTGGCCAGCACCGTCGCACCTGGGATCGGCCTGGTCACGGACCTGAGCTTGACCAGCGGGGTGTTGCCGACCAGCCCGCTCAACGACTCGTGTACCTGCATGCCAGTTATCCTAGGTAAACCCGGCAGTAGAGGATGGTCCGCCATGCCAGAGGCAGTAATCGTCGCGACCGCGCGCTCGCCGATCGGCCGCGCGCACAAGGGCTCGCTGGTCAGCATCCGGCCCGATGACCTGACCGCGCAGATCGTGACGGCCGCCCTGGCCAAGGTGCCACAGCTCGATCCCGCGGACATCAACGACCTGATCCTCGGCTGCGGCCTGCCCGGCGGCGAGCAGGGCTTCAACATGGCCCGGGTGGTGGCCGTGCTGCTCGGCCACGACCGGCTGCCCGGCACCACGGTGACCCGGTACTGCTCGTCCTCGCTGCAGACCACCCGGATGGCGTTCCACGCGATCAAGGCCGGCGAGGGCGACGTGTTCATCTCGGCCGGCGTCGAATGCGTCAGCCGGTTCGTGAAGGGCAGCAGCGATTCCCAGCCGCAGACCCAGAATCCCGCGTTCTCCGATGCCCAGCTCAGGACAGAACGGACGGCGGCCGGTGATGCCGGCACCTGGCACGATCCGCGGGAAGACGACCGGCTGCCTGACATCTATATCGCGATGGGGCAGACCGCGGAGAACGTAGCGGAGCTGCGGGGTGTCACCCGCGAGCAGCAGGACGAGTTCGGTGTCCGGTCCCAGAACCTGGCCGAGAAGGCCATCGCGGACGGCTTCTGGCAGCGGGAGATCACGCCGGTCACGCTGCCGGACGGCACCGTAGTGAGCGCCGACGACGGCCCGCGGCCCGGCACCACGCTGGAGAAGGTGGCCGCGCTCAAGCCGGTGTTCCGGCCCGATGGCACGGTCACCGCCGGGAACTGCTGCCCGCTCAACGACGGCGCGGCGGCGGTGATCGTGATGAGCGACGTCAAGGCGGCTGAGCTGGGCATCACCCCGCTGGCGCGGATCGTTTCCACCGGGGTGACCGCGCTGTCCCCCGAGATCATGGGCCTCGGTCCGGTCGAGGCGTCCCGGCAGGCTCTGTCCCGGGCGGGGATGGCGATCGGCGACATCGACCTGGTGGAGATCAACGAGGCGTTCGCCGCCCAGGTCATCCCGTCCTATACCGAGCTCGGCGTGGACCTGGCCAGGCTCAACGTGAACGGGGGCGCGATCGCCGTCGGGCATCCGTTCGGCATGACCGGGGCCCGCATCACCACGACGCTGCTCAACAGCCTGCAGTTCCATGACCGGACCACCGGCCTGGAAACCATGTGCGTGGGCGGTGGCCAGGGCATGGCCATGGTCTTCGAGCGGCTCAGTTAAATTCTGGCTCTGTTAACTTTGCTGGCACCAGGGGGTTGTCAGGAGGCCGATCGTAGGGCACGCTCACATCAAGAGCAGCGTCTCCGGAGGTGCCAATGTCCCTGACCCACTCGCCGAGCATGCACAGCAGCCTCATCGCCCGCATCCCGGCCGTCACCGGCCGCGACCTCGCTGAGTGGTTCAGCCGTCTGGAATCTGGTCCCGCCTTCCTCCGCCGCGACGAGCGCGCGCACTGGCTAGCCGACGATGCCGGCATTTCCTGCGGTTACGCGCACGCCATCGTGCATGAGTACGAGATGCGCCGTCGCCTGCGCCTGAACGGCGCCTGACTAGCTGCGGACACCGGGTCGGTTGCCCGGTATGCCTTCCTGCCCAGACGGCCGGTGCCGTCTGGGCCGTTTTTTCGTGCGGTGTGCCGGTTTCCGTACGCTGAACTTCGCGAGACCCCAATCTTCTGCGAAAAGCTATCCGGCTTGCCCGCATATGCTGGCAATTTGGATATATTGCCCGCATTTATGGGGTATGGCGGGCCTATGACTGACACGCCTATGACCGGCAGTGCCTATGACCGACGGTGCCTATGACCGACAGTGGGCTATGGGCGGGTCGGGTCGCGGGTAGTAGGCTGAGGTTATTCCCATCCAGGGTTGGGCGGTCCGCGCGACAAATGCGCGGAGACCGGATTGGCG
>Ga0126381_100010069_pt1 | contig 10626 bp, 8 predicted proteins | sample PanSoiMetPlot_28_FD_96465 | JGI IMG/M metagenome (GOLD analysis project Ga0126381, IMG submission 96465) | Tropical forest soil microbial communities from Panama - MetaG Plot_28 | ecosystem: Environmental > Terrestrial > Soil > Tropical forest > Bulk soil | place: Panama | collected 2016-02-17
ATCCTGATCACGCTCACCGTCGCGACGCTGCTGTGGGCCGACCTGACCAACCGCTATGTCTGGATCGTGCTCGGGGTGACGCTCACCTTCGGGGCGGTCGGTTTCTGGGATGACTTCCTGAAGGTCACCAAGCGCAATCCCAAGGGCGTGCCGGCCAGGACAAAGCTCCTGCTGTCGGTCGTCGTCGCCGCGCTTGCCGCCTGGTTCATCGCCCAGGCCTCGCCGCCGCCGTTGCGCTACATGATGGCGGTGCCGTTCCTGAAGGACGTGCTGTGGCCGTTGGGCATGGTCGGCTTCGTGGTGTTCGCGGTGCTCGTGATGGTGGGCGCATCGAACTCAGTGAACCTGACGGACGGCCTCGACGGTCTGGCGATCGGGCCGGTGATCATGGCCTCGGCCGTGTTCGGTGTGATCGCTTACGTCGTCGGCAACACCTTGCTCACCAACTACCTCTATCTCCATCACATCCCGCGTTCGGGCGAACTGGCCGTGCTGCTGTCGGCCATGATCGGAGCGGGCCTGGGCTTCCTGTGGTTCAATGCGCCGCCCGCCATGGTGTTCATGGGCGATACCGGGTCGCTCGCCATCGGCGGCGCGCTGGGCGCGGTGGCCGTCGTCACCAAGCACGAGATCGTGCTCGCTATCGTCGGCGGCCTGTTCGTGCTCGAGACCGCGTCAGTGATCGTGCAGGTCCTGTCCTACAAGTGGACTGGCCGACGCGTCTTCCGCATGGCGCCCCTGCATCACCACTTCGAGCAGAAGGGCTGGGCCGAGCCCACCATCGTCTTCCGCTTCTGGATCATCGCCGCCATCCTGGCCCTGGCCGGCCTTGCCACCCTGAAACTGCGGTGAGCCGATGATCGATCTTGGCGGGCTCAAGGGATCCTCCTTCGTCGTGCTGGGGCTGGCGCGCTCCGGCCTGGCGACGGTGCGGGCCCTCGAGACCGCCCAGATCCCGTTCGTCGCGTGGGATGACAACAAGGCCGCCCGCGACGCGGCAGCGGCGAGCGGCGCCCGCCTCGCCGAGCCTGCGGCCATCGATTGGTCAGGCGTCAGCGCCCTGATCATCAGTCCTGGCATCCCCAACCGCCTGCCCAGGCCGCATCCGGTGGCCGCTGCCGCGCGTGCCGCCGGCAAGAAGATCATCTGCGACGTCGAGCTGTTGGCCAGGGCGCAGCCGCGGGCGCGGTTCGTCGGCATCACGGGCACCAACGGCAAGTCGACGACGACGGCGCTGATCGGCCACATCCTCGGCCAGGCCGGCGTCCGTTGCGAAGTCGGCGGCAACATCGGCCGCGGTGCGCTCGATCTCGCGCCGCTAGGCGAGGGCGGAATCTACGTGCTGGAACTCTCCTCCTACCAGCTCGAGCTGTTGGAGACATTCCATGCCGACATCGCGATATGGCTCAACATCACGCCCGATCACATCGACCGGCACGGCGACCTGACAGGCTATGTCGCGGCCAAGGAGGCCATCTTCGCGCGCCAGCAGCCGGGCGATTGCGCCGTGGTCGGCATCGACGACGAACCTTCGCGTGCGGTCTATGAAAGACTTGCCCGGCGTGCCGGCATTGGCGCCGTTCCGGTGAAGCTCGAGACGCCCGTAGCCTGCGGCATCTCCTACCGCGCCGGCAAGCTGATCGATGCCGACGGCTATGTAGTGGACTTCGGCGACGTGCCGACCCTGCCGGGCGATCACAATGCCCAGAATGCCGCCTGTGCCTGGGCGGCCTGCCGCTGGCTGGGTCTGCCGCGCGAGAGGATCGCGGCCGGCCTCAGGACCTATCCCGGCCTGCCACACCGCCAGGAGCGCGTGGCCGAAGTGGGCAAGGTCATCTACGTCAACGACAGCAAGGCGACCAATGCCGACGCCACGGCGCGCGCGCTGTCGTCCTATCGCGACATCTATTGGATCCTGGGCGGCCAGGCCAAGGAGGGCGGGGTGGCGCCGCTGGCGCCCTGGTTCGACCGCATCCGCCATGCCTTTCTGATCGGCGAGGCGACCGAGCTGTTCGCCCGCCAGCTCGAGGGCAGGCTGCCCTACAGCCGCTGCGGCGACCTCAAGTCCGCGCTCGACGCCGCGCATGCGCGCGCCCAGCGCGAGTCGCACGGCGCCGCCGTGGTGCTGCTGTCGCCCGCCTGCGCCTCGTGGGACCAGTGGAAGAGCTACGAGCACCGCGGCGATGCGTTCCGCGCCATGGCGCGGGGTTTGCCGGGAGCCAAGAGTTTGGGGAGGGCGGCGTGATCCAGGTTCCGCGCGACGACCGCAGCGTCATTGGCCAATGGTGGTGGACGGTTGACCGTTGGTCGCTGGGCGCCATTCTTGGGATCATGGCCTTCGGCGTGCTGCTGACGCTTGCCGCCTCGCCGCCGGCGGCCGAGCGCATCGGCGCCGACTCCTTCGTGTTCGCCAAGCGCCAATTCCTGTTCCTGCCGATTGCGCTTCTGCTGATGCTGGCTATTTCGCTGTCTTCCCCGCGCCATGTGCGCCGACTGGCGCTGCTGGTGTTTTGCGGCAGCATCGTCCTTCTGGCGGCAACGTTCGTCATCGGCGTCGAGATCAAGGGCGCGCGGCGGTGGATCAACGTGCCTGGACTCTCCACCGTGCAGCCCTCGGAGTTCGTCAAGCCGAGCCTGGCGGTGATCTCGGCCTGGCTCCTGGCGCAAAGCCGCACCGAACGGCGGGCGCCAGGCTACATCCTCTCGACCCTGCTGGTGGGCGGCGTGCTGGCGCTGCTGGTGATGCAGCCCGATCTCGGCATGAGCATCGTGGTGGCGCTGGTGTGGGCGGCGCAGCTGTTCGTCTGCGGCCTGCCGATGTGGGTGGCGGGCTTCGGCGTGATCGGCGGCGCGGCGGGCATGGTCGGCGCCTACTTCATGTTCGGCCACGTGCGCAGCCGCTTCGATCGCTTCCTGGATCCGTCGTCGGGCGACAACTACCAGGTCAACACTTCGCTCGAGGCCTTCATGAACGGCTCGCTGTTCGGTCGCGGGCCAGGCGAGGGCACGGTCAAGGCGCAGCTTCCCGACGCGCACACCGACTTCGTGATGGCCGTCGCGGGCGAAGAATTCGGCCTGGTGGTCTGCCTGTTGATCCTGGCGCTGTTCGCCTTCGTGACGCTGCGTGCCTTCTCCCGTACTTCGCGGGAGACCAGCCTGTTCATCACGCTCGCCGCGACCGGGCTGGCCGTGCAGTTCGGCCTGCAGGCGGCGATCAACATGGCCTCGACCATTCAGCTTATCCCGGCCAAGGGCATGACCTTGCCCTTCATCTCCTACGGTGGCTCGTCGGCCCTCGCGATGGCGATCTGCGTCGGCATGATGCTGTCGCTGACCCGCGAGCATGCGGGCTTGAGAGAGGCGGTGTGATGGCCGAGCCGCGTCCCGTCGTCCTGGCAACCGGTGGCACCGGTGGGCACGTCTTCCCCGCCGAGGCGCTGGCGGGCGAGCTCGAGGCGCGAGGCGTGTCCTTCGCGCTGCTCACCGACAAGCGTGGTCGGCAGTGGCATGGCGCGCTGGCCGGGCGGCCGGTCCACTACGTCCGTTCGGCCAGCCCGTCCGGACCGTTCGGGAGGCGCATAAGCGCGATGGCGACGCTGGGGCTCGGCTTGTTCGATGCCTGGTGGGCGCTGGGACGCATCGGGCCATCGGCCGTAGTGGGCTTCGGCGGCTATGCCTCGGTGCCGACCATGATTGCCGCCCGCCTGCGTCGTCTGCCATCCATGATTCACGAGCAGAACGCGGTGCTCGGTCGGGCCAACCGGCTCGTCCTCGGCGGTGTCTCCCGGGTCGCGACCTCATTTGCGGCGACCCGCCATCTCGAGGGCGATCAGCGAGCCTGCCTGGTCGGCAATCCGGTGCGCGAGCCGGTGCGCGCCCTGCGCACTTCGCCCTATCGCGCGCCCGACGAGGGTCGGATCGTCGACCTTCTGGTCTTCGGCGGCAGCCAGGGCGCCGCGTCTTTCAGCCAGGTCGTGCCGGAAGCGCTGCTGTCGTTGCCAAAGTCGCTGCGCACACGCTTGCGCCTTGTGCAGCAGTGTCGCCCGGAGGATATGGAAGGCGTGTACCAGCGTTATGTCCGGGCCGGCATCCTCGTGGAGATGGCGCCGTTTTTTGCCGACTTGCCGCGCCGTCTGGCGGCCGCCCATCTGGTGATCGGCCGCGCCGGGGCGTCGACGGTTGCGGAACTGGCCGCCATTGGCCGGCCATCGATCCTGGTGCCTTACCCGCACGCCGCCGACGACCACCAGACCGCCAACGCTCGTGCCTTCCAGGCGACGGGTGCCTGCATCGTGATCCCGCACGAATCCTTCACCGCACCAGCTCTCGCCGATCACCTCAGCCGGTTGATCGAAGAGCCGGGACGGCTGGCCGAGATGGCAGCGGCGGCGCACGCCGCCGGTCGTCCCGACGCTGCGGCGCGCCTGGCCGACATGGTCGGCGAGCTCACCGGCCGATCCTTTCCCCTGCCGTCAGGAGTCCCCGCATGAGGGCGATGCCGCTCGATATCGGTCTGTTGCACTTCGTCGGCATCGGCGGCATCGGCATGTCCGGCATCGCCGAGGTGTTGCACAATCTCGGCTACAAGGTGCAGGGCAGTGACGTTGCCGAAGGCGCCAACACCCGTCGGCTGAGCGAGCTCGGCATCAAGGTTTCGATCGGCCATCGCGCCGACAATATCGGCAATGCCCAGGTCGTGGTGGTGTCGAGCGCCGTCAAGAAGGACAATCCCGAGGTCCTGGCGGCGCGGGCGCGGCTGGTGCCGGTGGTGCGGCGCGCCGAGATGCTGGGCGAGCTGATGCGGCTGAAATGGTCGGTGGCGATCGGCGGCACGCACGGCAAGACGACCACGACCTCGATGGTCGCGGCCATGCTCGACGCCGGCGGGCTCGACCCCACGGTGATCAACGGCGGCATCATCAACGCCTACGGAACCAATGCGCGTCTGGGCGCCGGCGACTGGATGGTCGTGGAGTCCGACGAGTCGGACGGCTCCTTCCTGCGCCTGCCGGCGGTCATCGCCGTGGTGACCAACATCGATCCGGAGCATCTCGACCACTACGGCACCTTCGATGCCCTGCGCGATGCCTTTGTGCGCTTTGTCGAGAACATCCCGTTCTATGGCTTCGCCGTGTTGTGCTTCGATCATCCCGAGGTTCAGGCCCTGATCCCGCGCGTACCCGACCGCCGCATCGTGACCTATGGACTGGGTGCCAATGCCGACATCCGCGCCATCAATCTGAAGCTCGATCGCAGCGGGGCCGACTTCGACGTCATGATGCAGAACAGGACCACCAACGAATCGCGCATCATTCCCAGTCTGCGGCTTCCGATGTTCGGCCAGCACAATGTGCAGAATGCGTTGGCCGCGATCGCTGTCGCCCAGGAGATGGGCATGAGCGACGAGACCATCCGGCGCGCGCTCGGCTCGTTCACCGGCGTCAAACGGCGCTTCACCAAGACCGGCGAGGCCCACGGTATCACGGTGATCGACGACTACGGCCATCATCCGGTCGAGATCGCCGCCGTGCTGCGCGCCGCCCGTCAGGCCTATGGCACGTCCGGAAGAGTGATCGCGGTCATGCAGCCGCACCGTTTCACTCGGCTGGGGTCGCTGAAGAACGAGTTCGCCACCTGCTTTTCCGATGCCGACGCCGTGCTGATCGCCGACGTCTACGCGGCAGGCGAAACGCCGATCGAGGGTGTCAATCGTGACATGCTGGTGAACCTGGTGCGTCGCGCCGGCCATCGCGACGTCACGCCGCTTGAAGGGCCGGGCGACCTGCCCGGCCTGATCTGGCAGATGGCGCGGCCGGGCGATGTCGTAGTCTGCCTGGGCGCAGGCAACATCACGAGCTGGGCGCATGCGCTGCCCGGCCAGCTCCAGCAACTCGCCGCCGAGCATGGCAGCCTGCGCGCCATCGCCAATGATCGCGGGTCCGCAGAATGACGGCGCTCGCGACCTCCCGCCCACATCTCATCGACCGCTTGCCCAGGCCGCGCGGCCGGCTTGCGGCCGACGCGCCGCTTGGGCCGCAGACCTGGTTCGGCGCCGGCGGTCCGGCAGAGGTGCTGTTCCGGCCGGCCGATACGGAGGATCTCGCGGTCTTCCTCCAGGCGTTGCCCTCCGGTGTGCCGGTGACGGTGCTGGGCGTCGGCTCGAATCTGCTGGTGCGCGATGGCGGCGTGAAAGGCGTCGTGGTCCGCTTGATGCGCGGGTTCACCGGCATCACGGTCGAGGGCAACGAGGTCGTGGCGGGCGCCGGCGCGCCCGACCTCAACGTGGCCCTCACCGCACGCGAGCATGCGTTGGCCGGGCTGGAGTTCTTGAGCGGCATTCCGGGCACCATCGGCGGCGCCATCGCCATGAACGCCGGTGCCTATGGCGGCGAGATCGGGCAGGTGTTGATCTCGGCCGAAGCCGTGGATCGCGGCGGTCACCTCCACCGAATTTCCGCGAAGCAGTTCGAATTCCGCTACCGCCACAGTGGCGCGCCGCCGGACTGGATCTTCACCGCGGCGAGGTTCCGCGCCGAGCCCGGCGATCAGGTCGCGATCGCCGGGCGGATTGCCGAGATCGACAGCGCGCGCACCGAGTCGCAACCGCGCAGCCGGACCGGCGGCTCGACCTTCGTCAATCCGCCCGGCCACAAGGCATGGGAGCTGATCGACCAGGCAGGCTGCCGCGGGCTGCGCATCGGCGAGGCGCAGGTTTCCGACAAGCATTGCAACTTCCTGATCAACCTCGGCGGTGCCAAAGCAGCCGACATCGAGGCGCTCGGCGAGGAGGTGCGACGGCGCGTCCTGGAAAAGTGCGGTGTCCAATTGGAATGGGAGATCCGCCGCATTGGAGCCGAAGGACCTGTCCTGAGCGGAGCCGAAGGACCTGTCCTGAGCGGAGCCGAAGGATGACGCGTAAGGTCGCGGTCCTGATGGGCGGCTGGTCGCCCGAGCGCGAGGTGTCGCTGGTGAGCGGCAAGGCTTGCGCCGAGGGGCTGCGCGAGGGTGGTCACGAGGTCATCGAATTCGAGGTCAAACGCGACCTGCGCGCCCTGATCGAATTCCTGCGGCCGGCGGGTGGCGGCGGTCCGGACGTCGTGTTCAACGCTTTGCACGGCAAGTATGGCGAGGATGGCTGCATCCAGGGCGTGCTCGAGGTGCTGGCGGTGCCCTACACGCATTCAGGCGTGCTGGCTTCGGCGCTTGCCATGGACAAGCCCATGGCACGCCATGTGTTCACCTCGCTCGGACTGCGGGTCGCGGCGGGCAAGGTGATCGAGCGGCGCCTGCTCGCCGGCGGCGATCCCATGCCGCGCCCCTATGTCGTGAAGCCGATCGACCAGGGCTCCAGCGTCGGCGTGCATATCGTGCGCGAGGGCGACAATCTTGCCGCCGTCGAGGCCGCCGAGGCCGCCTATGGTGAGAGGGTGCTGGTGGAAAAGTACGTCCCTGGCCGCGAGCTTACGGTCGCGGTGATGGGAAACCGCGCGGTCGCTGTCACCGAGTTGCGCCCGCGCACACGCTTTTACGACTATGAGGCCAAGTACACCGAAGGCATCACGGAGCACCTGGTTCCGGCGCCGGTTTCGCCCGAGGTCTATGAACTCGCCAAGGAATGGGCACTGACGGCGCACCAGGCGCTGGGGTGCAGCGGTCTCACCCGTACCGACCTCCGTTGGGACGATTCGCAACCCGGCACGTCGGGTCTCCACGTGCTGGAGCTCAACACGCAGCCCGGTATGACTCCGTTGTCGTTGGCGCCCGAACAGGCCAAGTGGGCCGGCATCTCCTGGTCCGAGCTGATGACCTGGATGATCGACCAGGCGAGGCGGCCGACATGAGCGCCGCCCCCAAGAAGGCTCAGGCGCCGCGGCGCGACTACGACCGCCGCCGGAAGCGCGGACCGATTCGCCGGACCGGCCGGCCGTTCTGGCGCCAGCCGCTGCTGCTCGGCCTCGTGGTGCTGCTTTTGGGCAGCGGCGGCGGCGCGGGCTGGTGGGCGTGGCGGGAAGGCTGGCTGATCGAGGCGCGCAACCGGTTCGACGCGATCTCCCGCAGTGTCATCGGCGCGATTACGCCCTTCAAGCTGGCCGACGTCACCGTCGAGGGCCGCGACTACGTGGAGAAGAGCGCCATCCTCGCGGCGCTGGATGTGAAGGCCGGCGACTCGCTCCTGGGCGTCGACCTCCAGGCGGCGCGTCAGCGGTTGGAAGCCATCGACTGGGTGGCGAGCGCCACGGTCGAGCGCCGCCTGCCGGATACGCTTTATGTGATGCTGAAGGAACGTCGTGCCGTCGCCATCTGGCAGAACGGCAACGAATACACCCTGATCGACCGCGACGGCCGGACGGTGCGAGCCAGCCGCATGCCGCCGGGCGCGGAGACCTTGTTGTTGCTGGGCGGACCCGGCGCGCCCGAGCACGTCGGCGAACTCTTGCTGTTGCTTGCCTATGAGCCGACGGTGGTGCGCCAGTTGCGTTCGGCCGTGTGGGTCGCGCAGCGCCGCTGGAATCTGGTGCTGAACAACGGCGTGGAGGTCTGGCTGCCGGAAGAAGACGCCGTGGCGGCTCTCAAGCAGCTTGCCAAGCTCGATGCACAGTACAGATTGCTGTCGCGCGAGTTCGGCGTTGTCGATCTCAGGTTGCCGGATAAGCTCTATCTCAGAAAGCGTCCGGGCGATGCCACGCCCGGGCCAGTGTGATGAGGTCAGTGTACGCGTAGCGACGGGGGAACAACGTGGCGAAGACAAGAAACGGTGTGATTGCGGCGCTCGATATCGGTACCAGCAAAGTCGTTTGCTTCGTGGCGCGCGTCGACGGTCAAGGCTTGCGGGTCGTCGGCATCGGTCACCAGCCGGCGCAGGGCATGCGTTCGGGCAACATCGTAGACATGGAGGCTGCCACCCGCGCCATCTCCTCCGCAGTATCCACCGCCGAAGAGATGTGCGGCGAGCACGTGCGCGAGGTGATCGTCGGCGTGAGCGGCGGCTCGGCCGCCTCGCACAATCAGAGCCTCGAGGTCGCCATCGGCCATCATGAGATCGGTGAGCGCGACGTGCGTCGCGTGCAGCAGCACATCCACCTGCCGGCTGAGACCGCCGACCGCGACATCATCCACTCCGAGGCGATCGGCTATTCGGTCGACGGCACGCCGGTGCGCGACGCGCGCGGCATGTTCGGCGAACGGTTGGGTGTGGACATCCATCTGGTGACGGCGGCGAGCGGGGCGATGCGCAACCTTCAGGTCTGTGTGCGTCGCGCCCATCTGGAGATCGCCGACCGGGTGGCGGCGGCGCACGCCGCGGGGCTGAGCTCGCTGGTGTCGGACGAACGCGACCTCGGCGTCACGCTGATCGACATGGGTGGCGGCACCACCTCGATCGCGGTCTTCTACGAAGGCCATCTCGTGCATGTCGATTCGATCCCCGTGGGCGGCGAGCACGTGACACGCGACATCGCCCGCGGTCTGTCGACGCCGCTCGCTCATGCCGAGCGCATGAAGACGCAGATCGGCCGCTGCGTGGCCAAGCCCAACGATGAATACGACATCATCGACGTGCCGCTGATCGGCGAGGAGGATCGCACGCGCCCCAACCACATTCCGCGCTCGATCCTGGTCGGCATCATCCGGCCGCGCATCGAGGAGACCTTCGAGCTCGTGCGCAGCCGGCTGGAGGCAAGCGGTGTGGATAAGTTGGCCGGCGGCCGAGTCGTCCTGGTCGGCGGCGCCTGCCAGCTCGATGGCGTCCCCGAAGTGGGCGGGGCGATCCTCAACAAGAAGGTGCGGACGGGCGGGCCGCTGCGGCTGGCTGGACTGGCGGATTCGACCGGCGGGCCGGCGTTTTCCGCCGCCGCGGGCCTGCTTGCCTTCGCCCTCAACAACCATGCCGCCGCGCAGGCGCAAACCGTCGTCCCGGAGACGCCGTCGAGCCGAATTGGGCGGATTGGCAGTTGGATTAGGGATAATTTTTAGGCAATATGTTGTGTAGGAGTGCGGAATTCCTACAGGCTGTAGATAAGAACCAAAAAAGCCAGTGATGGTGAAGGGTCTCTCCAGAACCGGCCCGCATCATCGCTCCGAGCAGATAACCCCCTCGTTTGCGTGGAGAGCCTAAATGACCATCAACCTCAGCCTCCCCCAAAAGGAGTCGGAGATTAAGCCGCGTATCACCGTCATCGGCGTCGGTGGTGCGGGCGGCAATGCCGTCAACAACATGATCAGCGCGGCCCTGGAAGGCGTCGAGTTCATCGTCGCCAATACCGACGCCCAGGCGCTCGGCCAATCCCTGGCCGATCGTCGCGTGCAGCTCGGCATCACCATCACCCAAGGCCTCGGTGCGGGAGCGCGACCGGAGGTCGGACGCCAGGCGGCGGAAGAAGCGCTGCCGGAGATCCTGCAGCTGCTCGACGGCGCCAACATGGTGTTCGTGACGGCAGGCATGGGCGGCGGCACGGGTACCGGCGCGGCCCCGGTTATCGCCTCGGCGGCGCGCGAGCAGGGCATCCTCACCATCGGCGTGGTCACCAAGCCCTTCCACTTCGAGGGCCGTCGCCGCATGCAGGCGGCCGAGCAGGGCATCACCGAGCTCGAGAAGGTGGTCGACACCCTGATCGTCATTCCCAACCA
>Ga0126381_100010070_pt1 | contig 10626 bp, 11 predicted proteins | sample PanSoiMetPlot_28_FD_96465 | JGI IMG/M metagenome (GOLD analysis project Ga0126381, IMG submission 96465) | Tropical forest soil microbial communities from Panama - MetaG Plot_28 | ecosystem: Environmental > Terrestrial > Soil > Tropical forest > Bulk soil | place: Panama | collected 2016-02-17
ATGGTTCGTTCGCCTTTTGATTTTCCATTGCTTCGCTCCTGTATGTGAATTGGGTCAACGCGGTACTTGAATTCATTGAAATATTTCTCCAGCCCACCGAGCAGGTTCAACCTGTCCGGTGGTATCGCATCGGCTTGCGCCATGACCGCGACCCGCAGACCTTCCAGTGCTTCCCCGGTCGAGACGTGATGCTCTTCGGCCTCGCGCTTGGCCGCTTGGATAACCGGCACGCGATGCGCTGGCGTGATAGCCCCGGCAGTCAATCCGGCCACGATGCCCGGTGGGGAGCCGAGAATCACGAGGTCCACGAGGTTGCGTTGTTCGGGAGTAAGCGACTTTCGCGACGGCATGACATGCACACCCGAGGGTGGCGGTGGTGGCACCGGCTGGTCGGCGACGCCGGGTGTCACGTTGTCCTCGCGGGCGTTTGTGTGTGTTTGTAAAACTCTTTCCGTAGTCACAGGTCTTTCCCTGCCACTTAACTCTGTACTCTGTACTCTGTTATCTGCTTGCGTGACGCTCGGGCGCTCGTCACGCCCGTCACGCGTGTCGATAGGTGGCGTCACGCGTGACGATTCCAACTTTTTCTTCGCCTGCCGGTAACGCTTGGACCGTTCGGCGGAAGTATAGTCGTGGTCGCGGTATCTCATATAATTTAGAACAAGATAACCGCCATTTACCCTTATCAAACGCCGCCCACCATACTCCTGAGAGCGGCTTTCGAAGTCTTCGCGCCCCAAAACCTCTAGTGCGGCGAAGCCTTCTTCGGGGGGGACCAGTGCCCGGTTGATAATTCCGATTCCCGAGGCGGGGACGAATCCATACCAGCCCGGGGGAACCTCGTACCCGGTGTAACCCAATGATTTTACTTCTATTTGCTTGACAGGCTCTTTGAATTCCAAAGGTTCCGCCAAAAGTAGTGCTGTGATGAAAATGTCGCGAGAAGTCCTTTCAATCCAAACAGTTGAGTCAAGGATGCGGCAATCCAGCTTTACGAATGGCATATTGTCACGCTCGTCACGCGTGACGCCCCTCTGTAAAGTTGGTGTGTGACGCGAGCGCGTGACGTCACGCTCGTCACGCGTGACGGGAAATATAGCGGGAGTAGGACCGCCTCAATGGGCGGTCTGACGGCGTATGCGGTCATGGTGAAGCCTCGTCTTCCTTCCAAAATTTCAAATCCGACCGGGGAGTTTGGAAGGGGTGGGGGCGAGGCACCCCCACCCTAACAATCTCGCAGGGAGCGGATTGCTGCGGAGCGACCGCAGGGTGATTCTAGCAGAATTGTACGGGGGTGAAAGCCAGTGGCGTGTATCGAGTTCTCCGGGCCGTACCCGAAGGATTAACCAAGCACCCTAGTCCACTCATTGCGCGGCGTCAAGTATTTTGGGGCACAAAAAAGCCCGAGGCAACCCGGGCTTTTTTGCTCCACTATGACAGGTCATTTCTGAGCATGGTGTCCAAGCGGTGATTCCATCTTGCGATGGCCCCAACTAGCCTTATTCGCTCCTGTCAGCTAACGCCATCCTGTCCTAGTTTCTTTTTGTTCAAATCCACAGAGCCTTTGGGTGACTCTGACTTGAGCGGGAACAATCGGCTGCGGGCTTGTTCTGTTCAAAAGAGAAGTAACCGCCGCCTTCGCCACGCCCGGGTGAATGGTATCACTAGCCGGTGGTTTTTTCCAGCTTGGCTATACGGTCTTTCACCCCGTCTAGCTCTAGCTCTAGCGCGTGGACCTGCTCGCGATAGCTGCGTTGGCGGGCGTCAACTGGAGACGCCCATTTGTGAAATTCGGTGAGAAGGTTAGTCTCGACTCGCTCCAATTGTGCGAGTATCCAACGCTTGTCCTGCTCATCGAGCGCCATCACTCCCCTGCCTTCCCGTCGCTGTACGCCTTGGTGACCTCTTCGGCGTGCTGCGCTTGTTGTTTCAGGACCAGTTCTAGCACCTCGTCGGCGGTGGGGACTCCGGTGCCCTTCTGATGACCGATGAGGTAGAACAGGCGGGCGTTGATGTCTGGTATGGGATGGGCCGAGGTGAAGCCATTGGTCGGCGCGGCGGTGGTGGTGGGGCGTGCGGGTACGGGCTTAGTTGCCATTGAGGTCTTGCACTCCTTGGGGTGGTTTGGCGAGCGTGACCGGGTTGAGTACAACCTCGGCGGCGTCGATGAGGGTTTGGGTCGCCCATGCGTTGAAGCTCATCTTGCGCTTCAGGGCGGCGCGTTTCAGGCGGTTGTTGTCCACCGTGGACAGGCGGATGGTCTGGTTAGTGAAGGTCTTCTTGATGGCCTTCGGCGTGTACGGCATCCGGGTCAATTTCTTTGTTGCCATATAGTTGAATCCGACTATAATTCTGCCTATATGTCAAGCATCGAGTGGAATAACAGCGTATCCTTCACGGTTCCCTTGACCCCGCCGAGTGTCAATCATTACAAAGTCCCGGTATGGTCCAAACCCCGCGCCTACCAGCCCCGCAAGCTCGGCTTCAGGCTCACCGACGAAGCTAAAGCCTTCCGCGATGCGGTGGTCATCTTCGCCAAGCAAATGACGGTCATCCCCGACGACATCCTTGAACTCATCCGCAAGAAGCGCAAGGTCGCCTACCGGGTCGAGATAGATGTTTGGCTCGGTAAGGGACAGCGGCTCGATGCCGACAATGCAGGAAAAATTTGCCTCGACGCGCTCGAAAATGCGGGCGTCATCCACTCCGACGCCTACGTCGAAACCTGCGTGCTCAACATCCACAAGGACGAGCGCAACGACCCCCGCACCAAGTTTTTCGCAGCACGATTGGAGGATTAAATGAATTTTTGGGACCACCCGGTTTTCTGTGTAGTGTGTGGCAAAGAGGTGCCGTCCGACCGCAAGAAGCGGCGCTCGGTGACGTGCAGCGAAGAGCATCAGAAGATACGCACCAACTACCTGCGGGAACGCAAGGAACTCAAAAAGTGCAAGTATTGCAACCAGCCCTCCACCCCCGAGGAGCGCGAGGAGTTCAAACTATGGCGGCGCGACCGCAAGAAGCACCCGCATCTCGTAGCGGAGCTAACACACGCACTGCAACTCGCCGTGACACAGTTGGAAAAGATGGGGTCGGACGGGTTGGCTTCGGGAGCGTATGAGGTATTGAAGAAGGTTGCAAAATGAAGCCCACCGTGCCTAAGATGGACCCAACTCGGCCTAATCCCGAGGCAACGCTCTTCCCCCACGTCTTCCGAGGCACGACCATCGTGGGAAACCGGAAGGGTCAGCCGTGCCGCATCCTGCGGACCACTGGCAATCATCATCTCGTACACATCGAGTTTGAAGACGGCTATCGCATGGTGGTGAGCCGCAAAGTGCTGCGGCGTGGGAGGACAGATGCCGGATGCCAAGCAAATACTCGGGAGCAAGGGGGCGAAGCTCCGCGCCGTGGGGATGCACCTTCGCCACACCGACAATAAGAAGTACATCTCGACCACCGACCATCGCGACAAGCACGGCAACCCCCCGAGCGATGGTCAGAAAGCCAGCACCGAGCACAGCCACGAAGACCTAGAAGCCATGCTGGAACATATCCGGCAGACGATGGCACAACAGCCGGACGAGGAGCAGCAAGCCCCGAGCGCCCCGCCCGATGAGCCGCAGGGTGTGTGATGCACTTCGATTGGCGGCGGCTGCGTAATCCGTCGATGGAACGCGCCGACAATCGACCGTGGCGGGCCGAGCTAACCGCGCTGGTGATGGAGAACGACGAGGTGCGCGAGGACGGGCGGCGCTGCTGTAAGAACAACCTGCTCGCGCTGTGCTACACCCTCGGCTACTGTCTCATCACCCCCGAGGTCCACCACGACGCGCTGGCCTTCTTCCCCGAGATAGACCCCGACCGCACGGTCGATGAACTCGGCAGGGGCATCAAGCGGCGGCGCTCGCTCATCTACCCCCGCAACACCTACAAGTCCACCCTCGATGTGAGCTACTGCGTGCAACTCATCCTGCACTACTACCTCACCCTCGCCATCCTGATACTCAGCGGCAATAAGGAGCTTGCGTATGCCTTTGTTGACCAAGTGGGGAGCTTCTTTATCAAGACGCCCAACCGACCGCCGACTCTCTTTCAAGCCCTCTTCCCAGAACTGTGCATCAGTAAGCTCCCCCTCAGCGGCCAATTCACGGCGGCACTCAGGCAAAACGAGCCTGCGATAATCGAGCCGCTGATATGGGGGAACTCGGTAGACTCTTCGACGACCGGCTGGCACCCGGACGTGCTCATCCTCGATGACGTGAACAACAACCGCAACTCGCGCACCTTCGAATCGCGAGTACGTATCACAAAAGCGTACAAATTGACGCGCAAGATTCTGAAGCCCTCGGGCTTCGAAATGAAAATCGGGACTCCATACGGACCCGGGGATATTTTCAACGACGAGACACTGACCGCCCGCCCCGGCACCTACGACCGCGTGTATCGCGCCGCCATGAGTCTGCGCAGCGGCGAGCGCTTGGACTCGAATGGCTTCCCCGCCGAGGATGAGGTCAAGCTGCACTTCCCTTCCATCCTCAGCTACGAATTTCTGCGCGAGGAATATGAAGCCGACTTCGCCTCGTTCATGTCGCAATATATGTGCGACACCTATGGCTCGGCTGAAATCGTCTTCGATGAAGACGAGATGCTGCACGCGATGGTGCCCGAGGACCGGGTGCCGATGGATGGCAAGGCGTTCATCGTCTTCCGGCTCCCCTGCCGGTCGCAGCGGTGGGTGACGGTATCGGGCGCGGTGGGGCTGATGCACCACGAGCGCATGTACATCGTGGACATCGTGCAGGGCCACTACAAGCCCTCGGTGATGGCGAAGATGATGCACGACCTCGCCCGCAAGTACGGGCTGCACCACATCTCCATCGAGGAGTCCCCGGGTGCCCGGGCCTTACAGCCGGTGCTCGAAACCTACGCGCTCTCGACCGGCTGGAACGTCTACATCCACTGGACCGAGTTCGCCGAGGACTCGGGGGAGCGCGACGTGCGCATCCGCAGCATGGAAGCCCTGATAGCGACCTCCCGGCTGCTCTTCTCCTCGGGCATCAAGACCAAGCCGCTCATCGCGGGCTTCGTCGAGTACGGCATGATTGACGAGACGGGCCTGCCCGATGTCATCTCGCGCATCGCCGACAACCTGCCGGTGAGCGTGCGCAACGAGGAAGCCGACGACGAGGACTTCAGGATGCTGCGCGAGCGCGACCACTACAACTTCATCTACGGGCGCGGTGCCTATGCCCCGCCCGAGCCGGAACCGGAAGAGATGGAAGAGCCGGAACCGGGCATCGAGGACATGACGCACACCTCCACAGGTTTAGAAATCTGCATCCCCGGGCTAGAATACTGAGGGCGAAGCACAGGCGAAGATGGTAACTGGTGGAAGTGACAGGGCTTGGCATTATTCCACGAAGGGCTTGGCAGGACGGGTGTTTGGGTGTAGATTCCTGTCATTCAAACGGGGCTAACCCTAGCTCCTTTATGGGTTGCGCGGACTAACCCGCCATCAATTTCCGAGGACCGCGTATGCCCTCCCCACTTATCGCGGAATCGAATTGGACCCAACCTGTCCGGGCGGATGAGGTCCAAACTCCCCCCGGCTTCGTGCCGGACCCCAAGTACACGGATGCGGCGGTCCTCTCCATCGTTGTGCAGGATTACCAGTCGGCATCGAACTGGCTCAACAATCGCCTGTGGGTGCTGCACTGGAGGGAGTCCGACACGCTCTATCAATCGCCGCGCACGCAGGCCACCTTCGAAAACTCCACCGTGGCCCGGTCGAATGTTTCAAGGTTCAATGTTGCCAAGCAAGTCAACTCCCTAGCGCCCGCCATTTCGGGGGCGATTTTTTCGGACGCCACCCCGTTCGAAATCCGGCCTCGGCCTAACGTCCACTCTAATTCGGCGCGTGCATGGAAAGAACTTATATCAATTCTCTTAGAACTCTGCGACTTCAAATCCGAGCTTTCCTACGGCACGGAAGGCATGGTCAATCAGGGCACGGTCATCTACAAAATCGGGTGGGAAGAATACACCAAGCTCGAAACGCGCTTCGTTCGCAAGGCCGCGCCTAAGCAAATCGACATGCCCCTCGGCGGTCCCCCGATTCTGGTCTTCACCAAGGAGTCCGACGAGTTTGAAAAAGTAACCAAAGAGGTTACACGTAAGCGCCCGACCTTCGAGAAGGTCGAGTTGGGCAGTGTCTATCCCAATCCGAAATGGAACAAGCCCAATCAGATGTGGAAGGCCGGATGGGTGGTGCATGAGGTGTACGTCAACTACGACGACCTGAAGAAGCTGCGGCAGAACCCGGACTATGACATCCCCGATGACGACACGCTGCGCTTCATCTTCACCGCCCCGGACGAAGAGCCGACCGATTCCTCCAGCAGTGCCACGCGCACCATGAATTCCAACCCGGCAGTGCATCACGCCGCAGGCGAGGACTCGGATGATTACACCGCCGACCCGCTGCTCCAGCCCATGCAGGTGCTCGAATGGTGGAGCGAAGACACGGTGCGCACGGTCCTCCAGCAGAAGGTGGTCATCCGCAACGGCAGTCACGAAATGGGGCGCATTCCCTTCCTCAGCGCGAATTTTTGGAACATCGAGAATGCGGGCTTCGGCATGGGCGTGGGGCGCATCGCCGGGAGCGACCAGCGCATCGACCAAGGGGTCACCAACGCCGCGCTCGACATCATTGCCTACGCCGTGCAGCCCGAATATGCCATCGCCCGGGGCGCGAATGTGCCCACGCAGGAGCAACGCAGGAGACTAGGGGGCATCCGATTAGTAGACGGCAACGATGCGACCAAGGCGGTCGCACTCGTCCCGCAGCCGGTGGTTCCGCCCGATGCGTGGCGGTCCCTGCAAGTGTCGAACATGACCGCCGACGCCACCACAGGCGCGGACCAAGCCGCCGTACAGGGCACGCTGCCCGCACGCGGGGGCAGCAGCGTGGGTCGCTCGGGGACAGGAGCGGGGATGCTGCAAGCAGCCGCCCAAGGTCGCCTGCAAGCGCCGGTCGAGCGGGTCATCGACGGGGTGCTCATTCCCTTCCTCGAATTTCTCTTCGATGTGGTCAAGCAGCACATGACCGTGGCCGAGATACGCGCCATGTTGGGGGACACCTATGCTGAATCACTATTCGTGGACTTCCACGACTTCTACAACGCCAACATCAAGTTCGACACGCTCGCGGGCACACGTCTTGCGGCTCGCTCTCGCATGGCCCAAGCCCTCCCCTTCTTACTGGAAGTTTTCGGTAATCAGGCTTTGGTACAGCAAATGGGGCAAATCGGTTGGAAGGTGAACGTGCTGGAGGTGACCAACATGGTCATGGACGTGAGCGAGTGGAAGAACAAGCGCGACCTCGTGGTGCCCATGACCGATGCCGAGAAACAGATGATGCAGCAAAACAATCCTGCGGCGGTTGCGGGGCAGGCCAAGGCTGCGCAGATACAGCAAGAGCACCAGAACGACATGGAGCTAGAGGACGAAAAGATAAAGGGTCGGCTCGCCAACACCACCATCAAGGACCAGCACAAGGCACTCATCGAATCGCCGCTGGAACGGGCCATGAGCTTCGCCGAGCGCACCGCCGACGAACGCCAGATGCAGGCGAGCCAATACTTCGGAACCTCGGGAGGTAGCGTGTGATGGAGCCGACTGTACGCACTGAGCGGCGCTTTGGAGTCACCGCCGACCTGTCCCCGAACGCGCTACAGAATCTCTACGCCCTGCGAGTGAGCGGCGCGTGGGAAGACTTGCTCGACGTATTGGAGCAGTGCTGCATCGAGGTCGAAACGGTGCTTATCAACACCGACGCGGAAGACGAGCCGAAGGTGCTAGCCAACCACAAGATGAGTAAAGCTGCATGGATGATTTTTACCCACATGCAGAACAAGGTGAACGACGCAACCGTGCGGTACATGAACGCAACTATCCCTCTCCCAGTTCAACCACAACTCAGTGCGGAAGAGTTAGAGCGCGAGAACATCCTTAATCCGACCGTTCTGCTCCCCGAGACTGACAACTACACGTAAAGGGGAGTAAACCACCATGAAAAAGCGTTGGGAGAACGAAAAAGACGAGCAGGGCAACCTCATTCCTAATGAGCAAGGTGAGTACGTTCTTCACATCGAAAACAATGCTGGTCGGCGCGTCTCTTCCTTCCGGGGTAAGAGCTTCGAAGAAGTAACGGAGCAGCTAGCGGACGCGCAGGTTCACGCCAACCGGCAACTTGGTCGATTGCTACGTCCCGACCGCGCCCGGGTGCAACAACTCAGGCCACAGCCACGCGAACTCAGTCCCGAGGACCGGCTGCGGTTGTCGAGCGAGGTGACTCAACCGGACACCGTGGTCGAGGCGGTGAATGAAATCGTGACCGCTTCGCAGGGAGCGCCACCGAAAGATGTGGCCGAGCGGGTGAGCACCCACGACAAGGACGCCGCCGATGCCTACTACGCCGCCGAAGCCAATGCCTTCGTCGCCGACCACCCGGACTACTACCCGGTGCAGCAAAATCAAGAAGCCTTGTTCCGCGAGCTAGAGCGGCGACAATACGACCTCACACGCAACAACCTCGCCATCGTCTACGAGGCGCTACAGGAAGAGGGCCGCATCATTCCTTGGCCCGAGAGCGCCGGGAACGACGAGGAGGGCGAGGAAGGGGAAGAATCGGGGAGTAGGCCAACCAAGCCTGCGGCACCACCACCCAATCCCCCTCCACAGCGCCGGTCCATTTCGTCCGGGCTGCGCAGTTCGGATGCCTCGGCCATGCGGCCCCCGCCGCCCAAGCCGAAACCCCTCGTGACGAGGGTAGAGATAGAACGGATGTCCCGGGCCGAATTCCAAGAACGCCTGCGTGACCCGGCTTTTCGTAAAGCCGTGGACGCGCTCGCCTAGCCCCGGGGACTTTTCCCCGCAACGCTCTCGCATGGGAGCCACCTGAAGCGGTCAAGACCCGCACGGAGCCTAATCCTCCACCCAATTTCGGCAAGGGGGATATTCCCATGCGCAGCGAAACCGTAGCCACGTTTGCCGCTAAATGCGGTCGAGCAGTGTGTCAATACGTCCTCATCCCGCTCATCGAGTTCATAGCTGCACTCGGGGGCGGGATGTTTTTTTACACTCGCGAAATTTCAACCACTCGCCTACAGGGAGTGTTGGGCGTGGGCATCAGTCCGGCGTCCAACCTTACCGGCAATCTCCCGCAGTCCACGGTCATCCAGTATTCAAAAACCTTCATCGAAAATTTAAAAGGTATGACGCCGTGGGTGCGATGCACCACGCGCCGAATGCTCGATGAACACTCGGGCAATCGTCTCCAGCTTTTCATGTACCAAAATTTGCCCGCGCCACCCACCACGGTCGCACCTGAAGGGACCATCGGCACGGGCCTCACCGTCTCGGTGGTGCAGAACGTCTCGGTGATGGGCCAATACGGGGACTATTGCAACGTGTCGGATGCGGCGCTCGGCTATGCCATCGACCCCACGCTCGAAGCCCTCGGCGTGCAGATGTCGTACCGGCTCGCGCAGGTCATCAACACGCTGCTGCAAAACACCGCAGACGGCGCGAACGCGGTGGACCCCTTGGTGGCCGCGCTGTCCAAGGATGCGACCACGCCGGTCGTCACCACCGACATCACCGCCGCCACTCAATCACTCGCCGGGGTGAATGCGTTGCCGATGGAAAATGGTAACTACTTGGGTGTCATATCGCCCCTGACAATCGGCGATATTTTGTCCGATAAAAATAACAACTCACTCGTGGATGTCATCAAAAGACATGCCGAGGGTTACGAGCAGTTGCGCGAACTCTTTTCTGCGGACAAGGACACGGTGCCCATCATTGATTGGGGCGGCGTGAGCTTCTTCCAATCCACCTTTGTCAAGACCACACCCAACTACAAGGGCGGCACCGGCACGGCGCTGCGCACCTACATCTTGGGGCGCGATGCCGTCATCGGCATCAGCTTCGGAGCCAAGGACCACACCAACATCGGCGACGGCGACTGGAGAAATTTGCAGGTCTGGATTCGCCGTCTGACCGAGCCGACAGGCTTTGACCCGGCAAGAATGATTGGCGGATTTTCGAGCTACAACGCCATGTATACCTGCACGCTCCCACCGGACACGGTGATGCGGATGCGTTACATCGACGCGGTATCCACCATCCCGGTCTAATCGACTACATTGTGATACAGTGCCGGGCCGATTTTTAGTTCGTAACAGAAGGAGTTACACAATGGGAAACGAACAGGAACGCAAACGGGCCACGGATGAATTGGCGGACCTCCAACTGGAGGAGACACGCCACCGCGTCATGCAGATACGCGGCGAGCAGCAGATGCGGGCGACCCGGGCGATGGCGACGCAGCAAGCCATCGAATTCGAGGCGCGGCGCTCGGCCTATGCCGCGACCATCTGCACCCACCGCAAGGGGGGCATGGGGGTGGAGAACATCCTCAACGGCAACAGCCCCAACTACGCGGTCGTCAAGCACACGCTGTCCCACGGCGAAACCATCGTCGTGTGCCAGCGTTGCCCGAAGGTGTGGCGTCCCCCGGACCCGAGGCTCATCGGGCGCGGGGCCACCGCCGAGGACCGC
>Ga0126381_100010073_pt1 | contig 10625 bp, 6 predicted proteins | sample PanSoiMetPlot_28_FD_96465 | JGI IMG/M metagenome (GOLD analysis project Ga0126381, IMG submission 96465) | Tropical forest soil microbial communities from Panama - MetaG Plot_28 | ecosystem: Environmental > Terrestrial > Soil > Tropical forest > Bulk soil | place: Panama | collected 2016-02-17
AGTCATCAACTGCTGCGCTTGTTTAACCAACTGGGGCGTCGCGTAAACGGGAATGGCACGCTCAGGATCAACCTTTCTCGCGAGGAGCTGGCGCAGATGACCGGCACGACTTTGTTTACCGTGAGCCGTCTGCTCTCCGAGTGGAGGGAACGCGGCGTGCTGGCCGCAGGACGCGAATGGGTCTACGTAAACAACATCCAAAATCTTCGCGAATTCGCCGAAAAGGAATGAACGATTCTGAGGGCCGTTCGACCCGGCGTCCCCGGGATTGCTTGCAGTAATGTCGCGAATCTCCTCCTCGCGCGAGCTACAACGCGTGAAAGGGAATTTGGCATTCGGTCCGCGCTTGGCGCCAGTCGCGGGCATCTCATTAGACAATTGTTGGTTGAGAGTTTTGCGTTAGCACCAGTCAGTTGCGCTCTCGGTTGCCTTTTTGCTATTTGCGGATTGCATGTGATGGTTGCCATGATTCCTTCAGGGACCATTCCCCCGGAAGCGGCCATCACGTTCAGCTCATCTGCCTTGTTATTTTCACTTGTCGTAACAATCCTCACTACCGTTGCGTGCGGCTCGGCACCAGCCGTCCACGCCCTTCGAAAGGACGCGCAAATCGCGCTCTCCAGCACCGGGAAGGGAACCGGCGCCGACGACCGTCAGGGAGCGCTACGTTCGGCCCTCGTCGTAGCCGAAGTCGCTCTCTCTGTCGTTTTAGCGATTTGTTCCGGGCTGATTATGCGGAGCCTTTTCGCACTCCAAAACGTGAACATCGGCTTCAACCCCTCGCAGGTTGTCTATGCGCGAATCCTTTGGCCGGAAGGTCAATACGACTTACGCAATTGCCTGGGGTTTTTGCTGCCACGCAAACGTCATCTTACCCGCCCTACTACGACTCGGCGCAGGAGAAAAATGCTCTTTTCCGCATGATCGATGCCGTGTTTCTGTTTTGCGGCGGCGTTTTGCCTTGAACGATCGAGGACCCTGTGTGCAGCGAGGGATACTTCCAAACTCTCAACCGGTCCCTCCTTAGGGGAAGGCTGTTCACACACAAGGACATTGAGGCGGCCGGTCACGTGGTCGTTGTCAACCAAGCTTTCGCCCGCGATCACTTCGGCGAAGAAAATCCAATCCGGCACCAAGTTCGTTTTAGCGACTTTGAAACGCTTAACGACTGGCCCCGCGAACCTTACTTCGAAATCATCGGTGTGGTCGCAGATGCACAAAACACGGGGCTAGAAGGCTCTCCAAGACCGGAAGTCTATCTCCCGGCCACGCTCACCGGGAGTGTTCCGCACAATCTCATGGTCCGAACCACCGCCTACATCCCGACAATCGTCCAGCAACTCCGCACCGCGTTCTCAGATCTAGATCCCAATGTCGCCGTCGGCGAAACGGGTACCATCGCGACGCTGCTCCAACACGATTACTTCGCTCGCCCGCGTTTCCTCCTGACTACGCTCTCGACTTTCGCGACAATCGCGACTCTCCTCGTTGCCGCCGGCGTCTTCAGCGTCGTCTCTTATGCCGTAGCGCTCGAGACCCGCGAAATCGGTAATCGCATGGCCCTCGGTGCCCGGTCAACACAAATCCTTGCCTTGGTTTTGAAGAAAGGAACACGTCTGCTCCTTGCCGGCGTCGGCATCGGACTGTTCGCCAGTTATTTCCTCACGCGCATACTAGCCGGTGAAGTTTGGGGCGTTTCCACAACCGATCCTTCTACGTTTGCCGGGGTGGCCTTGCTTGCTCTTTTCGTCGGCCTGGTAGCGTGGGTGCTGCCCGCCCGCCGCGCCTTCCGTGTCGATCCCGCCGTCGCTCTGCGCTCCGAATGAGGTCCGTTTTCCATGTTGCCGAGCTTTGCATGGAAATACCTGAAGGACACGGGCGGGACTTGCAACTAATACCGCGGCCAGAAATCCGGAAAGATTGAAGTTTCCCTACGAATTGCTGTCGCACCACGTGCAGCAGGTTGGTAACCGCGCCTGGTTGCGGAAGAGAGGAGTTTGCCACAGGCTTAGGGGCGGGTCGCACCAGGAGGCTCTAGAACACGATTCCATCTCCGTCGATCCACAGCATCCCCCTGCTTTGTTGGCCTGGCTAATGAGGTAGGGAAGGGGACATTTCTATTTTGCTTTGACAATGTCGGCAGCCAGTGCTTGACTGAAGGATCTGGGGAAGGTAATGTGTTTGCAGTTCCGTTTGCTCCGCTTCACCCGGCCCACGGACAGAGAGCTAGCGCCTTCGCGGTATCAGGCTTTTCGCTCCACGATCACACGTCCCAGGAGTCGTGCACTGACAACTAGCGCCCGGTGAATAAGAGTGTGCGGCGAGGAGAATATTCATGCCCATGCTTCGCTGGTTCTCTGCCCATGTGGAAAGTCGTGTGGTCTTTTGTTGCTTTCGCCGGCTTCCGTGGACGATGGCCTTGGGGTTTTTGCTGGCATTTGGATTTGCGCAGCCAGTTCCGGCGCAAAATGCAAATAACGCCTTGACGCTATCCAACAACTATTTTGTCACTGGCGATTACGTTGTTGGAGGTGTCGGTTTGCGTGGCTTGGGGGTAAACGGCCTCGCCACCGGAACCATCCACATTCCCGATGCGAACTCCGTTCCCGCTACGGGTGTCCCGGCCGGAGCGGACATCGTCGCAGCTTTCCTGTATTGGGAGACCGTTGAAAAAGACAAGTCGACATTTACCGGACAACAGGGATTTTTCAATGGTTTCCCCATCACCGGAGCGATACCGGGCAACCCAGCAAATCCCCCCACGTCCTGGAGTTCAGGCGGCTGCGCGGGCAGCGCCAAGGGGACGACCGTCATAAGGGCTTACCGCGCGGACGTACGCCCATTTCTGAACTTGGACGCGAACGGAAACATCCAGACCCCGAATACAGCTACGCCTGGCAGTTACGCAGTGCAGTTGGCCGATAGTGGAAGCAATGGCGGTGGAGCTCCGCTGACGTTGGGAGCTTCTCTTGTAATCATCTGGCGAGTCCTTTCGCCGGCAGTTCCACTGAATTCGATCGTCCTCTACGACGGTGCCGTTGCCCCAAGCAACGCCTCTTCGATTCAGAGCCAGCAGATTTCCGGTTTCTATCAGGCTGCTGCATCCCCCGTGGCCAAGCTTACCCACATTGTGGGCAATGGCCAGCCGAATAAGTCCGAAACCGTATCGCTGAACAACGTGAACCTTCCGTCTCTCTATACGGGCCTCCCAGCCTTCCCCGGAATCTATAACCAAAACACGCTCTCGCCCAACGGCGGCGGCTCCTGGGACAATCCCACCTGGAAGTTCCCGAATCCCAACGGTCTCAATCCGGTCATTGCCGATGATTCGGTGACGACTGTCGTCACCCCGGGCAGCGGGAACGCCGGCTCAGGCTGCGTCGACTGGGGTGCCATAATCTTCAGCACCACGGTTCAGGACTCGAACGGCGATGGACTCCTCGATGCGTGGAAGAATGCCAACCCGCCAGGTTACACCGATGTCATAAGCAACCAGAATGGCATACCCAACCCGTTCGTGGCCTTGCCCAGCGCAAACCCATCTGCAAAAGACATTTTTGTTGAGATCGATTACCTCAGCAACCTCGATGGCTCAGCTGGTAACTATTTGCATTCGCACCTGCCCAAGCAAGCGGCTCTGGATATGGTGGGCGATGCGTTTGCGGCACAAAAGATCCATGTTCATTTCGACGTCGGGAACGTCTACCAGAGCCCGCTGCCCGGCGGACCTTCCGCCAACTGCGGAACGCAACTCTGCGATCCCTATATCGTTTCGAACCCCGCTGGTACGGGGGGCCACGCCATTTCCGAAAGCGCCGTGGTGTGCACGGATTCAGCGACCCTGTGCCAATTTCCAGGTAAGCCCGCGGTTGGATGGAAAGAAGGCCTGCTATTCGTCAAGAACAATGCGACCCTGCCCGGCAATGGCAACATACCGCTGGGGAATTTTCAAGCGGGGAGGAAAGACAGTTACCATTACGTGCTTTTCGGCCACGCATTGGGAGAGCCAAGATCCTACTGGACGACCTTTGGCGCAACACTGGCAAGCCCGCTATTCTCCAAGCTAGTCTCGATTGTGAATTCCGACAACTCCGCAGTCGTAACTATCGAATCTCCTGCTGGGCTGTCTAAGCCCGGAGACTGCCCGAATCCCGGTATTCCTGCGTGCAGCAGCGATTCGAACGTGGATCGTGTAACCGTCGCAGGTGCTCTCGGTCAGCCGTCTCTCAACGGGACGTATCATTTCACGAATCTCAGTTCGAGCAGCGACGCGAATAACGTCACTACGACCACCACCTTCACCATCGCAACGTCCGGCGTGGCAAGTGGCACATACAATTTCATCAATGAGCCACGACTCGCGGTCATGTATTTAGGCCCGACAAGCAGTTCTGGGCATTCGGACCTCGGCGGCGGCGACTCCGAGGTAACCTTTGGGTTGTGGGGAGCGGACGAAAACCCAGCGACCTGCCAGGCCGATCCCTCGCAGCCATTGACCGCGCTGAAACCGGCGTATTGCAATAACGAGTTGGGCACGGTGCAGCAGCAGGCTGGCACTCTAATGCATGAGCTGGGGCACACCCTGACCCTGACGCACGGCGGCACCTACTATAACGATAACGATCCCAACAACGCTTCGGTGCCCACCTACGGAGTCAACTGCAAATCCAATTTCCTCAGTGTAATGAGTTACCTGTTCCAGGTCCGTGGATTCCCTGACGGAGGAATTGATTATTCCAGTCAGGTTTTTTTGCCCTTAGATGAAACGAATCTAAACGAAAAAACGGGGATCGGCACCGATTCGATGGGAGGCGCGGCCCTGCATTTTACCCGATGGTATGCGCCGCCCAATGCGCTGGACGCTCAAGTTGGGCATTTCGCCACTCTTCATTGCGATGGCACACCCAAAGGGCCGGACGAAACCGCTGTGCGGGTTGATGGCAACACATTCTCCGCTCCGATTGACTGGAACAACGATCTCGTTCTGCCACCCGCGATTGAGCCGCCGATCGCCTGGCAGGATGTGAACTTCAACGGGAGTACCTCGAATTTGCCTGATGCTCCGTTCCAGGGGTTCAATGACTGGAACAACGTTGACCTGCTTCAAATAGGCGCCCGAGAGAATTCCTTGGGATTCTCGGGTGGCACAGGCGCGGGAGCCAACGCACAGGCGATTGGCGGGGGAACCACGTCCCAGGCCATTGGCGGCGGAGTGCCTCTTCAAGCGATCGGGGGCGGTGCCAACGCTCAGGCGATCGGCGGGGGCGCGCAGTCGCAAGCGATTGGCGGAGGCACCTTGGCTCAGGCAGTTGGCGGAGGCATTGAGCAAGACGAGGACACGGCCAACTCCAGCGCGGATGCGCCAAGCAACTTGACTTGCTCAATCTCGCAAACTGGCCTTCCAGGGTGCATCGGTCAGCCAGCGCCGAACACTTTTCTGGAAAATGCCAAGAGCGTCCCGCTAACATGGACGGCGCCCAGCTTCGGCCAGACCCGCAGGTATGACGTCTGGCGCGCCGTGGGCTCCTTCCCCACGCGCAGCGCCGTCCTCGCAGCCGTGCAGGCGAACCCTAAACTATTCACCATAATTCCGCCGCCGAATGGGACCATCACTGGAACCCCGCCGCAGACATTCACGGTCGACCCCAATGTCAAGAACGGCGTCACTTACACGTACTTCGTGACGGACAAGAACAAGCAGGGGGCTCAGAGCGGCGCGTCTGATCCCATCGTCGTGATAATAAAGTTCTGAGGAGCGTCTCAAGGCGTTGGGCCATCAATCGGGGCCGCCCCTGTGCTTGGGCAAACAGTAAAACAATTGAGGCCGGCTGCGCCACGGCGCAGTGAATCAGTGAAATTGCTGATGCACTCCAGCCTATCGGGCGTTCAGCTGAGCGAGGCGTTCCTGGGCGTCCTGGAACAGCGCACTGCCGTCGCCTTTGTTCTGGGTGGAGACGAATTTCCAATAGGAGTTCGCAGCGCCGGGACTTCTCAGCCCTTCCAGCACGCGCCCTTGGTAATAGTAGACCTCGGGGAAATAGGAGTAGGTCGAGACGTAAGTGAATAAATCGAAGGTTTCACCGCGGCGTTGGATACAGCGGTCAAATTCGGAGCTGGCTTCCACGAATGAATCCGTTTGCAAATAGGCTTTAGCGAGATCGAAGTGCCCGATCCAGTTGTCAAGCTGATTGTTAGCCTGGGCGAACAATTGGATGGCCTGGCGCGCCGCGCCTCCCTGGAGCAGGGCCTCGCCTTCGATCAATTTGGCGTAGACTTGAGGTTCGGGCTGTGGTTCGGCAGCAAGATCGGCAGCAAGTTTGCGCGCCTGAGAAGTTTCGCCGGCGGCAACGTAGGCGCGTGCTGCTAGAAAACGGAGTGAGTCCGAATTGCCGTTGGCCAATGCGTCTTTCAATGCTGCGAGCGCGGCGGCCTTCTGTTTTCGCATGAGCTGTGCATAGCCAAGCACCCCAAAATCGGCGGCGGCAGAATCAGGCCTTCCGGCTTTTATGTCCGCTGCGGCACCCTCCTCAAGGATCCGGGCTGCGTCTGCAAAACGCCCTTCGTACAGAGCAATGTCAGCCAGCCCCGGAGCCGCCAAGGACTGTCCTAAGTTGCTGACTTTCTCGAGCTGCTGATAGGTCTTGATTGCCTCGTCTAGCTGGTTCTGTCCGAACTGGGCGTACGCCAACCCAACGTAGGCGGTCTCATAAGAAGGGTTGGATTGCAATGCGGCCCGCGCCTCCCGCTCAGCCCCCGCGAAATCCCCAGCATACGACAAATACAAAGCCAGATTCACTCGGGCGGGCTGATTATTGGGCAAGATCTCGAGCGCCTGCTTCAGCTCCTCAATAGCTTTAGGCGTGTCATGCAAGCCCTTGTAGCAAATCGAGAGATTGTTGTGGCCGGAATTGTCGGCCGGATACTGCTTCACCAGGTCGCTGTATTCCTCAACGCACCTTTGCCAGTTCTCGGTCCTGAGGTAATACAAGCCGCGGATGCGGTAGCGCTCGCGCTCAGTCATGCGGTCGACGTGTTCCATGGCGAGCTTGACGTACTTCTCGGCATCCTGCGGCTTGCCCATGTTTCCTGATACGGCGGCCATGCCGGCGTAGGCGCGAGCAAAGTTTGGATCCAGTTCGGATGCGCGGGAAAATGACTGCAGCGCATCGGGCATCTTTCCAGCAAATTGCTGTTCCATCGCGACGCCGTACTGATGGGCGGCTTCGAGGGATGCGGCTTGGAAAGCTCCTCCCGCCGCAGTGAGTTGCACCGATACCGGTGTGGTGTCGCCCAACGCCTTGCGGATCGGAGCAGCGAGCTTCGGTACATCCAGCAGCAGTTCGTCTTTATTGGACGCGCTCACTTCGGCAGATGCGATGGAGTTGCCGGTTCTGGCGTCCAACGCCTCCACGGACAACTTGTAACCGTCGCTGCGGCGGCTAAGGGATCCCGTCACCACTGCGCCCAGGCCTTGGCCCACGGCAACGAGGCGCGCGGATTGCTCGTCCAGCTTGTCGGTGGGGTTGGGAAGTTGCCCGGCAAGTCTGCGCGCATTTCCGCGGTTGTAAGCGTTGATGAAACTTGCTCCTTCCAAAGCATAGTTAAACATCGGTTCCAAGGTATCGTCGAAGAGGGGATCGCCGGTATGGTTCGTAAAATCCGCCACAAGAACGCTGACTGGTGGGTGGACGGGCGCAGGCTTGGCCGGCCCCTTGAATCGCAGTGCACCTAGCGAACCCACGAGCAATACGGCGAGCGCCACGGACGCCCACTTCCAATAGTGCTTTCGCGGTGCGTGCAAAAAGATCGTGGAGCTTTCCGCAGACGGACCCAGCCAGATTTCCAACTGATGCGCCATCTCGCGAGCCCGGGCAAAGCGATTCTCCGGCGCGATTTCCAGAGCCTTCAGTACGATGTCGTTCAGTTCGGAAGGCAAGGTAGGCTCAAGCTGCGAAGGGGGCGTTACGCGTTCCTGCATTCGCTTCCAAAGCGTCGCAAGAGGCGCGTCCGAAGGATATGGCGATTTTCCTGTGAGAATCTCGTAGAAAATGACACCCAGAGAAAAAATATCGGAGCGCTCATCAAGCTTCTCTCCGCGCGCTTGCTCCGGGGACATGTACTCGGGAGTGCCGACCAAGGCGCCCGTCTGAGTCATTCCGGGGAGATGAGCAGAACGAGCAATGCCAAAATCCATCACAAAGACGCGGCCGCGTTGGTCCAGCATGATGTTTTGCGGCTTTAAATCGCGGTGGATTACGTGCTCGGCGTGCGCCGCCTCGAGAGCGCGGCAAATTTGCAGCATGATTCGCGCCGCTTCGTTCGGAGGAAACCTGCCCCTTTCTTGAAGGAGAGCGCGGAGATCCTTTCCCTCGACGAAGTCCATGGTGATGAACTTGATTCCGTCGGATTGGCCGAGGTCGAAGATACGAATTACGTTCTTGTGAGTGACTTGGCGCGCAAGAATGAGTTCTTGCTTGAACCGTAGCAACATTTGTGGATTGCGCGCGAGTTCGGGCCGGATCAATTTGAGGGCGACGAGCCGATCCAGTTCTTTGTCGCGTGCCTTGTAGACCGAACCCATGCCGCCGTGCCCAAGCAACTGGAGGATTTCATAGCGTCCCGCTAACAGGGTACCCGGCGCCAATTCACCTGAGAGTGGCACAGATGATTGAGCAGAAGAGGCGGACTGTGGGGCCACGGTCCAATCCTCGCGAGTTTCTGCATCATTCAGCGTTTCAAGGGATTCGTGGGGAGGGAGAGGTGTATGGCATTTTCCACACTCGGAAGCCGCTTCCGGATTTTGCGTTGCACAGACAGGACATTCCATGGACTAGCGGGGTGGCCTCCCCACTTCATTATGACCTTTGTAGCACTGAAAGCAACCGGTGAGCGAGGGTACAATATCCAACGACGCCTGTGTTGCGATTGGCCAGACGTAGGTAGCTGCAATGCTTAGGGAGCGCAGGCCTTAAGCGATTAGCCCGTCCTTTCGATCTCCACCGGCTCTACCATCATCTCCAACGATTCAGCAGTCTCGCGGAGGCTTACCTCCGCCCAATGCGAAGTTCGTGCAGGCACCTGGCTAGCCTTAGCTGCGCGCTCGACGCTCTGGAGGGAATTCAGCGCCGCGGAAGTCGCATATCGCATCTTGTGGGTCGAAAGTTTGAAGAGGAGATGCGCGGAAACTCCGATGGAGCACATTTCCCATTCTAGTAGCACAGAGGGCCGAGACGGTTGTCCCCGGACACGTCGGGAAGCAACCTACGACGCCGTGTTGAGCTATCCTATCCCTAACCAACTTGGCGGAGACAGGAATCTAGGGACCCGTCCACCTTAAATTCGGAGCGGTGGTTCGCTTGCCTGAGGGATAGACAAAGGCTGGTCGTGTCTATCCCATCATGGCAAATAGCTAGAAGAATCGCGATTACGCTGTAACGTGGACACTGATCGCGATGTTTTTGCCGTTGTCCTCGCGATAGGTGACCTCGGCGTTAGCGTTGACTTTGAGTTTGCCCTCGATAGTCGTGTTCTTATCGATCATGAAAGTCATAGATTTGGCCTCGGGGGTTGTTTGAGCGATTTGTTGTCCCCCGGAAGTCTGACTCCCACCCACGGTAAGAGTGAAGGAAGTCTTCGCGACCGCGGTTATCTTTCCGGAGACCGACAGCGGTGCTGCGGTTTGGCTGATTGACGCGGGTTGCGCGTTGCCAGTGCTTGAGGATATCGCCGCAAGTGCGGCGACGAGTACTAGACTTGTAAGAATGGAAAAAATAACACGACGCGAATTGCTCATACGGGACACTCCTCAGTGTGTATTTTTGGCGGGCATTCCCTACAGGCAGGCGGGTAACCATACTTACAGCGAATATGGATGGCGCTGGCAACTTCTTGCCAGTCTTAGGATTACGGGACTTGCAGCTTGCCTGGGGGACAGAGGATCAGGAAGTACTATAACTGGAAATACCTTCCAGTGGGTTGGTGGAAGATACCTTCAATCCTGAGACTGGAGTCGAAAAACGTTAGTGTGTGGCGCCCGATTCCGATGACTTCGCGCCAGCTCCCGCGGCGTGGTTCCCAGCCGACGGTACCGGTGAATCGGCCAAGGAGGGCTTGAGAGAGGCCGTCAGAACATACGACTTTCCATGGTCTGTGAGGCGAGTAATCAGGAGCTCATAGCGGAAGCCATCCGGGTGGCTTCGGCTCCTCAGGAGGGCCAGTATGCCTCGCACTTCAGAGTCAGGGTGAATCACGATTTCGCCTGACGAAGCTAGGCCCGACACGACCGTCCCATGAAACTCCGTCCCGTCGCCATTTACGGCCGAGTCGATCGAATCAAGCATCTTGACGCGAAGCAAGGTTCCTTTTGGCAAGCCGTCCACTCCATCACCGCCGGTGGAGCTAAGCCGGGCGTGAAGGTAAAACGTCAGTACCGTTCCAGCCGAGACGCGCACAGGTTCAACTCGGAAGGCCTGACCGTGAGTGCTAATTGCCAACGTAGCGAATAGAGACAGAACAGAGGCTACGATACGTTTCATGGGCTGGGGCCTCTCGTATCTTTAAATAGCAAGAGCTTTGAATTTCGCGGACTTCTTGACGTCCTCCCCGCCCGAGAAAAGGGCGAGGAT
>Ga0126381_100010074_pt1 | contig 10624 bp, 20 predicted proteins | sample PanSoiMetPlot_28_FD_96465 | JGI IMG/M metagenome (GOLD analysis project Ga0126381, IMG submission 96465) | Tropical forest soil microbial communities from Panama - MetaG Plot_28 | ecosystem: Environmental > Terrestrial > Soil > Tropical forest > Bulk soil | place: Panama | collected 2016-02-17
GACGACGACGCGCTCGACGCAAGCGAAGCGATCCGCGACGCGCTGCAGCAGCTGCTTGAGGGTCTAGGCATCAGCGAGCGCGACCCGATGGTCATCATCGAGGACGTGACGCGAGTCGTGCGAGCGCCATGATCCGCTACCGCGCAGAGCGCAAGGGTCGCCCGCCGCTGCTGTTCATCGGCCTGAGCGACGAGAACGTGACGCGCCTGCGCGCGGGCATGCCGATTCGCATCGACGCAAACGATCCTGTCGCACGCGTCGCGACTGAGATCGTGATCTATCACGGCGCAACAGAGGTCGAGCTGACGCGCGAGCTTGAGGATCACGGCGTCGTGCCGAAGGGCGCGACTGAGGCAGCTGCGAAGGCGATGCGCGAGCGCGGCGAGTATCGCCACGAAGGAGACGAGCGGTGAGCGACGCGACGAGCGGCGGCTACTTTGCGAGCGGCCCGTGCGCGTTCTGTCAGCTCGTGTTCACGTTCAACCCCGAACGCGTGCCGTCGATCCCTGCGAATGCGTACGCAGCTGCAGAGATCATCGCTGAGGGCGGCGAGACGCCGCCGCTAGGGCCGAAGGTGCCCATCTGCGCCGACTGTCTCGCGAAGATCAACGCGCTGCGCATGCAGCACGATCTCGCTCCGATCACACCGCTGCCAGGCGCGTACGACGTGGGCGAAGGGTTCCCGCCGTGAGCGGCGAGGTCAACATCGTCCTGCCCAACGGCGTCTCGCTCCCGCTCGTGCAAGCGCTCGCAGTCGCCGACAAGATCGAGCTAGCGAAAGCGAGCGGGCATTGCCACTGGCACGTCAACGAGTGTCGCTGCTGCGTGACGGTGCACGGCGCAGACTTCGCTTGGGTGATCGGCGCTGACGGCGGCGCAGACTTCTTTGCGGGCAAGGGCTGCGACTGCGGTCCCGAGATCGAGGGTCAGACGACGTGAGCGAGCGCGCGATGACGCTCCCGTGGCTGCTCGCGGCGCTCGTGCTCATCGTCGTCGCCGTAGGCGTGCTCAGGGCGCTTGAATGAGCGCGTCTGAGCGCAAGATCGCCACGCTAGAGGCTCATCTAGAGGGTGCTGAACGTCGCGTGCGCGAGCTTGAGCACCTGATCGCGACCCACCTACGCAGCGAGAACCTTGAGATGGAATCGGGCGTGTCGTCGCGCACAGGCGAGCCGTTCATGCACCTGCGCTGGGGAGATCAAGCAGGGCAGTTCTCGCCCGAAGAGGCGCGTCAGCACGCGCTGCGCATCATCGACGCAGCAGCTGCGTCTGAGTTCGACGCTGCGCTCGTGAAGGCGCTTACCGCCACGCTCGACATGCCCTATGAGGATGCCGTTCGTTTTCTCGGGATCATGCGCGAGCAGCGCGGCGGCACAGATCAAGCGTCGCGCGTTGACACGGGGCCGCAACCGTGAGCGAGCAGCAGCTGCGTCGCTACGTGCTGACGAAGATCGAGCCAGGCGACTACCTGCTGCCGTCGAATGACGGGCGCACGCTGTGGCGCATCAAGCGCAGCGAAGAGATCGAACCCGTCGAACGCGGCGGGCACACGACGATGCGACGCGTGCCTGTGTGGGAGGCGTGGCGCTACATGGGCATCGTCGCGCCGCACGTCGATCGACGCCTACCCGACGACTTCTTGGAGTGGAGCGAGTGGGAAGCGTGCGCGAGCTGGTGCGCGACGCGCGCCGACGCGATTCGCGAGGCGATGCGCATGTCAGCGAGAGCGACTTGACGCAGCGCGTCATATTCCCGTCTGAGGGCACTTGCGCGCGTTCTAAGACGAGCGAGAGTCGTGCGTGTGTGTCGCATCGTCTGAGGGTCGCAACGCGTCAGAGCGCAGCGCAGACGCCGCTCTCGCGAGACGTTCGTCAGATGTCGCTGAGCAGCGACGCCCATCCCTGGCGTCGCTGCCCGCGAGTCGAGCCGACAGGAGGGAGGAGGAGAGTGTCGGCCCGCATCTTGACCGCCGCGAGACGATTGGTAGGTGTGCGTACTTCTGATCGGCGCAGCGATCGGCATCGTCGTGATCGCGATCGCCCTCGCGCTGAGCATGCTCAGCGCTGCAGCACGCGCTGACGCAGCAGCTGAGCAGCAGGCTCTAGAATCGTCTACTGCAAATAGCGACGCTGGACTCGTCGAGCGTCGCGATAAGCAGTAAAGGTTTTCGCGATTCCTGTCGATGCGTCTGCGACGCATCGAATCACTCACCCAACGAAAGCGAGAACACGATGAACAGCCAGACCCGCATCTCAGATCACGTCAACGAGCTGACGCTGCAGATCGTACGCGATCTGCGCAGCCACGTTGACAGCGACAAGCTGACCAACGAAGAGATCATCCGAGCAGAGCGCGCGATCGCGATGCAGCTGCTCACAGGCAAGCTCGATCTGTTCAGCGCCATGCGCGCGAACAGCGAGCAGCTGATTGATCTCGGGAGCGAGCTGCTCGACCGCTCAAGCGGTCGTCGCTACATGATCGAGCCGCAGACTGCCCCGCACGGGCACGGCCAGAGCGGCACGTGGGCGATCCGCGACATGCAGACGGGCGAGACGAGCGGCGCGTACGGCAGCGCCGCTGCTGCGTCCAAAGACGCAGAGGAGCGCGAAGCAGCCGAACACCTGTAGTCGATACCTCACCCAACGAAAGCGAGAACACGATGACCAAGCACGACAACAACGAGACGCCTCGCGAGAGCACGCCCAAGCGCGTGCGCTCGCAGGTGTGGGACGTGACGCTGTTCGACGGCGACGCGGGCGTGAAGATCGCTCGCGTCGAAGCGGCGACGCGCTCGCGAGCGATCACAGCAGCGAAACGCGCAGTGCCCACGGGCGCGTTCGCTGAATGCCGAAAGATCGGCTAGTCGAAACGCACGCGCTCGTCGCGTGCGTCTGCGAGCGGGTGACGCCCGCCGCACTGACGAGACAAGTCATCACCCAACGAACAGGAGCAGACCAATGACCATCGACAACGACCGCGAGCGCGAACAGCGACAGCGAGCACACGAGAAAGATCGAGCGCTCGCCAGCCACGACCCAGCGATCACGTGCCCGACGTGTCGCGCGCAGCGAGCGCGCTACCGCGCAGACATCGGTGCGCCAGGGTACGGCCAGAGCGGCGAGTGCGAGCTGTGCGCTGCGCGTCTGTGGCGCGCGGGCAGCGGCAACGCGTGGACAGACGTGCGCGAGCTTGACGGCCCGCCCGAGCTGAGCATCGACGACGTGCGATGAGACAAACGCTCGGACACCTACTGCTCCCGCTGTTCGCAGCATCGCTCGTCGCGCTCGTCGTAGCGGGCACGCGCGCAGCGGGCGTGATCCTCGCGCTGCTCGTCGTGGCCGCGCTTGTGCATGAGGGATAGCGAAACGCCGCGCGCGAGCGCGGCGTCTGCGCGACGTGACGGTCGCGCACTGATGAGCAGTCACCCAACGAAAGCGAGCAGACGATGACCACAAGCGAACAGACAGCAAGCATCATCGAGACGCTGCGCGGGATCGGAATCCTGCGCGTCAGCGAGGAGGGCACGCGCGCAGAGCGTCTCGCCTCATACGACGACCAAAAGAAGCGCATCAAGCGCCAGGCCGCGCGGCGCAAGCCGCCCATCGACGTGATCGAGTTCAAGCAGGAACGCAACGTCGCGGGTGACACGCCGCTTGAGCAGCGCGCGTTCGGCGACGCGATCACAGCGGTCGAGAGAGGCGACGCCGACGCGATCTTGTTCGCGTACCGCGACCGCGTTGATCGCGACATCATCGAGGGCGCGAAGGCGATCAAACGCATGGACGCTGCAGACGCGCTGTTGCTCGCAGACGGCAAAGTGCTGACGCATCGCACAGCAGCGCAGTGGCGCGACGCGTCGATGGCCTCGCTCATGGGCAAGGCGTACAAACTTGAACTTGGCGAGCGCAGCGTCAACGGCGTCGTCGAACGCATCGAACAAGATCAGATCGTGCCCTTCCGCCCTGGCCCTGGCTTCTTGCGTCACGACGACGGCAGCGTCGAGCCCGACCAGCAGCTGCTCGACGTGATTCGCGAGACGTGGGCGATGCGCATGAGCGGCGCGACGATTCGCCAGTGTCGCGAGTACCTGCACGAGAACGGGATCGTGCGCTCCTATCGCTCAGTGCAGCTGATGTTCAAGTCGCCGCTGTACGTCGGCGAGGTTCACAAGACCGTGCCCGACGAGGACGGTCGCAAGCACGAGCGCGTCTTTCGCGTCTGCGACCCGATCATCGAGCGTCACGTCTACGACGCAGTGCAAGCGATGCGCGTCCCGAGCGGGCGCACAGCGAAGAGCGATCTGCTGCTCGCGCGCTTGAACGTGCTGCGCTGCGCGAACTGCAAAGGGCGCATGGTCGGCGGCGGTCAGACGTTCGCCTACACGTCGCGCAAGAGCGGCGAGACGAGCACGAGCCGTTATGCGTTCTACCGCTGCGGGGCCGTTGACGGCGACTGCGACGCGCGCTGCTCGATCTCAGCAGCCGCGCTCGACGAGCACGTGATCGAGCACGTCTGCGAGCTGTACGCCGATCAAGTCGCAGGCCGCGCGTCGCACGAGCAGCGTGCGCGCGAAGCAGCAGAGCGCGCTGAGCGCGCCGTCAAGCAGCTGTCAGCAGCGAAACGTCGCGCAATGCTGCTCGATCCCGACGCTGACGACGCTGAGGCGATCGCGATCGTGCACGAGCTTGAGCACGACGTGCGCGAGAGCGCAGCAGAAGCGCAGCGCCTAGCGACGCTCTCGACGACGCTGAACGTGCCCGTCATCGACGTGCTGCGCAGCACCAACCCGAAGCTGCTTCGCGACAGACGCGCGCTCATCAGCGTCATCCTCGCCGACGCTGAGCGCGAGATCGTCGTCAGTCGCGGGCGTGCTCCCGTCGCCGAGCGCGTCAGCTTCGACGCTCTCGTCTAGCAGCACGCGCGCAGCGTGATCGACGATCCGCTGCGCTTCGCGGCGAGCACGCGGCGACAGCTCGTGCTTGCTCACGGGTAGCTCCAAAACGGAAACAGCTCGACCTCGTGCTCAGCGTCGATCCGCTGCGTCGGCCAGTCGTCAGCGAACATGCTCGCCGCCGCCCCGTCGCTCGCCGTGATCGAGATGATCGCGCTTGAGCTGCCAGGCGCGTGCAGCTCGCGCGGCGGGTACAGCGCGAGCTTCGCCTGTCGCTCGTCCATGCGCGCGTTCAGGCGATCGAGCGGCTTCACTGCGCCCTCCCGATCTGCGCAGCGGGGCAAGTCGCGTAGTGCGTGACGAACGTCCCATGCGGCTGTCGCACGGCGACGGTCTTGCCTGCGCGATCGACGAGCACGACGTTGCCGTCATCGACGGGATCGGGGTCGATCGGGATCAGGTTGTCGTGCTCGCTGCGAACCCAGCGAATGCGAGCGCCGCACGCCTGACACGTTGCGGGAGCAACCATCAGCTGCCTGATACCGCCCTGTTACCGCTGTTACCGCCTGCTACCGCCCTATACGCGTGCGCGCGATTCGGTTTCGTATAGAGAGAGAGAGCTTCGCGCGCTCGCGCGCGCGCGTGAGCAGGCCGGTAGCAGGCGGTAACAGCGGGAGCATGTCGGTAGCAACTACGTGGCATCTGTCACGCGATACAGCACTGCGTTCGCTGTTTTCCGACCGCGCGTCGGGTCGAGCGGCATCGGCTCACGACCGCTGATCGGCGTCTGCTCAAGCCCGATCATCGCCATGCGACCAGCGAAGTTGCCAGCCGAGAGGCCCGCGCCCTTGAATCGAAACCAGTCGGCCAACTCGCCCGCGCGCAGATAGCGCTCGCTGTTGCGCTCGTCAGTGACGAGCGCGGGCGAGACGAGCGTGTTGCGATCAAACGGGTCGAAGCGCTCGCGCGCCTGCAGCGCTGCGATGAGGCGAAAGCGCGTTGCTGATGTCGTCAGCTCATAGCCGATGACGTGCTCGCAGAGCTGCACGAACTCGCGCAGCGTTTCGCCGAGCTGCTCTGCTTCGGTGTGCGTGCGCGTCGTCTGCGCGACTCGACACAGCGCGGCGTACAGCGCGAGCAGCTGCGGCTCTTTCATGCTCGGTGGCACTGCTGCGCCGTCTGTTGCGCCGACGACGGCCCTGCGCCAGCCACCAGGCAGCGTGATTTCGACCTGACGTGCGAAGTCGAGCAGTCGCCCGTTCGACAGCTGTATCTGCATGCCGTCAGTGATGCGACTGCCGAAACGCTTGACCTCGCCGATCTCGACATCTGCCGCCAGCCCTGCGAGGCGGTGAATATAGGCGCGATGCTCAGCGAGCGGCGCGTTGACGGCGGGCGCGGTGAAACTCGTCGCCGCCTCGCCCTCGTGCTCGCGATGCTCAGCGCGGTTGCGCTCGCGCGACGCCATGCGCGTGCTCGACGCCCATTCTGCGAGCCCTTGAAACTCGTCTGCGCGCGCAGGCGGGTCGTGCTCGCAGTTCGTTTCGTACTCGCTGCGCAGCATCTGCGCGAGCGTCGCCACGTCTGTGATCCCTGCACGCAGCAGACGCACAGCAACGTCCTTGAGATGATCGTGCCGCTCGCCGTGCGGCACCTTGCCCTCGCGCTCTGCCATCACGCCGACGCCCGCCGTCTGCTTGTCTGCGATCAGCGACGCGGGCACTGGCGGCAGCACGCGACTGCGCGGCTCGACGAGCCAGACGTACGCCTTGCCGCTCGGGTGCACTGACGGCGGCACGACGACGTATGAGCCGACGCTGCGCAGCTCGCCATAGCCCAGCGAGATCGTGCCCGTCGTCGTGCCCGCGTAGAACAGATGCTTGCCGCGCGGCGTCGCTGACTCAGGCGTGTCGTCGCGCTCCAAGCTCGCGAGCACGAACGCAGCTGCTTGCGGGTCGTCGATGTCGAGCACTGACGGGCCAGGGAAGCCGGTCGCGACGCCGAGATTGAAGTCGTCGCCGTAGCGATCGGCCCAGTGCAAGATCGTGCGCTCGTCTGTCGTCGCGTCCTTCACGCCGTGCGCCGTCAGCGGCTCCTTGCTGTGCGACTTGACGGGCATCACCGGCCAGCCGAGATCGAGCGCGAGATGCTGCCCTGCTGCGACGACGGCATCAGCGAAGCTCATCGCGTAGACCTCTGGACGCGAAGTGCTCAGATTGCTCGTCAGACGCACGTGGCTGGCCCGTATGACACTCGCAGCCGCACTCGACTACGAAGCGTCGCGTGCCGTTCTCGTCTCGGTAGGGACGCCCCAAACGCTCGTCGCCGATGTCAACGACGCTCGCGCACATGCTGTGCGAACCGCAGCTGCAGACGACGCTGATCGGGCGCGGCTTCCACCAGCGCCAGCCGCGTCCCTCAGCGAGCGAGGTCGCGCATTTGTAGCCGAGCTGCGTCAGTCGCACCTGCCTGTCGATCATGTGCGTCATTCGCGCGCCCTTGCAGCGCAGGCGCGCGCTCTTGAAGTCGGCCTGCGACATCGGCCTGCACGCACGCTGCCACTCTGCGAGCGTCATCGGTTCGTGCTCAAGCAGCGCGAGCACAGCGACGTTGATGCGCTCGATCGCCGCTCTGCTGGGGCCGCGCTGCGTCACGACTCCCGCCCGTTCGCGAGCTGACGCCACGCAGCTTCGACCTGTCGCGCGCTGATCGTGCGCACGACGCTGCGCCCAGCCCAGCGGATCACGATGTAGCCCGCTCGCGGTCGCTCGACGACATACGCGAGCGAGCCGTCAACGCGCACGATGTCGCCGAGCTTGACGCTCGCGAGTCTCACGTCGCAGTCGCCCGTCGGGCACGCTTGCGTGGCGTGTGCTCCCACTGGCTCACGATCTCAAGCAGACGCTCCACGCTGCCACGCAGCTCGGGCACGGGCACGTAGCCAGGCGGCAGGTCGGACTCGGGCGTCCAGTCCTCGGCGTGCGCCAGCGCGCGCGACACGGCGCTCGACGCACGACGATAAGCCGCCATCGGGTCGGGCTCGCTCTGCTTGTCGTCTGTCGCTGGGCCGCGAGAGGAGGCGGCAATCATCCCAACCGCCGCCGTGATCGTGCGCGCACTTGCAATCTCGGCGCGATGGTCGGCCAGGCGCATGTAGGTTGCAGCGACCGTCTCGCTAGCCTCGAAGTTCGCAGCGAGCCACTTCCCCCACGTTCCGCGTGCAACGAGAACACGCGCCTCGTTGAGCAGCTCCCCAGCGCGAATCGCGTGCTGTACCGCCGACTGGTAGTGACGCTCGGCCTCGATCACTTCCTGCTGCAGCTCGTCGGCGATCCGCGTCAGGCGTACATCGTTTGCAGAGCGCTGCTTGACAACTGCCTTGCTACTCACTTGGAACCTCCTGTTGTTGTTGGGCGTCTTTCTGCGCGTCGCCGAGCGCGGCGCTCGCGCTCCTGCCTCGCGTGTGTGGCGCGGAAAGTCGGGTCACTCGCGTACCGAGCGCGGCTGTACTCGCGCTGGTAGGCGGTGCGGCGCGCGCGGTACTCGGGGTCGCTCGCGTACCGAGCGCGGCGATGCTCACGCTCGTGCTCACGCCGCTCGCTCTCGGTCAGCGCACGCACGAGCTGGCGCACGAGCGCCTGAGTCTCCCGAGTCCGCCGCTGCTGCTCGTCGAGCACTGCTCTCGGCACACGGCGCGGACGTGGCGGGCGCGACGCCCGCCGCCGTCTGTCGTATGCGCGTTTATAGGCACGCTGGCGCTCCGCGTAGGCAGGATCGCTCGCCATGCGCTCGCGTCGCCGTGCAAGCGCGCGAGCGACCTGACCTGCCTTGATCTCCTCGGGCGTGCGCGAGGTAGCTGCCGTGTAGCTCGCAAGCTGCGGGACACCCACACGTCGCGCCTCCTCTCGCACCGCCCGCATACGGTCGCGGTGCGCAGTGTTGTAGGCGGCACGCGCGTGAGGGTGGCGAGCGTGCCAATCACGCTGATAGCAGCGAGGGCACATACCTCGCACCGTCGCGGCGCGGCCACAGCGGCAAGTCGTCACGTCTCGATCTCCAACTGACCAGGGATCGGCGCTTGTCGCGAGATCGCCACCCACTGCTCAAGCGGCGTGACCTTGATGCGCACGCGCTCGGGCTCGCCGATCTCGGCGTAGTGCTTGCTCAGCAGCTGCTCGCAGACTTGCGCGTCGTCGTGCCACAGCACGCCCGTGAGAGCGTCCTCGATCGCGCGCGTGAGCTTGAGCAGATCGGGTCGCTTCGCCGGTCGTGCAGGCGCTGTGTCGCGCACGCGCTCTGCGTTGCGCCCAGTGCCGAAGTGCGCACGCGGTCGCTGCAGATAGAACGCGACTGCGAGACGCAGCGGCTCGCGCGCAAAGAAGCTGGCGGGCGCGTGCGGGTATGCGGCGTCGGCGACGAGCGACTGCCAGCTCTTCGTGCGACGCGAGTCGTCGGCGACAGCGACGCGGCCAGTGAACTTGCCATCGCGTCGAATCGCGAACGCGCGCTTGCTGCCCGCCGTCGCAGGGTGCCCGTAGACGACGAACTCGACTGCGCTCATCGCTCGCCTCCGTCGAGCGCTCGCATCTGCTCGATCGGAACCTCGATCACGGGCTCGATGTCAGCGTGGCTCTTGACGATGCGCGCGCAGCCGCCGATCTCGACTGCGCCCATCTCGACGCCGACAGGCGTCCACAGCACCGTGTCGGTGAACTTCACGACAAACATCGCAGGCACGCCCAGCCCGATCGCCGCGAGCTGCAGCGCAAGCCACTTGCGCACGTTCAAGAACACCGTCGGGTAGCGATCGTGCGCGTGCGAGCGCGCCTTGCACTCGATCACCGCGCGCAGCATGTCGTCGCGCGTCGCGAACCAGTCGAGCGCGGCGTACGGCGCGAACGCATGCAGCTGACACTGCCAGCAGCGTTCGATCGCAGCAGCGACTTGTCGCTCGTGCGCCGCGTCTGCTGCGTTCGCGAACGGGTCGCCTGGCGCGTGACGCGCCTGTCGAGCGTAGTAGTCGCCCTCAGTCATCGCTCGCCCTCTGGCAGCTGCGTCGGCACGGGTTCGATCACGACGCGCGGCGACTTCTGCACCCACGTGAAGCAGCTCGCGATCACGTCGTGCGGTGCGCCGCTCAGACGTTCAAGCAGCTGGCGCGCGAGCACGCCGTTGACCTTCACGTCGCGCGTCAGCAGCTCGGCGATCTCGCCTGCCTGCAGCACGCCCGCATCGACGAGCCCTTGCACAGCGCCCTCAAGCTCGTCTGCGTCCCATTCACGCGATCGCCCGCTCGTGATCGCGAGCGAATAGTCGCCGACGACGGCCTCGCGACGCCCGTCGCGCTCAAGGCGCTGACGCAGCTCATCTTCGATCGCGCGACGCCACAGACGACGCTCTGCTTCTGCTTGGCGCAGGCGGTAGGCTAGCTCCGCGAGTCGATCACTGGGCAGGTCTGCGGGAGCGTCGTAGACCTGCCCGCTTTGCGGGTCAACAACGGTCGGCATTCGCGCAGCATCGGCGGGATGCTGCACAGCCAACTCTCTCTCTGGCTGTGCGGTGTCCTGCTCGGCGCTGCGAGCGACGGCATCTGCGAACGGATCAGACATCGCACTAGAAAGGGATGTCGTCGTCGCCGCCTGCAGCGACTTGCGCCGTCTGCGGCGCTGGCTGCGTCGCCTGCGGCGCATGCTGCGCGAGCGACGGCTGCGACGTGTTGACCTTGACGCGACGA